>Ga0075421_100002640_pt1 | contig 21407 bp, 20 predicted proteins | sample SoiMetdeltSBSDD5_FD_75292 | JGI IMG/M metagenome (GOLD analysis project Ga0075421, IMG submission 75292) | Bulk soil microbial communities from a Populus tree surrounding site in Tennessee, USA - Soil MetaG P. deltoides SBSDD5 | ecosystem: Environmental > Terrestrial > Soil > Tree plantation...
CTGAAGCGAGCGCGCGCGGATTACATCATCGACAACGCGGGAACGATGACGGAGCTGACGCAACGCGCGCGGGAGATTTGGGAGGCGTTGGAGAGGGATGCGAAGCCCGCGGCTTCTTAGGGAACGGCAGAGACGTCAGATCTCAGATGTCAGATGTCAGAATTCAGAGGCTACTACGGGCGGGCATCTCGGGGCTGCCCATTGGTTTTGTCTGAATTCTGAGATCTGACATCTGAGATCTGACGTCTCTGCCTTTCTTGACTCCGCTCCCAAGCCTGTCTAGACTTGGCGCCGTTTCCCCTCACGGAGCATCGCGCGTGGCCGACATTCCCAAGGATCTCCTCTACACGGAGGAGCACGAGTACGTGAAGGGGACGGGCGAGTCCGGCGTCGTTCAGATCGGCATCACCGATTACGCACAGGGCGAGCTCGGTGATGTCGTCTACATCGAGCTTCCGCAGGTCGGCACCAGCTACAACCGCATGGACGTGTTCGGCACGATCGAAGCGGTGAAGGCGGTGTCAGAGCTCTTTTCTCCGGTGAGCGGCGAGGTGGTCGCCATCAATACGCGGCTCGACAAGGAGCCCGCGCTCGTCAACAGCGACCCGTACGGCGAAGGCTGGATGATCCGCGTCCGGGTGAAGAACGAGGGAGAACGGAAGCAGCTGCTCGACGCGGCGGCCTACGCGAAGCACATCGGACAGTAGCGCGAGCCCAGCGAGCTAGTCCCCCGCCTTCGCGATGACGTCCGCGTAGGCGTCCGTCGGCGGACAGGAGCATACCAGGTTCCGGTCGCCGTAGGCACTTTCCACGCGACCGACCGACGGCCAGAACTTGAAGTCCCGCGTCCACGGCGCGGGGAACGCGCCGCGCTCGCGTGAGTATGGCCGATCCCAATCCGCGGCGATCACGCGGTGCATCGTGTGCGGCGCGTTCTTCAGCGGGTTGTTCTGCCGGTCCATGATCCCCAGCTCGATCTCCCGCGCCTCCTCCCGGATGGAGATGAGCGCATCGCAGAAGCGATCGAGCTCCTCCTTCGATTCACTCTCGGTTGGCTCGACCATGAGCGTCCCCGCGACCGGGAACGAGACCGTCGGCGCATGGAAGCCGTAATCCATCAGCCGCTTCGCGATGTCCTCGACATCCACACCCGCCGACTGCTTGAGCGGGCGCGTGTCGAGAATGCACTCGTGCGCGACGGTACCGTTGCGACCCTTGTACAGCACTTCGTAGTGCCCCTCGAGCCGTTTCGCGATGTAGTTCGCGTTCAGAATCGCCACCTTCGTCGCCTTCGTGAGCCCCTCGGATCCCATCATGCGGATGTACAGGTACGAGATGGGCAGGATGCTCGCGCTGCCCCAGGGTGCCGCGCTCACCGCACCGGTCGCGTTCTCGCCGCCGACCGGAACGACCGGATGCCCGGGAAGGAACGGCGCCAGGTGCGCGGCGACGCAGATCGGCCCCATCCCGGGACCGCCGCCACCGTGCGGAATGCAGAACGTCTTGTGCAGGTTGAGGTGACAGACGTCGGCGCCAATGTCGCCGGGTCGCGCCACGCCGACCATCGCGTTCATGTTGGCGCCATCGAGGTACACCTGCCCTCCGTGCTCGTGCACGATCTCGCACACGGTGCGGATGGATTCCTCGAAGACGCCGTGCGTCGAGGGATACGTGACCATCAGCGCGGCGAGCCCGGCCGCGTGCTCCCTGGCCTTCGCGCGGAGGTCGTCGACATCGATGTTGCCATCCTCGTCGGTCTTCACGACGACGACCCGCATCCCCGCCATCACCGCGCTCGCCGGGTTGGTTCCATGCGCCGACTGCGGGATGAGGCACACGTCGCGATGCGTCTCGCCTCGCGAGGCATGGTAGGCGTGAATCACCAGCAGCCCCGTGTACTCGCCCTGAGAGCCGGCGTTCGGCTGCAGCGACGTCGCGGCGAAGCCGGTGATCTCGGCCAGGTCGCGCTCGAGCTGCCGGAACATCTCCGCGTAGCCCTCGGCCTGCGAGCGCGGTGCGAAGGGATGCAGTCCGCCCACCTCGGGCCACGTGATCGGATACATCTCGGCCGCCGCGTTCAGCTTCATCGTGCACGAGCCCAGGGGAATCATCGAGTGCACGAGGGAGAGATCACGCGACTCGAGCTTCCGGAGATACCGCATCAGCTCGGTTTCCGAGTGATGCGAGTTGAACACCGGGTGCAGGAGATACGGTGTCGTGCGCGCATGCGGGGTCGGGAACTTCTCATCCGCCTCTCGCGCGAGCGACGCGACATCGAAGCTCGGCTTCGCGCCGCCGTTGAAGGCGGCCAGCAGATCCGCGACGTCCTGCAGCGAGTGGGGCTCGCCGAACGAGACGGTGATCGCAGCGTTGCCGACGACGCGCACGTTCATTCCGTTCGCCACCGCGATGTCCGCAATCGCTTGCGCGGCTCGCGGAGCGCCCTGGCCGCATTCGACTCGCACCGTGTCGAAGAAGGGGCCGTTCGTCACCTCGAACCCGAGCCGGCGCACGCCCGCCGCGAACAGTGCCGCCAGCCGGTGAACGTTCCGCGCGATGCGCCGCAGCCCCTCGGGCCCGTGATAGACCGCGTACATCCCCGCGATCACCGCGAGCAGCACCTGCGCCGTGCAGACGTTGCTCGTCGCCTTCTCGCGCCGGATGTGCTGCTCTCGAGTCTGAAGGGCCATCCGGAGCGCCGGCCGTCCCTCGGAGTCACGCGACACCCCAATGATCCGCCCCGGCAGCTGACGCTTGAACTCATCACGCGTCGAGAGATACGCCGCGTGCGGCCCTCCGTACCCCAGCGGTACGCCAAAGCGCTGCGTGTTCCCGATCGCGATGTCGGCGCCCCATTCCCCGGGCGGGGTGAGCAGCGTCAGAGCGAGCAGGTCGGCAGCGACGACGACGAGCGCGCCTGCCGCGTGCGCCTTCGCGGTGAGCTCGCGATAGTCGTAGATGACGCCATCGGTGCTCGGATACTGCACGAGCGCGCCGAACACATCATCGCCGAGCGCCGCCGTCCGGTGATCCCCGACTACGACGTCGATTCCGCGAACGTGCGCGCGTGTCTTCACGACGTCGATCGTCTGCGGATGGCACAGCTCCGAGACGAAGAACGTCTCCTTGCCCGGCTTTCCACGCACCGCGTACGCGAGCGTCATCGCCTCGGCCGCCGCGGTGGCCTCGTCGAGCAGCGAGGCATTCGCGATCTCGAGACCAGTGAGGTCGATTACGACCGTCTGGAAGGTGAGCAGCGCCTCGAGGCGACCTTGCGCGATCTCGGCCTGATAGGGCGTATACGCCGTGTACCAGCCCGGGTTCTCGAGCACGTTTCGCTGGATGGCCGGCGGCGTGATCGTCTCGTTGAAGCCGAGTCCGAGGAAGGAGCGGGTCAGCCGATTCTTGCGCGCCAGGGCGCGCATGCCGGCGAGGGCCTCATGCTCCGATTGCGCGGCGGGCAGATCGAGCGGGCGCTTCAGCCGGATGGCTGCGGGAACGGTCTCGTCTATGAGCTCATCGAGCGAGGCGTAGCCCAGCGCGGCGAGCATCTCCTTTACCTCCTCGTCGGTCGGCCCGATGTGCCGTGCGACGAAGGGATCGGGCGCGAGGAGGGGGGTCGTGGCGGTTGACATGTTCATGAATTTACCTTCCTCGCACCTCAATGGAATCCACGACCGGTTTGGCTTCCCACGCCCGCTCGCGCGCATCGACGGCGGCGCAGCCCGCATCGATGCTGATCTCGCCGCCGGCCGATGGCGCGACCAACATGGCCCTGGACGAGGCGCTGCTCCAGCGCGCGGGGCGAACGGGGACGACGATCTACCGAGTGTATGAATGGTCGCGGCCCACCGTTTCCCTGGGACGGAATCAGGCGGCGCGAGGGTGGTACGACCTCGGTCTCGCCGAGTCGCGCGGAATCGAGTTCGTTCGGCGCCCTACCGGCGGGCGGGCCATCCTCCATCATCGCGAAATCACATACGCGGTCGCCGGTCCGGTCTCGGGCTTCGGCTCCCTCGGCGAATCGTATCGCAGGATCAATCGTCTGCTGCTGGAAGCATTGCGCACTCTCGGAGTCGACGCACACGAGGCGACCGCAGCGGGTCGCGCGCCGAGCCCCGGGGTGGCGCCGTGCTTCGAATCGCCCGTGGCTGGCGAGCTGGTTGCCGGGGGACGCAAGCTCGTTGGAAGCGCACAGGTGCGTGACGGAGATGCTTTTCTGCAACACGGCTCCATCCTGGTCGAGAATGATCAGCATCTGCTCAACGAGCTTCTCCACGACCGCGAGACGTCACCTCCGCCAGCGACTCTGCGCACCCTTACCGGCCGCGCGGTGACGACCGACGAGTTCGCGAATGCTCTTGCTCAGGCGGTGCGCACCCATGGTGGAATGGCGCCGACGCCACTGGACCCGGACCAGGGGTTGCTCACCGACGTCCAATCACTCATTCGTACCCGATACGCCGTCGCCGACTGGACGTGGCGGCGCTGACGCACTCGTTCTCGCCTTGACGTCGCGTCGCGACGCCACCCATCGTTGCCGCGTTTCCATCACCCACCCGCCCATGCTCTCGCGCGCCCTTCTCGCCCTCGTCCTCTGTGCCTTCGTCGCGTGCCGCGCCGGTGATCGGCGGAGCGGCGACGCCGGCGGGACCATGATCATCAGCGTCGGCGCCGAGCCCGACGCGCTGCTGCCCATCACGACGACGAGCACCGCGGGAAATCAGGTGGCCGACATCATCTTCGAGCGTCTCGCCGAGCCCGGTGACGAGATGAACACGCGGGGTGACGGAGGGTTCGTCCCTGAGCTGGCCGACAGCTGGACCTGGTCCCCCGATTCACTCTCGATCGCGTTCAAGATCCACCCGAACGCGAAGTGGCACGACGGCAAGCCGGTCACCGCGCGTGACGTGGCGTTCAGCTTCGACATTCACAAGGATCCCGAAGTGGGATCGTCGGTGGCGCCGCTGCTCTCCCGTATCGACTCGGTCACGGTTCGCGACTCGCTCACCGCGGTGGTGTGGTACAAGCAGCGGTATCCGGAGCAGTTCCTCGATGCGGCGTTCCAGGTCCGCATTCACCCCGAGCATTGGCTCGGACAGGTGAAGCGCTCGGAGTACACGACCTCGCCTGTCGTGAGGTCGCCGGTGGGGAGCGGCCGCTTCAAGTTCGCGCGGTGGGAGCCCGGATCGGTCGTCGAGGTCGTGGCAAATACCGACCACTACCGCGGGCGACCGAGTCTCGATCGCATCCTCTGGTCGATTGCGCCCGACTTCAACACGTCGGCGGCGCGATTTTTCACGGGCGAGACGGATTTCATCGAGTATCTGCGGCCCGAAAACATCGAGCAGCTCAAGAAGCACCCCGATCTCTCGATGGCCCGGTATGGTTCGCTCGACTATGGTTTCGTGTGGTTCAACCTGCGCGATCCGCGAAACAGCGCGCGCCCGCATCCGATCTTTGGCGATCCCGGCGTTCGGCGGGCGCTGTCGATGGCCGTCGATCGGGAAAAGGCCGTGAGGAACGTGCTCGGCGACCTGGGCTTCGTCGCCGTCGGGCCTCTGCCGAGAGCGCACCTCTTCGGGGATACGACGGCGCTGCCGTCCATCGGCTACGATCCCGAGGGCGCGAAGCGGTTGCTCGATTCGCTCGGGTGGCGCGACACGAACAACGATGGGATTCGCGAGAAGGGCGGGCGGCAGCTGCGGTTCTCGCTCGCGGCGCCGACGTCCAGCCAGACTCGAATGCAGTTCTCGGTTCTTTTGCAAGCAATGCTTCGCGCCGTCGGCGCTCGAGTCGAGCTCGACCACATGGAGATTCGCGCGTTCCAGGAGCTCCTGGCGCGCAAGCGATGGGATGCCGCCATGCAGGCCTGGCGCACCGACCCGACGCCGTCGAGCATCATCCAGACGTGGGGCATGGCCGCCGTGAAGGATGGCGTGAACTTCGGGTCGTACGAGAATCCGGTCTTCGACGCGTACGTCGACAGCGCGGCCTCATCGATGGACGCGCAGCGCGCGAATCAGCACTACCGTCGCGCCTACGAGACGATCATCAACGACGCTCCGGCGATCTGGCTCTATGAGCCGGTGAATGCGGCCGGCCATCACCGGCGGATCAAGGTCGCGACCATGCGCCCGGACGCCTGGTGGACGCGGATTCACGAGTGGCACATCCCGCGGAACGAGCGCATCCCGCGCGACAACATCGGGCTGCGCCCGGCAGCAGCCCAGTAGCGCATGCGGGCCCTGGTCGCCCGCCGGCTGCTCCAGGCCGTCGTCATCGTCGCGATCTCGGCGACGGCCACGTTCCTGCTGGTGCAGCTGGCACCGGGTGACCCGTTCAGCAACATGATCGACAATCCGCGCATCCCACCGGAGGTGCGCGAGCGGTGGCGAGCGCGCTGGGGGCTCGACCGTCCAATGCACGAGCAGTACGTGCTCTACCTGCGCAACGTCGCGCGCGGGGACCTCGGATGGTCGTTCTCGCAGAGCCGTCCGGTGATCGACGCCATCGCCGAGGCCGTGCCGCGTACCCTGCTCCTCATGGGCGTCGGCCTGCTCGGCGCGTTCGTCCTCGGCGTCGCCACCGGCGTCGTGCGCGCCGGGCGACGGGGGTCGGTGGCGGATCGCGCGTTAGGCGCGGGGACGTTGTTCTTCTACTCGATGCCCGAGTTCTGGCTCGCCATCATGGCGATGCTGGTCTTTGCGTACTGGCTGCCGATCTTCCCGACTTCCGGGATGACGACCCCGGTGCTGTACGACTACATGTCCATCGCCGGGAAGCTGGGCGACCGCCTCGCGCATCTCGTTCTGCCGACAGCCACGCTCGTCCTGCTGACGGCCGCGATCATCGCCCGCTATCAGCGCGCCGCGCTCCTCGACGTCGCGACGCAGGACTTCGTGCGGACCGCGCGCGCGAAGGGGCTCCCCGAGCGCGCAGTCCTCTGGCGGCACATCCTGCGGAACGCGTTGCTCCCGGTGATCACGCTCCTTGGCCTCTCGTTGCCGCACCTCGTGGGCGGGACGGTATTCATCGAGCAGGTGTTCGCCTGGCCGGGGATGGGGCGGCTCGTGGTCGGGGCGATCGCGGCGCGCGATCACGCGCTGGTGATGGCGATCGTGGTGCTCGGGAGCGTGCTCGTGACGTTAGGCAGCCTCCTGGCCGACCTGCTGTACATGGCGGCCGATCCGCGCCTCAGGGAGCACGAGCGATGAGCGCATGACGCTGGCGAGCTGGCTGGTGCCCCTGGCGGTCGCGATCGTGGCGACCGCGGCCATCTCCCGAGCGTGGGCGAGCGCCGGGACGAACGGCGGTCCATGGGGCACCGCGTTCAATCGACTCCGACGAAACCGAGGCGGGATGCTCGCGCTCGGGTTCATTCTGTTCGTGGCCGCCGTCGCCCTGCTCGCCCGCTTGCTCGCCCCATTCGATCCAAATCATCAGCTCGACATCGTTGCCCTCGCGTCGCGCCCGCCCAGCCTGGCGTATCCCTTCGGAACCGACATCTACAGCCGCGATGTCCTCAGTCGCGTCGTCTACGGCGCACGCATCTCGCTCTCGATCGCCTTGCTGGCGGTCGCCGTGTCGATCACCGTGGGCACCACGTATGGCGCGATCGCCGGATACATCGGAGGGCGCACGGACGCGATCATGATGCGCGTCATCGACGCGCTGCTGTCGATCCCCCGCATTCTCATCCTGCTGGCGATTCTCGCGCTGTGGGGTCGCGTCTCGCTCGGCGCGCTCGTGCTCATCCTCGGTCTCACCGGGTGGTTCGGCACGAGCCGCCTCGTACGCGCACAGGTGCTGGCGCTGAAGGCCGAGGACATGGTGCTCGCGGCGCACGCGCTCGGCGCGCGCGGCCGGCGAATACTCTTGCGACACATTCTCCCCGGGGTGACCTCGACCATCGTCGTCGCGGCGACGCTCGGCATCGGCAACGTCATCACCCTCGAGGCCGGACTCTCCTTTCTTGGGGTCGGCGTTCGGCAGCCGACGGCGAGCTGGGGCAACATCATCTCCGACGCGTCCGCCAACTACGCCGGGCTGTGGTGGATCTCCCTTTTTCCGGGGCTCGCCATCGTCTTGACGGTGATGGCGTTCAACATCGTGGGCGACGCCTTGCGGGATGCGCTCGATCCGAGGGAGATTCAGCCCGCATGACGGCCCCCGACCCTCGGCCCCAGGCCCTCCTCACCGTTCGCGATCTCAGGACGTACTTCCACACCGACGCTGGTATCGCGCGCGCGGTCGATGGGGTCTCGTTCGATGTGATGCCGCGCGAAACCATTGGGATCGTTGGCGAGTCGGGGTGCGGCAAGTCGGTGACGTCGCTCTCGATCATGCGGCTCATCCGCCCACCGGGAGTGATCGAAGCCGGCAGCCGGGTCGAGCTCGAAGGACGCAACCTGCTCGAGCTTCCCGAGCACGAGATGCGTCGCATACGGGGGAATCGAGTGGCGATGATCTTCCAGGAGCCGATGACATCGCTCAACCCCGTTTTCACGGTCGGCGAGCAGATCGCCGAAGTCGCGCGCGTCCACGCGAACGCGTCGCGTCGTGAGGCGTGGGACCGTGCCGTCGAGATGCTTCAGCTCACCGGGATTCCCTCGCCCGCCGAGCGTGCGAAGGAGTATCCGCACCAGCTGTCCGGGGGAATGCGCCAGCGCGTCATGATCGCGATGGCGCTCATGATGAATCCTTCGCTGCTCATCGCCGACGAGCCGACCACCGCGCTCGATGTGACGATCCAGGCGCAGATCCTCGAGCTGCTCCAGCAGATTCAGGAGCGGTTCGCGATGTCGATCATCCTCATCACCCACGATCTCGGTGTCATCGCCGAGATGGCGCAGCGCGTGCTCGTCATGTACGCGGGTGAGATCGTCGAGCGGGCCTCGGTGGGCGATCTGTTCGCGCACCCTCACCACCCGTACACCGAGGGCCTGCTCGCCGCGATGCCGACACTCGGCGCCGCGCGAACCCGTCTCGCCGTCATTCCGGGGACGGTGCCCGCGCCCACACGCTGGCCCCCCGGATGCCGGTTTCACGACCGGTGTCCTCATGCATGGGAGCGACCGGAGCGCGAGCATCCTCCGCTGTTCGAGGTCGGCCCGTCTCACTGGTCGCGCTGCTTCCTCGCCGAGGAGCCGGATCGTCGCCGCGTAATCACGCGATCAGAGGATCGCGTGGGAGAAACGCGGTGAGCACCTCCCTGCTCTCCGTTCGCGACCTCGTCAAGCACTTCCCGATCACTCGTGGGGTGTTCGGACGCACCGCCGGACACGTGCGCGCCGTCGACGGCATCTCCTTCGATGTGAAGAGTGGAGAGACTCTTGGTCTCGTTGGCGAATCGGGCTGCGGCAAGACGACGGCGGGACGCGCCATCCTCCGGTTGATCGAGCCGACGTCCGGACAGGTCACGTTCGATGGAACCGACGTGCTCGCCCTCGACGCCGCGCGCCTGCGCGCGCTTCGACGCCAGATGCAGATCGTGTTTCAGGATCCGTTTTCATCGCTCAATCCGCGCATGACCGTCGGGGCGATCGTGCGCGAGGGACTGACGATACATCGGATCGCGGAGGGGGCGGCCGCACAGGCGCGTGTCAAGCAGCTCCTCGAGGAAGTCGGCCTTCGCGCGGAGTACGCGAGCCGCTACCCTCACGAATTCTCTGGCGGCCAGCGTCAGCGCATCGGCATCGCGCGCGCGCTCGCGGTGGAGCCTCGTTTCATCGTCTGTGACGAGCCGGTCTCCGCGCTCGACGTGTCCGTCCAGGCTCAGGTGATCAACCTGCTACAGGATCTGCAGCGCGACCGCGGACTGACCTACCTCTTCATTGCGCACGATCTCTCGGTCGTCGAGCACATCGCCAACCGTGTGGCGGTGATGTACCTCGGACACATCGTCGAGCTCGCGTCGGGCGAGGATCTGTACGCCGAGCCCCTCATGCCCTACACGCAGGCGCTTCTCTCGGCGGTTCCGATTCCCGATCCGCGCAAGCGCAAGTCGCGTATCGTGCTGACGGGAGATGTGCCGTCACCCGCGGACCCGCCACCGGGCTGCCCGTTTCAGCCCCGGTGTCACCATCCCGCGAAGGACGTCGCCTGCACGCGGATCAGGCCGCCGCTGGAGATGAAAGCCGAGGGGCATCTCGTCGCGTGCATCAAGCAGCCGCCGACGCGCATCAGCTGGGATGAGCAGCGTGCCGCCGGCGCGACGAACGCGCCCGACCGTTACGTTCCGTTGGCGCTCGCCACCCCGCACAGCTGACCCTCACCCGAACCGAGGACTTTCCGTGACGTCATCCGTCAACGAGCGCGCGACCACGCTCGACCTGCCACCCTCGGGCGATCGCAGCTTCTTCGGGCACCCGCGAGGGTTGTCGACGCTCTTCTTCACGGAGATGTGGGAGCGCTTCTCGTACTACGGGCTGCGCCCACTCCTCGTGCTGTTCATGACGGCCGCGCTCGCCACCGGGGGATTCGGATTCGATCGCACGACCGCGTCCGCCATCGTCGGCATCTACGCCGCCAGCGTGTATCTCGCGTCGCTGCCCGGTGGCTGGATCGCCGACCGCCTGCTTGGATTGCGCCGCGCGATTCAGTGGGGCGCGGCGCTCATCTCCGCCGGACATATCGCCATCGCGACGTCGGCCTTCGCACGCACGCAGCTTCCCTTCTTCCTCGGCCTCATCCTGATCGTGCTGGGGACGGGGCTGCTGAAGCCGAACATTTCGGCGATCGTCGGCGATCTGTATCCGGAAGGCGGTGCCCGCCGGGACGCCGGATTCGCGCTCTTCTACATGGGCATCAACGTCGGCGCGACCGTCGGCCAAATCGTGACCGGTGTGTTAGGCGAGAAGGTTGGCTGGCACTGGGGATTCGGCGCGGCCGGCGTCGGGATGCTGCTCGGCCTCATCGTGTACACGCTACGCGCGCCGAAGACGCTGGGCTCGATTGGCATGCACCCCACGCGGGATCCCGACCAGGCGCGCCAGGCGCGCCAGGAGCGGAACGTCAAGCTCACCCTCGCGATCGGGGTTGCTCTCCTGGCGCTCGCCATCGTACTCGTGGCGACCGGTGTGGTGGCGGTGAGCGCGGCGGCCATCGCGGAATCGATGACCTACGTCCTCGTCGGAACCGCCGTGCTGTACTTCGCCTACATCTTCATCGGCGGGGGTCTCACGAGCGACGAGAAGAAGCGTGTCGTCGTCATTTTTGTCTTGTTCCTCGGCGCCGCGGTCTTCTGGGCGGCGTTCGAGCAGGCGCCGACGTCGCTCAACTTGTTCGCGAGAGACTTCACCGATCGCCAGATCGGCGGATTCGAGGTGCCGGCGACGTGGTTCCAATCGATCAACTCCGGCTTCATCGTGCTGCTGGCGCCGGTGTTCGCGGCGATGTGGATGACGCTCGCGCGGCGGGGGTTCGATTTCTCCAGTCCGGCGAAATTCGCCCTCGGCCTCTTCCTCGCCGGCTTGGGATTCCTGATGATGATCTGGCCCGCGAAGGCCATCCTCGCCGGCGGACCCGGCACGCTCGTGTCTCCCTGGTGGCTCGTCGGCAGCTACTTCTTCCAGACGCTCGGGGAGCTGCTCCTGAGCCCCGTCGGCCTGTCGTCGATGACGAAGCTCTCGCCGAGGAAATACGTGGGGCAGATGATGGGCATTTGGTTCCTGGCGACCGCGGTGGGCAACCTGATCGCGGGCCTCGCTGGCGGACACATTGACCCCGAGCAGCTCGATCAGATACCGAGGCTGTTCATCATGACGACGGCTGGACTGATGGTTGGAGCCGTAGTGCTGGCGCTGCTCGTCATCCCCATTCGCCGAATGATCGCGACCACGAGTGCACCGACCCGGTAACACGATGCGTTGTTTCTTCATCGCTGCGCTCGCCCTCGCCTTGGCCTGCACCTCGGCACGGCCGAGGGTGTCATTGCAGGCTGTCACGGTCAGCGAGACCGTCGCACGAACGCAGCAGCAGGCACGAGTCGTCGTGAGGCGTGCGTCGATCGAGGTGGAAGTCGAGACGATTGCTCCGGCCGTGGAGCGGGCGACGCGCCTCGCCGACGTGTTCGAGGGGTACGTCGAGAACGCGACGACGCGGGAGGACAAGTCCGCGCAGGTGATCCTGCGGGTCCCGGCCGCCAGGTTGGGTGAGGCGCTGGACTCGATCGCGCTGCTGGGGAAAGTCACGAACCGGAGCCTGTCCGCGCAGGACGTCACCGAGCAATCGGTGGATCTCGAGGCACGCGTCACGAGCTTTCGCGCGGCCCGCGAGAAGCTTCGGGAGCTGCTGAACCGGGCGACCACCGTCGCCGACGCGGTCGCCGCGCAGGCCGAGCTCACTCGCGTTCAGGCGGAGCTCGACAGTCTCGAGGGTCAGCTCAAGGCGCTACAGAGCTCCGTCGCGCTCTCACAGCTCTCGATTACGCTGAACCGGCGGATCGTGCTCGGCCCACTGGGCGTCGTCGGCAAGGCACTGGGCGAGGTGATCGGCAAGCTGTTCATCTGGCGTTAGGCGAAGTCTCACGGCCAGGTGAACACACTGGCTGGAACGGACCGTTCGCGACTGCGGCTCACGTCATTCGGCTCGCGCCAGTCGCGCCCTGCCACATTGTGCGAGAGCCGAAGCTCCCAGCTCGAGTTGGGCTGTCCCCCGATCGGCATCGCGATGTCGAGGCGCCACGTGCGCTTGGAGCGTGGCGGCACGGCCGCGAGCAGGCTCACCCCGGCCGCGTAACGAAGGGGCGTGTCGACCCCATACGGCGCGTCCCCCTTCCAGACTCGTCCGGCGTCACCGAACAGCGCGATGCCGACGTCGGCCTGGCGCAGCAGCTGTCCCATGTACCACCGGTGGTCGAGCCTGACGACGGCGCGCTGCGAGCCCGCCTCCTCGGAACGCCGAAACCCGCGCATCCCGCTCCGGCCGCCTAACCGCACCTGGAACGGAATGCGCTGACGCCACCCTCCCGACCACTCGAGCGATGCCGTCGTCGTGTGCGTCGACATCACCCGCTGTGTCACCGCGAGTCGCATGCTCCCGAGGATTCCGTCCCATTTGTTCGTGTCGTAATTCTGACGCCCTTCGCCGCGGGCGCTCAACGTCACGATGCCACTCTCGCCGCCGACCCCCGCGTAGAGGTCGGCGGCGATCAGGTAGTCATCGTCCGTCGTGTTGAGAATCGAGAGGCTGCGCCCAATCAACGTGCCGAGCTGAAAGCCGAGGCGAATGTCCTGGGCGGCAGTGAGCCCATCGAAGCGCTCGACGCGGCGGAATCGCACGTTGCGCAGCCCCCAGAGCCCGTTCACGCGGGCATTGCGGCGCGCTCCGTGCCGCGACACCAACGAATCGTAAGGGACCCCTGGAAGTGGCTCGGGCGGAAGAAACGGGGTGTCCTCCTCCTGGGAGAACGAGACGCCGAAGAGGCTGAGGCGTCCCGGCACTCCAATGCGAACGACGGCGCCGACGTCGAGAAACTCCCGCTGGAACGCGAACGGCACCCGATCCCCCTCGACGCGATGAAACTCGAACAACTCGCGGATTGCGCCGGCCGAGGCGCGCCACGCGAAGCGCTGCTGATCCGTCAGGAAAGGATGCGACAGGTCCGTCGTCCAGTCGCTCATCCCGTGATCCCGCCGCGCCGCCGACGCGGTGAACACGTAGTGCCGTCCGAGGAACTGATGATCGGTGCCCCGCACCGCGTACGTGTCACGCGTGTTGCCGTCCTGCCACTCGCCGAGAATGAACGTGCCGCTGCCGAGAAAATTCGCTTCACCCAGCTTGAGCGCGGTGAGGCGCGCGCCCGAGGTCGAGCCGCCGATGACCGGCGTGAGCTCATCGCGGGTCTCGACCAGCAAGGCGACGGTGCCCGCCGTGTCCGGAATGACGGCAATGCTGGCGTCGGCGAGGAACGGCTGGGCGCGCAAAATACGCTCGGATTCGGCACGCTCCAGCTCGATGCAAGGGCGCCCTGGCTTCACGATCAGGAACCGCCGGACGACACCCGGCTTCGTGGTGACGTGGAGCTCCGTCGCGAATCGGAGAGGCCCTTCCCACCAGCGCGTCCCGAGCTCCTCGTAAGGCGGATGCGCGACGATCGAGACGTCGGAGATGATCTCCCCGTTGCAGCGCATGCTCTGCGCTCGAGCCTGCCCGGCGAGCAGCATGACGACCGGCAGACTCCACCAGCGCGCGATCCGCACCCGCTATTTCCCCATCCGGCGCTTGAGCTCTTCCAGCTGCCGCTGGGCATTCGCGTCACGCGCGGCGCGGTCGATGTCCCGGCGCAGCGCGTCGGCCGCGGCGCGCTCTTCGTCGAGTGGATCCGGCATGGCCGGGGTTGGGGCCGCCTCGGGCGGCATGACACCGGCATGCGCGGCCTTCAGCTGCGCGGTCATCTCATCGATCTCGTGTTCGGCGAGCGCCAGCTCCTCCTCCTGTGCGGCCAGCTTCTTCTCGAGCACGGCGACGCGCTCGCCGTGTCTGCGCTCGTACTGCTCCGCGATGCGAACCGTCTCCCGATCATCGATGCCCGCCGCCAGTTTCCCGCGCCGCCGCACCGTCTCGAGCTCGGCCCGCTCGGCCTCGAGGCGCGAGCGCGTTCGGTCGATGCCGTGCCGCAGGTCGCCAAGCCCGACCTTGGCCTGGACGAGCGCGTCACGCATCTGTGCAAGAGCCGCGCGCCCCTGGGGAGAGGACGCGCGGCTCAGGGCATCGCGCAGCGTCTCCTTCAACCGCTCGAACATCGCGGCGCCGATGACGGGGAGCGCGACGTCACGACTTACGGGGAGTCTTCGCGTAGAAGCTCGACATCACGCGCTCGACTTCCTGGGATTTGCACTGGGGACAGGTGGCCGCGCGCGCATTGTGCTCCGAGATCTTTTCGCGCGTGGTGAAGTGCTGCCCGCACTTCCGGCACTGGTAGTCGTAGCTTGGCATAACACCCTCGGGTCCGATGGTCGCCCGTGTACGATACTCGGCGACCGTCGACGCGCAAGCGCCGGTGTTTCGGCTAGCTCAGCAGGCGCCAGCGCGCCTCGTCGCGGACCTGCCGCATCAACCGGTCGGGGGTGTGCACGTCAGGAAAGAGCAGCGTGTCGCTGATCTGATTCAGCGCCACCCGAAGGCGCTCGAAACGCTCCGCCGCCACGAGATAGAGCTGCGCGAGACCGTTCTCCTGCGCCAACCGGTGGTCGGCCGCCAGGCGGAACCCACGCCGTCCCATTTCGGCGTAGTAGTCCAGATCGGGACCACCGCGGCGCCACTTGCGATGCTCGATGTAATCCGGAAAGAGGCCGCTCACCCACAGCGCATAGTTCCCCAGGTGCGCACGCACCAGGAACGCCCGCCGCGGATCGGAACGCTCGGCATCCTCGAGCAACGACGCCAGCGTGTCATACTCCTCGTCGTCGCTGGCACCCACTCGCGTCGCGCGGTCCCTGATCCCGAAATGCACCAGGATCGCGGCGACGTAGTCGGCCAACGTCCGGTCTTCCTCGCCCACACCGCGCAGAGCGTGGCGCACGACGACGTAGCAGAACAACGGCAGCGACGCGCGGCCGCCTAGCGGTTGCTGCACGAGCGCGCCGAGCAGGCGCGGATCGTCGAGCACCGAGTCGATGCCTTCGTCACGCAGCTTCGCTTCGGCGTCGTCGGGCCGACCGACACCAGCGCGCGCGAGAAGGTGCACCGCCAACTGCGCATCATCACGCGTCAGGGATTCCCGAACATTCGCGAGGATCATCACGTGCCTCCATCCGTACCGGACTCACATGGTGTCTCACACTGGTACACCGAACGTGCCACAGTGTGCACACGACGGCGTCTCTTCGTGTGACGATCGCGGCCACAAGGGGGTAAAACGTCGTGTTAGCAGTCGCGAGGCTCGGGTGCCAACAAAAAAAACGCGCGGACCACTGAAGGCCCGCGCGTTCCGGCGAATCCGCCGGTCTCACCGCGTCGCGCGCGGTCGATCGGAGCGATTGGCGACGGCCAGCGCCGAACGCATGATCAAGTCCGACACTCGCGACAGCTTGTCGAAATCGATCTTCGACACCTCGTCACTCACCTTGTGATAGTCGGCATGCAGTCCCGTCGTGAAGAACACGATTGGAATTCCGCGCTTCGCATAGCTGTAGTGATCGCTCCGAAGGTAGATCTGTTCGGGGTGGTCAGGTGAGTCCCATTCCCGGTTGATCGAAAACGGTCGGCTCAATGCGGTGTTGACGGAATCCACGAGCGCGCCGAGCACGCGGCTCTGACCATTCGGCGCCGCTCGCGGGCCGACGAGCATGAGCGAATCCGGTGCATTGCGCCCGATCATGTCGGCGTTGAGCTGCGCGACGATGGAATCGACGGGAACGGTGGGGTTGGTCACGAACCACTCGGAGCCGAGCATGCCCGCCTCCTCGCCGGTGTGCCAGACGAACAGCACCGAGCGGCGCGGACGCACCGGCGAGGTCGCCAGTGCGCGCGCGATCGATACGAGCGCCATCGACCCCGATCCATCATCATCGGCGCCGTTGGCGATCGTGTCGCCGCCGGCCGCGGCCTGCACCCCGATGTGGTCGAGGTGCGCGCCGAGCGCGACGTAGGTCTTCGACAGTGCGGGATCGCTGCCACGAAGCACGGCGATGACGTTGTGACTGGCCGCCTGAGCCCGCCCGAGCGTGACTTTCGCCGTCAGGTGCCGGCCGAGTGCCTGTGGCTGATCGTCGGCAGGCCAGCGCGCCGGAAGTAGCGGTGATCCCGCGCGGGCGCGGGCGAACATCACCATCGGCAGAACACGCTGCTCCTCCGTCTCTTTCGACGAGAGCTCGAGCGAGCCGTGCATGACCTCACTCGCCATGGCGTCGAAGTCATCGTCGAGCTTCCCGGTCGCGACGATGACGATGGCGGCCGGACCGCGCATGAGGATCGCGCCCATGCGTTGGCCAAGCTGCTCAGGCGCCTCGAGGCGTGCGCGCGTCGCGGAATCCACGTTCGCCGGCGCACCGCCGACGAAGACCACGACCTTGCCGGCGAGGTCGAGCTTGCCGAGATCGTCCCGCCCGAGCTGCGGGGACGTCATCGCGTACCCGGCGAAGACGATGTCGCCGGTCGCCGACAGCTGCGGAAGCGGCACGCCTTCGCCAAGTCGGAGCAGGGGCACGAGATCCTCGCCCGCCTTCAGCTCCGTCGCGCGGCCTCGCGAAGTCACGAGGAACTTCGTCGTCGGCGTGAACACCTGCCGTGAGAGCGGGACCCGCTGAAAGAACCCGCTATCCCCCATCGGCTCCAGACCGGCTGCCGTTAGGCGCTCGGCAATGAACTCGGCGGCGCGCCGGGCCGAGGGCGTTCCCGCCAAGCGTCCGAGAAGCTCGTCCGAGGCGAAGTGCGTGAGATCGGCGCGCAGCGCCGCCACATCGATCGGCGGTACGGGCACCGGAGCAGGTGCCGACGTGGGCGGAGCGGTCGCGGGGGCCGGGCTGGAATCGATCGCGGGCGCCTGCGAGCAGGCACTCGCGGCAAGCAACATCAGCGTCGCAAGGCGGCGCATGTCATCTCCGGAAAAAAGGTCGTTGAGGGGACACGTGGGAGGCTAACCATCGCACCTGAGGCGGGCAAGCACGGACCGTTTGCCAAGCCGTTCGGAGGGCGTCAGGTTTCATGACGCCACACACCCTGGCGTTTTCAGGAACGCCATCCCCGGGGCGAGGTATCACTACGGACAATGCTCTACGTCTGCATTCCCGCCTATGACGAATCGCCGACGATTGGGTTGCTGCTCTGGCGCATTCGCAAGGTGTTCGAGAACTACCCGCGCGAGTACGAGATCCTCGTGCTGGACGACGGAAGCACCGACGCCACGGCCGAGACACTGGCGCCGTACCGTGAGGTGCTGCCGTTGACGATCCTGCGCCACGACGAGCGCCGCGGGTATGCGGCCGCGTTGGAAGCGCTGTTGCGTGCGGCTTCGCAGCGAACCCGGTACCCACGTCGGGACGCGGCGATCCTCATGCAGGCCGATTTCACCGATCAGCCGGAGCATCTTCCGGAACTGATCAAACGTCACGAAGGGGGCGCCGACCTGGTGATCGGCGAGTACGCGTCGTCGGCGGCCAACACGCCGGTTCCCGTCAGGCGGCTCCGTCGCCTTGGGCGATGGCTCATTCGTCCCTTTGTGCGTGTATCAGGAGTAACGGATCCGCTCGGCACCTACCGTCTCATCCGGATTGCCGTGGTCCGTGATCTGCTCAAGGAGGCCGGAGAGGGAGCACTGTTGAGAGCGGATGGCTGGGCCGCGAACGTGGAGCTTCTGGCAAAGGCGGCGCGATTCGCACGGCGAATCGAGGTCGTGTCGCTGGAGCCGCGGTACGACCTGCGCCCGCGGGCTACACGCGTTCGGCCTCTTGCCGGTGCACTGGATCTTTACCGTTTCGGACGGGCCAATCGCGCCCGCCGAGCCGCACCCACAACGACATGAAGACCTTTTTGCAGGCTGATGTCCTCGCGATCGTCGTCGCACTCACCGCCCCTGCCGAGCTGACACCGCAGGTGCCGGTGCCGTTCTCGGTCGGCGAGCGGCTCGAGTACGATGTGAAGTTCGGCAAGCTCAAGGTGGGTGGCGGCCGCATGGAAGTCATGGGGGTCGAGGAGATTCGCGGACGGCAGGCGTGGCATACCGCGTTCACCGTGAAGGGAGGAACGTTCTTCTACAAGGTGAACGATCGCCTCGAGAGCTGGATCGACACGGAGACGTTCTCGTCGCTGCGGCATGTCCAGGATCTCCAGGAGGGACGGCGCGACCGGGAGCGTCGCTTCGAGATTTTTCCCGACCGCATCAAGTACACCGAGAATGACAGCGAGGAGCGGGAAAGCGTTCGCGATCCGCTCGACGATGGATCGTTTCTCTACTTCATTCGGACGGTGCCGCTGACGGTCGGGCAGACCTACGACTTTCCTCGGTACTTCAAGCCCGATCGCAATCCCGTTCGTGTGCGTGTGCTTCGGAAGGAATCGGTGAAGGTGCCGGCGGGGCGCTTCGACGCGATCGTCGTTCAACCGATCATCAAGTCGAAAGGCATCTTCTCCGAGAACGGCCGCGCCGAGATCTGGCTGTCGGATGATGACCGGCGTATCATGCTCCAGCTCAAATCGAGCCTGTCGTTCGGCACCCTCAGCCTCTATCTGAAATCGTACACTCCGGGGACAGCCAGCGAGACGCAGTGACGCGCGAGGCGGACCTCTCACGGGTCCGCACGGTCCCCATCGCGCAACGTCCGAACAAGGTACGCGCCGAAGAGTTTGCCGGGCCGCCAGGTGCCGACCGCTCCTTCGGCGCGTTCTTGCGTTCGCTCCCCGATGTGCTGGCCGCTCGTGACTTCAAACGGGTCGTCGAGTCGATAGCCAGCGCAGCACGGCGTCGTGCGGTGATCGTCATGGCGGGCGGTCACGTCGTGAAAACGGGCATCGCGCCGGTCTTGCTCGAGCTCGTGCGTCAGCGCGTCATCACGCATCTCGCGCTCAACGGCTCGGCCGCGATCCACGATTACGAGGTTGCGCGTTGGGGTGGAACATCGGAGGACGTCGCGTCGGGGCTGCGCGATGGAACCTTCGGGATGGCCGAGGAGACGGGGCGCGAGATGAACGAGGCGTTCACGCGAGGGCGCGCCGCGAGCTGGGGGATGGGCGAAGCGCTCGCTCGTGCGCTCGTGTCGCGCTCCGATCTCGCGCACCCCGAGCTCTCGCTCCTCGTCGCCGCGCATGAGCTCGGGATCCCCGTGACCGTCCATGCGGCGATCGGCGCCGAGATCATCCACCAGCACCCTGCCACCGATGGCGCGGCGATCGGCGAGACGAGTCACCGCGACTTTCGTCGACTCGCGGCGGCGATGCCGTCGCTGCACGACGGTGGAGTCGTGCTCAACCTCGGGAGCGCCGTGATCATGCCCGAGGTCTTCCTCAAGGCACTGACGGTCGCCCGCAATCTCGGTGATGGGCGGCCGACGCGTTTCACGACGTGCGACTTCGACATGCTTCGTCACTACCGGCCGCGGGTGAACGTCGTGCAGCGCCCGACGCTGGAAGGCGGCGCGGGGTACGAGATCACCGGGCATCACGAGATCATGGTGCCACTGCTGGTGTGGGCGGTGATGGACCAACTGGGCCAAGGGCCAGGGGCCACGGGCCAAGGGGATTGAAAGGCAAACGGCCGCGCGTTGCGCGGCCGTTTGCTCATCAGATGAGCGCGGCTGCCGCGAAGCGGCGCCGCGCCTTTCCACACCCTTGGCCCCTGGCCCTTGGCCCTTGGCCCAGCTGTAGCTGGGGCCTTCGGCCCCGCTACAGCTGGGCTATCCGCTCCCTGCCTAACGTCCGTCGCACGTATCCCATCTGCCCTACGTGGTACCCCTCGTGGAAGAGCGCGAAGACGATGGCCCCGCGCAGCGTTCCATCGGTCGAGGGAATCTTGAGCTGGAGGTGGGAGCGCAGCTCCTCCTCACTCATCGCGTGAAGCCGCGCGCGCAGTGCCTTGCCGGCATCCTCCCACACCCTTCGGATGTCTGACAGCGCCGGATACTTCTCGCTCTCGGGAGGCGGGCTGCCACGCTGGAACAGTGAGGGCCATGGCACTTCGCGATCCACTCCGAGCATGCGCCCCAGCCGAACTCTGGTCTGCGCGAGGTGGCCCGCCATCCAGATCATCGGATTCGAGTCGTCCGATGGCGCGCGCGTGAGCTCATCGGGATCGAGGCCGTGGAGCGCTCTCGCGTACAGATTGTCCACTATGTCCATCAGGCCAATGACGTGGGCGATCGCTTGATCCATTGCCAACCCTGGTGAGAGGTGCGCCGCATGTCTCATTGAGATAGAACGCACGCAAGACGGGCGGAAGATCCACTGGATCTTCCGCCCGCTTCGTTCCTTCAGTCTTTTTCGCCCGGCTTAGACCGTCGGACCGCTCCACCGCTCGCGTAACCGACGAGCCGTTTCCGGGCTCACGATGCGAATGACGATGTATACGATCAGCCCGACGATCGCGATGCGAATCGCGAGGCCGAGTAGGAAGAGCGCGAGGCCGATCAGGCCCTTGAGAATGCCGAACACGAAGCTGAGGAGAAAAAGCCCCAGCACGGCCAGCGCGCCGATTGTGAATATGGTGCGAAGCATCGGGTTGAGCTCCTGGCGGTTGCTGTGAGTATTACGCGCGACTCCGCTGCGGGGTTTCAGCCGGATGTGATCGTCGTGGGAGGCGGTCTGATCGGCCTCTGTTGTGCGACCGCGCTCGCTCGCGAGAATGCACGTGTCATGGTCGTGTCAGCAAGGGAGGATGGGGCGGCCTCGCCCGCGGCCGCGGGGCTGCTCGCACCGTCCGTCGGGGTTACGCCTGACCAGGCTCGGGCGCTGGGGATCGCCGCCCTGGAGAT
>Ga0075421_100002641_pt1 | contig 21403 bp, 25 predicted proteins | sample SoiMetdeltSBSDD5_FD_75292 | JGI IMG/M metagenome (GOLD analysis project Ga0075421, IMG submission 75292) | Bulk soil microbial communities from a Populus tree surrounding site in Tennessee, USA - Soil MetaG P. deltoides SBSDD5 | ecosystem: Environmental > Terrestrial > Soil > Tree plantation...
CGTGGCGGATCGTCGATCGCGCGATGGATCTCTCGGGCGGGTTCGGGATGTTCAAGAAGAGCGAACTGGAGCGGCTGTTCCGCGACGCGCGAGCCGGACGCTTCCATCCGGCGAACTCACTGCTCTCGCACGAACTGATCGGCAAGCTGGCGTTGGGCATCAGTCCCGACGAGCAGCCGCGTTGGGGGTAGCGACTGACGCTGCCGGCTCAGGGCTTGCGACTGGCGCTGTCGTCTCAAGGCTCAGGACGTGGTCGGCTCAGGCCTTGAGACGACCACGCCATGAGTCGTGAGCCTCGAGCCTACTTCTTCGGCGCGTCTGCCGCCGGCTTCGTCACGCGCACTTCCTCGGCGCGCTTCGTGGCGTCGTCGTACTTCGCCGAGACTTCGTCACCCATCTTCACGAACTCGCTGAACTTCGCCGGCTTCTTCTCGGTCTGCATTTCCTTGGCCTTGGTTCCCAGGCCGCGGCCGACCACCTTCGTCTTGCCGTCGACCGCGAGCTTCAACTCGCCGTCCTTGCCGGTGACGGTCACCGAGTCGTCGGAGACCGCCGCGACCTTGCCGACAATCGTCTTGGTAGCGGCGGTGAGCGTGGTGGACGTGGACGTGACCAGGGCAGCCAGGAAGAGGAAACCGAGGGTGACTGATAGTAAGCGTCTCATTTAAGCCTCCTGATGCCGGCCGGAGGCGGCCGGCTCACGACGGATCTTACGCGCGCCGCAGGGTGGAGTTCCAGCGGCAAACGCATCAACTGACAATGGCTTCGGCTTCGATTTCGACGAGCATTTCCGGGTCGATGAGGCGGCTAACCTCGACCATTGAGGTCGCCGGCCGAATGGCGCCAAACACTTCGCCGTGCGCTCGCCCGATGGCCTCCCAGTCGCGGCCGATGTTGGTGACGTAGATTCGGGTGCGCACGACCTGCTCCAGGGACGTGCCGGCACGTTCGAGCGCGCGCTCGATGTTCTTCAGCGTCTGGACGGTCTGCGCGCGCGCGTCTCCCTTCCCGACGAACGTGCCGTCGTCGGCAGTCGCCGTCGTGCCGGACACATGGACGACGTTGCCGACGCGGACCGCGCGCGAATAGCCGACGACGGGTTCCCACGTCGTTCCGGTCGAAATATTCTGCCGATCGGACATGGGGGAAAGTATATATGTCCGTCGGTCGTCGTTCGTGGCTTCCGGCTTCAGCCGGAAGAACTGCGGCGCGCGAAGGCTTCCGGCTAAAGCCGGAAGCCACCAGAGCTAGGCCGGCCTCAGGCGGCCGTCTTCGAGGCGCAGCACGCGGTCGCAGGCGGCGGCGAGTCGCGGATTGTGGGTGGCGATGATCGACGTGAGACCGCGATCGCGGTGCATGTCGCGCAGCAACCCGTGCAGCGTTTCAGCAGTGTGCTCGTCGAGATCGCCGGTCGGCTCGTCGGCGAGGAGGAGCGTCGGCGCCATGACGAGCGCTCGTGCGATGGCCACGCGCTGCTGCTCGCCGCCCGACAACATCCCGGGACGGTGCTCGGCGCGATCCGCGAGGCCGACGGTCGTCAACAGCGCCGTGGCTCGCGCGCGGCAATCGCTGAGCGACCGCCGCGCGATCCGCATCGGCATCTCGGCGTTCTCCACCGCCGTGAACTCCGGCAACAGATGGTGGAACTGGAACACGAAGCCGACGTGCTGATTCCTGAACGCGACCAGCTCGGCATCCGTCAACGCGCGCAGATCGATGCGGTCGATGCGGATATCGCCGGCGTCGGGCGTATCGAGTCCGCCGAGCAGGTGCAGCAGCGTACTCTTGCCCACGCCCGACGCGCCGACGATCGCCACCATCTCGCCGCGCTCGAGCGCCAGATCGAGCTGCTTGAGGACCGGCAGCCGCCGCCCTCCGACCTGGTAGCTCTTGGACAACCCGGTGACGTCGATGAAAGCCATGTCGCTGTTCGTTGATCGCTCTTTCGCTATTCGTAGCGCAGGGCCTGCACCGGATTGAGGCGGGCAGCCTGCCGCGACGGATAGATCGTCGCCAGGAAGCAGATGAGCACCGCGACGACAACCACGACCCCGAAGTCGAGGAGTTGCAGCTTGAAGGGCACGTTGGTGATCTGGTAGACCGACAGCTCGATGCGAATCAGCTTGTAGTGATCGAGCACATAGATCAGCGACGTTCCCAGCACTGCGCCCGAGCCCGTCCCGACGACCCCGATGATCAGGCCCTGCAGCATGAAGATGCGCCGGACGCTCGCCGTCGACGCGCCCATGGTCTTCAGGATCGCGATGTCGCGCGTCTTCTCCATCACCAGCATGATCAGCGACGCGATGATGTTCAACGCCGCGACCATGACGATCAGGCCGATCGTGATCGACATCGCCATCTTCTCGAGCCACAGGGCGTTGAACAGCTGCTTGTTCTTCTCGAGCCAGTCCTGGGCCTGATATTCCTCACCGAGGCGCCTGGGGATATCGTCGGCGACAGCCCCGGCAGCGAACAGGTCGTCGACGCGGATCTCCAGGTAGTCGGGGCGCGGACGGTCGAGCAGGCGCGCGGCAATACGCAAGTCGACGAGCGCGTACATCGAGTCGAACTCGTACAGCTCGATGGCGAAAATGCCGGCAACCCGAAACGCGCGCGGCCGGGGCACAATCCCACCCGGCGATAGCACCCCTTCCGAGGTGATGACCTCGATGGAGTCGCCGACTGTCACGCCGAGACTTTCTGCGAGCTCTTTGCCGAGAATGACCCCTGGCAGCCCGCCGCCCTGCGGCAGGTACAAGTCATCGAAGCTCCCCTGCACCATCGACCTGGCGATGTTCGAGACGGTCTTCTCGCGCGCGGGATCGATCCCCTTCAGGGTGATCGGCGCGCTGCCGCCGCCGCTCTGCGCCAGACCGAAGCCGAGCACGGTTGGCGCCGCGCCAACTACATGCGGCACCTTCAGCAGCTTGGCGACCTCCTCATCGACGGCCGCGAACCCTCCGGCCTTCTGGAGGTAGATGTGCGCCGCGGCGCCAATGAGCCGATCGCGCATCTCGCCCTGCAGGCCGGTCATCAGCGCCAGCACGATCAACACCGCGGTAACGCCGACCGCAAGGCCGATCCCGGAGATCAGCGAAATCACCGAGATGAAGGCCTGCTTCCTTCGCGCCAGGAGGTAGCGGGCGGCGACGAACAGCTCGAACGGGAGGTTCACCTAGTGGCCTCGCGAACGCATCAGCGGGAACAGGATGACATCGCGAATCGATGGACTGTTGGTCAGCAGCATCACGAGGCGATCGATCCCCACACCTTCGCCACCGGTCGGCGGCAGACCGTATTCCAGGGACCGGATGTAGTCCTCGTCCATGACGTGCGCCTCGAAGTCGCCGGCGGCGCGGCGGGTGAGCTGCGCTTCGAACCGGCGCCGCTGCTCCGCCGGATCGTTCAGCTCGCTGAAGGCGTTCGCAACCTCGAAGGCGCCGATGTACAGCTCGAAGCGCTCGACGGTGTCGGGGTCGTCCGGCTTCTGTTTCGAGAGCGGTGATACCTCGGTCGGAAAGTCGTAGACGAACGTCGGCTGGACGAGGGCCCCCTCATGGAGCCGCTCGAAGATCTCGGTGGTGATTCGCCCGGCGCCCCACCCCGGCTGCAGCGCGACGTGCAGGCGCCGCGCGAGGTCGGCCGCGGTCGCCGCCGTCCGCAGATCCGCGTCGCTCACCGCGATTCCGAGCTTCTCGGACGCCGCGACGCGGGCACCCGCGCGTAGAGAAACACGCCGATAGGGAGCGGCCAGGGAGATGTCGTGCTCGCCGAACGTCACCCGGTCGGTCCCGACGGCCTCGCGCGCGGCCGTCGAGATCATCTCTTCGGTCATCACCATCAGTTCCTGGTAATCGCTGTAGGCCTGGTAGAACTCAAGCATCGTGAACTCGGGGTTGTGCTGGGTCGAAATCCCCTCATTCCTGAAATTACGGTTGATCTCGTAGACCCGTTCGATGCCACCGACGGTGAGGCGCTTGAGGTACAGCTCCGGGGCGATGCGCAGGAAGAGCTGCATGTCGAGCGCGTTGTGATGGGTGACGAACGGGCGGGCGAGCGCGCCGCCGGCGATCGGCTGCATCATCGGCGTCTCGACCTCGAGATAGCCACGCGCGTTCAGAAAACCACGAATCGACGCGAGCACGCGGCTGCGGACCTCGAACACGCGCCGCGACTCCGGGTTGACGATCAAGTCGAGATAGCGCTGCCGATAGCGGATCTCGACGTCGCTCAGCCCGTGCCACTTCTCCGGCAGGGGCAGAAAGCACTTGGCCAGGAACTCGAGCGACGAGGCGTGAATCGTGAGCTCGTTGGTCTTGGTCCGGAACAGGTAACCGGAAACGCCAATGTAGTCGCCAAAGTCGAGGAGCTTGTAGATTGCGAAGTCGCGCTCGCTGACGGAATCCTGGCGGATGTAGACCTGAATCTTCGACACGCCGTCGGAGATGACCAGGAAGTTGGCCTTGCCGAAGCTGCGGATGGCGAGAATCCGCCCGGCGGTGCGCGTTTCGATCCGCTCCGCCGCCAGCGCCTCGGTGGAACGATCGCCATACGCCGACGCGAGTGCGCTGACCGTGTGCGTGCGCTCGAAGGTGTGGGGATACCGATCGACGCCCAGCGCGGCGAGCGCCTCGAAATTGGCGCGCCGCTGCTGTACCTGATCCGATTCGCGATCGCTCTCTGTCATGCTAGTCTCTGCCCAGGTCCTTCCGGACCGCGTCGAGGATGCCGTTCACGAACGGCACCGCGTCGTCGCCGCTGAAGGTCCGCGCCAGCTCGATGGCTTCGTTGATCACCACGACCGCCGGCGTGGTGGGTTGCGTCAGCAGCTCGGCGACCGCGAGCCGCAGCACCAGACGATCGATCACCGCCATACGCTCGACGCGCCAGTTGTGCGCCCGCGCGGCAATCAACGGATCGATCTCGGGCAGCCGCGCCACGGTCTCGCGGACCAGCGTATTCGCAAACGTCCGCAGCTCGTCCTCGATCTCCTCCTCGGGATCGTGGGCAGGCCAGAATGTCACGATCGCTTCGTGGGCGCCGGTGCGGCCGATCTCCGACTGATAGAGCATCTGCAGCGCCGCCTCGCGCGCGCGATGACGGGCCGCCGGGTCGGAGCGGGTCATGATCGCGCCGGATGCCACCGCCGAAAGAGCTGCGCCATCTCGATCGCCGCCGCGGCCGCTTCGAAGCCCTTGTTGCCTCGACCCTCGACCGAACGCTCCTCGGCCTGCGCCACCGAATCGGTGGTCAGCACGCCGAACGCCATCGGCACGCCGGTTTCAGCCGACGCGTCCTGAATCGCATGCGCCACCGACGACGCGATGTACTCGAAGTGCGGCGTGTCGCCACGAATCACGCAGCCGAGACAGACGATGGCGTCGAAGCGCCCGGTTTCGCCCAGGCAGCGCGCCGCCTGCGGCACCTCGAACGCGCCCGGCACGCAGACCGTCTCGACGTCCGCCGCCCGCGCGCCGGCCTCGACCAGCGCCGCGTGGGCGCCGTCGCGCAGCCTGGTGGTAATCGCCTCGTTGAACCGCGAGTAGACGATCGCAAAGCGAAAACCGCCCGCGCCGCCGAGCGGCGCCGAGTCGGCAGCATCGGTGCGCACTATGTCCCCTTGAACTCCGGCTGGCGCTTCTCGAGAAAGGCGCGGGTGCCCTCGCGCATGTCGTCGGTGCTGAAGACGAGGCCGAACAGCGCCGCCTCGAGGCCCTGCGCCTGCGTGAGCGGCATCTGCAGCCCCTGGTTGACCGCGTCGACAATGCAGCGCAGCGCGACCGGCGCCTTGGTGGCGAGCAGCGCCGCCAGCTTGCGCGCCTCGGGCAGGAGCTCCGCCGCGGCGACCACGCGATTGACCAATCCGAGCCGCAGCGCCTCGTCGGCGGCAACCTGGCGCCCGGTCAGCAGCAGGTCCAACGCTGGACCAGGGCCGACGAGCCTCGCCAGCCGCTGCGTCCCGCCATACCCCGGAATCAACCCCAGATTGATCTCGGGCTGCCCGAGTCGTGCGCTGTCCGCGGCGAGGCGCAGGGTGCACGCCATCGCCAACTCACATCCGCCGCCGAGAGCAAAGCCGTTGATGGCAGCCACCGTCGGCTTGCCGAGATTCTCGATGAGATCGAACACGTGCTGGCCGCGCAACGCATGATCGCGCCCCGCAACCGGCGACTGCTGGGCAAGCTCGCCGATATCGGCGCCCGCGACGAACGCCTTTTCGCCGGCTCCCGTGATCACGATGCTGCGCACCGACGCGTCGTGCCTGAGCGCCAGCGCCGCGCGGCGAAGCTCGTCGAGCGTCTGCGAACTCAAGGCGTTCAGCACCTTGGGCCGGTTGATCGTGACGATCGCCACCGCACCGTCGCGATCGATCGAAACGTGGTCAAACATTGAGATCGAAGTATATCGGTTCCGGAGGTTCCGGGTTCGGGGTTCGGGGTCTGGTTCTGAGTTCAGGTTCTCAGGTTCGTCGACCTGACGCGAGCACGCGCCAGAGGGCAGCCAGCGCGCCGACGACACCGACGCCGACGGCGGCGCCGATCGTGTCGGCGATCACGTCGCGGAGGTCGGGACTGCGGCCTGGCGTGAACATCTGGTGCAGTTCGTCGGAGATGCCGTACACGAGCGACAGGGCGATCGCGGCGGCCATCGTCGTGAGGGTGACACCGGAGACGCGCCCGCCGGCGAGCGGCAGCATGAAGAAGGCGCCGAGCGCCGCGTAGACCAGCAGGTGCGCGAGCTTGTCCCAGATCGCGGCCGGAATCTGGTTGCCGGGGACAGACGAAGCGGCAAAGATGAAGGCCATCTGCAGCACCGCCGGCGTCCAGAGCAGATGGTGGCGTTTCAGAGCGGGAGCGGGTACATCAGCCAGCCGAGAACGATCGCGGTGGCGAGAAAGCCGGCGAACATCATCGCGCCGCTGCGCAGCTGCTCGCGTGGACTGTCCTTCATCAGCGCCGCGAAAACGCTCGATACCAGCAGCGCGAAGACGGTGAGGACGGCAAGGTGGCTGGTCACTTGCGCCCCATGGCCACGTCGAATGCGTCGAGCACGACCAGCGTATTCAGCAGGCCGGCGGCGATCAGGAAGGTATTGCCGTACTCGTAGGTCAGCGCGGTCACCTGACCGCCCCCGGCGCCGGCGACGCGAGCGATTATCCACGGCAGGCCCAGCCCGAGATCGGCAACAGCAGCCAGCGTTCCGAGTGGTTCCTGAAGGTCGATCGCGAAGATTCGACCGTGCAGCAGCAGGCCCAGCACGAACATCGCGCTCAACGCGACAAGAAAGATGAGTCCCTTTTGACGACGCCCGAGCCAGAGATGCGCGCCGCCGGGAATGGCCCAGGCGGTGAGGCACACGAGCGCAATCGTGCCGGGCTCAGCGGCAACACTCGCGCGTTCCGCGGTGGTGGATTTCGTGGCCATTCGCTTCCAGATGATATCAGTTAGGCGCGACGCTCGCAGACACACGCCGCAAGGACGCGACCGCGACGAACCCTGCGGCCAATCCCAACGGCAGCGCCGTCATCATCCGGAACAGATTGGTGGTGGCGATGACGCCAGCCCATTCGAGCGCAACCGAGATCGCAATCGGCAGCGCGGCAGCGGCCAGCACCGCGCGGCTCTGGCGCGGCGGCCCGCCCCTTCCGGCCGCCCAGGCGATCAACAGGCCGGCTGCACCCGCGGCGTAAAGGCCGAAGCACCGCGCGCAGACCGGCATCTGCATGCCCGCGAGGTGGAACGAACGTTCGGGCCGCTGATGGCAAATCAACGCGCCGAGCTGATACGCGAACAGCACGGCCCAGGGCAGCTGCGCACGCGCGGCCGCGATCGGCGTGATGAGGATGACGAGCGTCCACAGCGCCGCGAGGATCGTCAAAGCAGCGGCCAGCATGACAGTCGTCGGCTATCGCACCCGCGGGAATCGGAGGGACCCGTAGTGGCTCTCGTAGCGGGCGGCAAACTCGTCCCAGCTGTACGCGTGGCTCTGACCGCCCATGTGCTCGAGAGCGTAGGTCGCTGCGACCGCGCCAAGCTGGGCGCAGACCGGGAAATCCGCGCCGGCGGCGAGGCCTTTCATGAAGCCACCCCGAAACGCGTCACCGACCCCCGTCGGATCGACGATGCGCTCGGGCTCGACCGCGCTGATGTCCTCGCGCCCCGCGGGGGAATAGATCGAGCAGCCCTCCTCCCCCTTGGTCACGACCAGCGCGCCGACGTGCTCCAGCATCGCGTCTTCGCCTAACGACGTTTTCTGGCGCAGCAGTTCGAGCTCGTAGTCGTTGCAGATCACGATCGCGGCGCCGATCAGCCCATCGCGCAGCTCCGGCCCCGACATGCGCGCGCACTGCTGACCGGGATCCCAGATGAACGGGACCTTCAGCGTACGGCACTCCTCGGCGTATTGCGTCATCGCTCCGGGATCGTTGGGCGAGATGATCGCGAGCATCGCGTCGGGCACATCCCGGAAGGAGAGCTCACCGGCATTCGCCATCGCCCCGGTGTAGAACGAGGCGATCTGATTGTTGTCGTTGTCGGTGCTGCAGAAAAACGACGCCGTGAACTTGCCGGGCACGTCGCGCACGAGCGACGTATCGACACCCGCGGACTGCAGCCACCGGCGGTAGTCCTCGAAGTCCTGCCCGGCGGTCGCCATCAGCCGAGGCCGCTCGCCAAGGAGCGCCAGCGTGTAGGCGATGTTCGGCGCGCAGCCGCCCCGGCGCTTGTCCATGGTGTCGACGAGAAAGCTCAAGCTCACGCGGTTCATGTGTTCCGGCAGGAAGTGCTCGGTGAACTTCCCCGGGAACGACATCAGGTAGTCGAAGGCGATCGATCCGGTGACGACAATACTCATTCTGTTCCGGGGGACTTCGTCCCCCGGACCCCCTTACATCCGCCTCCGCGCAAAGCGCTACGGCGCGACCCCGCCGAGGCTCGAAGAGCGTAGGCGGGCGCTCGTTCGCTATGCGACGTACTTCCCCACGATCGGCGCCAGGTCGCGCTTGACGTCGGCGGGAATCGCTTCCGGCCGGGTGATGATCGCGTGCTTCAGCGCGCTCGCGCACTCGCACGTGCGCGCGAACGGCAGCGCGTCGACCGCATTGGCGATCACCTGCTGCGCGGTCTTCGCGTTCTGCACCAGGTTGGCGACGATCATCTCCACCGTGACCTGATCGTGATCCGGATGCCAGCAATCGTAATCGGTCACGAGCGCGATGGTCGTGTAGCAGATTTCCGCTTCGCGCGCCAGCTTCGCTTCCTGCAGGTTGGTCATGCCGATGATGTCCATCCCCCACGATCGATACAGCCGCGACTCGGCAAGGGTGGAAAACTGCGGCCCTTCCATGCACACGTAGGTGCCACCGCGATGCACCGTAGCGCCGGCCGCTTGCGAGGCGCGGAACGCGATGTCGCTGAGCGGCGCACAGAACGGATGCGCGAACCCGACATGCGCCACCAGCCCGCGGCCGAAGAAGGTTGAGATCCGTCCACGGGTTCGATCCACGAACTGATCCGGGATGACCAGGTCCATCGGCTTGTACTCGTCCTTCAGACTGCCGACGGCGCTCGCCGAGAGAATGTACTCGACGCCCAGGGTCTTGAGGCCATAGATGTTCGCGCGGAAGTTCAGCTCCGACGGCAGCAGACGGTGGCCGGCGCCGTGCCGGGCGAGAAACGCCACGCGCTTGCCGCGGAGCATGCCGGTGACGTAGGGCGCGGACGGCTCCCCGAACGGCGTGTCGATCCGGCGCTCGTCGCGATCGGTGAGCTCCGCCATGTCGTACAGTCCGCTGCCGCCAATGATGCCGATGGTGGTCATAGTGAATTGAGTCGGGGTTCGGGATTCGGGGCTCGGGGTTCGGAGAGGTTCTGGCTCCGATACTTGGCCTGTCGCCATTCAGATCGTTCCCGGATCCCGAGCCCCGAGCCCCGGATCCCGGAACGCGTCCACGCTCTTCCGCCCATTCTCTTCCCGAATGTAGCCTGCCGCAAGGTCGGGATCGTGCTCGAAGAATATCAGATACTCGCGTTCGATCGCCTCGCGCACGAACTGCCGTTTGAACGCGAGCGTGTCCATCGGATACAGGTCGTAGCCCATGATCCACGGCACGTCGACGTGCGCGATGGTGGGAATGAGATCGGCGGTGAACACCGCCGTCCTGCCGCCCGACTCGATCATCACCAGTTGATGGTGCATCGTGTGGCCACCGGTGCGCACCACCCGCACGCCCGGCATGATGGCCCCATCCTCGGCCATCAGACGCAGGCAGCCGGCGCCGGCGAGCGGCGCGAAGTTCTCGGCCAGGTAGCTGGCCCGATTGCGCTCGTGCGGATGCGTCGCATCCTCCCACTCGGCCGCGCGGACAATGTAGGTGGCGTGGGGGAAGGCGGGAACCAGCCCGCCACGCTCGTCGCGCATCGTGAAGCCGCCGGCGTGATCGAAGTGCAGGTGCGAGGCCAGCACGATGTCGATATCCGTGCGGCTGACGCCGAGCGCGGCGAGATCGTGATCGATGTTGTGCGAGCGATCGATACCGTAGATCTCGACGCTCTTGTCGTCCATCTTGTCGCCGATGCCGGCATCGATGAGCAGGGTCTGCTCGCCACGGATGAGCAGCGGCCGCATCCCCATCCGCACGCGGTTGCGGGCATCGGCGGGCGCACGCTTCTCCCAGAGCGGCTTGGGCACGACGCCGAACATCGCGCCGCCGTCGAGGCGAAAGGTCCCATCCGAGAGGGCCTGCAGCTCGAGATCGCCGAACGTCACACGACCTGCTTCAGCTCCACGAGCACGCCATGCGCGCTGGCAGGATGGATGAAAGCCACCAGCGAGCCATGAGCGCCGGGTCGGGCCGTCCGATCGATCAGCCGCACGCCGCGTGCCTGCAACTGCTCGAGCGCCGCCTGGATGTCGTCGACGCGCAGCGTGATGTGGTGCAGCCCCGGTCCACGCCTGGCGAGAAAGCCGGCGATCGGCGAATCCGGCGCCGTCGCCTCGAGCAGCTCGAGCGCCGTCTCCCCGGCGGGCCCACCGACAGCAATGAAATGCGCGCGCACCTTCTGCGACGCCACGTCCTCGGCCGGCTCGATCTCGAGCCCGAGCGCGTCGCGATAGAACGCCAGCGCCGCGCCGATATCCGCAACCGCGATGCCGATGTGATCCAGTCTGGCCTTCATCACCCGAACCCCGACTCCCGAGCCCCGTCAGCGAAGCGTCCGACCGACGATATCATCCACGGCCGAATAGGGATCGATCTCGCGCGCCGCGATTCGCGCCAGCGTGCGCTGCAGCTCACCCGGTCCGAGCACCTGCTGCTCGACGTGCTGCACCAGCCGCTGCGCGATCAGCTCGCGCAATCGCCATTCGGCGCGCGCCAGCCGCCGGTCGCTCGTGACCGACGCGGTGTGCGCGCGAAACCGCTCGACGGCGTCGAGCAGCTCCGCCACGCCCTTCCCCGTGGTCGCCTCCGTCTTCACGATCGGCGGACGCCAGGCACCGGGCGGGAACGTCTGCAGGGTCAACAACGCCTCGATCGACGCGACGGTGCGATCCGCGCCCTCGCGATCCGCCTTGTTCACGACGAACACGTCGGCGATCTCCATGATGCCGGCCTTGAGCGCCTGAACCTCGTCGCCCGCGCCAGGGACGATCGTGACCACCGACACATCGGCGGTGCGGACGATATCCACTTCGTCCTGACCGACGCCGACCGTTTCAATCAGAATCACGTCCTTGCCCGAGGCGTCGAGCACCAGCGCCGCTTCGCTGGTCGCGTGGGCCAGACCACCGAGATGCCCGCGGGTCGCCATGCTGCGGATGAACACGTCACTGTCGCCGGCGTGCGCCTGCATGCGCACGCGATCGCCGAGGATCGCCCCGCCCGTGAACGGGCTGGTGGGATCGACGGCAATGACGCCGACCGTCCGGCCGCGCTGGCGCAGCGTGGCGGTGATGCGATCGACCAACGTGCTCTTGCCCGCGCCTGGCGGCCCGGTGACGCCGACGAGATAGGCGCGCCCGGTCTGCGGGAAGATGCGGCGGATCAGATCGGCGGCGCCTGGCGATTCGTTCTCGACCAGCGAGATGGCGCGCGCCACCGCGCGCGGATCGCCGGCGAGCACGCGATCGGCCAGCGTGGGAGCGTCGCTCACTGTCCGAGGAGCTGACGGGCAATCACGAGTCGCTGGATCTCGCTCGTGCCCTCACCGATGGTCAGCAGCTTGACGTCGCGAAAGTATTTTTCGGCCGGGTAGTCCTTGACGAAGCCGTAGCCGCCGTGAATCTGTACGCCATCGTCGGCGGCCTTGACCGCGATCTCGCTGGCGAACAGCTTCGCCATCGATGATTCGCGCGTCGTGCGCATCCCCTGGTCGCGCAGATGCGCGGCGCGGTACGTGAGCAACCGGGCCGCCTCGATGCGGGTCGCGTTGTCGGCGAGCTTCCATTGAATCGCCTGGAAGTCGGCAATCGGCTGGCCGAACTGCCGCCGTTCCTTGGCGTAGGCGCGCGCCGCTTCGAACGCGCCTTGCGCGAGGCCGACCGAGAGCGCGGCGATGCCGATCCGCCCGGCGTCGAGCACCTGCAACGTATTGATGAACCCCTGCCCTTCGTCGCCCAGCAGCTGGTTGGCGGGCACGCGGCAGTTCTCGAAGATCACCTCGCTGGTGTCGCTCGCGCGCATGCCGAGTTTGTCTTCCTTCTTGCCGGCGGTCATTCCTGGCGTGCCGCGCTCGACCACGAACGCCGAAATGCCGCGATGCCCTTTCGCGCGATCCGTGACGGCAATCACGACCATGATTCCGCCGATGCGGCCGTGGGTGATGAAGGTCTTGGCCCCGTTGAGCAGCCAGCAGTCACCCTGACGAACGGCGGTGGTGCGCATGCCGGCGGCGTCGCTGCCGGCGCCCGATTCGGTGAGGCCCCACGCGCCCAGCACCTCGCCCCGCACGAGCCGCGGCAGAAACCGTCGCTTCAGCTCGTCGTTGCCGAACGCGGCGAGATGTGCCGAACAGAGACCGTTGTGGGCCGCGACCGAGAGAGCGATCGCCGGGCACACCCGCGCGAGCTCTTCGATGCAGATGCAGTAGTCGACGGCCGAAAGTCCGGCGCCGCCGTATTCTTCGGCGAACTGAACGCCCGTCAGCCCCAGCGCCGCGAGCTTCGGCAGCAGCTCCATGGGAAACTGCTGCGCCTCGTCCCACGCCATCACGTGCGGACGGATTTCGCCTTCCGCGAACTCGCGGACGGTCCGACGAAGCAGCTCCTGCTCTTCGCTCAGCCGGAAGTCCATTGAAATGAATGTATCACGTGGTATTCGCCCTTCCGGCCTTCCGGCCTTCCGGCCTTCCGACTTATTCTGAGATCATGACTAAACTCGCCCCCGTAGTAGCGGCCGCAGCACTGCTCCTGATTCCGGCATCCGCTTCGGCAGATGTGACCGCCTTCCTCGGCTCGACGCCAACACCCTCCAATCGGCTCGCGACCGGTTTCAGCGGGGGGATCGGACTCGTGATCGTCGGATTCGAATTCGAGTACAGCCATACGCGCGAGGACCTGGAGGAGCTTGCGCCGAGCCTGCGCACGTACATGTTCAACGGCCTCCTGCAGACACCGGTTCCGATTGCGGGGATGCAGTTCTACGCGACCGCGGGCGGCGGGATCTATCGCGAAACGCTGGACGACGAGTCGGAAACAAGCGTGGGGATAAACGTGGGCGGCGGCGTGAAGGTCAATCTCGCGGGGCCGCTACGCCTGCGCCTCGACTACCGGGTGTTCACGCTGCAAGGGGATCCGCGGCACTCGAAACCGCAGCGGCTGTATGCCGGACTGAATGTGAAGTTCTAAAGTGCCAAGGGGCCAGGGTGCCAAAGTGCGACAATGCCAGAGTGCCAGGGTGCGACAGTGCCAGAGTGCCAGGGTGCGACAGTGTCAGAGTGCCAGGGTGCGACAGTGCCAGAGTGCCCTCGCACTCTGGCACCCTGGCCCTTTTGGCACCCTGTTCTTACTTCGAGAGTGGCGTGAGGTTCAGCAGGTTGTAGCCCCCTGCGAACGCCGCCGACGCCTTCTTCGACATCTCGATGACCGCCGGATCGCGGAGTTCGTCGGGCGTCAGCACCTTCTGAAGGATGGCGAACAGCTCGTATTCGACATCCTTGACCGTGGGGTCAATCACCACTACGTACAAGGTGTTGTTGGCCATCGGCTCCGACGCCTTGTAGACCTTGAAGGTCGCCATCTGCTTCTTGATGGCTTCGTCAGTGGTCTTGGCGACGCCCGCTTTGATCCTGCTGACCAGTTCCTCGAACGCGGCCGTCTGATCCGGTTTGATTTGAATCAGGAGCATCCCCCCGTCGGTCTTGAACGCGAGTTTCGGCGGACCGGCGGGCTGGGCCGGAGCCGGAGCTGCCGGTGTCTGCTGCGTGGCCCCCTGCTGCGCCGGCGGCTGGGTCTGCGCGAACAGCGCCGTTGTAACAATTGCGACGAGTGACGCACAAATCAAGGTAGTGAAGGGACGACGCATTCCAACTCCTCCTTAAAGTCCTCGGACGGGAAACCAAAGTCAGCCGACGCAGGCAACCGCACAGGGAAACGAAAGGCGACACTCTACCGTACCCCGCCGCCACTCGCCTAGAGCGCAGGGACGGACGTTCACACGAAAACCTGCATCACTTCATTAGCAACAAGCATACCCTCTCGACTCAACCAGATTCGCGGCCCTTCGCGTCGCAGAACCCCCTGCTCGACGAAGGGCGTCAGCCCCGCCCCGAACCGTTGCCAGACGTCCACGGCGTAGCGCCGGCCGATCGCCTCGACGTCCACACCGCGCGTCAGCCGAAGGCCCGTGAACATGGCCTCTTCGACGCATTCCGCGGCGGTCATCCGCCGCCGTTCCGCCATCGGCGACGCGCGCGCGGTGAGCCGGTCGACGTACTCCGAGGTCGACGACACGTTGTGCCAGCGCACGCCGTGCCGCGTCGAATGCGCGCCGCAGCCGAAGCCGTGCCATTCGCCGTCGGTCCAGTACTTCATGTTGTGACGCGAGGCGCGATTCGGCACGCAGGCATTCGAAATTTCATACTGTCCGTATCCGGCCGCGTCGAGGATCGAGAGTCCCTCCAGGTACATCGCCGCGGCATCCTCGTCTGGCGCCAGCGACCATCCAGCCCGCGCCATCTCCTCCCTCAAGGGAGCGTTGGGATACAGCTCGAGCAGGTAGAACGACACGTGCTCGGGCCGCACGTCGACGAGCGCCCGCACGTTCGCGAGCCAGTCGTCGACTGACTGCCCCGGCAGCCACATCATCAGGTCGAGACTGACGTTGTCGAACCCGGCCGACCGGGCTTCGGCGACCGCGGCGCGCGCCCGGGCGGACGAATGCACCCGCCCCAGCTTCGCCAGCTCGGAGTCCTGAAACGATTGGACACCGAAACTCAGACGATTGACACCGGCCTCGCGAAAGCCGGCGAGCCGGGGCACCGACGCGGTCTCGGGATTGGTTTCGAGCGTGACCTCGGCGTCCGGGGTGACGTCGAACACCGACCGGCAGGCGCCGATCAGCACGGAGATTTCGCCGGGTTCGAGGAGCGACGGGGTTCCGCCGCCGAAGTAGATCGTGTCGACCGGTTCTCCGCGGCCAGCGCGCAGAATCTCGTCCTGAAGGGCGGTGACGTAGCGCGCCTTGAGCGGGCCGTCGAACAGGCCGCGGTTGAAGTTGCAGTAGTTGCAGATCGACGAACAGAAGGGAATGTGGAGGTAAAGCCCTAACACTACGAACCTGCTTTGCCTCCCGACCAGCCCAGTTCTCCCTGCACGGGGCGGTCCTTGAGCTGCGCGCGGACCGGTCCTTTCGTGCGTGCCGGCAGCCGCTTGCGCTCACCCGTCAGCTTCCACATCGTCAAGAGGTCGTCGACGCCGCCGTTGGGCGGCAGCAGCCGGTAATCGGCGCCGCGATAGTCGATGAAGTCGCACATCTCGTGCATCCGCGAGTACATGCGCGAGCCGACCCGCACCTGCAGTGAATCGAGCGACTCGAGATCGGGCGTGTCGTCGTAGTTCGACGTGAAGATGGTGATCAACCGCTGGTTGTACCGGGCATTGACGATGAAGGTCATCGTCTCTTCGACCCACTCGGAGGTCTTCTCCTTGCCGACGTCATCGAGGACGAGCAGCTGAGCGGACACGAGAGGCTGAAGCACGTCCATCTCCGCAGTCCTGGTCACCGGGTTGTAGGTGCTGCGGATCAACCGCAGCAGATCGGACACCTCGGAGAAGAGCCCCTGGTTGCCTCGAGCGAGCGCGGCGCGCAAGGCAGCAACGGCGAGATGCGTCTTGCCGATGCCGTGCGGACCGATGAGGCACAGGCCCTTCGCGACGTTGGGAAAGTTTTGGGCGAATCGCCGAACCGCGTCGACCGCGTTCGCGAGCTTCTCGTTCTGCGGATACACCTGGAAGTTGTCGAAGTCGCAGCGGCGGTAGCGCGGAGGGATGCGCGCTTCCTCGAACAATCGCTCCGCCTGCACATGCTGCCAGCATTCACAACGGACGACCCGCTGCACGCCGTCAATGGTGACGGGCTTCCATCCGGTGTCTTCGCAGGTCGGGCACATCGTGGGCACAGATTCCGTGGATCCTGGGATGACGAACGCCGCTCGCCGATTGTACTCGAATGCGGATCCGCGATCAGGCCTTCTTGCGGGGCTCGCTCACCTCGCCCGCCGGCAGCGAGTCGTCGTCTGCGGGCGGACGGGCTTCGACGATCTTGGCCTGCGTCGAGGCGCGCACGAGATCGGTCGGCGATGATTTGACCATCGCGGTGCCGAGCCGCTGCTCCCAGTCGCCGATGCCGCGCGAGAGCTCACGCTTCACGTAGTCCATGAACTCGTTGACCTCGAGCTGCATCGCCTCGATCTTCCGGCGCATGTTGAGGATGATCTCGACGCCGGCGAGGTTGACGCCCAGGTCGCGCGTGAGCGACAGAATCGTCTCGAGCTGCTCGAGGTCTTCTTCCGAGTAGAGACGGGTATTGCCTTCGGTTCTCGACGGGCGCAGCAGCCCCTCGCGCTCGTAGAGGCGCAGCGTCTGGGGATGGATGCTGTACTTCTGCGCGACCGCGCTGATCATGTAGTAGGCGCGTCCGCCGGCTCGTTTCACCATGGCAATCGCTCTCAGTCCGGGATCAGCCCGGCCCTGACATCCTGCGCGTTGCGCTCGCCGAACTCGCGCATCAGCTCCCGCGACCGCTCGTCGAGGTTGGTCGGCAGCACGAGCTGCACTTCGTAAATGACGTCGCCGCGTCCGCCGGCCGGCGTCGGTGCGCCGGCGCCAATCAGACGCAGCCGCTGCCCGGCTTGCGTTCCCGGCGGCACGCGCAATTTCACCGGGCCGTCCAGGGTCGGCACCTCGATGCGGGCGCCGAGCGCCGCCTCATGCACCGCCACCGGCAAGACCGCGACGAGGTCGTCGCCGTGGCGCGTGAAGAACGGATGCGGCTGCACGTGCACCGTCACCAGAAGATCGCCGGCCGGTCCGCCGTGACGTCCGGCATGGCCGAACTCGCGCAACCGCACCCGCGAACCGTCGGCAGCGCCCGGCGCGACGATGACCGACACCGTTTCGCTGCGCATGCTGCGGCCGTCGCCGGCGCAAACGGTGCACCGCTGCCAGGTTCGCCGTCCGGCACCGCCGCATCCCGGGCACGGCCTGGTGAGGACCATGTGTCCCCGCGCCCAGCGCACCTGCCCCACACCGCGGCACTGCGCGCACGGACCGTCAAGGGCCGCCAGCCGCCCCGAGCCGGAGCACGCGCGACAGACGACCTGACGCGTGACGAGCACGTGCCGCTCGACGCCTCGCATCGCGTCGGCAAAGGACAACGTCAGCGAGGCATGGAGATCGGCGCCCGGTTCGGTGCGCCACTCGTCCGTGCGCGGCACGGGATGCAAGACGTCGGCAAAGAGCTCGGTAAACGTCGACGCCTCCGCTCCCTGGCGTGCCACCGAAAAATCGAACTCCGCGAACGTGAACGGCTTGGTCTCGCGATCGCTCGCCGGGGCCAGACCGGCGGCGTCGTAGTGCCGGCGGCGGCCCGGATCAACGAGTGTTTCGTACGCTTCCAAGACCCGCTGGAACATCACCTCGGCGCCGCGGTCACCCGGATTGATGCCCGGGTGAAACCGTCGCGCGAGGCGCCGATAGGCCCGCTTGATCTCGGACGTGCTCGCGTTCGGGGACACGCCCAGCACCACGTAGAAGTTCATCGTCCTCGTGCCCTGAGCCCGAAGCCTCGAGCTTACTTCTTCTCCTCCTCGACGACTTCGGCGTCGATGACGTCACCGCCCTCGCGAGGCCCGCCCTCGCGGGCGTCCGACGAACCGCCCGACGACGCGTCCGAGGGCCCTGCGCCCGGCGTGTTGGCCGCGCGATACATCACTTCGGCCGCCTTGTGCTGCGCCGCGTTGAGCGCGTCGAGTCGGGACTTGATGTCGGCGATGTCGTTCTTCTCGATCGCCTTCCGCACGTCTTCGATCGCCCGCTCGATCGGCTGACGGTCCGCCGCCGGCAGTTTGTCGCCCGCGTCGCGAAGCATCCGCTCGGCCGCGTACGCCGCCTGGTCGGCCTGGTTGCGCGTCTCGATCTCTTCCTTGCGCTTCTTGTCCTCGTCGGCATGCGACTCCGCTTCGCGCATCATCCGGTCCACTTCGTCCTTGTTCAGACCGCTCGAGGCCGTGATCGTGATCTTCTGCTCCTTGGCGGTCGCCTTGTCGGTCGCCGTGACGTTGACGATGCCGTTCGCGTCGATGTCGAACGTGACCTCGATCTGCGGCACGCCGCGCGGCGCCGCGGGCAGTCCGCTGAGGTGGAAGCGCCCCAAGGTCCGGTTGTCGCGCGCCATCGGACGTTCGCCCTGCAGCACGTGCACCTCGACGCTGGTCTGATTGTCGGCCGCGGTCGAGAACGTCTCGCTCTTCTTGGTCGGAATCGTCGTATTGCGCGAAATCAGCGTCGTCATGACGCCCCCGAGCGTTTCGATGCCGAGCGACAGCGGCGTGACGTCGAGCAGCAGCAGGTCCTTGACCTCGCCAGCGAGTACACCGGCCTGCACCGCGGCGCCCACGGCCACGACCTCGTCAGGGTTCACTCCCTTGTGCGGCTCCTTGCCGAACAGCTCCTTGACGATCTGCTGCACCCGCGGAATACGGGTCGAGCCACCGACCAGCACCACCTCGTCGATCTTGGACGCATCCAGGCCCGCGTCGGCGAGCGCCTGTCGCGTCGGACCGATGGTCTTCTGCAGCAGGTCGTCGACGAGCTGCTCGAACTTGGCCCGGGTGAGCTTCTTCACCATGTGCTTCGGCCCGGTCGCGTCGGCGGTGATGAACGGCAGATTGATCTCCGTTTCCATCACGGTGGAGAGCTCCATCTTGGCCTTCTCCGCCGCCTCCTTGAGCCGCTGCAGCGCCATGCGATCCTTGCTGAGATCGATCCCCTCGTCTTTTTTGAACTCGCCGATGATCCATTCGATTACGCGCTGATCGAGATTGTCGCCGCCGAGGTGCGTATCGCCGTTGGTCGCCTTGACTTCGACGACGCCCTCGCCGACTTCGAGAATGGAAATGTCGAACGTGCCGCCGCCGAAGTCGTAGACCGCGATGGTCTCGTCCTTCTTCTTGTCGAGGCCATACGCGAGCGCCGCCGCGGTCGGCTCGTTGACGATGCGCGCGACCTCGAGGCCGGCGATCTGGCCGGCGTCTTTCGTCGCCTGCCGCTGCGCGTCGTTGAAATACGCCGGTACCGTGATGACCGCCTTGCTCACCGGCTGTCCGAGGTATTCCTCCGCGGCCTGCCTCAGCTTCTGCAGGATCATCGCGGCGATCTCCGGCGGCGAATACTCCTTGCCGCCCGCCTTCACGCGGACGTCGCCGTTGGTGGCGCGTACGACCGAGTACGGCACCATCTTCATTTCCTCGGAGACCTCGTCGTACTTGCGACCCATGAACCGCTTGATTGAGAAGACGGTGTTCTCGGGGTTGGTGACGGCCTGACGCTTGGCCACTTGGCCGACCAGGCGCTCGCCTGACTTGGTGAAGCCGACGACCGACGGCGTAATCCGGCTGCCCTCGGGATTGGTGATGACCACCGGCTCGCCACCCTCCATCACGGCCACCACGGAGTTGGTGGTACCGAGGTCGATTCCAATGATCTTGCTCATGTGCTCAATTCCTCGCATCCCGCTGCGACCACACCCGGATCGCGTCCACGTACCAGTCCAAGGGTGGCGGCGCAGCCAAGCTTTATAACGTTCGTAATATATAATCTTAGCGCGTTAGTGTCAATGCTGATCGATTGACCCCGCGTAAGTCGGTGATATACTGCCGCTTGCCAGCCCTCGCTACCCTTCACGTTCGAGGTTTCTATGCCCCGCCTCGCTCGTAGTGCCGTGACCGCTGCGTGGCTCTTGTCTACTGTGTTGGCGGCTGCTCCGGCCCGGGCCCAGGACCCGGCAGGCGATCCGCCGGCGCACATCTCCATCGTTGACGGCACCGCTCTGCTCGAGCGGGACGGCCGCAGTGAGACCGCTCCATCCTCGATGCCGCTGCTGGCCGGCGATCGCCTGCGCACCCAGGCCGGCCGCGTCGAGGTGCTCTTTGCCGACGGCAGCACGCTGCATCTCGACGCCGACACGGTCGTCGACTTTCAGTCCGACGAAGTCGTGCGATTGCTGAGTGGACGCATCCGGCTGAACATCGCCGGCACCCGACGCAGCGTCGCATACCGCGTCGATGCTCCTTCCGCGTGGGTCCAGATCGAGACGCCCGGGGAATACCGTGTCGCGGCCGCGACCGGCAACGAAATCGAGCTCGCGGTGCTGCGCGGATCGGCGGAGCTCGTGAATGAAGACGGCCGCACGCCGCTCGGAGCCGGCGAGCGCGCGTTCGCGCGGCTTGGCGCGCCTCCCTCGTCCGCGTACGTGTTCAATTCAGCCGCGTGGGACGCCTTCGACACGTGGTCGGAAACGCGGCGCAGCGAACGGCTCGGCGTGTCGGCGGAATACCTGCCCGACACCGTGCAGCCGTATGCCGCGACGTTTGCCACCTATGGCGCCTGGCGATCCGAGCCGACCTACGGCTACGTGTGGTATCCGCGCGTGCGTCCCGGGTGGCGTCCGTACTTCTACGGCAGCTGGACCACCTTGAGACCGTGGGGATGGACGTGGATCGGAAGCGATCCGTGGGCGTGGCCCACCCATCATTACGGGCGCTGGGGTTTCTCGGCCGGTACGTGGTTCTGGATTCCCGGACGAACGTGGGGGCCGGCGTGGGTGTCGTGGGCCTACGCGCCTGGATACGTCAGCTGGTGTCCACTCGGCTGGAACAACCGGCCGGTGTTCTCGTTCGTCAAC
>Ga0075421_100002642_pt1 | contig 21397 bp, 19 predicted proteins | sample SoiMetdeltSBSDD5_FD_75292 | JGI IMG/M metagenome (GOLD analysis project Ga0075421, IMG submission 75292) | Bulk soil microbial communities from a Populus tree surrounding site in Tennessee, USA - Soil MetaG P. deltoides SBSDD5 | ecosystem: Environmental > Terrestrial > Soil > Tree plantation...
CCGCGGCGGACATGCACCCATTCGAGCGACGGGTCCTCGAACGATCGGTGCGGAATCGCGAACTGACGCTGGACCTTGGAGCCGCAGTCCTGCGACGGCCCGCGGCAGGGGGCGACGCCTAACGCACGTGCCAGAAACCCGGACCTCTCAGTCCCAGCGTCCCTGACCTTTCGACAAGGCGTACCGCCCGCTACCGAGAAGGGCGATGGCGAGGCCCCCGAGCAGGAAGAACATCTCGAGCTCGACCCCCAACCCGCCACCCTGCGGGCTGACCGAGAACATCCGCTCTCGCTGGACGAGCAGGATCGCCATCAGCAGGTCGAACGCCATGATGAGCCCGGCGATACGCGTGTACTTGCCGAGGATCGCGAGGATCGGGGCGACGATCTCGCCGACGAAAGTGCCGTAGCCGAGGAACGCTGGCAGCCCGACGGCCGAGAGCGGGCCGGCCATCCATGCGACGCCATTCTGCGCCTTGAAGATGCCGTGGAACAGCAACAACCCGCCGACCGCCAACCGCAATACGAGCTTGCCCCAATCCTCCCGGGCAGTGCGAGGCGCCAGTCCCGTCGTCATAGCTGCGTCCTCCGACCTGTCGCTAGTTCACAGGAATAGTACGGTCTGCTATCACCGCCCCGCCACCGAGGCCTGCGCTTGGCTTACGCTCGGCCATACGCCGACCGGAACGGTCCGTGCTGATTCCACAGACCCCGGCCAGAATATGGAGGCAGCATGACCGGAGCACCGGACCATCACGACGCGACGAGCACGAGTAGACAGGCCCAGGAGCCCGTTCGTTATCCGACGAATCACCTGCTCGGGATCGTCGACACACGCGAGCAGGCGACGGCGCTGGTCTCCGCGCTCGAGAGTGGAGGGTTCCTCGAGTCCGAGATCGATTGCCGATCTGGCGCGCAGGAGGCTGACGCCGTGCATGCCAGCCCTGGGCGCGGGGGCTTGGCGGGCGTGCTGCTTCGCCTGGCGGAGCGCATGGGGGCGGCCGACGAGGAGCTGGAAACCAAGCACCGCTACGAGCAGGCGATGCGGGACAATCGCTTCGTGGTGGCAGTCGCGACGCCCACGGACGAGCGCAAGGACCGCGCGATCCAGATCCTCCGCGCACACGGTGCGTACACCGTGACGTACTTCGGCAAGCACACCCTCGAGTACGTCGTGCCGCCCGGAAAGCGCTGACACAGCTCGAGCGAGCCCGCTCAACCGCGGGCTCGCTTCAATGCCTAACGGTCGACCTGCGCCATCTGCTTCTCGCCGTAGCGCGGTCCGGCCACCGTCCCAGGAGCGAGCGCCGCGTCGAGTGCGGCCATCTCCTGGGAGCTGAGCGACACGCCCGCCGCGCCGACGTTGTCCTCCAGGTAGCGTCGGCGCTTCGTGCCAGGGATCGGCACGATGTCCGGGCCCTTGTGCAGTAGCCAGGCGAGCGCGATCTGGCCCGCCGTGACGCCCTTCTGTCCCGCGACGTCGCGCACCGCGGTTGCTGCGCGTACGTTCGCATCGAAGTTCTCGCCCTGGTATCGCGGGTCGCCGCGACGGTAGTCGCCCTCGGCATACTCCTCCGCGCGCTTGACGGCACCGGTGAGGAAGCCTCGGCCTAACGGCGCGAACGGGACCAGGCCGATCCCGAGCTCGCGGAGGAGAGGGATGATGCGAGGCTCGAGGTTCCGTTCCCACAGGGAGTACTCGCTCTGCAGCACCGAGATCGGGTGCACCGCGTGCGCGCGGCGGATCGTCCGCTCGCCCGCCTCGGACAGACCGAGGAACCGCACTTTCCCTTCGCCGACGAGGGCGGCCATCGTTCCAACGACGTCCTCGATCGGTACGGCAGGGTCGACGCGGTGCTGGTAGAGGAGGTCGATGTGGTCGGTCCGGAGGCGTTGCAGGGAGCCCTCGACCACCTCGCGGATATGCGTGGGGCGGCTGTCTACGCCCGTCACGCTGCCGTCCTCGTCGATCTTGAATCCGAACTTCGTCGCGATGACGATGCGATCGCGTGCTCCGGGGAGCTGCCCAAGTGCCCGTGCGAGCAGCTGCTCGTTCGCGTACGGCCCGTAGACCTCGGCCGTGTCGAACAACGTCACCCCGAGCTCGATGGCCCGGTGGATGGTGGCGATCGATTCACGGTCGTCCCGCTCGTCGGCGGTCCCATACGACTGGCTCATTCCCATGAGCCCGAGGCCGAGCGCCGAGACGGTGAGCCCCTGGGTGCCTAACGTGCGAGTGGGTAGCATACGCAGTGGCCGCGGTTGATGGTGAGTCTCCTTGCAACTTAACTTGGTGTCAGTGGACACAGGCCGCGGCGCGGACGCCGGTTCGACCGCGGGCTCTGCCAGGAGCGTCGATGCCGCACACGCAATTGCAGCTCGAGACAGCCGACGGTCGCTGCCCGACGCACGCCTATCATCCCGACGGGAGCGGGCCGTGGCCCGGCGTGATCGTCTACATGGACGCCGTCGGCATCCGGCCGGCCATGATGGAGGTCGCGGAGCGGATCGCGAACGCGGGCTACTACGTGCTGCTCCCGGACCTGTTTTACCGCGTGGAGTTCGACGCCGGCCAAGCGACGCGATTCTTCACCGATTCCGCATTCCGCCAGGACGTCATGACGCGGGTGATGCCCTCGGCAAGCCACGCCAACGTCATGCGCGATACGGAGGTGTTGCTGGCCCACCTCGCCGCGCAGCAGCAGGTGCGCGACGATCGCATCGGGATCACGGGCTACTGCATGGGCGGGCGGCTCGCGGTGTATGCCGCCGGGCAGTTCGGGGATCGCATCGCCGCGGCGGCGTCGTACCACGGTGGCAGGCTGGCGACTGACGCTCCGGATAGCCCGCACCGCCTCGCGGCACGAATGAAGGCCCGCGTCTACGTCGCCGGCGCGAAGAACGATCCCACTTTCGACGACGCCCAGAGGGCGCGGCTGGATCAGGCGCTGACCGAAGCGGGTGTCGAACACGCGATCGAGACGTATGATGCGCTGCACGGATGGGTGCTGCGGGACACGCCAGTGTATGACGAAGCGGCGACGGAGAGGCACTGGCAGACGTTGTTCGCGCTGTTCCGCGAGACGCTGAACAGCTTCGAGCGCGCATGACGATCACGGTTTCGTGACGCTCGAACCCTTCCTGTACGAGGCCGCTGCGCGAGCGCTGTTTGCGCCGTTCGGTGGGCTGATGCGAATTCGCGCCCGCGTCATCGAGGCGTGTGCGCCGCGACCAGGGGCAAGAGTCCTCGAGATGGGCTGCGGGCCCGGAGTCCTCACTGGCGCACTCGTCGCGCGCGGCGCGCGAGTGGTCGCGGTGGACGCCTCGGCGGCGATGCTTCGTGTCGCAGCGCGCCGGGTGCCGAGTGCCTCGCGCAAGCAGGCTGACGTCCGCACGTACACGCCCGACGACCGGTTCGACGCTATCCTGCTTTCGTTCGTGATGCATGAGCTTTCGGCATCTGACTGGCCATCGGTTCTAAGGCGGTTGACGACGGGGCTGGAACCGTCGGGTCGTCTCGTCATCGCCGACCACGCACTACCGTCGACGGTCGCGGGCGATGCGTGGCGCCGGGTTCTTCACCGGATCGAGACTCGCGCAGTCGACGAGTGGCTCGATGCCGACGTTCCCGCATTGCTCGACGAGTCGGGACTAGTCGCCTGCGAGGACATCCGGCTCGCTGCCGGACGGGTTCGGCTAATCGTGACCGGTCACCGCGACTGATTCCGACCAAGCTCGGCGTCATTGTTATTATTCAACTGCAACCATGCGCTACGCGCTCATCTCCGACATTCACGCGAATCTCCCCGCACTTCAGGCGGTCCTCCGGGATATCGACGGCCGTGACGTCGACGCCACGTACCATCTCGGTGACCTGGTCGGCTACGCGCCGTGGCCGAACGAGACCGTCGAGTTGCTGCGCGCAGCCGTTATTACGGGCATCGCCGGGAACTACGATTCCACGGTCGGGACCGACTACAAGCACTGCGGGTGCAGGTACGAGGATCCGAAACAGGAGGAGCAGTCCCACCTTTCCTTCGAGTGGACGAAGCTCCGTACGTCGCCCGACGCGAAGCGATACCTCGCCGGGCTCCCATTCCGCCTCGACCTCAAGCCGTTAGGCGGTCATGCGGCCGGGCCGACGGTCATCCTCGTGCACGGGACGCCGACGCTCAACACGCTGTACTGGACCGAAGACCGGCCTGACTCGTTCTGCCTCAAGATGGCGCACCAGGCCGGCGCGACGCAGGGCGATGTGGTTGCGTTTGGCCATACTCACAAGCCGTGGCACCGTGAGGTCGAGGGAATCCATTTCGTGAACACGGGGAGCGTCGGTCGCCCAAAGGATGGCGATTGGCGTGCTGGGTACGCCCTGCTGGATATCGGCGACGGGCCGACGCGAGTGGAATTCGTTCGCGTCGCATATGATCTGGATGCCGCGGTGCGCGCGATCCTCGCGAGCGACCTGCCTCACGACTTTGCCGAGTCCCTGCGCAGCGGGGGGAAGCCGGCAGCTGCCGCAGCGGAGCGGTCGTAACGGCCGCCGACAAGCCACACGCCGGGCTTGACGCATCAATATCTGTTGATGTATAATTGCCCATGGTCACCACCGCAGTTCGGCCACGAATCGGAACCACCGACCGAGGAGCGGCCGCCAGGCTGTTCCACGCTCTCTCGGACGAAACCCGTCTCGCCGTGATGGACCTGCTGCGCGGGGGCGAGCGATGTGTTTGTGACCTGCAGGACGCGGTTGGTGCGGCGCAGTCGCGGCTGTCGTTCCACCTCAAGGTGCTGAAGGATGCCGGACTGGTGACCGACCGGAAGGAAGGCCGTTGGTCCTACTACGCGCTCAACGCCGACCGACTTGCTGACGCGACCGCGGCGTTAGGTACGCTCGCGACGCCTGCGCCAGTGGCGGCGGCGTCGCTCAAACTGCACTCACTCGAACGTGCGCCCGCGGGCGCGGCACGCAGCGTTCGACGTCGCGCCGTCGCCCGGAGCGGCGGCGACTGCTGCTAGGAAGCCCTGCTCGATTGACTCGATTCACGCAAAACTCTGGCTGTTGTGTCGTCCAATATATCAACATTTCTTGATTAACGTCCGAGCCTAGCTCGGCTACTGACGAGATTGTCCCCCTATGACTACGGTTGCTTCTCGATCCGCCGGGCCCGCTAGCTGCTGCGGGAGCAAACCAGCCGCGAATCAGAACTCTCCGACCGCCGCAACGCTGCCTCCCTCCGCGTGCTGCGGCGACCCGACCCCGAACGCCGAGACAGGCGCCTGTTGCTCCGAGCCAGCCGCGAGCTGCGCGTGCCAGTCGCCTAACGCCGAGGAGACGCGCCAAGGACAGCCCGCCGGCAGCGCGTCCGCCGAGCCCGGCAGACTCCCGGTCGCGATCATCGGTGCCGGGCCGATCGGACTTGCGGCTGCTGCGCATCTCGTCGAGAAAGGTGAAACGCCGCTCGTGCTCGAGGCGGGCGGCGCGGTTGCGGCCAGCATCCGCGAGTGGGGCCACGTTCGTCTCTTTTCGCCCTGGAAGTACCTCGTGGATGCGGCAGCGCGCCGCCTGCTGGAACCCGCCGGATGGTCGATGCCTGACGAGGAACGCCTCCCCACGGGTGCCGAGCTCGCGGCGAAGCTCCTCGAGCCGCTCGCGAGCCACCCGGCGATCGCGCCACACATTCGGCTCGACTCGCGCGTTATCGCGGTCAGCCGCCGCGGCTTCGACAAGGTGAAGAGCGCTGGCCGCGACTCGGCGCCGTTCGAGCTCGTCGTCCGCCACCCCGACGGCCGGATCGACCGCGTCCTCGCGCGGGCGGTGATCGACGCCTCAGGCACCTGGTACGCGGCGAACCCGATGGGTGGCGGGGGACTCGTTGCCGAGGGGGAGGCGGAGCACGCCGACCGTATCCGGTATGGGATCCCCGACGTACGCGGCCGCGAGCGCAACCACTACGCCGGCCGGCGAACGCTCGTGGTGGGGAGCGGCCACTCGGCGTTCAACGCCATTCTCGACCTCGTGTCGCTCGGCGACGAAAGCGAGGGTACCGACATTACCTGGGCAGTGCGGAGGACCGACATCGGCCTGCTCTTCGGTGGAGGAGGGAAGGACCAGCTGGAGGCGCGCGGAGCACTCGGCACCCGTCTCCAGGAGCTCGTCCGAAACGACCGCGTTAGGCTCGTCACCGGCTTCCGGGCTTCCCGCGTGCTGCAGAACGGCAGCGCACTCGTCGTTGAAAACGATGAAGGCGGGCGTCTCGGTCCGGTGGACCAGATCGTCGTGGCGACCGGGTTCCGGCCCGACCTCTCGCTCGCACGCGAGCTGCGGTTGCGGCTCGACCCGTGGCTCGAGGCGCCGGAGCAGCTGGCGCCGCTCATCGACCCGAACTTGCACTCCTGTGGTACTGTCTACCCCCACGGCGCTACCGAGCTGGCGCATCCGGAAAAGGACTTCTACGTCGTCGGCATGAAGAGCTACGGTCGCGCGCCGACGTTCCTCATGCTCACGGGGTACGAGCAGGTGCGCTCAGTCGCATGTGCGCTCGTGGGCGACGAGGAAGGCGCGCGCAACGTGGCGCTGGTGCTGCCGGAGACTGGCGTGTGTCAGACCGATCTCAGTGGCGGCGGATGCTGCTCGACAACCGCGGGTGCTGATCAATCCGTTGGGATAGGATCGTGTGGCGTGTCGAACGAGGCACCGGTCAGACTTGGCCGCACCGCGACCGTCACGGCCGTCGCGTGAAGGACCGCGGGCCACCAGAAGCGGTAGGCACCGCGCTGGCGGAGTCCGCCCGCCGCGTACCGCACTGGTGGCCCCCACACGTCTACTACGGTTGGGCGATGGTCGTCACGCTCGGCGTCACGACCACCGTCGCGTACGGGATTCTGTCCTACGCGTTCGCCGTATTCATTACGCCCATGGGCGTCGATCTCGGCTGGTCCAAGGCGCAGATCACCGGCGCGTTCTCTATCGCGCAGCTCACTCTGGGCATTACCGCCATCCCGCTCGGTCGGTGGGTGGACCGGCATGGCGCGCGCGGCGTCATGACTGTCGGTTCGCTCGCCGCCGCAGTCCTCCTCGTCGCGTGGTCCCGCGTGCATTCGGTCGCTGCATTCTACGTGCTGTGGACGCTGCTCGGTGCGGCGTCCGCCGCGGTGCTGTACGAGCCCGCGTTCGCCGTGGTCGCAACCTGGTTCAGACGCGACCGTGGGCGAGCGCTCACCGTGCTCACGTTCATCGCTGGCTTCGCGTCGGTCGTGTTCGTCCCGCTCACGACATGGCTTGTGGACCGATTTGGTTGGCGCGAGGCGCTGCTCTGGTTGGCCGGGATCTATGCCGCGCTCACCATCGTGCCTCACGCATTCGTCCTGCGTCGACGTCCGGCGGACCTGGGGCTGGAGCCGGATGGACACGCCGCGACCGCCGTCGATGGCAAGAGTTCAACGGCACGCGACGCGAAAACGCGTCAGGTGCCCGAGACGAGCGTCGCGGCTCGTGACGCGATCCGGAGCCGCGCGTTCAGTTGGCTGACCATCGCATTCGCGCTGTCGGCGGTCACCACGACGGCGGTCACGGTACACCTCGTACCCTTGCTCCTCGAGCGCGGGCACGCGGCCGGATTCGCCGGTGCGGCCATGGGAGTACTCGGGCTCATGGCGCTCCCGGGTCGGCTCGTGTTCACCCCGTTAGGCGACCGATGGCCTCGCACCACGGTGACGGCCTTGATCTTTGGCCTCGCGGCGGTTGCCATCGCCATCCTGCTCGTGAGTGACGGCGCGCTCGCAGTCTGGATGTTCGTGGCGCTGTTCGGGGCAGGGTTCGGCGCCATCACGCCGGCGCGCGCCGCGCTCGTGGCCGAAACGTTCGGTGCGGCGAGCTACGCGGAGATCAGCGGCGTGCTGGCGTTCGTGCTGTCCGTGGCGCGGGCGGTCGCACCCGTCGGCGCGAGCATCGTATACGCCGCGAGCGGCCTCCCGCTCACCGGCTACCGTGCCGTGCTCGCTGTTCTATTGGTCTTTGCGGTCGGCGCGTCGCTCGCCGTGCTCGGTGCGCGGGTACGACCGGACTACTAGCCCCCGTCGCGCCGCCTGCTTTCAGCGCTCCAGCTTGAACCCGGGATCGAGCTGCGGCCGCTGTGGCGCGTTCGCCACGAACCACCCCGTCAGGTACATCCACTGCGCCATACGTGTGAGCTTCGGGTAGTCGATGTTCTGTGGGTTGTCGCGCGGCGTGTGGTAGTCGTCGTGCAGGTTGGTCGAATACATCACCGCCGGCACGTTCATGCGCGCGTACGGGAGATGATCGCTTCGGAAGTACCATCCTTCGGGGTGCGTCGGGCGATCCCAGAGCGAATCGAGAATGAACTTCCCGGTAAGCGCGTTCGCCTTGAGGGCCATCGCAACGAGGTCACTCGAGCTCCGGTGGGGTGGCTGCGCGCCTAACAAGGTGGCCGAATCAGGGTGGTTGCGCCCGATCATGTCGCCGTTGAGGACGGCGACGATCTGCTGCAGGGGGACCACCGGGTGCGCTGCATGATAGCGTGAGCCGATCAGCCCTCGTTCTTCCGAGCCGTGGTTGATGAACAGGACGGAGCGCTTCCCGGGCTGCTTGACGAACGCCCGCGCCGCTGCGAGGCCCGCGGCGGTGACCGTGGCGTTGTCGTCGGCGCCGGCATGCACCGAGTCGCCTTCGAGCGTGACACGTACGCCGTTCGCGTCCTGGTGTGAGCTGAACACCACGTACTCATTGCGCAGCGGGCCGTCGGTGCCCGGCACGACGCCGATGACGTTCACTGACGGCGTCGTGAACCGCTCAAGTCGTACGGAGAGCTCAGCCTGCGGTTGCCGCTCTAGCGTCTCTCGCATCGACGCGCGCACGAGGTACGCGGGCGTCGGACCGCTGCCGAGCGCTGGCGGTGGTGCGATGCGCGGCGAACCGTTTGCCGTTCGTGGCACGGCATTGTCGACGTCGTACGTACCTCGCGTGCGGGCCGACGAAACCACTTCGAACGCACTGTCCACCGCGGCGCTCGCGACCAGAATGACGGCGGCCGCGCCACGTCGTGCGAAGCGATTGACGGTCCCGTTGATCGCGGCGTCGGCATACCGGGACGCGAAGGTATAGCTGTTCGCGCGGATCGCTCCGGGCGCGGGGGCGAGCACCGGAGTCGCGACGATGCGTCCGCGCACGTCCGCCGTGGTGTCCGTCGCGTCGGGGATCCAGAGCAACGTTCCAGTGGCCTCGGCGGGAACGACGTTGACCGGGACGATGTCGCGGAACAGGGTCATCGCCTGCCCACCAACGGTGGACCGGCTCGCCGTGACAGAGACGCGTGTACGCGTCATGTCGAACCATTGGAACCACGTTCCGTCTTCGCCCGCGGGCTTGAGCCCGATGCGCCGGTATTGCTCGGCCACCCAGATGGAGGCGCGCATCTCGTCGACGGTGCCGCCCTCACGCCCACGCATCACTGGCCCAGCCATCTCGCCGACGTCGCGACGGAGGTCGGCTTCACGGATGGCGGCGTAGGCGGCGGGGATCTCGGAGGAGCGCGGCGCGGTGTGCGTGGCTTGGGCCGCGAGCGGTAGGGTGGTGAGTGCCCCGAGCGCGGCACCAAGCAGGGACCCAGGTATCGATCGTGTGCGCATGAAGGCGGGACGGATAGGCGGGTGCGCGATGGTGCGCACCATCGCCTATATGTCGTTCAGCGCCCGCGCCGACAAGAAGCGGACCTTTCCGCGTGTCAGCGGGCTGGCCGTCCCGAAAGAGAGCTTGGCGCGTCGAGGTGCGCGCCGCTGTCCACGCCGACGCCGAGTCGGTCGACGAGCTCGCCCCCTAGCCAACCAGTCACGAGCGCGAGCAGTCCGCCAGCTATCGCCAGGACGATAGCAATCGTTGGCGGCGTCGTGGGGTCCGGGCGGCGGAGCCACCAACTGGCCGCGAAGAGGAGGAGCACCAGGACGTTGCCCAGCGCGTGCCACGCCCCGACCGACCGGGCGCGTGTGTTTGTCGGGATCGCGAGCCAATCGATGAAGCCGAAGATGGCCGCCACGAGCCCGCTGACCACCCCGGCCGCGATCATGTAGTAGGACGAATCGCTCAGGGCCGACGAGCCGCCGACGAGCCTGATCACGTCGAAGACGACGGCCATGCCGAGAAGCCCGAGGGGAAACACAATGAGCATCTGGTGCACCGGATGGCCGAAGAGCTTTGCCCTGCTGTCCATGCGATGCCTCCTGAGTAGAATCACACAGATGGTCCAGGCCGAGCGTGCCTGCGACGCCAGGTTTGCAAAATCGGGTCCTTCGCAGGCATGCGAGGCTTACTGCTCGGGTTTCTCACGTTAGGTGCGTGACCCCTCAGGCGAGCTCAACGGCACCGGAGCTACCGGCCGGCTCTCTCGGAGCTCCGGAAACTCGTCCTCGCGAAACTCCATCGGACCGCGCTCGCCGGCCGCGAACCGGCGCTGCTCGAGCGCCCGCAGCTCGACGCGACGGATCTTTCCGGAGATCGTCTTGGGCAGCTCGGCAAACTCGAGGCGCCTAACGCGCTTGTAGGCCGGCAGTCGGTCGCGCAGGAACCGAAAGATCTGGAGCGCGACGTCGCGCGACGGTGTGGCGTCACCCCGGAGGACACAGAACGCTTTCGGGATCGACAGGCGCATCGCGTCCGGGCTCGGGACCACGGCCGCCTCCGCGACCAGCGGATGCTCGATCAGGGCGCTCTCGATCTCGAACGGACTGATGCGGTAGTCAGAGCTCTTGAACACGTCATCCGCGCGTCCGACGTACGTGATGTACCCGTCGCTGTCGCGCATGGCGACGTCGCCCGTGCGGTAGTAACCGCCGGCCATCGCACCAGCGGACCGTGACTCCTCGTCGAGATACCCGACCATGAGCCCGACGGGTGTCTCGCCGACTCCGCCTTCGGTCAGCGGGAGCGAGATGATTCCCTCATCGGACGGCTCTCCTTGCACGTCGAGCAGGACGACCTTGTACCCCGGCAAGGGACGGCCCATCGATCCCGCGCGCACCGACTGGCCGGGCGAGTTCCCCACCTGGGCCGTCGTTTCGGTCTGGCCGTAGCCGTCGCGAATCGTTAGGCCCCACGCCTCCTGCACGCGCGCGATGACCTCGGGATTGAGTGGCTCGCCGGCGCCCGCCACCTCGCGCAGCGCGACCTGGTACGTTCCGAGGTTCTCCCCGATCAGCATGCGCCAGACGGTCGGCGGCGCGCAGAGCGTCGTGACGCCGCAGCGGACGATCGTCTCGAGGACGCGCTTCGCATCGAACCGCTGGTAGTCGTACACGAAGATCGTCGCCCCGGCGTTCCACGGCGCAAAGACGCTGCTCCACGCGTGCTTCGCCCACCCGGGGGAGCTGATGTTCCAGTGCAGGTCCCCCTCCCGCAGCCCGATCCAGTACATCGTCGAGAGGTGTCCGACGGGATAGCTGGCGTGCGTGTGCAAGACGAGCTTCGGCTTCGCGGTCGTGCCCGACGTGAAGTACAGGAGCAACGGGTCGCTCGAGCGGGTGTCGCCGTCGGGCGTGAACTCGTCGGGCGTCTCGTGCGCTAGCTCGAAGCGCATCCAACCCGGCAGGTCTGACCCGACGATCAGCTTCGTATAGTCTCCGCCGAGCGTGGCGAACTTCAGCCCGCCGTCGCCGTCGGTCACGACATGGCGTATTCCACCGCGCTCGAATCGGTCCGCGAGGTCGCGCGGGGTGAGCTGCGGCGTCGCTGGAACCACGACGACCCCGAGCTTCATACACGCGAGAATGGTCTCCCACGTCTCCACGACGTTAGGCAGCATGAGCAGCAGTCGGTCGCCGCGACGGGCGCCGAGCGACCGGAGCGCGTTGGCGACCTGGTTGCTGCGGCGAGACAGCTGGTCAAAGGAGTAGGAGCGGTCAGACCCGTCGTCGCGCACGATACGCAACGCCGGGCGGTCGTTGCCGCCCGCTATGGCATCGAAGTAGTCGAGCGCCCAGTTGAAGTGCGCGAGCCGTGGCCACCGAAAGTCGCGGTACGCGGTGTCGTAGTCAGTCCGATGCGTGAGCAGGAAGTCACGGGCAGCGAGAAACGCGGTGGCGTCGGACGTACGGTTGGGCATGGCAAGCTCCGGAGGCGTCCGCGCTCACGTTACGAGCAAGGCGGAGGAACATCAACCGCAAACCCGGGGTGTTCCCGTGTTGCAGAAACACCCCAGGCTGTCGGACGCAAGCGCCCGGGCTGCGCAGCGAGAACCTCCGCAATGCGTCTCCACGGGCGGTTCCCGCGATCGGTCGGTGCCTAACGACTCCACGCCTGAGAGAAGTTCGCGTAGCCGTTCGTCACGCCGGCGAACCTCATGCCCGTCCCGTTGAACGCGTCCATCGCAACGTAGGTCTGGCCACCGGGCAAGAGCATAGTCACCGCGATCTGCAAACCGTCACGCGACCAGGTGGGCTTCTCGATGAAGTTGAAGTCCGAGGCAACGGTATGGGTGACCGCGGCCGTAGGGTTCTTCGTCAGCTCTCGCCACCGGAGGTCGTTTGCGGTGGGGCGCAGCGAGATGAACGCGATGCGCTTGCCATCCGGGGAGTAGTGCGGGCTGCGCTCGACGGCGGTCGCGGGCGAGAACCGCACCGCGCCGGAACCGTCGGCGGCGTTCATGATCCAGATCTGCGGGTAATTCTTTTGCGCGCGATCGCTGACGAAGGCGATCTTCGAGCCGTCAGGCGACCACGTCGGGCTTCTGTCCGCGGCGCCGTCTACGGTCAACCGCGTCACGTTCGTGCCGTCGGCGTTCATGACGTAGATCTCCTCGTTACCGTCGCGGACTGACGTGAAGGCGATCTTCTTCCCGTCAGGGGAGAACACCGGGTGCGCGTCATTCGCAGGATGGTTCGTGAGTCGTACGACTCCCGCCCCGGTCGGCTTCATCGTGTAGATCTCGAGGTTCCCGTCGCGGTTGCTCACAAACGCGAGCTTCTTGTAATCCGGCGACCACGCCGGGTTCGTATCGTCCGATCGCGCGTTCGTAATCCGAGTCGCGACCGCGTTGGCGGAGTCGGCGGCGATGTAGATCTCGAGGTTTCCGTCGCGGTTGCTGGCAAACGCGATCTGACCGACGTCCGTGCACTGGGCGCACAAGTTCGCGCCGGATTGACCGATGGCGGCGCTGGCGTCAGGCGCAGCTATTCGCGCGGGTGCGGTCGAAGACTCTACGTCCGCGCAAGCGATGGTGGCTGCCGCCATGATGGCGGCTGGGATCGTCCGGCGAGCGATGCCGGGAAGTTGAAGCGTATACATGATGAGTTCCGATCGTTGGTGAAGGAGGGCCCATCGGAGCGCGCGGACGCCTTTCGTCGCGCGTCATGCCCGATGGTGTTGTGGCCAGGTAGGCGACGCCTCACCGCAAAACCGGACATCCGCTGCCGGAGGGACATCAACCGCCGACAAACCGCCTGACTTCATCGAGCACCCGCGTCGGCTGCTCGCGATGCGGAACGTGGCCGCAGCCTTCCAGAATCACCGCCCGTGACGGCCCCTGCGTCAGGCGGGCGATGCGCTCGGGGTGTTCCACAGAGCCATACTCGTCGCGGTCACCGTGGATGGCGAGCGTCGGACAGCGTACGCCTCGCAGATCATCATCAAGGCGCCAATTCGCGAAGGTGGGCGAGAGCCAAGTCTCGATCCAGGAGTCCAACACCCAGCGCGCCTTCCCGCCGTGGTATCGCGCAAGGCGCTCGAGCTGGCCTGGTTCCGCGAACTCGACTCGCGCGGCGCGCAGCCCCGCCACCGTCTGGTCCTCGACGAAGGTCTGCGCGGACTCGGTGACGACGGCGGCACACCCCTCGGGCCAACGCGCAGCCGTCGCGATGGCCATCCCTCCGCCGACGCTGTGCCCGAACAGGATCATCGAGCCGAGCCCCAGCGACTCCCGCAGCTGGGGCACGACCGCTTCGCCCTCGTCGCGGATGAAGCTCATCGGAAGCAGGCCCGGATAGGGGTCCGATCGTCCGAATCCCAGCCGATCGTAGGCCACGACGCATCGGCGAGTCGCGGCCGCGAGCCGATGCGGGAAGTCACGCCAGAGCTCGACACAGCCGAGCGAATCGTGGAAGAGAACGATGGTCGCGTCTGCGTCGCCCGACTGATCGGACGGCCGCCACGCTCTGGCGAACAGCATTCCCTTTTCGGTGGCGATCCAATGATCGTGTGTGGCGATGGTCACTCCGGGACGACCACGGGTGTGCTGACGTTGATGAGTCCCACTTGTCGTCGACTCACGGTGCGAAGACGCCATTGAAGTTGTACGACTCGCTGATCCAGCTGAATCCCACCGTCCCCTGCGCCTGCGACGTCCTGATTGCGGGGCCATGCCTCGCACATAGCTTCGAGGCGAAGCTGTAGTCCACCACCGGACAACTGACGAGGTATGCCGTGTCCGCGACCCTGATGATCCGCGACGAAACCGCCACGGGTGAACCCGTGCACGAGTTTCCCCTCGAGTTTTCGAGCGAGCGCATTACCGTGCGCGACCTGATCCGCGAGCGAGTCTACCAGGAAGTCACCGAGTACAACTTCCGGAGCCGGAGAGAGGGCGGGCTGTTCCGGGGGCTCGTGCAGCCCACCGACGCCGAGCGCACGCTCAACGGCTTCAAAGTCCCGAAGGATCGGGACATCGACTGGGAAGCCCAGTTCGATCGCGCCGTCGACGCCTTCGGCCGGAATGGATTTTTCATTCTCGTGGACGATCGTCAGGCGGAAACACTCGACGAAACGATCGTGATCAACCCCAGTACGCACGTGAGCTTCGTGAAGCTGACGCCGCTCGTGGGAGGTTGAGTGCGGTGGCCGTGGCAACGAGCTTCGACGTCGGTCTCGCCGTTCGTTCCCCAACGCGGCTCCGGACTCGACGCGGAACACGCCGTGGTGTCGCGCTGGGTGGAGGAGGCGGTCGCCGCGCTCGACGACCGACATTCGTACCAGGATGTCGAGTTGAAGAGCCAGCGGAGTGGGCGGATCATGCTCGAGGCGACGCCCGACGTGGCGCGACGGTACGTGCACGCGGCCGCAGTGCAGACGGCCTACTGGGACCGGTTATCGAATGCGGTCCGGTCGAAGCGGACGTCGGACATCGACCGCGCGAACCCGCATCTCCATGCGGACTGGAAGGATCTCTGGCTGCGGAGACGCCGAGCCGCGACGGTCGTTTCGACGCTGATGCGTCGTGCGCTGCCGTTCGAGGAAGACGATCTGGTCGCGCTTCTCGACTGGTGCATCGGCACCGAGCAGATGTCGACGTACACCGCGCCCGTGGGTCACATCACGCGGGCGCTCCAACGCTTTGTCGCTGCCCGTGCGCCGAGCGACGCGCTGGCGGGGCGCATAACGCGATTTGCCGCCGCGCTTCGCGAGGCGTACGACAAGGACGTCGCGCGGCATGGCACCACTGTCGAGCAGCTCCTGGCTGGCCCGGCCGCTCTCGATGCTGGCGAACTCGCCGAACCCAACGACGATGCATCAGTGGCGCCGCTGGCGACTCCAGCCGCTGGTCCGGCTGGAAACCCCGCGGTCCTCGATGCGATCAAACGACACCTCGGCGTCGCAGGCGAAGACGTCGCCACCGAGGCGCTCGAGCCGGACGGCTTTCCCCTCCGGGCTGATTCACCGTTCCGACCGGAGCACGCTCTCCTCAGCGAGATGCTCGCGTCGGTCGTCGGCACGAGGCTCTACGCGGAGCCGACGCTCGAGACCCTCCCCGGAGGCGATCGGGTCCTTCGCCTGGATCCCGCTACCACCGGACGGCTGCTGCTCGCCGCGGCCGAACGCGACGCGGCGGGTTTCCTTTCACGTACCAACGCAGGCCTTCCCGCGGTGTGGCAGTCGCGCTATGCAGTCGCGTCGCTCACGAAGGTGCTGGCACAGCGCGCATTCGTGCTCGACCGGGCTGGAGTCTTCGACTTCCTGCTCTACGTCGCGATGCGCGCGGCGGTTTGGGATCGCCGGCCGTTCGAGCCGGCCTTCGACATGCTGGTCGAGCGGGTCGAGCAGGAGGCCGCTCGAGCGCCGCTGACCGACGGCGAGCGATACGTGCTCTACCTGCTGCGCGCGTCCTGGATCGGCGGTCCCCCGTTAGGCCTCGCGACGGAGATCAATCGGCTCACGGCGCTCGTCGCGGACGGCAGGGTGTTCTTCCTCGTGCCCGGCGAGGTGTGGACTGACCAGGTGAACGATGACCTGACCCAACTCCCGCGGCGCGAACGCGAGGCGTGGGTTGCCTTGCTGAAGCACGCCCTGAGCGCCTCTGCCGCGCGCCCGTCGGCGAAATGGCTCAAGACGGGGGAGAAGCTGATCGGCGCCATTGGGGGAGACAATGTCCTGGCGGCGCTGCATCGCTGGCTGCCGCGCGTCGCGCGGGGCCGCTCCATTCCTCGGCTCGGCACGATCTCCGGGGACGCGCGATCGGCGGACGTCATGCATGAGGAGAACGCCACCTGTCTCCGCGGGCTGGTGTGGCTCACGCCTACGTTCCCTCGCGATGATGAGCTGACGCGCGCCGTCGCCGCTGTTGCCGTCTCGGCGTACCGCAAGGTCCCCGGCGTCGGGCCGCGAGCGATCAAGGTTGGCAACGCCGCCGTCTACGCGCTCTCGGAGATGGGGTCGCCCGAGGCCGTCGGTCAACTCGCGATGCTCAAGGTCCGCGTCAAGTTCGGCACCGCGCAGAAGGAAATCGAGAAGGCGTTCAACGCGGCTGCCGAGGCGCTATCACTCCCGCGGGATCAGATCGAGGAGATGGCGGTGCCGTCCTACGGGCTCGAATCGGTTGGCATCCGGCGCGAGACGTTCGCGGACGGCGAATACACCGCTGAACTGCGTGTGGACGGACGGGAGGTCGACCTCCGCTGGACTCGCGCCGACGGCAAGGCGCAGAAATCGGTTCCCGCCAAGGTCAAGAGCGATCACAAGGACGAACTGAAGGAGCTGCAAGCGGCGGCGAAGGACATCGCGGCGATGTTGCCGGCCCAGAGCGAGCGACTCGACTCGATGTTCCTTCTCGAGAAGCGCTGGCCGGCGGCCGTGTGGCGGGAGCGGTATCTGGACCATCCGCTGGTCGGCACGCTCGCGCGTCGACTCATCTGGACCTTTACGGTAAATGGCCGCGCCCGCGCCGGCGTCTGGGGCGGCGACCGCCTGGTCGACGTGTCGGATGAGCCACTTGACGTACCTAACGATGGTGAGGTGGAGCTCTGGCACCCCATCGGCCGGCCGATGGAGGACGTGCTTGCGTGGCGGCGCTGGATCGAGGCGCACGAGATCCGTCAGCCGTTCAAGCAGGCGCACCGCGAGGTGTATCTACTCACCGACGCCGAGCGGCACACGGAGACCTACTCGAACCGCTTCGCGGCGCACGTCCTGCGACAGCACCAGTACAACGCCCTCTGTGCGGCGCGTGGATGGAAGAACAAGCTGCGCATGTTGGTGGATGACACGTATCCGCCGACGTTTCGGGAGCTGCCACAGTGGGGCCTCCGGGCCGAGTACTGGATCGAGGGGGCAGGGACAGAGTACGGAACGGACACGAACGAGAGTGGGGCGTTTCTGCGAGTGGTCACGGATCAGGTGCGCTTCTACCGGGTTGCCGCGGCGCAGAACTGGGCCCACGCCGGCGGCGGTGGCTACACGAGCTCGGCGGCGGGACCAGGCACGCGCGGCGTGAACGAACCGTTGCCGCTGGACGAGATCCCCGCGCTCGTCTTCAGCGAGATCATGCGCGACGTCGATCTCTTCGTCGGCGTCGCGTCGGTGGGGAACGACCCCACGTGGCAGGACGGTGGTCCGGGTGGTCGCTTCCGCGAGTACTGGGTCAACTACTCTTTCGGGGAGCTGGGCGAGACGGCGCGCACGCGGCGTGCGATCCTCGAGCGCCTGGTCCCGAAGCTGAAGATCGCCAGTCAGTGCACATTGACGGAGCGCTTCCTCGTGGTGCGCGGGAAGCTTCGCACGTACAAGATTCACCTCGGCAGCGCCAACATCCTGATGGAGCCTAACGACCAGTATCTCTGCATCGTCCCCGCCCGAGATCCGGTGGCCGTCGGGACGGACCGTCTCTTCCTCCCGTTCGAAGGGGACGTGACGTTATCGATCGTGCTCAGCAAGGCCTTTCTCCTCGCCGCTGACGAGTCGATCACGGATGCGACCATCGTCCGTCAGATCAAGCGATAGTGTGCTGTGCAGCAGGTGGCGCTGTCCGGAACCGAATTGACTACGTTTCATCTCCCGCTCAACGGCAGCGACCAATGAAATTCATCAATCCCTATCTGAACTTCGACGGCAGCACCCGCGAAGCCATGCAGTTCTACGCCCGCGTCCTGGGGGCCGAGCTGCAGATGCAGTCGTTTGCGGATGTCGGCATGGTCGACAAGCCGGAAATGAAGGACCGCACGATGCACGCGTCGCTGAAAAACGGCGACGTCGTGATCATGGCGTCGGATACCATGCCGGGGATGCCTTTCGTCCAGGGGAACAACGTCTGGATCAACATCAACTGCGAGAGCGACGAGGAGATCGAGCGCCTCTTCAGGGCGCTCGGTGAGGGCGGGACCGTGCTGATGCCGCTGGCGGATCAGTTCTGGGGCGCGAAATTCGGGATGCTGAAGGACCGTTACAGCATCAACTGGATGTTCAACTTCGAGAAGCCTCGCTGAATCGACCCGCCTCGAACCAGAGCACGGCATGCCCTTGAATCGAAAGGTACGATATGGGATGGTGGGCGGAGGGCCGGGCGCCTTCATCGGCGCGGTGCATCGCCGGGCCGCCGCGCTCGACGGGGAGATCGAGCTCGTTGCCGGAGCGTTCTCATCGGACCCGGCGAAATCGAAGCGCCAGGGTGAGGAGCTTTTCCTCGACCCGCGTCGCGTCTATGCCTCATGGCAGGCGATGGTCGACGGCGAGAGTCGGCTCCCCGCCGGCGAGCGTATCGACTTCGTCAGCATCGTCACGCCTAACGCGTCGCACTTCGAGATCGCACGCGCCTTCATCGAGGCCGGCTTCCACGTCGTCTGCGATAAGCCGATGACGACGACCCTCGAGGACGCCGAAGCGCTCTGTCGCCTCGTGGCGACGCAGCAGATTGTTTTCGCACTGACGCACAATTACACGGGCTATCCGATGGTGAAGCAGGCCCGCGAGCTTGTGCGTCAGGGAAAGCTCGGCACGATCACGAAGATCGTCGCCGAGTACCCGCAAGGCTGGCTGCTCGGGGCCGCCGGGATGAACATCTGGCGGCTCGATCCGAAGTACGCAGGCATCTCGTCGTCGGTTGGAGACATCGGGACGCACGCCCATAACCTCGCGCGATACGTCACGGGCCTCGAGGTCGAAGCACTGTGCGCGGACCTGACGACGTTCGGCAAAGGGTACGAGCTCGAGGACGACGCCAACATGCTCGTGCATTTCGTGGGCGGAGCCCGCGGGATCATCTACGCGTCGCAGATTTCGGCGGGCGAGGAGAACGGGCTCCGCCTGCGCGTCTACGGAACGAAGGCGGGGCTCGATTGGCGTCAGGAGAACCCGAACTATCTCGACGTGCTGCCCGCCGATGGACCCGCGCAGGCCTTGAAGCGTGGCAACGACTACCTCGAGCCGATCGCGAAGCACAACTCGCGCATCCCGTCTGGCCACCCGGAGGGATTCATCGAGGCGTTCGCCAACATCTACCGGAACGCGGCGCGCGTCATGGCCGCGCGAATCTCCGGCAGCCCTCCGGGTGAGTTCGACACCGACTTTCCGACCGTGCAGGACGGCGCGCATGGCGTGCACTTCATCCACAAGGCAGTGGAAAGCGGAAAGGCCCGCGGCTGGGTCGGCGCACGCTACACGCCACCGGGCGCCTGACGCGCCGCGTTGGCCCACGACTCTCACTAACGAGGACCGCACCAATGGCGCGACCCGTCACGCTGTTCACCGGTCAGTGGGCTGACCTTCCGCTCGAGACCCTCGCCGCAAAGGCCGCGTCGTGGGGCTTCGACGGCCTCGAGCTCGCCTGCTGGGGTGACCACTTCGACGTCGCGAAGGCGCTCGACCAGGACGGGTACGTGCGGTCACGCCGCGACATTCTGGGCAAGCACGGTCTCGCCGTATTTGCGGTCAGCAACCATCTCGTGGGTCAAGCCGTAGGTGACCGGATCGATGAGCGGCACAAGAGCATCCTCCCGCCGCGCGTCTGGGGGGATGGCAAGCCGGATGGCGTACAGCGTCGCGCCGCCGAGGAGATGATGAACACCGCGCGGGCGGCCAAGGCGTTAGGCGTGGCGGTGGTGCCGGGCTTCACCGGCTCCTCGATCTGGCACCTGCTCTATAGCTTCCCGCCTGTGTTGCCAGCGATGATCGACGCCGGCTTCCGCGACTTCGCCGACCGGTGGAACCCGATCCTCGACGCCTTCGACGAGGTAGGGGTGCGCTTCGCGCTCGAGGTCCACCCGACGGAGATTGCGTTCGATGTTTCGTCGGCGGAGCGCGCACTCGACGCGGTGAAGCGTCGCGCCGCATTCGGTTTCAACTACGACCCGAGCCATCTCGGCTACCAGGGTGTGGACTACGTGGCCTTCATCGAGCGCTTCGGCGATCGGATCTACCACGCGCACATGAAGGACGTCTGGTGGTCCGACGTGCCGAAGCCCTCAGGCGTTTTCGGTGGCCACCTCGACTTCGGCCATCGCGACCGCTACTGGGACTTTCGCAGCATCGGACGCGGGAAGATCAACTTCGAGGAGGTCGTCCGCGCCCTGAACCGCGTCGGCTACGAGGGACCGCTGTCGATCGAGTGGGAGGACATCGGGATGGACCGCGAGTTCGGTGCACGCGAGGCGTGCGCGAAGATCAAGGCGACGAACTTCCCGCCGTCCCACGTTGCCTTCGACGCGGCATTCGCGCGGGAGTAGACGCGCTCGCGCCGCCAAAAATCTCATCACGCTCGCATCGTGATGGCCGGATCGATACGCGCGGCGCGCAGAGCCGGAATCCAGCATGCAACGATGCCGACGACCGACATCATCAGCGTCACCGCCGCGAACGTGCCGAGGTCGTGCGGTTCGACGCCAAAGAGGAGTCCACGCATGATGTTCGTGGCGAGGAACGCGCCCCCGACGCCGACCATGAGCCCGATCGCAACCAGCACGCCGCCTTCGCGCAGGATCATCCGCTGCACCCGGCCGCTGTCGGCGCCGAGGCTCATGCGGATGCCGATCTCGTTCGTGCGCGAGCTGACTGCAAACGCCAGGACGCCCGCGATGCCGACCATCGCGATGATCACCGCAAGCACTCCAAAGGACGAGATGAGCACCGCGTTCAACCGCCGCGGCGAGATGCTCTGTTCCTTGAACTGCGAAATGGTCATGACGTCCTCGAT
>Ga0075421_100002643_pt1 | contig 21395 bp, 12 predicted proteins | sample SoiMetdeltSBSDD5_FD_75292 | JGI IMG/M metagenome (GOLD analysis project Ga0075421, IMG submission 75292) | Bulk soil microbial communities from a Populus tree surrounding site in Tennessee, USA - Soil MetaG P. deltoides SBSDD5 | ecosystem: Environmental > Terrestrial > Soil > Tree plantation...
AAAAGGCCCGGGGGTTTGAACCCTCCGGGCCTCGCGTCCGCCGTTTTGTGTCTCAGTCCCTAGTGATCAGCGGACCTCGTGAACACGGCGGCATCGCGGAGGCAGAGGGCCTCCCGCATGTGACAACAACAACAACACATGGTGCGCGCGACGTTCACGTCACGGGTTATACGCGGCGGGGGGACCGCCGTCAAGTCAAAAGCTGAAAACGACACAAATGTCTGTGTCATTCACGGGTTTGAAGGGCGGCCGGGGTCGGAAGGTCCTTGCGCGCGACGGTGGCGAACAGGCGCAGGTCGGTCCGGAAGGTGACCTCTTTCCCGCGCGCGGCGTCGCGGCGGATGCGCACCATCCCACGTTCGAACTCGGCGTCGCTCAGCAGCGAGAGCTGGCAGGTGCCGTGGCGGGTCAGGATGGGATCGTCGAAGACGGCGGCGCCTTCCGTCGTGGCCAGGATGCGCCCTGCGACCTCGACCCGAACGTCGGTCAGGCCCACCGCCGCCATCCAGGCTCCGATCGAGGACGTGGTGGGGTAGCGCGCGCAGTCGGCCTCGCGCATCCCTTCGAAATAGTCGTAGAGGTACCACGAGTCCTGCCCGTCGTGAGGCGCGAGAGCCACCACGGACAGCGTCCCTCCGTCGTCCAGGACGCGCGCCGCCTCGGCCACGAAGCGCGCCGCGTCGTCGAGATGATGGATCACGTAGACACAGAGGACGGCGCCGAACCGGTTGCGGGCGAAGGGCAGCGACTCCGCCCGACCGCGCACGATCCGGGCCGCGGGTGCGCGCTGGCGCGCGCGGGCGAGCATGGCCGGTGAAGGGTCCAGGCCGACGGCGTGGGAAACGCCCGTGATCGCTTCCGCCAGCCAGCGCCCGGTCCCGCAGCCCACCTCCAGGACCGGACGGTCGCCGGCTTCCGCGGCGCGACGGCGCACGAACGCGGCGAGGTCCGCGGGTCCGCCGTCGCGGTAGCGCCGGTCATAGGTGCCGGCAGCCTCGTCGTAGTCGACCCGATCCATGCGAGGGCGAGATTACACGGAGTGGGCAAAGGGCACGTAGAGCCGGGCGGCGCCGCGTAGCGGCGGCGACGGGCGAGGGGGGTTTCAGGGGGGGGGTCGCGAAGGGCCACCGCGGTGGGCCCTGAGTGCCCCCCCTGACTTGATACCCTAGCGCTTCTCCTGGCCGGCGGCCGCGTTGCCCCCGCTGCCGCGGTCCGTCGCCGCCCCTCCCACCGGACGACCGGGCGGCGCATCCGTGACGGTGAAGAGCTTGCCGTCGCGCAGGTACATGCGGCGCTGCTCGTCGCCGTTGAGCGGGCGCGCTCCGCGCCGGCCGAACACGCCGATCTGGTTGCCCTGCTCGTCCACCGCGCGGTCGCGGTCCACGCCGCGCGACAGGGCGACCGCCGGCCCGTGGGTGTGGTAGGTCGCGACCAGCTTCGGGGTCGGCCGCGGGCTGAATCCGTAGGCGCCGGGCGTCTCGTTGGCGGAGATCGCGTCGATCACGCGCAGGCCGTTCTTGCCGTCGGCCACGTACGCGAAGATGCTGCCGTTGGTGGCGCCGAGCTTGACGTCGTGGGCGTCGTTGATGGCGCCGCCCGCGTTGAAGGTCTGGTCCAGGCGGGGCTTCTCCGGGACCTTGATGTCCACGATGGCGAGGCCGTCGGGGCCGGCGGCGACATAGGCGTAGGTGCGCGCGACGTAGAGGCCATGCGCGTGCGCGAACGGCACCTTCGCGCCGTCCACGGCGCGCGGCTTGTCCGGCGCCGTCACGTCCACGACCTTGAGGCCCTCCGCGTCGAGCACGAACGCGTAGCGGAACTGGATCGCCACCGCGTGCGGGTCGTGCAGGGGCGCGCCGAGCTGGCCGATCACGCGCGGGTGCAGCGGATCCTGGAGGTCGACGACGACGAGGCCGCGGGGCGTGGTGATGAAGCCATTCGTGCCCGCGATGGCCGCCGACGTCGCGCCGCTGAGGACGCCGTCCGCGTTGAAGGTGGCCACGCGCTTCACGAAGTTGTCGCTCGGGTTGCCGTTCATCAAGGTGTGCAGGGGGCCGACGACCACCAGCCCTTCCTGGCGATCGGTGACGAACGCGTAGTCGTACAGCGGATGGACTTTCTGCTCCTGGTTCTGGGGCAGGACCTCCCGCTGCGCGTCCACCGTGGTCGTGGTGGGCAGGGCGACCGACGTCGCGTCCTTCGTCTTCACGTAGAGGCGCTGGCCCAGCGGAGAGACGGGCGCGCTCACGATGCGCTCGCTGAAGCCTTTCTGGTCCACCTGGGCCACGTCGTAGATGCGCAGCCCCTCGTCGCCGGCGGCGAAGAGGTACTCGCCGCGGAGCTGGAGGGAGCGCACGTCGCCGCCGTGGTGGTAGGCCTCCTTCAGCCGCGCCCCCGCCGCCGCGTGGGCCTTGAACTCGGCGGGGTAGGCGAGCTCGTGCAGCTTGCTGCCGATGACGGCCTGGGGCTCGTCGCGCTCCGTGACCGCGACCGCCTCGAACCCGTGATGCTCCTCGCCCACGTAGGCGTAGCGGCCGATGAAGTTCATCATGCCCGTGCCCTGCATCAGCAGGGAGGCCATCCAGGCGTTGTTGTCTCCGCTGCGCGCGACGTGGCACTCCGTGCAGCCGCGGGTCTCCTTGGCGCGCACGGTGTGGGGCACGTAGGTCGAGAACGACGTCCCGCTGAACCCGCCCGCGGACGTCGTCTGCTGCTGCGAGTAGAGCCACTCGCGGTTCTGGTTCTGGGACGACACGATGACCGCACAGGCGGAGCGGGCGGGGGAGACGCGGTTGCCGCTCACCGTGCCATCCTTGGCCAGGAAGTAGATGTCGTCGCGCAGGGTCTGGAAGTTGTACGACGTCCAGTTCCGGCTGAGCCCGCCTTCGTTGTGCAGGTTCGGCTTGCGCTGGTTCGCCTTCATGGAGAGGTGGCATCCGAAGCAGCTCGTCGTCCACGAGGAGTGGCAGGCGAAGCAGCTCATCTTGTTGTTGGCGTGGGCGAGCTTGGTGGGATCGGCGGACGTGTCGCCCCAGGTGCTGCCGTCCATCTGCATGGTCTTGGCCAGGCGCGCCTTCTCGCTGTAACGCGGGTTGCCCGGCGTCACCACGTCCACGACCTGCGGGACTTCCCACTCGACGTTTTCGTCCACCATCGAGCGCTGGGTGATCTTGCCCCGGCGGCTGGTGAAGCGCGGCTGGCCCCAGGGCGTGCTCAGCCCCGAAAGATCCATGCCCGAGGAGGCGGGACCGGACGTGGTCAGGTTCGCCGGCCCCGCGACCGTGCCGTGGCAGTCGATGCAGTCGATCTCCACCGCCGCCCGCGGCTCGCCGTAGAGCTTGCTGTTGCCGTGCACGTCCTGCTTGAAGTGGCAGTCCACGCAGTGCATCCCCTTCTCGAGGTGGATGTCCTTCATGTGGACGGCTTTCTTGAACTTGTCCGCGTCGTTCTCCTCGACCGTCTTGCCCGCCTGGTCGAGCAGCCGCCCTTCCTTGTCGCGCTTGTAGACGGCGCGGAAGACCCAGCCGTGGCCGTGGAAGTCGGCGAACTGGGCGTTCTTCGCCTTGTCGTTGAGCCCCGAGACCTCGGTCAGGAAGTTGCGATCGGACCACAGGCCCTTGAGGGCGGCCCCCTCCGGGTTGTCCTGCTCGATGCGCGCCTTCTCGGAGGCGGAGAGCTTCCTGGGCTCCTTCGGGTACATGAGCTGGCCGTCCGCCTCGTTGTCCCACCAGGTGTAGCCCATGTAGGTCGCGACCATGCTCGTGCCCGGGTGCATGTGGCACGTCATGCACTGGCTGGAGGGGATGGAGCGCGTGAAGGCGTGCTTGAGGGGATGGCCGGGCTCGTCGCGCGGGATCGTCGTGTCCACGGACTGGGTGAGACCGCGGTTTCCGAACGAGGCGTAGGGCCCGCTGTTCGCCGGGGAGCGATCGTTCGCGTAGACGACGTGGCAGGCCGTGCAGCCGCTGGAGCGGAAGTCGCCGGGGTGATCGTTCGTCCCCAGCATCGAGAGGATGGGGTCGAGCAGGCGCGTCTTCTGCGCGCCCAGGATCACGGGGTCGATGCGGTTCAGGGTGCCGAAGCCGCGGGGCGAAAGGCCCTTGTCCGGCTTGCCCGGCTCCTCCGCGGGATCGGGCAGCCCGATCTCCAGGCGCCGGCGCCCGCCGCGCTCGAACACGCGGAACGGGTTGCCGGGCATGCCCAGCTCCCAGCGCACGAGCGGGACGATCGCGTCGAGCACGCCCTTCTTGAGGGTCTCCTCCGCCGTCGGCGGCGGGATGGTCTTCAGGATCCGCGGCTGGCCGTCCGGCCCGTAGCTCTCGCCGAGGATCGTGTCCTTGCCCGGGAGGACGCCGTTGTTGTAGGCCGCGGCCCCGTAGAGGAACCCCCCGTGGGTCATCAGGCTCTTGGAGACGTTCTTGACTTCGCTGGCGTGGCAGGGTCCGCAGGACTGCGGGGCCGCGCGCAGGTCGCCCGGGTTCACGAAGCGCACGAAGGCGAGGTCCTCGTCCAGGATCGCCGTGTACGCGCGCTCCGGGTTGGCCGACGTCTTCCAGATCTCGCGGTTGGCCGGCTGAACGTGCGCCTTCTGCTGCGCCGCCTTGTACTCCCCGGAGCCCGGCGTGCCCGCCACCTTCACGCTGCCGTCGCCACCATGGCAGTCCGTGCAGCCCAGGCGCACGGAGGTGGAGACGTGCATCGACTTCTGGTCCGTCTTGGTGTGGCAGCTCATGCAGCCGGCGCTCTTGGCGTCGGCCTGCTCCTGGCTCTGGGAGGACAGGCTGGGCGGAGACTGGGCGAGGCCCGGGCGCACCACCACCGCGCCCGCGGCCAGGGCGAGCGCGGCCGCGAAGAGCGCCGTCGAGCGTGGGGTCAATCTCTCCGCCATCCGGCTCCCTCCGTCAGTAGGTCAGCTTGATGACCGCGAACGCGTTCCACAGCTTCTTGTTCCCCGACCCGCATACGCCGGTCGCGCAGGTGGACGTGAAGATATCCTCGAAGGCCTTGCCCGGCAGGAGCCCGGTCACGCCCGCCGTGATCACCACGTTCTCGTTGAGCAGCGGCCGATAGAGGAATCCGGCGCCCAGGTCGATGCCGATCGACTTGCGGATGCCGGGCTGGAAGAGCAGCAGGTCCAGGTTGCCCGTCTTGTCGAAGCGCAGGTAGTTCGCGTTGATGATGCCGCGCAGCTTCGGCGTGAGGTCGGCGTCGAGGCCCAGCCCCGCGATCATGATCCCGGGGTTCACGAAGTTGGCCTGGCCCTCGAACTTGTTGGAGCGCAGATCGGGCAGGAGGCTCCCCGGCGCTTTCAGCAGCACCGCGGTCTGGGTGAGGGCGATGCCCGAGCGCACCCAGAAGCTGAAGGGACCGCCCGCGAAGTTGCTGGAGTCGTAGATGGAGTCGAAGCCCTGGGCCTTCCCGTCCAGCGGGTCGTCGTCGCCGCTCGCGTACACGAAGGTGGCCTTGAAGCGCGTCCAGTCCTTGTCGATCGAGGCCTCGAGGGCGCCGAAGCCCGCGCGGATGTCCTGATGCCCGCCCACGCCGTGGTCCTCGTCCGTGCCGAAGGCGTAATAGGCGGCGTGGGAGACGTTGATCTTGCCGAGATGGCCGTCCCCGGCCAGGCCCACGTAGTTCGCGGTGACCTCGTGCAGGCGCGGCGACCCGATACGGGCCGGCCGCACCAGGAACCCGTTCTTGTCGAAGTGGAACTCCTCCGCCGCGCGGTCCTCGCTGCGGTGGTAGCTGAGCGAGAGCGTGTAGCCCTTGGTGAAGGTGTCCTGGTGGAACACGTTCGCGACGTAGACGCGCTGCTCGCGCTTCTCGAAGGTGTTGAGGTCGCTATTGGTGTCCTTCTCCAAGAGGTCGAACCCGGCCAGGTTGTATTGCCAGTGGTTGTTCGAGGCGTTGCCGAAGAGGCGCGCCCCCAGGTTCGTGTCGCTGAAGATGAGCCCGCGGAAGTCGGACACGAAGGGCTGGATGCCCGCGCGCACGGACACCACGTCGTAGTAGGGCGAGAGGTCGGCGAGCTTGACCTCCGCGAATGCCTCCTCCAGCGACGCGTCCTCGCGCCGGCGCGTCCGGCCTTCGCGCGGATCGATGTGGACGACGTTGCGCTCCTGGGCGCGCAGGTAGTTCAGGTTGAAGACGCCGGTGGCCTTGATCGCGAATGTCTTGGGCTTGAACGCGGTCTGGCCCTTGAAGACCTCCGCGGAGACGGTCGCGCGCGGCGAGGTGAAGAACATCCCGTATTGCCCGAAGAACTCCTGGCTGCCCGCGCGCTCCGCGCTCACGCCGCTGCCCACGGGCAGGTTGCGTCCTTCGAACGGCGATTCGAGCGCGCCCGTGAGGACGAGGAACACGGAGTTGCCCGCGATCGGCTTGTCGCCTTTCAGGATGTTCTGGTTGTAGGGGTCGACGAGCCGGCCGCGCGGCCAGCGCGGGTCGGCGGGGAAGGGCAGCTCCCAGCGCGAGCGGACGGGCACGAAGTCGGGCTCGGGTAGCGCGGTCCCGGGCGGAGCCGGTGGCGCGGGGGTGGCCTCCGGCACGGCCGGAACCTCGGGCGTAGGCGCGGGGGTCGGGGTGGGCACGGGGCCGGGTGTCGCGTCGAGGGAGGGGATGGTCTCGATGGGCGGCGAGACGACCTGGTCCTCGGGCACCGAGAAGCCTTCGCCGCGCGTCGTCTGGAACAGCACCTGTCCGCCGCGGCGGGCCAGCCGCAGCACCTGGATGCGGCGGCCGTCCTTGAGGACGAGGGTCTGCTCGCGCACCTGATCCGCGGGGGCGGTTCCGCCCACGACGGGGATCGTCTCGAGGGCCGGAGAGACGACCTGATCCTCGCGCACGGAGAAGGCCTCGCCGCGCGTCGTCTCGAACAGCACGAGGCCGTCCCGTCGTCCCAGCCGGCGCACCTGGATACGCCGGCCGTCCTTGAGGACGAGCGTCTGCTCCGTGGCCACGGGCGCGGCCGGAGGCGCGTCCGCCTGCGGGATCGAGTCCAGCGGCGGCGAGACGACCTGGTCCTCGGGTACGGAGAACCGCTCGCCCCGGGTGGTCTCGAAAAGGACCTGGCCGTCGCGCCGGGCCAGCCGCCGGACGGCGATGCGACGGCCGTCCTTGAGGACCAGGGTGTCGTCCGCGCGGACGACGGCCGCCATCGCGAAGAGGACCAGAAGCGCCGAGGCCACGCGTAGGAGGCGCGCCACGCTAGAGCTCCGGGTGCCGCGGCAGCTTGACGTAGGGCAAGCGCACGCCGCGGATCACCAGCTGATCGCTACGCCGCTCCGGGGGGGCCTCGAAGCCCACCGCGCCCGCGGTGGCGATGAGGTCGTCCTGGTCCACCCCGTCGCCGCTGATCCCGATGGCGCCGGCCAGCCGCCCCCCCTTATATAAAGGTAGGCCGCCGGGGAAGATCGTGATCCCGTTGCGGAGGCGGGGCTCGCCGGGGACACAGTTGGAGGTCAAAAGACCCCCCTTTATGAGGTCGAGCTGCAGCCCGGTGTTGAACACGCTCCAGGTGCCGATGGGCTGCGAGAACGCCCCCTCGCCGGTGTCGGGGATGCCGGGCGGGAAGAAGGGCTGGGACAGGAACCCCACCGCGCGCGACGAGAAGGCGACGCTGCCGTCGAGGGGCACGCCGTCGCGGAGGTAGCGGCCGAGGCCGAGGCGGCCGAGGGCCGTCCCCGCGTCGGGGCTGCTGAAGAAGAGCGCGGTGCGCCCCTTCTGGGCGGAGACGTCGATCCCGAACCGGGGCGCGTCGGCGTTCCGGAAGAAGCCGAGCACGTCGCCATTGAGATCGACCACGGAGATGGAGACGCGCGCGAAGCTGCCCAGGGGCTGCCGGATGGCCGCGCGGGTGCGCACGGTCTGCTGGGCGGCCTGGGTCAGGACCTGGTTGACGTCGGCCGCGGTGAGGACCTGGCCCGCGCGGGTGGGGAAGCGCGGGTCGGCCTCTCCGGCGACGCCGCCCAGGGTCAAGTCCGTCCGTGGCGCCTGACCGCCGGCGCGCGGGCCGTCCACGACCAGCCCGGGGCGGGCGGCCCCGGCCGACGGCGCATCCGTGTCGGTGTAGGCGAGGCGGATCCCGTCGGCCAGGATCTGGTCGCCGCGGATGATCTCCGGCGGCTCGAAGCCGCGCTGGCCCGCCCTAGCGGCCTGCTCCTCGCGCGGGACGTCCAGGAGGTCGGGGCGGCGATCGAGCGAGTACGCGCCGTCGCCCTCCACGCCGATGCCACCCACGACGCGCCCGTTCTTGTAGAGCGGGAACCCGCCCGGATCGGCGGCGAGGCCGAGCGGCGACACGGGGTTGACGTCGCTGCAGCGCAGGCTGGAGAACTGCACGCCGAAGAGCGGCCCGCCACCCGTGAAGTCGATGCCGGGCGGGAAGTGCTCCTGCACGATGAAGCTGGCCGTGCGCGTGGAGAACGCGTTGCCGCCGCTGGAGAGGAGCGCGCCGCTGGCCGCCTTGGCGAAGGCGGCCACGCCGGCATCGACCGTCTGCAGGCCGAGGCCGTTCGCGCCCTCGACCGGCTGGAAGCGCGTCTCCGCGGGCGCGCCGTCCATGCGCAGGAGGCCGAGCGAGCGTCCCTCCGCGTCCACGACGGAGATCTGCGCGGACAGGCCGACGCTGGCCGCGCCCGCCGCCGCCTGGGCAAGGATGCGCGAGACCTCGTCCGCGGTGAGGGTCTCGTCGGCGGCCGGCACGGTTGCGGGCGGTACGGCGAGCAGGGTGACGAAGCCGGCGGTCAGCAGGGCCCGATACCGGGGAGCGTGGTGACGACTCACTCGGGGGATCGCAGCCTCCGTTTGTTTGGGTGCGAGCGCGGACTCTAGCCGTTCTGCCCGCGCGCCGTCAACCATGTCGCGCCTACCGCGTCATCATTCGCGCGCGGCCACGCCGCCGGGCGGCGGAATCGGAGTTGACACGGCTACGGCCTTGAAAGAGAGTTTCGACTCTTCATGCTCTCTTCGCGCACCGTCGTGGTCATCGGCGCGCTGATCCTGGGCACGTCACCCGCGGCCCACGCCCAGACCGTGGTGGGACCGTCGAAGTGCACGGCCTGCCACGACCACGACCGGCAGTCCGCGAAGTGGCAGAAGGAAGAGCCGGCCCAGTACAAGGACAAGGCCCACTACAACACGCGCAAGCAGCTCGACGGGGCCAAGGCCGGCACCTACGCCAAGGCCATCGGCCTCGCCGATCCGTACGACGTGAAGGGTTCCTGCGTGACCTGCCACGCCACCGTGTTCCGCGGCGACGCCAACGCCGGTGTCTCCTGCGAGAGCTGTCACGGTCCGGCCAGCGGCTACCTCGAGCCGCACCAGGCGAAGGGCGCCTACGCCAAGGCGGTCAGCACGGGGCTGCGCGACCTGAAGAGCAAGCCGCCCGCCATCGCGAAGGCCTGCGTGGCCTGCCACCTCACCACGGACAAGCGCCTGCTCGCGGCCGGTCATCCGTCGGGCACGGAGTTCGACGTGGGCGCCGGTCTCAAGAAGGTCGTGCACTGGGCGACCACGTACGACTTCGCCGCGGTCACCGCCGCGGGGAAGGCGGCGATGGGGCCCGCGGCCGCGCGCGCGGCCGTGCCCGCGCCCCCGGCTGCGGGCGGCGCGCCGCCCGCGGCGGTGAAGCCGGGAGCACGACCGGCGGGCGGAGGGACGGCCCCCGCCGCCGTCGCCCCCGCGGCGCCGACCGCGGCCTCCGCGCCCTGGGACTGGAACGCGCCCATCCGCGCCCTGCCCGAGGACTACGTGCCCGAGGCCGAGCCCGCGCCGGCCGCCGTCACCGCGACGTCGGCCGCCACGGGCGGCGGGGCCGCGGCGGCCGCTCCGCGTCCCGCGCGTCCCGCTCCCCCGCCGGCTCCGCCGAGGGTCGTCCCCGCGCCCTCGCTGGCGGAGGACCTCCCCGTCGCTCCGGCCATCGTGGCCACGGAGGCGGCCGCCCTGGCCCCGCCGCCACCGGTGGCGCCTCCGGCGGGGCCGCGCTCGGCCACGGCGCGGGTGGCGGAGGCGCGCGGCGGAGCCGCGCTCGTCCTCGCGCGCGTGCTGCGCGGAGGCGCCAAGGTGCCCGCCCTGCCTCCCGCCTCCGCCCCGCGGGAGTTCAAGGGCCCGGACGGTGAACTGCTGCGCCTGCAGGACGAGGCGATCGCTCTCGCGCTGGAGGCGCTGCGAAGGCCATGAGCAACGTCGATCGGACCCAGCTGCAGCAACGCTACGAGCGGCGCATGCAGCTCATGGTGCCGGCGGAGCCCGACCTGCTCGCCCAGCAGTCGCTCTTCGCGGGCATTCCGGAGAAGGCGCGGCCCAAGGTCATCGAGAAGGTGCGCCGCTACATCCACCTCGTGCGCTACGAGGTCGGCGACCTCGTCCTGCGCGAGGGCGAATACAGCGACTCCGCCTATTTCATCGTGGACGGCGCCGCCGAGATCGTGCTCACGGGGGAGAGCGAGCTGCGGCCGTCCGTTCGCGGGGGCGCGCACGTGCCCGCCGCCCAGCGCCCGAACGCGCGCCCCGACGTCGCGCCCTACATCGGCCGCGGCTCCGCCGGACTCTCCGGCACGGTGATCCTCTCCGCGCTTCCCGCCAACGTCGGGCCCGGCCGCGGCAACCTCACCCTCGGCCCGGGCGAGGTGTTCGGCGAGATCGGCGCCCTGTCGCGCTACGCGGTGTCGGCCACGGTCAAGGCGGCCACGCCCCTCACCGTGCTCCAGATCCGGCTGCCCGGGCTGCGCATGCTCCTGGCCTCCTCCAAGGACTTCAAGAAGAGCGTCGAGGAGCGCTACCGCGAGCGCATCCTGGCCCGCCAGCTCCGCATGGTGCCGCTCTTCTCGCGCATGGACGACAGCTTCGTGGAGGACGTCAAGCGCCGGGCCGAGCTCCTCTCCTTCGAGCCCGGCCAGGTCATCGTCGAGGAGGGCTCGCCCGCGGACGCGCTCCTGCTCGTCATCGGCGGCTACGTCAAGGTGTCGGTGCACGCGGGAGCGACGGACCTCGCCCTGACCTACCTCCGCAAGGGCGACCACGCGGGGGAGTCGGCCCTGCTCCTCGAGGACACCTGGCCGGTGACGCTGCAGGCCCTGGAGCACGTGGAGATCGTCAAGCTCTCGCGCGAGATCTTCCGCGCCGTCACCGCCGCCTATCCGGACGTCGAGGACGAGCTGTGGGAGGAGTCGGTGAAGCGCCTCAAGGCGCGCGGCGCCATCAAGCGCCAGCCGAACTCCTCCGAATACGTGCAGATGGCCATGGAGACCGGGCTCATCCACGGCGAGAGCGTGCTCCTCATCGACCTCTCCACCTGCACCCGCTGCGACGAGTGCGTGCGCGGGTGCGCGGACGCCCACGGCGGGGAGCCGCGCTTCATGCGCGAGGGCGCGAGGTATCGGCGCTGGCTGGTGCCCACCGCCTGCTACCAGTGCACCGATCCCGTCTGCATGATCGACTGCCCGACGGGTGCCATCACGCGCCAGGTGGGCACGCTGGAAGTGACGATCGACCAGCCCACCTGCATCGGGTGCGGCAACTGCGCGAACCGTTGCCCCTGGGGCAACATCACGATGGTCGAGAAGGACGAGAAGCGGCCCGACGGGAAGAACGTCGAGGTCGCGACCAAGTGCGACCTGTGCCTGACCCGTCCGGAGGGGCCGGCCTGCGTGCAGATGTGCCCCCACGGCTCCGCCGTCCGCATCTCGTTCAAGGACCTCGACCGCGTGACCTCGACTCTCACGTGAGGCGGCCATAGCACTCAAAGACGCGCTCCGGCCCAAGCAGCCGCTGAACCTGATGATCGCCGCGGGGGCGGCGCTCGTGATGGTGCTCGTCTACGCGATCTCCGTCTGGCTCGCGCCCTGGAGCCCCAAGCGCGGTCTCGGCCTCGTCTTCGGCATCCTGGCTTCCCTCATCTTCGTCTTCGAGATGGCCTATCCGTACCGGCGGTCGCGGGCGCGTCCTTTCGGCACCGCCCGCCGCTGGCTGCAGCTCCACGTCTACCTGGGCGCGCTCGCCTTCCTGGCCGTGCTCATCCACACCGGCTTCCACTGGCCGGGCGGCTTCATGGGCTGGGCCCTGCTGCTCCTCTCCGCCTGGACGACCCTCACCGGGCTCGTCGGAGTGTGGCTGCAGAAGTGGCTGCCCGTCGTGATGTCGGAAGGGCTGAGGGTGGAGGCCCTCTACGAGCGCATCCCTGCCCTGGTCGAGCACCTCGTGAAGGAGGCGGACGCCCTCGTCGCCAACGCGAGTGAGGTCCTCGAGCGCTTCTACCTGGCCGAGGTGCGCACGAGGCTGGCCGTCGTCGAGCCGTCGTGGTCGTACCTGCTCGACGTGCGGGCCGGGCGCGAGCGTGCCCTCGAGCCCTTCCGGCGCATGAGCTCCTTCGTGGACCCCGCGGAGAAGGAGATCGTCAACGACCTCATGACCATCCGCATGGAGAAGATGGACCTCGACGTGCACTACAGCCTGCAAGGCGTCCTGCGGAGCTGGCTCGTCGTGCACGTGCCCCCGGCGGCCGTCCTCATGGCCCTCCTCGTCGTTCACATCCTGGCCTGGGCCCTCTACTGATGCCGAGGAAGCCCACCTGGGGGACTCCCACCCGCTCCGAGCACCACCCGCCCCTGCGCAGGAAGTGGCAGTTTCTCTACCCTTCCGCGATCGCGGCGGCGGTGGTGGCCGTGGTCCTGGTCGGCGGCTACCTGGTGGGCGCGCGGGGGACCTTCTCCCCGGGCACGGTGACGGGCGCGCACGGCAGCATCGACTCCAGCTGCGAGCAGTGCCACACCACCGGACAGGGCGTCTCGAACGTCCGCTGCCAGCGCTGCCACGACCCCGCTTCCGGGGGCCGCCTCGCCGCCAGCGCCCACGTCCTCTTCGGCAGCGGGGACCCGCGCAAGGCGGCGGCCGCGCCCGATCTGGCCTGCGCGACCTGCCACGTCGAGCACAAGGGACGGGCGGCGTCGATCAGCGCGGTGCCGGACATCCAGTGCGCGAAATGCCACTTCGGAAACCTGCGCCGCCATCCCGAGTTCGCGGTGCTGCGCGCCTCCACCGCGGAGGCGCCGGGCATGAACTTCGGCCACAAGAAGCACATCGAAGACGTGATGAAGGAGCAGGGCCTCACCCAGGCCGCCCAGACCTGCGCCACCTGCCATACGAAGAGCCAGCCCCGCCGCGACTTCGAGCCCCTCAGCTTCGATCAGCACTGTGCGAGCTGCCACACCAAGGAGGGCTCGGTGGGCACGGTCGACCCCGTGCCCCTCACCGACGTCGTCGACCTCGAGGGGCTCAAGGCGCGGGGCCTGACCGCGGCGGTGGCCGCGCTCAAGCCGGAAGAGTTCGAGGTCGCTCGCGGCAAGATCGCGCGCCCGTCCCTGCGCCACCGCGACCCCTGGGTCATCTTCAACCTGGCCAAGCTGCGCGCGGAGGGCGATCCCGAGGCCTTCGCGGGCGAGCGCGCGCGCGTCGAGGCGCGCATCGCGTCCCTGGAGCGGCGGCTGGCCGCGGCGACGCCGTTCGCCGCCCTCGACAAGGGCGCCTTGCAGGACCGCGTGTCCGCGCTGCAGCGCGAGCGCGAAGGCGCGGCGGCGCGCCTGGCCGCCCAGGCCGCCGCGGGCGATGCGAGCACCGGGGTGGCGCGGCTGCAGGAGATCGAGACGGGGCTGCGGGCGGCGGACGCCGCGGCCGCGGACGAGGTCTCGAAGCTGCGGGCGGTGGCCGCGGAGAAGGGCGCGGGACCGGCGCCCCTTCCCACCGCGGACTTCGAAGCGCGGCGCCAGGAGGTCCTCGCCCTGCTGGAGGCGGTGGAGGCGGCGGATCCCGCCCTCAAGCCGCGCACGGCCGATCTGCGCCGGCGCATCGTCGCCCTCGTGCCCGGCGAGAACGCGGCCGACCTCCTGACCCGCGTGCGCGATCAGCGCCAGGCCTCGCTCGATCGCCTGAAGGACGAGATCAAGCTGCGCGACCAGGGTATCGCGCCCCCGCGGGCGGCGCCGCTGGAGGCGGAGCGCCGCGAGCTCCAGCGCGCGCTGACCGACGCGCGGACCCAGCTCGCCGCGCTCGCGGCGGTGGCCACCACCGCCGCGCTCACGGACGAAGAGCGGCAGAAGAAGCGCGAGACCGCGACGATCGTGGCCGCCGCCTGCACGAAGTGCCACATCCTCAAGGCGGGCGCGTTCGAGCCCGTGCGGGCCGCGCGCCCGGTCCTGGCCCGGGCGCGGTTCATCCACGAGCCGCATCTCATCCAGGCGGACTGCGCGAAGTGCCACCCGGGCACGGAGGCGAGCAAGGTCTCGAAGGACCTGAACTTCACGGGAATCCAGAGCTGCCGGGAATGCCACAAGCCGTTCCAGGCCAAGCAGGACTGCCGCGAGTGCCATCTTTTCCATCCGAAGGCGGTGCCGTGATGGCGGAGCCCACTCCTCCCGGCGACAAGCCCGCGTCCAAGCCTCCGGCGGCGGACAAGCCGGCCGCCCCCGCCGCGGCGAAGCCCGCTCCAGCGGCGGCGAAGCCCGCTCCAGCGGCGAAGCCGGCGCCGGCCAAGCCCGGGGCCAAGCCCGGCGCGAAGGCCGCCGCCCCCGCCGCGCCCGTCGAGATCGCCGCCCCGACCATGAAGGCGGAGATCCGCGCCCGCCTGCGGAAAGGCCGGCCCGCGCGCTTCGACGTCAAGGCGGACGGGTCGGTGCTCGGCCGCGACGATGCCGCCGGAGTGCCGATTCCCCTCGACGGGGTCTCGCGCGAGCACGCCCGCATCAAGTGGGACGGCAAGGGCTGGTGGCTCGAGGACCTCAAGAGCACGAACGGCACCTTCGTCAACGGCGAGAAGGTCCTGCGCGAGAAGCTGCAGCACCTCGACGTGATCAGCCTCGGGCGCAAGGCGGACCTCGTGTTCCTCCTGCGCAGCATGGACGCGCAGGTCCCCGCCACCCGTCCCGGCGTGACGCGCGCCGCCCTCGTGGACGCCGAAGACGGCACCGTGTACGAGATCGCGGTGGGCGAGTTCACGCTCGGCCGGTCCTCCGCGTGCAACCTCGTGGCCAACGAGAACGCCGTGTCCAAGGTGCACGCGCGCATCGAGCGCGCGGCGGACCAGGTCGTGCTCGAGGACCTGTCGTCCTCGAACGGCACCTTCGTCAACGGCACCCGGGTCAGGACGGCGGTCCTGCGCGATACGGACACGCTGGAGCTGGCCAACGTCGCGAAGTTCCGGGTGGTGATCGAACTCGGTGAAGTGGGGGCGACCGGTCTCTACCGCGCCCCCACCGTCGCCAAGAAGGAAGAGCAGCCGAAGTTCTCCGGGGAATGGAAGACGCGCTACGAGTGGGATCCGGCGGAGCTGGCGGCCATCGCCGCCGCCGCCGCCGGCCAGCGTCCGCCGGAGCTCGACAAGAAGGGCGCGGCGGAGCCGCCGGCGGGCCCCAAACACGTCGTCCAGGGCGAGGCGAAGAAGGCTCCGGCCGGCGCCGCGCCCGCGGTTGCCGCTGCGAAGCCGGCCGCGCCCGCTTCGAAGCCGGCCGCGCCGGCGCCGAAGGCCGCGCCCGCGGCGGCGCCCGTGGCGGCCAAGCCGGCCACTCCGGCCAGCGAGAAGGTCGTGCCGCGCCCGGTGAAGAGCGAGCCCCCGGCCGAAGATCGCCCCAAGGGCACGCCGCCTCCGGCGAGGCCGTCGACTCCCGCCGGCACCGATCCCGCCTCCACCCCGAGCGCGCCCCGTCTCGATCCGCCGCCGCAAGCGGCTCCGCCCTCGCCGATCGTGCCCGCGGTCGAGCCGGCGGCCCCGGCCGCGTCCGCGCGGCCCGCCGCGGCCACGCCACCGGCCGACTACGTGGACTCGACGGTGGTGGACACTCCGGTCCCGGCCGTCCCCTCCGCGCCGCCGCCCGCGGCCAGGGCGCGCATCGCCGTCGCGCGCTTCGCCGGCGAGAAGTTCGCGTTCGACGTTACCGCCCCCGGCCGCTTCGAAGTCGGCCGCTCCGCGTCCACCGCCTTCCGCGTGGACCACACGACGGTGTCGCGCCGGCATGCCGTGCTCACCCTCAGCCCCGACCGCGCCCACCTCGTCGCGGAGGACCTGGGGGCGGCGAACGGGACACGCGTCAACGGCCGCGAGATCCAGGGCGCGCAGGAGCTTCAGGACGGCGACACGTTCGAGCTGGGCGAGGTCCGCTTCACGCTCCGGCTCGAGCGCTCCTGACCGCCCCGTCCGCCGCCGACGAAAGGAGGCCGTCATGCGTCCTGCCGCCATCCTTCTCCTGGCCGGACTGGCCCCGCTGCTCGGAGCGGGCGCGCAGGGCGCGGCGCCGCCGGCTCTCTCCGCGCCCGACCTCCGCACCGCGCGCGTGGTCGACCTGACCCATCCCTTCGATGAGCGCACGCCGTATTGGCCGACGGCCACGAGTGGCTTCAAGCTCGAGCGCGTGCACTACGGAAAGACCGACGCCGGGTTCTTCTATTCCGCGTATTCGTTCTGCGCGCCCGAGCACGGCGGGACGCATCTCGACGCCCCTATCCATTTCGGCGAGGGCCGCTGGACGGCCGACCAGATCCCGGTCGATCGCCTGGTGCGTCCCGCGGTCGTGATCGACGTCGCCGCCGCGGCCGCCGCCGACGCGGACCATCGCCTCACGGTGCCGGAGCTGAAGGAGTGGGAGGCCCGCCACGGCCGCATCGCGGAGGGGACCATCGTTCTCCTGCGCACGGGCTGGAGCGCGCGCTGGCCGGACCGGAAGCGCTACCTCGGCGACGACACTCCCGGAGACGCCTCGCGCCTGCGTTTCCCGTCCTACGGGGTGGAGGCGGCGAAGGTCCTGGTGGCGGACCGGAAGGTGGCCGCGCTGGGCGTGGACACCGCGAGCATCGATCCCGGGTCGGCGCAGGACTTTCCCGTGCACCAGATCGTGGCCGCCGCCAACGTGCCCGGATTCGAGAACCTGGCCGGCCTGGAGGCGCTGCCTCCGACCGGGGCCTGGGTGGTGGCCCTGCCCATGAAGATCGCGGGTGGGTCCGGCGGCCCCCTGCGGGCCATCGCCCTCCTGCCCTGACGCGCGTCCGCCGATTTCCTGCAACCAAACGTCTTCACTTGGCGTCCTAGCACGCAGGGGGACCCATGTCCGCGCTCCGATCTTTCGTGTGGCTGGACGATGCGCGTCGTGATCTGCAGTATGCGGCGCGAACCCTTCGCCGCGCGCCCGGATTCACGGCCGCCGTCGTCCTGACCCTGGCCCTCGGCATCGGCGCGAACACCGCCATGTTCAGCGTGATCAGCGGCGTGATCCTGAAGCCTCTCGGCTATCCCGATCCGGACCGCATCGTCGCCGTCCTCAACCGCTGGACGGACACCGGCCGCACCCAGGCCAACCTGGCCGGCGGGGACGAGATCGACATCAGCACCCTCCCCGGGACGTTCGAGGCCTTCGCGTACTACCAGGGCGGCGAGATCGGCGTGCAGGTGGGTGATGCCGCCGAGTTGGTGGGAGGGCAGCGCGTTCATCCGGACTTCTTCCGCGTCTTCGGCCTTGCCCCGGCGGCGGGACGCCTCTTCAACCGCGACGATGCGCTGCGCTCCGCCATCGTGAGCCTCGGGTTCGCGCAGCGCCACTTCGGCAGCGCCGAAGGTGCTCTCGGGCAATCCGTGTCGATCGGGAGCCGGCCGCACGAGATCGTCGGCGTGATGCCCGCGGCCATGCGGTTTCCGGCCCAGACCGAGGTGTGGGCGGCGGCTCAGCTCGAGCCCAGCAATCGCAACCGCTCCGGCCACAACTACCGGTCCGTGGCCCGGCTCGCGCCGGGAATATCGGTCGACGCCGCCAACGCGCGCCTCTCGTCGCTGGCCAGCCAGCTCGCGCGGGATTTCCCCGACTCCAACAAGCGGAAGACGTTCGTGGCCACCCCGTTGCGCGACGACCTCGTCGGTCGCGTGCGCGCGACCCTCTTCGTCATGATGGGTGCGGTCGCGCTCGTCCTGCTCATCGCCTGCGCCAACGTCGCCAACCTGATCCTGGCCCGCGCCGCGGGACGGTCGCGCGAGCTGGCCGTGCGCGCGGCCCTTGGCGCCGGGCGGCGCCATGTGGTGGGCCAGCTGCTCGCGGAGAGCCTGGTCCTGGCCGTGGTCGCGGGAGCGCTCGGCCTGCTGCTCGCCCGCGTGGGCACGGATGCCCTTTTGCGGGTCGGCTCCCAGTACGTCCCGCTGCCGCGGCTGGACGACGTCCAGACGGACGGGCGCGTGCTGCTCTTCACGGCCGCGGTCTCCGTGCTCACCGCCATCGGTTTCGGCCTGCTGCCCGCGCTGCGAGCCTCGCGCGCGGGCGTGAGCGAGGCCCTCAACCAGGGCGGCGCGCGCGGCACGCTGGGCGCCGGCTCTTCGCGCCTCCGCAGCGGGCTGGTGGTCGCGCAGATTGCCCTGTCGCTCATGCTGGCCATCAACGCCGGCCTCCTCTTGCGGTCGTTCGCCGCCCTCACGGAGACGCCGCTCGGCTTCCGGACGGAGGGCGTGCTCGTCGCCTACGCCAGTGCTCCCGCGCGCGGCTCGATCTTCGACAAGACCGGCCTCGACGACTACCTCCGCGTGGGGCAGCTCTTCGACGACGCCTTCGCGCGTGTGCGCCGGATCCCGGGCGTGATCTCCACCGGCGGGGCGATGGGACTGCCCACGGGCTCCTACGACTCGGACGGCTCATACGCGGTCGAGGGCCAGCAGACCTTCGGCGGCGATTTCCGCCTGCTGCCCCACGCCGGCTTCCGCCTGGCCAGCCCGGGATACTTCCAAGCCATGGCCATACCCGTCTTGCGGGGGCGGGAATTCGAGGACGGCGACCTCTACGACCGCCCGTTCGTGGCCGTCGTCAGCGAATCGCTGGCCCGCCAGAGCTTCGGGACCGGCGATCCCATCGGGCATCGCATCATGTGCGGCTTCGATTCCGACAAGTGGATGACGATCGTGGGCGTGGTCGGCGACGTGCGGCAGGCCTCACCGGCGTCGCGTCCGGGTCCGGAGCTCTACATGCCGCTCCGGCAGCATCCGTATGCCGCGAGCCGGGTGCAGATGGTCATCCGCGCCAGCGCCCCTCCGGAGTCGCTGATCGGAGCCGTGCGTCAGACCGTGCGCTCGCTGAGCCCCGACGTCGCCATGAAGTTCACGACGCTGGAGACGTCCGTCGGCGACTCGATCGCCGCCCCGCGCTTTCGCATGGCCCTGGTGTCGACCTTCGCCACGCTCGCCTTGATGCTCGCCGTGGCGGGAATGTACGCGGTCATGAGCTACGTCACGAGCCAGCGCACGTCCGAATTCGGGCTGCGCGTGGCCCTGGGCGCGAGGGCCGCCGACGTGGTCCGGCTGGTGCTGGGGGGCGCGGCGCGGCTGGTGGCCCTCGGCGTCCTTCTCGGGCTGGTCCTGGCCCTGGCCACGAGCCGCATCATCACGACCATGCTCTTCGGGATCACGCCCATGGACACCCAGGCGTATGCGGGTGTCCTGGCGGTGGCCCTGCCGCTCGTCATCCTGGCCGCGCTCGTCCCCGCTCTCCGGGCCGCGCGCGTCGATCCCATGGTCGCCTTGCGCGAACCCTGATCCCGCGCTCACGCACGCGCGGGCGACCAGCGCTCCAGGACCCGCGCGAGCCCCGGCCCCTCCATCTCGAGGCTCACGAGCCCACCCGTCGGGATCGGACTGCGATGCAGCTCGCGGAGGTCGCCGCCGGTGAGGGCGAGGATGCCCGCCTTCAGCGGATCGCCGTGGGAGACGGCGACGACCTGCTGTGCCGGATGCGCACCTGCGATCGCGCGGAGCGCCGTTTCCATCCGTGTCGCGAGGGCCCTCAGGTCCTCCGCCACCTCGCAGACCTCGAGGGGCCGGAAGAGGTAGCGGGCCCATTCGCGCGAGCGTTCCCTCTTCACCGCGCGCCACGGCAGCCCCTCCCAGGGCGCGCAGAGGAGGGCCTCCACGAGGTCGTCGCGCGGCTCGACCTCGCCTCCGCAGGCGCCCGCGATCACCGTCGCCGTCTGCACCGCGCGCTCGAGCGGACTCGTGTAGACGCGCGCGATGGGCCGACCGCCGAGGTGGCGCGCGACCGCCTCCGCCTCCGTCCGCCCCCGCTCGGAGAGCCGCCAGCCGCGCTGCCGGCCGTAGACGATCTTCTGCGGGTTGTCGACTTGGCCGTGACGGACGAGGTGCAGGACGGTCACACCGCCACGACCTGGCCCACCGACGTGAACAGCACCAGCCGCTCGCGCACGGGCCGCCCGAGGGCCTGGGCCAGGCCGCGCCCGTAGAGCTGGAGCTGGGGCGCGTGGTGGGCGGCCTGGGCCAGCGCCTGCTCGGCGGCGATGCCGTCCGTCTTGTAGTCGACGATGACGAGGGCGCCGTCCTCCTCGAAAACGAGGTCGATCACGCCCTCGAGCAACTCCGGGCCTTCCGGGAACCACAGGGGCAGCTCGCGCCAGACCCGGGTGGCCGCGCGGGCGCGCTGCATCACGGGGAGGGCAAGAGCGCGCTCGGCGGCGGCGGCCGCGCGCTCCGCGGAGAGCGCGTCGAGGCCGAAGGAGGGGGCCAGTGCTTCGGCCATGCCGCGCACCCGCTCCGGCTCGTCCAGGGGCACCCATTCCAGGATCCGGTGCACGAGCGAGCCGAAGTCGCGGCCGCCGGTGGCGGCGGCGATGGCCACTGCCGCCGGCGCCTGGCGCAGGGCGGCGCGCGTCACCGACGCGGGCACGAAGGGGCGATGTCCCGCGGCCTCCAGCAGCTCGGCGCGCCGGGCGTCCCAGTGCGCGCCCGCGGCGTCGCCGCCGCCCGCCTCCGACAGCTCACGCAGGTCGCCTCCGCGCTCCTCCCGCTCCGCCACCGGGGGGTCGCCGGCGTCGACCACTCGGACGTCGGCGTCCGAGCGCGCGGGAAGCTGCGCGATGAGGTCCTTCCAGAAGGCGCCCACCCGCGCGTCCTTGGGGGGCGAGGGCACCACCAGCAGGTCCCGCGCCCGGGTGCAGGCCACGTAGAGCAGCCGGCGTGCCTCCGCGCCCGCGCGCACCTTCTCGCGGGCGGAGAGGACGTCCCAGCCCGGGGGCTGGCAGCCGTCGCGGAATCCGACGGCGATCGTGCCTTCCGCCCACTGCGCGACGAGGTCCACGGGCGTGCGGTAGTCGTCGGCGGTGTCGTAGAGCGCGACCACCGGCGCTTCCAGCCCCTTGGCCTTGTGGATGGACAGGATGCGGATGGTCTCCGGATCGCCGGGACGCGTGGACGGCAGGTCCGGCTCCTCGCGCGCGGTGCGGATGCGCTCCTGCAGGAGGCGGATGAAGCCGCGCACGGTGAGCACGCCGAGGTCGGACGCCTTCCGCGCGAGCACCACCACCTTCTCGAGGTTCGCGACCTGGGCCTCGCCCCGGCGCGTCCCGGTGAGGGCGGCCAGGATGCGCGTCTCGTCGTA
>Ga0075421_100002644_pt1 | contig 21388 bp, 18 predicted proteins | sample SoiMetdeltSBSDD5_FD_75292 | JGI IMG/M metagenome (GOLD analysis project Ga0075421, IMG submission 75292) | Bulk soil microbial communities from a Populus tree surrounding site in Tennessee, USA - Soil MetaG P. deltoides SBSDD5 | ecosystem: Environmental > Terrestrial > Soil > Tree plantation...
CGATGATCTCCGCGAGATCCTGTGCTCGCAGCCGGCGCGCGAAACCAGAGGCGGCTTCCTGCGCGGTCTGCAGCCGCGTTTCCATGCTGGCGCTCGTGTCCATCAAGAGCGCCAGCGCGATCGGCAGGTTCGTGCGGTTGAATACCGAGACGTCCTGTTTGACACCGTCCTCGAAGACCTGGAAGTCGTCCTGCGTCAGGTCAGTGACGTAGCGCCCTGCGCCTTCGGCAACCGTCACGTTCAGCGACACGAGCTCGACGCCCGCTTTGAACGCCGGCGACTGAATCCTGGGAGGCTGCTGCGCGGACACGACGAGCTGTGCCGAGACGGCGCTCACCCCGAGCGCCACGATCAACCGGTTACGGGCTTTCATGGACGGCGCTGCTCGCGATCTTCCATCACAGGGGTTCCGCGGACGGTGATGCCGGATTTCGGCGTCGACACCGTGATGCGCTCGGGTGGGATGAGCGTCCGCGGCCGGCCATACGTCACACGATACTGGCTCTTCAGCTCACGAGCGACGTCCCGCATCTTCATCGTGAGCGCGTTGCTCAGGAGCACGTTGTCGTAGCGCCCGCCGGTCTCCTGCGTGCCCTGGGCGAGCACGACCGAGCGATCGTGATCCTGGTTGACCGGCCGACCGACGACGACCAGGTGGAGCGCGGCGCCCGAGTCGCGCAGCGGGGTCAGGACCTGCTCGAACTGGCGATCGCTCAGATCGGGGCCCTCGCTCACGACCGCAACGATCACCGGGCGCGGCCAGTGATTCTTGGTGATGCCTTTGCTGACCTCGATGATTCCGTCGAGCAGGTAGGTTCCGCTGCCCGATTGCGAAAAGATGCGCTGCGCGCCCTTCAGGAGCTGTGCCGTGTCGGTCGTGTAGTCCGACACGATCGTCGGCCGCTCGGCCAGGGTGATGAGCGACATCTGGTTCCGCGGGCCAGTCCGGTCCGTCATCAGCGTAATGAACGCCGTCAGCGCTTCCCGGTAGTCGCGGATGAATCCTTCGGCCGCCTGACTGTTGTCGACGAGCAGGGCGATCTGCATCGGATCGGCGGCCGGCCCGACGCTCAGCACCTCGCGCGCGACCTTGTCTTCACGGACGATGAAATCGGTGGGGCCGAGGTCGGCGACCGGCGCGCCCGCCCGATCGAGCGCGCTCACGTAGAGCGATCGCTGGACGGCCTGCGCGGAAATAATTGCCGGTGCTGCCAAGAGCAGCAGGGCGACGAGCTTTGCGACGGCCGGCGGGGAGCAGGACCGCATCGACTTTCAGTATAGTTCAGAAGCGTCAACGAAATTCCCGCGAAAACTGTTTTGATTTCTGTAAGTTGCGGGAGATCTTCGTCACCCCGTCCGTTCCTTGACTCCCCCCAGGTCGCGTGTTATAAACCAACCGCTTTTCCGCGACGGCCGCGCAATGTTCCGACGCGGCGAGTCTCATCCCCAATGGCATCTGCGTATCTCCCGATAGTCATGTTTGTCGCCGTTGCGACCGGATTTGCCGTCTTCACGCTCGTATTCACGAGCTTGATTCATCCGAGCAAGTACAACAAGGTGAAGCTCGAGCCCTACGAGTGCGGCATCGAGCCGGCGACCGACGCGCGCGATCGCTACAGCATCCGTTACTACCTGGTCGCGATGCTCTTCGTGATCTTCGACGTCGAGACGGTCTTCATGTTTCCGTGGGCGGTCATCTTCGACAAGCTGCTGCTCTTCGGGCTCATCGAGATGATCGTGTTCATTTTCATTCTGGTCGTCGGGTACTACTACGCGTGGCAGAAGGGCGCGCTCGAGTGGGTCTGATTCCAGGCGCGCCGAAGGCGCGCCGCTTAGTCTGATGGCTGAAGAACCCAAGACGCCGCCCGAGGCTGCCGCGGACAAGCCGGCCAGCGATGCGCCCGGCGAACCGCTGAAGGGCGAGGTGTCCCGCACCGACGCGCCGGGCGCCGGCGTTTCTGCAGCGCCGGTCGCGCCGCCTCGCACGGAGCCGCCCGCTCCGAAACCTGAGAACCCGGCCGCCGCACAAACGGCGGCGACCAGCGAAACGAGTTCGGCGAGCGGTCAAGTGACGCCGCCCGCGGCCGCGGTGAAACCTGCGGTGCCGCCGGCTGCCAAACCCGCCGCACCGCCTGCTGCCGCCAGACCTGCCGCCCCTGCTGCCGGGGCGAAGCCAGCCGCGCCAGCGGCGAAGCCCGCTGCGGCCGGTGGCGCCGATCACGTACCGAAAGCTGCGCCGCCGTCAGGGCCGCCCGATCCACCGCCGCCCGCCGACAAGACGGTGCCGGCGTTCATCACCGCCCTGCAGTCGGCGAAGCCTGGCGCCGTCACGCACGTCAGCTTCTGGGTGGGCGACTGGACGATCGTCGTCGCGACCAATCAGGTGCTCGACGTCGCGCGCCATCTGCGCGACTCGCCCGATGCGGCCTTCGACATGTGCTCCGACGTCACGGCGACCGACTGGCCGCCGCGCGCCGAACGCTTCGACGTCGTCTACACGTTGTATTCGACGCGTCATCGCCATCGCGTCCGGATGAAAGCCAAGGTGGCCGATAACCAGCCGGTCGCTTCGGTGACGTCGGTCTGGCCGGCCGCGAACTGGCTCGAGCGCGAGGTCTACGACATGTTCGGCGTGAATTTCACCGGCCATCCCGATCGGCGCCGGATCCTGATGCCCGAAGACTGGCAGGGATTCCCCCAGCGCAAGGACTATCCGCTCGAAGGCCCGGGCGAGCTGCTGATGGAGAACCCGATCGATTGGCTCAAGCTGCGACAAGCCAAAGAGGAAGCAGAGATCGAGTAGAACGACAGGAAATCACGCAGAACGACAAGCAGCAGGTAGAACGACAAGCATCAAATAGAACGACAAGCAGCAAGCAGAACGACATGCAACAAGTTTCAACCGTCCGCCACGGCGCGATGTTCGACACCGACGAGCTCGTGCTCAACATGGGCCCGCAGCATCCGAGCACGCACGGCGTGCTTCGCGTCGTGCTGCGGCTCGATGGCGAGAAAGTGGTCGACGCCGACGTCGTCATCGGGTACCTGCACCGCGGGATCGAGAAGCTCAGCGAGAACCGCAACTGGACGCAGATCATCCTTCTTACCGACCGCATGGACTACGTGGCGGCCGCGACGAGCAACGTGGGCTACTGCGAGACGGTCGAGAAGCTGATGTCGATCGAGGTGCCGCGGCGCGCACGGTACGTCCGCACGATTCTCTGCGAGCTGCAGCGGATTGCGAGCCACTGCCTGTGGCTCGGGACCCACGCGATGGACATCGGCGCGATGACGGTGTTCCTCTACGCCTTCCGCGAGCGCGAGCTGATCCTCGATCTGTTCGAAGAATTCTGCGGCGCGCGGCTGACGTACAACTCGATGCGGATTGGCGGGCTGCCGCTCGACATTCCGCCGGGCTGGGCCCAGAAGGTCCTCGAGTTCTGCAAGATCATGACCTCGAAGATCGACGAGTACGAGACGCTGCTCACGCACAACCGCATCTGGTTGGAGCGTACCAAGGGTGTCGGCGTGATCCCGGCGGCCGAAGCGGTGGCGCTCGGACTCTGCGGTCCGGCGCTCCGCGGTTCGGGCGTGCCGCGCGACGTACGGAAGGACGAGCCGTACGCGGCGTACGACGAAATGGACTTCGACATTCCGATCGGGACCGCCGGCGACACCTACGATCGCTATCTGGTCCGGATCGAAGAGTTCCGCCAGTCTCTGCGAATCATCCGGCAGGCGACGGAAGGACTGCCGGAAGGGCCGATCGTCGGCAAGGTGCCGCGGCTCATCAAACCGGCGGCGGGCGAAACCTATCACGCCATCGAGTCTCCGAAAGGGGAGCTCGGGTACTTCATCGTGAGCGACGGGAAATCGACCAACCCGTATCGCTTCCGTGTCCGTCCTCCTTCGTTCTGCAACCTGCAGGCGCTGCCGCGGCTCGTGCGCGGCCACCTGGTAGCCGACGTCGTCGCCCTGATCGGATCGATCGATATCGTTCTCGGCGAAGTGGATCGATGAGATGCGATTGGCATCCGAGCCGGAACGCCTCACCGACGGCCGAGGGCGAGAGTCTACGCTCGAGCCCGAGGCAGGGCGAAGCAGTGTTAGCGCGTGGGGGTGGGGCCCCACGCGAGTAAGAAAATGATCGACACCGTCGTCATTCCGCTGCTCAAGATCGCCATCGTGCTGAACGCGACGCTCGTGGGCGTTACCTACATGGTGTTGCTCGAGCGGAAGGTCATCGCCTGGGCGCAGTCGCGGCTCGGCCCGATGCGCGTCGGCCCGTGGGGCATCCTTCAGCCCGTCGCCGACGCCGTGAAGCTGATGCTGAAGGAAGACATCACGCCGACCCGCGCCGACAAGTGGGTGTTCACGGCCGCGCCGATCATCTCGATGGTGCCGGCGTTGATTGTCTACGCGGTGATTCCGTTCGGCGGGGACGCTCCGGGTGAAGTCGCGCACATCTTCGGGAGAGACGTGCCGCTCTATATCACGCGGATCAACGTCGGCTTGCTCTACATCGTGTCCGTTGCTTCGGTCGGCGTCTACGGGATCATCCTGGCCGGCTACTCGTCGAACAGCAAGTACCCGCTGCTGGCAAGCCTCCGCGCCTCGGCGCAACTCATCAGCTACGAAGTGGCGGTGACGTTGACGCTGGTGAGCGTCATTCTCGTCGCCGGGTCGCTCGACATGGTCTCGATCGTCGAACGGCAGCGCGACCGGCACATCTGGTTCTTTTTCCTGCAGCCGCTTGCCTTCGTGATCGTGCTGATCGGCGGGCTTGCCGAGACCAACCGTGCGCCGTTCGACCTTCCGGAAGCAGAGCAGGAACTGACCGGCGGCTTCCATACCGAATACAGCGGCATGCGGTTCGCGCTCTTCTTCCTCGCCGAGTACGCCAACATGATCGTGGTGTCGTCGGTCGTGACGACGCTGTTTTTCGGCGGCTGGCTGCCGCCGCTGCCGACCTGGCTGCCATTTCTCGCCTACGTGCCCGGTTGGATCTGGTTCTTCCTGAAGTCGTTTGTGTTCCTCTATATCTTCATCTGGATTCGCGCGACGCTGCCGCGCTATCGCTACGACCAGCTGATGCGGCTCGGGTGGAAGGTGCTGATTCCGCTGGCCATCGCGAATCTCGTAGTCACCGGCATCGTGAAAGTGATGTTGCTCTGATGGGCGAAGCCGTCGCCTTCTACACGATTTCAGCCTTCATCCTGATCTTCGCGGTGCTCGTGATCAGCACGAAGGATACGGTGCACAGCGTCCTGTTTCTGGTGCTCGACTTCCTGTTCGTCGCGGCGCTCTACGTGCTGCTCGACGCACAGTTTCTTGCGGCCATTCAGGTCCTGGTGTATGCGGGCGGCATCGTCGTCCTGTACCTGTTCGTCGTCATGCTCGTGAATCTCAAACGTCCGCCCGAGGCGTACGAGGATCCACATCGGCGGACGAAGCTCGGGTTCGGGCTGGCGGCCGCGGTGCTGTTCGAGCTTGGCGTGATCGGGCTCTACAGCTATGCCAGCCCGGCGTCGGCGCTGGCGGCGAATCCAACGATCCCGGTGACCGGCAACACCGAGGAAGTCGGGTGGCTCCTCTATACGAGCTACCTGATTCCGTTCGAGATCGCGTCAATGCTGCTGCTCGTCGCGATGATTGGGGCAATCATTCTCGCGAAAAGAGAGTTATGACGGAATGTCGATTTGGTCATTGTCGATTGTCGATTTATTGATCGATTAATTCGCAAATAAATCGTCAATCACCAGATCGGAAATCGAAAATGATTACGCCAACTCACTACATGCTTCTTTCGGCGGCCCTTTTCATCATCGGCGTCGTCGGGGTGATGGTGCGCCGCAACATCATCATCATTTTCATGTCCATCGAGCTGATTCTGAATGCGGTGAACATCAACCTGGTGGCGTACTCGTACCAGCTTCACAACGCAATCGGTCAGGTGTTCGCGGTTTTCGTGATTGCCGTCGCCGCCGCCGAAGCGGCCGTCGGCCTCGGGATCATCCTCGCGTTCTATCGCAACAAGGAAACGGTCAACATCGACGAGATGAATTTGATGAGGTGGTGAATCGTGAGGTCACGTAGGTCAGGTAGGTCAGGTGGGCCCGGTAGGAAAGATCGCGAGTCCTCTCCGACCTACCCGACTCACCAGGCCTACCCGACCCACCAGACCTAAAAGAAGATGCGCTATATCTGGTTAATCCCCCTGCTCCCCGGACTCGGCGCCGCGATCAACGGCCTCGTCGGCGTCCGGCTGTTCTCGCGCAAGGCCGCCGGCTTCGTCGCGTGCGCGATGATGACGCTGGCGCTTGGGCTGTCGGTCGTCGCCTTCTGGCAGCTGCTCGGCTTGCCGCTCGACGCGCGTGCCCACGACGAAGTGGTCCTTCAGTGGATTCCGCGGATTCCGCTGGCGACCGGGAGCGGCATCGGCTTCCTCGAGGTGCCCTGGGGATTCCGGCTCGATCCGCTGTCGGCGATGATGATTCTCGTCGTCACCGGCATCGGGACGCTGATTCACGTCTACTCGACCGCGTACATGGCGGATGAACCGCGCGCCGGCGTCGCCCGGTTCTTCTGCTACCTGAATCTGTTCTGCTTCTTCATGCTCATGCTCGTCCTGGGAAACAACTTCCTGGTGATGTTCGTGGGCTGGGAGGGCGTCGGCCTCTGCTCGTACTTGCTGATCGGCTACTGGTACGAAAAGAAGAGCGCCGCTGACGCCGGCAAGAAGGCATTCATCACCAACCGCATCGGCGACTGGGGCTTCATCCTCGGCGTCTTCCTGATCTACTACACCTTCGGGACGTTCGACTTCCGCAGGGTGCAGGACGCGGCGGCGATGATGCCGATCGAGTCGATGCAGTTCGGCGTGCTGTCGGCGATCTGCGTGCTGCTGTTCATCGGCGCCACCGGTAAGAGCGCGCAGATCCCGCTCTACGTCTGGCTGCCGGACGCGATGGAAGGCCCGACGCCAGTCTCTGCGCTCATCCACGCGGCCACGATGGTCACCGCCGGCGTGTACATGGTTGGCAGAAACGCCGTGCTCTTCTCGCACGCGCCGATGGTGATGGAGGTCGTCGCGATCGTCGGCGTGCTGACGGCGCTGATGGCCGCATCCATCGGTCTCGTTCAGTACGACATCAAGCGAGTGCTCGCCTATTCGACCGTTTCACAGCTCGGCTACATGTTCACGGCGATGGGCGTTGGCGCGTTCGCGGCCGGTGCGTTCCACCTCATGACGCACGCCTTTTTCAAGGCGCTGCTCTTCCTCGGCAGCGGGTCGGTGATTCACGCGATGGCCGGAGAGCAGGACATGCGCCGGATGGGCGGGTTGAAGAAATACCTGCCCGTCACGTTCGCGACGATGATGATCGGCACGCTGGCGATTGCCGGCATCCCGCCGTTCGCCGGCTTTTTCAGCAAGGACGAAATCCTTTACCGTGCGTTCGAGCACAACAAGCTGATCTGGAGCCTCGCGGTCGTCACCGCGCTGATGACCGCGTTCTACATGTTCCGCCTGATGGCGATGACGTTCTTCGGCGGTTACCGGGGCCCGGCCTGGGAAGCCGCCGGCCACGGGCACGCGGCAGTCGCGGACGTCGCGGTCGCGGCGAAACACGGCGCGCCGCATCCCGCCGATCCGCACGCGCACGGCCAGGCGCACCAGCGCGCTCACGACGTGAGCCACGGGCCCGCGGACTCCCATCAGGTGGATCACGACGCAGGTCACGGGCACGGCCCGTGGCACGGACCTCACGAATCGCCGACGCCGATGACGTTCCCGTTGATGGCGCTCGCGGTCGGCGCGATCGTCGCCGGCCTCGTCGGCTTTCCCGCGGCGCTCGGCGGTCCGAACTGGATCGAGCACTTCCTCGAACCGAGCTTCACGCCGTCGGTTCATGGGGAAGCGGTCGCCGGAACGCCGGCCGCAACGACCGCGGCCGCTGAAGCGCAGACGGCGGAACACGGAGAAGAAGCGGCACACGGCAGCCGTGGCGTCGAGATCGCTCTGATGTTCTTTTCCGTGCTCGTCGCAATCATCGGCATCATGATGGCGCGGAAGTTCTACGTCACCAGTCCGGAGATTTCCGACCGCCTCGCTGACCGATGGGCTGGATCGCATCGGTTGCTGTTGAACAAGTACTACGTCGACGAGCTCTACGACTCGACCGTCATCTCCGGCACCATGTCGGGCGGCCGCGGTCTCTGGACGTTCGATCGTCGAGTCGTCGACGGCGCCGTCAACGGATCGGGCTGGGCGACGATCATCAGCTCGTGGTTCTCGGGCATCACCGACAAATACGTGGTCGACGGCGCGGTGAACCTCCTCGGCTGGGCCACCGAGGAGTCGAGCTACTGGTCGCGGCGCCTGCAGACCGGGCTGGTGCAGAACTACGCGCTGTTGATGGTGTTCGGTGTGTTCCTGTTCGTGACGGTGTATCTGGCTTTCCGCTACTGACGCGTCGGGCCGAACCGCCCGAAGACGTCATCGACGAAATCTATGAATTATCTACTCTCGATCATCCTGTTCACGCCGCTCGCGGGCGCCCTCGTCCTGCTGTTCGTGAACAAGGAAAACCAGAATGCGATCAAGTGGGTCGCCAACATCACGGCGTTCGCCGGGTTCGTCGTCTCCGTTCCCCTCTGGTTCCGCTACGACAGCAGCAGCAGCGGGGCCCCGTATCAATTCGTCGAGCGCGCGGACTGGATCCCCTCGATTGGCGCCCAGTACTTTCTCGGCGTCGACGGCTTTGCCGTCCTCCTGATCCTGCTGACCACGATGATGGGGTTCATCGCGGTGCTGTCGTCGTGGGAAGCGATTACGGAGCGCGTGAAGGAGTACTACATCTTCCTGCTCGTGCTCCAGACCGGCATGCTCGGCGCGTTCATGGCGCTCGACTTCCTGCTGTTCTTCCTGTTCTGGGAAGTGATGCTGGTGCCGATGTATTTCCTGATCGGCATCTGGGGGAGCGCGAACCGGCTTTACTCGGCGATCAAATTCTTTCTGTATACGTTGGTCGGCAGCGTCGTGATGCTGCTGGGCATCCTGGCGCTGTACTTCCACTACAAGACGGCGACCAATTCGCCGACCGGGACCTTCGACATCACCGCGTTTCAGCAGTTTGGTTTCCCGGCGGGGCTGCAGTGGTGGGTGTTCCTGGCCTTCTTCCTCGGCTTTGCGATCAAAGTCCCGATGTTCCCGTTCCACACCTGGCTTCCGGACGCGCACACCGATGCGCCCACAGCCGGCTCAGTGATCCTCGCCGCCGTCCTCCTGAAAATGGGCACGTACGGCTTCGTCCGGTTCAGCCTGCCGATCCTTCCAGAAGCCTCGCGAGCGTTTGTCCCGATGATCGTCGCGCTCTCCGCAATCGGCATCGTCTACGGCGCGCTGGTTGCGCTGGCGCAGAAAGATTGGAAGAGGCTGGTCGCGTATTCATCGGTCAGCCACATGGCGCTGGTGATGCTGGGCATGTTCGCGCTGAACCCCGTCGGCATCACCGGCAGCATCATCCAGCAGCTCAATCACGGTATCTCCACCGGCGCGCTGTTCCTCATTGTCGGCATCGTCTACGAACGGCGGCACACCCGTGAGATCTCGGAGTACGGCGGGCTGTCGAAGGTCATGCCGGTCTTCGCGGCGGTTTTCCTGGTGATGACGATGTCGTCGATCGGGCTGCCGACGCTCAACGGCTTCATCGGTGAATTCCTGATTCTGCAGGGCGTGTTCGTCGCCAACAAGACGTGGGCGGTCATCGCCGCGAGCGGCATCGTGCTCGGCGCCGCGTACATGCTCTACCTCTACCAGCGGACGATGTTCGGCAAGATCGAGAACCCGAAGAACGAGCGGCTGCTCGACTTGAGCGGGCGCGAGCTCGCCACGTTTGCGCCGCTCATCGTGCTCGCCGTGTGGATCGGCATTTACCCGAAGCCGTTCATCGATCGGTTGAACACCTCTGTCGCGAGGGTCATCGCGCGCGTCAGCCCTCAGTATTCGGCGTCGATGGCGGTGGTCTGCGGGTCGGCGCCCACGCCGGAGATGATTGCCGCCAATCCGGCCGCCCGATTCCTGGCTGCGGTTCCTTGCGGCCCCGACGGCAAACCGCTCATCGACGCGGCGCCTGCGTCCGCGTCCCCGGCCCAGACCGTGACGCCGCCCGCCGAGGTCACACGCTGATGCCGGCCGGGTTTTCCGCCTCCGACTTCCTCAACATCATGCCGGAGCTCCTGCTCACGGCCGGCGCGCTCATTGTGTTGGTTGCCGACGTCCTGCTGCCTCGCGGCAGCCGCATGCTCGTCTGGGTCACCGTCGGCGTCCTCGGCGTCACGCTGGCCTCGCTCGCCTGGTTCGTCGACAGCGACGTCGAGGTGGCGAACGGCCTGATCGCCGTCGATGGCTTCGCGCTCTTCTTCAAGATCGTCTTTCTCATCTCCGCGATCATGACCGTGCTGATGTCGGTGCGGTACCTGGAGATCGAGGGCGCGAGTCCGGGCGAGTACTACTTCCTGATTTTGTGCGCAACGCTCGGCATGATGATCATGGCGGGCGGTATCGACCTCGTGACCAGCTTCATCGGGCTCGAGACGATGGCGGTGTCGTTTTACATTCTGGCGGGCTTCATCAAGCCCAATCAGCGGTCGAACGAGGCGGCGGTCAAATACTTCCTGCTCGGTGCCTTTTCGCTCGGGATCCTTTTGTACGGGATGTCGATCCTCTACGGGTTGTCCGGCAGTACCTCGCTGCACGCCATGTCGATGGTCTTCGCGAGCGAGCAGCGCAGCGGCCTGCTCGACCTCGCGGTGATCCTCATCGTCGCCGGCATGGGGTTCAAGATTGCTGCGGTCCCGTTCCACATGTGGGCCCCCGATGTTTACGAGGGCGCACCGACGCCGGTGACCGCCTTTCTGTCGGTGGGATCGAAGGCCGCGTCGTTTGCCATGCTGCTGCGGATCTTCATCGAGGGGCTGTCGTCGATGAACGCCGACTGGCGGCTGATGTTCGAGGTGCTGGCGATCGTCACGATGACGGTCGGCAACATTGCCGCGCTGACGCAGTCGAATCTCAAACGGATGCTGGCGTACTCGTCGATCGCGCACGCCGGCTACCTGCTGATGGGCGTCGTGGCCGGAACGCCGCGCGGCGTGACGGCGATGCTCATCTATCTCTTCGTGTACTCGTTCATGCAGCTCGGCGCGTTCGCGATCATCGTCATGATGCGCCGTCAGGACATGGTGGGCGACGAGCTCAAGGATTTCAGCGGCCTTCATTTCCGGCATCCGCTCGCTGCGTTCGCGATGCTGCTGTTCATGCTGTCGCTCGGCGGCATTCCCCCGACCGCCGGTTTCATGGGCAAGTTCTGGCTGTTCGGGGCCGCGATTGAAAGCGGCTATTACTGGCTGGCGCTCATCGGCGTGCTGAACAGCGCGGTCTCGCTCTACTACTACATCCGGGTCGTCGTGTTCATGTACTTGAAGAAGGAGACGACCGGATCGGAGCCGAAAGTGTGCCCGACGCTGGCGCTGGCATTGGGGCTGGCGGTGGCGGCGACCGTCGTCGTCGGTGTCTATCCGCGGCTGTTGTTCGAGATTGCCGACAAGTCGGCGCAGACGCTGGGCCTGGGCGGCGTCGCCGCCGAGATTCGCTAGAAACCACGATTTTCTCGTAATTTACGGCGGAATCTGAGCGCTTGGTGAAGTTTTTCACAAGTTACGCTATACTGCCGGGCGTCGGTGTGAGTGATGCCTGAGAAGCCTCGCGAGGATCCAGGGTCCAACCTGGAAAAATCGGTGAAGGCGTTCCAGGAGAACGTCAGTCACTCCGGGAGCGCGGCCGCGGCCAGCTACACGCTGATTGGCGCGATTGCGCTGCTCGGCGGCATCGGGTACGCGATCGATCGGTGGCAGGGGACGTCGTCGCCCTGGTTCCTGGTTAGCGGGCTGCTTCTCGGCGTCGTCGTCGGCATGTACGAGCTGGCCAAGACTCTCTGGCACAAATGAAGGGCGTCGCGGTCATGATGGCCGCCAGTATCGGGACTTGGCTGGTGGCCTCTCTGGCGATCGATGCGCGCGTGCAGCGTGAGCTGCTGTTTGGAATGCTCGGACCGCTGGCCGGCGTCAGCGGATCGTGGGTGATGGTCGAGCGGACCTACCGTCGCGATCCGACGGCGCTCACGCGCGCGATGATTACGGGGTTCGCGTTCAAGCTCGTGTTTTTCGGCGCATACGTGATCGTGATGCTTCGCGGGCTGTCGCTCAGTCCGGTGCCGTTCGCGGTGAGCTTTGTGAGCTACTTCGTGGGTCTCTATCTGATGGAAGCGCTGTATCTGCGGCAGTTGTTCAAGTGATGGCGACACAGGAACTCGCACACGCCGCGACCGAAACCGCCGGAAAATTCAACGCCGGCGAAGTGATCATCGAGCACGTCTCGAATGGCCAGGAAATCATCCACCTGCCCACGATCCTCGGGATCGATTTTTCCGTCACCAAGCACGTCTTGATGCTGTGGCTCGTCGCCGCGACCGTCGCGCTCGTGGTCATCTTCTTCGTACGGCGGTACCTGAAACAGGACCGGCCGATTCCGACCGGGTTCATGAACGCGCTCGAGCTCGTCGTCGAGTTCGTCCGCGACACCATCGTCCTGCCGAACGTCGGGAAGAAGTGGGTGCTGGTGTGGACCCCCCTGATTCTGACGTTTTTCGTCTTCATTTTCTCGGCAAACTTCGTCGGGATGCTGCCGATCTTCGACGTCGTCGGCCTGCTGGATCGGGCGCTGCTCCACACCCCGCACGATTCGCTCCTGAATCGCGTCATTCACGGCGGGACGACCGCGACCGGCAACTTCAACGTGACCGCGGCGCTGGCCACGATCACCTTCATCGCGATCATCGTCGCCGGCACCAGGGCGCACGGCTTCGTGAAGCACTGGATGAACCTCGTGCCGCACGGCCTGAACCCGGTGATCTACCTGCTCCTCATCCCGATCGAAGTCCTCGGGATGTTCGTCAGGCCGTTCGCGCTGACGATGCGACTTGCGGCGAACATGACCGGCGGCCACATCGCGCTGCTCGCGATTCTGTCGTTCGTGTTCATTCTGGCGGAGCAGTTCGGCGGCGCCACCGGGTTCGGCGCGGGCATCGTGCTGTCGGTGCCGCTCGCGGTGTTCGTGTCGGTGATCGAGCTGATCGTCGTGCTCGTTCAGGCGTACGTGTTCACGCTTCTCTCGGCCGTGTTCATCGGCATGGCCATTCACGCGCATCACTGAAATGACTCTTCTTCGAAAGGACATGGAAATGAAGCGAGCAGGAGTGTTTCGCAGGGCAATGGTCGCCGCGGCCTGGGCCTTTGCGTTTGCGTTGGTTGCCGGCACTTCCGTTCTGGCGCAGGAGGCAGCTCCCGCGGCCGCCGGCGCGCTGGCCAACGCCTATCTCGGCGCCGCGATCGGCCTCGGCATGATCGTGATCGGCGCCGGCCTGGGGATCGGGAGATTTGCCGCAGCCGCCGCCGAGGGCATCGCTCGCCAGCCGGCCGCGGCGGCGCAGATCACCGGCGCCGTCAACCTGCCGCTGTTCCTGCTCGAAGGCGTCGCGATCATCGCCGAGGTCGGCGTCATCCTGATCGTCTTCAAATAAAAGGGGACGCGCGTGGACAACCCGCTTCTCAGACCCGATCCCGGGCTGTTCATCTGGACCATCATCACCTTCGTGGTCCTGTTGACGATCCTGGCGAAGTTCGCCTGGGGTCCTCTGCTGCGCGCGCTCGAGAGCCGGCAGGAAACCATTCGGAAATCGCTCGACGACGCGCAGGCGGCGAAGCAGGAACTGGAGCGGCTGCAGGTGGAGTCGACCCAGATCATCCGCCAGGCGCGCGGCGAGGCCGAGGCGATCATCTCGCAGAGCCGGACCGACGCCGGCCGGCTGCGCGAGGAAATGCGCCAGAAGGCCAAGGCGGAGGCTGACGCGATCGTCAAGAACGCCGAGCGGCAGATTCAGCTGGAGACGACGCGGGCGCTCCAGCAGATTCGACACGAAGCGATCGATCTCTCAGTGATGATCGCGTCGAAGATCATTCAGCGGAATCTGTCGAAGGAAGACAATGAGCGTCTGATCGAAGAAGCACTGAAACAGGTGGAGACCAAACAGCACTGACCAACTACGATCGACGATGTGGTGACGTGGTGATCTATCGATAGATCGACACGTCGATCGTCGATTAGCGAGACACCCCAAGACCCGTTACCTTTGCGCCGGGGATTTTCACACCGACCCGAACCTCGCCGCCGGCCGATCCGCCCGGCGGCGACAGATACTGAATCATCATTTCCGCTGCAAGCCGATCGGCCAGGCGATCGAGCGCGATCGCGTACGACGCCGCCGAATAAATCGTCGTGTACTGGCCGTGCGAGACGTTCGCCAGCTCGCGGAACAAGTCGGGAGCGCCCTGCGCAGATGGATCGGGTTCGCTCGCACCAGGACGTCTGGCCACGACGTGCACCGCAGTACCGCTTCCGAGGACCGGCGTCAGCAGATCCGCCGGGCCCAGCTCCGTCGGCGCGAGCGGCCGGGCCGAGATGACGACGATGGCCGAGAACGGCGCGCCGCTCTCCTTGAGCATTCGCGCCGCGGTGGCAAGCGCGTCGGAGGGCGCCAGACGCGCATTGGGTGCTGGCGGGACGTCGCGGATCGCTGCCAGAACCCTCGCGCGGTCGTCGTCGAAGGTCGCGATCAGGCCGGATGGTTCGGCCAGCGTGCCGACCGCCACACCGCGCTCGCCGACCTTCGACACGAAGCGGATGGCCGCATCGCGAACGGCGTCAATGTCGGCGGCTGCGTTGTCGAGCAACACGACGACAGGATAGTCGGCGATGTGCACGTCGAGGATTTCCCGCGACTTGCCGTCTTCCTCGACGACGAAATCGTCGACGCCGAGATCGACCAGAGCGCGGCCGCTCACCGTCGTGCTGACCAGCACGACACGGCTCGACGTGGACTGCAGTTGGGCGCCGGCGACCGAGATGGCCGCAATCAAACCCAGCAGGATTGTCATCAAAACTTCTCAAATAGTATGCACGTGCGCGCACGGTCCTTTCGCTGGGCCCTAGCGCGCACAAATCCCTGAGCGATCACGGAGATCCAGCCCATCCGCAAAACGGCCGATCGACGGGTATTTGGATCTTTGCGCAATTCGCGCCCGATCGGTCGGTTTCTTGGGATTCTGCCACTTGCTACAGTCGTAAACTAATGGCTTCACATCAAGGAGAAGCCCCATATGCGACTTCGACTCACGGTGGCAATGCTGGTGGTTCTGCTGATCGGAGGGGTCTCCGCCTTCGCACAGACTGAAACCGGCAAGCTGTCGGGGACGGTCACGGATCAACAGGGCGCGATCGTGCCCGGCGCGTCCGTGACGGCGACGTCGGTTGCAAGCAAAGCGGTGCGATCGACGACCACGGATACCAACGGACATTACGTCATCGCCAATCTGCAGCCCGCCCAATACGACGTCTCGTTCCAATTGAGCGGCTTCAAGACCATCAATTCCAGAGTCCAGGTTCGAGTGGGCTCGGAAGTCAGCCTCGACGCCAAGCTCGACGTCGGCGGCGTGGCCGAAGCGGTGAACGTGACGGCGCAGGCCGAGGCGATCAACACGCGTACCGCCGAAATCGCGACGACGATCACGGAACGGCAGATCAGAGAGCTTCCGACCATTACCCGTGATCCGTTCGACATGATTGCCATCGCCGGCAACGTCAACGATCAGGATCCGACGATTTTCAGCGGCGACACGCCGCGCGGCGTGAAAGGCTTCTCGATCAACGGACTGCGGTCGACGGCGACCAACGCGCTGCTCGACGGCGCGGCCAACAACGACGAGTTCACCGGCAGCCTGGGGCAGTCGGTGCCGCTCGACGCCGTTCAGGAGTTCAGCGTCATCTCGAGCAACTTCTCGGCCCAGTACGGCCGCGCCACGGCGGGCATCGTCAACGTCGTCGTGAAGTCCGGCTCGAACGAGTTCCACGGCACCGGCTACGAGTTCTTCAGAAACGAAAAGATGGCGACGCGGACTGTCGATCAGATCGCGCGCGATATCGAGAAGAGCCCGTACAACCGGCATCAGCCCGGCTTCTCGCTCGGCGGGCCGATCATCAGGAACAAAGCGCAGTTCTTCGTCAGCGGCGAGTTCACCCGCGTGCGCAGCGACGCCACCGATATCTCGTGGGTGCCGACGCCGCAGTTCCTGGCCGCGACGTCGGCCGGGACGCAGGCGTACTTCTCGAAGTTCCCGCTGGTGACGGCGATCAATGGCCCGACGATTACCCGGGGTCAGATTACGGGCAATGCGGGTGGCCCGTTTGCCGCGCTGCCGGCCAGTATGCCGATCTTCGGACAGGTGCAGCGGTCGCTGCCGATTGACGCCGGCGGCGGCATTCCACAGAACACGCAGCAGTGGGTCAGCCGCGTCGACTGGACGATGGGCGGGAACACGAACGCGTACGTGCGGTATGCGATCGAAAGCGAGGATTTCCTCCTTGGCAGCAACGCCAACAGCCCGTTCCAGGGGTTCGATACCGGCTCGAAGGACAACAACCAGAACGCGTTGCTCTCGGTGACGCACGTCTGGGGCTCCAACTTCACATCCCAGTCCAAGGTCGTCTACAACCGGCTGAAGAACGAGCAACCGCTCGGCGACCAGCCCGACACGCCGGGCCTCTACATGCGCTCCGTACCCACGACGCTGCTCGGCATTCGCATCGCCTTACCCGGCTATCTGCCGTACGCGCCGGGCAGCGCCATTCCGTTTGGAGGACCGCAAAGTCTGATTCAGCTCTACCAGGATCAAACCTGGTTGAAGGGAAGTCACGACGTGCGCTTCGGCGGTTCGTTCGTACGCATCATGGACAACCGAACGTTCGGGGCGTATGAAAACTCGGTGATGTACCTGGGAACGACGGTTCCGAACGCGCTCGATAACCTGGTGACGGGTGTCGTGCGGGAATTCAACGGCGCGGTCGATCCGAAAGGGAAGTTCCCCGGCCAGACGATCAACCTGCCGGCAACGGCGCCGAACTTCACACGTAACAACCGGTACAACGAGTACGCCGTGTACGTGAACGATTCCTGGAGCATGCGCTCCAACGTGACCGTGTCGCTCGGCGCGCGGTATGAGTACTACGGCGTGCAGCACAACTCCGATCCGAATCTCGATTCGAATTTCTACTTCGGAGCGGGGTCGACGAAACCGGAGCAGATCAAGAACGGCAGCGTTCAGATTGCGAAGGACAGTCCCGCCGGGGGATTGTGGAGGCCGGACAAAAATAACTTCGCGCCGCGCCTCGGCTTCGCGTGGGATCCGCGCGGCGACGGCCGCAGCAGTATCCGCGGCGGATATGGGATGGCGTACGAACGCAATTTCGGCAACGTCACGTTCAACGTCATCCAGAATCCACCCAATTATGCGGTGGTCTCCCTCATTGCCGGCACCGACGTCCCCGTGATTCCCATCAGCGCGAACAATGCGGGACCGCTGGCTGGCACCGGCACGAAGGTGCTGCCGCCGACCAGTCTCCGCCACGTGGACGAGAACATCGTCAACGCCTACGCGCATTTCTGGAGCGCGTCGTTCCAGCAGCAGCTGGGCGCCAGTACGGCCGCGAGCGTCGAATACACCGGCTCGAAGGGTGTGGACCTCTACACGATCAATCGTGAGAACGGGCCTGGCAGCGGCTTGGCATATCAAGTTGCGACGACGTCGCGGGAGAATCCGCAGTACGGGACGATCAACGGGCGCGCGAACGGCGGGAGGTCGCAGTACCACGGCGTGACGTTCAGCGTCGAGAACCGCGGCCTTGCGGCCTCCGGGTTGTCGTTCACCGGCAAGTACACGATCGCGCATGCCAAGGACAATCTGAGCTCCACCTTCAGCGAGAGCAACAACAACGGCAATCTTGGCCTGCTCGACCCGTACAATCCTGATGTCGATTACGGCGATGCCGACTTCGACGTTCGGCACCGGGTTTCGATGAGCGCCATCTGGGAGATCCCCGGTCCCCGGGCGGGTGTGATGAGACAGGTCGCAGGCGGATGGCAGGCCAACATCGTGTTCACCGCGCAGACTGGCGCGCCGTTCTCCATTTACGACTGCACGAACAGCGCGCTGAGCTGTCCACGCCTGTTAGTCGTCGGCTCGTTGCCCTCGGTAAACAAGGATCCGGCATCCACCGGGGATCCGAACACGTACGGGTATCTCGACCTGGCCAGCCAGCTCAGAGGGGCCGGAAGCTACGCGGATCCGCGGAGCGGCCTGTCCGACTTCGGGCCGTTCCCGTCGAACATGATGGAGCGCAACCTCTTCCGCAAGCCCGGAAAATGGGCGGCGGACTCGGTGTTCTCGAAACGCTTCCGGATCGACGCGAACAAAGCCGTGCAGCTTCGGTTCGAGTTCTACAACATCTTCAATCACGCGAACCTGTACGTCGACGGATCGCAGAATGACATCAGCGGGACAACGCTCGTCACCGCGTTCCGCGGCGATCTGGGATCCGGCGACGGCGTACCGGCCGGCGACGGTCAACGACGGTTCCAGTTCGGAGTGAAATTCGAATTCTAGAAAGAGTTCAGCGCAGAGAACGCAGAGAACGCAGAGTCAGCAGAGGACGCAGAAGACGCCGACTCTGCGAACTCTGCTCCCTCTGCGGGCTCTGCGTGTTTCCATTTCACGGCCCCGCCTTGCGACGCGCGATTCCCTTCCTCTTCCTGTCGCTCGCGCTGTCCATTCACGCGAGCAGTTCGTTGATGCCCTACGCCGCAGCCCGGCCGCTGCTGTTGTCGCTGTCGGAAGTCCTGCCAACGGAGTTGAACACCGGAACGGCCTCACAGCGTGAGGCCGCCTGGCCGGGGTGGCTGACGCAACACGATCGCGAGATCCGCGAACGTCTCGAACGGGGCGACGACGACACGATCGTCAACTGGCTGCTGTTCGGGACCTCGTTTACACGACAACCGCGAGTACTGCTGGATGGAACCGGCGCTTCGGGTCCTGAGGTCGTGCCGGGGCGAATTCGCGATTTCCTGGACGCGCTGGCTTCACCGGGAACGGACGAGCGGCGCGTCTTCGCTCGTGCGACGCTTCAGCGACACGGTCACGGCGTCGACACGCCGGCCGATCGCGACCGCATGACACAGTATCTCCAGTCGGAGATCGCGCGCGTCGGCCGCGAGCAGCGTCAGTTTGCGCAGGAACTGGCGGCCGCCCGGACGCTTCAGGACGCGACCGCCGAGTTTGCGACGCGTTCCAGGTTGTTTCGCGACCGCGGCCTGTCGCTCGACACGACGATCCAGCCCGGGTTTGCGGTCGAGCGCGCCCTGGACCGGCTTCGCGGCGACAAGCTGCTTGCGCCGCGGAGCGTGCGGCGCGTCGCGGTCATCGGCCCGGGCCTCGACTTCGCCGACAAAACCACCGGCTACGACTTCTACCCCCAGCAGACCGTTCAGCCATTCGCCCTGATCGACTCGTTGATTCGTCTGGGCCTCGACCATCCGGGCGGCGTCCAGTTGACGACGCTCGACGTCAGCCCCCGCATCAACGATCACCTGGCCCGCGCACGCAAACAGGCAGCCAGCGGATCACCGTACCTGATCCGCATCCCTCTTGACCTTGCCCTGTCGTGGAAGCCGGACGTCGTCGAGTACTGGAAGCGTTTCGGCGATCGCGTCGGGTCGGAAACGCGTGACGCGAAACCGGCCGCTGCCGGCAGGACCGTCGACGTCCGGACGATTCGCGTCAGACCTCAGGAAGTGCTCAGGGTGACGCCCGAGGCACTCAATGTCGTGGTCGCGCGTCTCGAGGACGCGCCGTTCGATTTGGTGCTCGCCACCAACGTGTTCGTCTATTACGACGTTCTCGATCAGTGCCTGGCGCTCACCAACGTCGAAGCGATGCTTCGCCCCGGCGGCTTCCTGCTCTCGAACAACGCCTTGCTCGAGCTTCCGGCTTCACACATGCGCTCGGCCGGCTACCTCACCGTTCAATATTCAGATCGTGAGGACGACGGCGACCATATCGTCTGGTATCGACGGTTGCCTGATTAGCGACCGGGATTAATCGACGATCGGGCGTGCGCGTGGCGGCGCCGGCGGGAATCGGCGTTGTCCTTCGGCGCGAACGAGCGCGGCCCGTTGCGGCTCCCCGACGCTCATCCACGTTCGTGCCGCGAGTAGGTACCCGTCCGGCGTTGGCGTGATGCGGACCAGATCGTCGAGCACCTGCGCGGCTTCGTCCCGACGTTCCATTGCGTAGTACAGCGATGCCAGGTCGGCACGCGCGCGCGTGTTGGATGGAAACGAAGAGAGCTCCTCGAGGAAGTGGTACTCGGCCTCGCCGTAGCGATCGAGCCTGACCAGCGCCTGCGCAGTCGACGCGTGCAGGTCGAGAATCGGCGGATGCAAATCGTCGATCGCCTGATCCAGGCGAAGCAGCGCGTCCTGGTAGCGTCGATCCTCGAGCAGCAGCCGGCCTTCGACGTACGCCGCGAGCGGCCGCTCCGGATCGAGTTGTTCGGCCAGCTCCGCTTCGGCGATTGCGCCGGCAGCGTCGTGCGCCGCGAGCGCGCTGCGGACGATCAGCTCGCGCGCCGAGCGGCGAAGCGAGAGGTTCTCGCCCGCACGCGCCGCCGCGCGTTCGGCCTGAGTGCGCGCTTCACCCGGGCGATGCGCCGTCAGCAGCGCAGAGGCGAGGCCGAGCAGTCCTGAGGCGTCCTCAGGGTCGAGCGCAATGGCGTGTTTGAAAGCGTCGACGGCGAGGTCCGGCCGCCCGGCGCGGCCGGCGACGCCGCCGAGGCGGCGCCACAGTTCCGCCGACGCCGGGTCGTTCCGCAGCATCCGTTCCAGGAGCGCGATTGCCTCGGGCCACTCCCGTGCGCGGTCGTGATCGACTGCGGCGCGATACGTGTCGAGTGCCTCGTGCGCGTCCTTGGGATCGATCAGGAGTCCCAGCGTCGCGTCATCGGGGCCCGCCGAGGGACCGTCACCAACATTGCCCAGCGCCGTGAGCTGCTCGCGGTCGTCGGCCGAAACGTCGCCCTGGATCGGAAGCGACGAGCCGTCGAAGAAGTCGCCGAGCGCGGTGCGCAGCCGCGCCGCGACGTCAGGCCGGTCGTCGATCAGGTTTTCGCGTTCGCGCGGATCGTCTTGAAGATCGTAGAGCTCCGGATGCGGCGCATGAATGTAGCGGTAGCGCCCGTCGGTGACCGAGGTCAGTCCGCCCCACCCGAAGTGATAGTGACCGAAAAACGACTCTGAATAAACAACGCGATCCGACAGCCGTCCCGATCCGTCGAGCAGCGGCCTGAGCGAACGGCCGCGGATGTTTCCCGGAGCCGGTG
>Ga0075421_100002646_pt1 | contig 21373 bp, 18 predicted proteins | sample SoiMetdeltSBSDD5_FD_75292 | JGI IMG/M metagenome (GOLD analysis project Ga0075421, IMG submission 75292) | Bulk soil microbial communities from a Populus tree surrounding site in Tennessee, USA - Soil MetaG P. deltoides SBSDD5 | ecosystem: Environmental > Terrestrial > Soil > Tree plantation...
GTCAAGAGCTGGGGCGCGCTGAAAGCCGACCCGCTGCCGCTCGAGAACATCGCCAAGTACCGCAAGCGCGCCTCCGAGCTGGTGGACAAGGTCAACTTCGACGCCGGTCCGAGCTCGTAACGCCAGCGGGGTCAGACCCTGCGGGTCTGACCCCATTTGCCCGACGACGGCACCGTGATAAGAGGGCGCCGCGCCGATCCGGGCGCGGCCGTCACGTCACGCGTATATGAAGGGCATCCCATGGCCACCGCAGCTGCCGGACGCCGCGAGGCGGCGGCGTCGAGCTTCTTCTCCGCCACCCTGGGCGAGCGCGATCCCCTGATCGCCGGCGCTGTCGGTCGCGAGCTCGGTCGCCAGCAGAACGAGATCGAGCTGATCGCCTCGGAGAACATGGTGTCGCGGGCGGTGCTGGAGGCCGCCGGCAGCGTGCTCACCAACAAGTACGCCGAGGGCTATCCGGGCCACCGCTATTACGGCGGCTGCCAGTATGTGGACGAGGTGGAGATAGCGGCCATCGAGCGCGCCAAGGCAGTCTTCGGCTGCGGCTTTGCCAACGTGCAGCCGCACTCGGGTGCCAGCGCCAACCAGGCCGCCTTCATGGCGCTGATGCAGCCCGGCGACACCTATATGGGGCTGTCGCTGGAGTGCGGCGGGCACCTCACCCACGGCTCGCCGGTGAACTATTCCGGCAAGTGGTTCAAGGTGGTGCCCTACAAGGTGCGCCGGCAGGACCATCGCATCGACATGGACGAGGTGAGGGCCCTCGCCCGCGAGCACCGGCCCAAGGTGATTGTCGCCGGCGGCAGCGCCTACCCGCGCGTCATCGACTTTGCCGCCTTCCGCGCCATCGCCGACCAGGTCGGCGCCCATCTCATGGTGGACATGGCGCACTTCGCCGGGCTGGTGGCCGGCGGCGTGCACCCGAGCCCGTTCCCGCACGCCCACATTGTCACCACCACCACGCACAAGACCCTGCGCGGTCCCCGCGGTGCCATGATCCTGACCAATCGGGAAGACTTGGCGAGGAAGATCAATTCCGCGGTGTTCCCCGGCCTGCAGGGCGGCCCGCTGATGCACGTCATCGCCGCCAAGGCGGTGGCCCTGGGCGAGGCGCTGACGCCCGAGTTCCGCGCCTACGCGCAGTCTGTCGCCGAGAACGCCAAAGTCCTCGGCGAGGAGCTGTCGGGAGCGGGGTTCGACCTGGTCTCGGGCGGCACCGATACGCATCTGCTCCTGGTCGACCTGCGGCCCAAGAAGCTCACGGGCAACCGGGCCGAGAAGGCGCTGGGCCGCGCCTACATCACCATCAACAAGAACGCCGTGCCCTTCGATCCAGAGAAGCCGACGGTGACATCGGGAATTCGCGTCGGCTCGCCCGCAGGCACCACGCGCGGCTTCGGGGTTGCCGAGTTCCGCGCCATCGCCCGCATGGTCGCCGATGTGCTGGACGGCCTCGCCGCCAACGGCGAGGAGGGCAACGCCAGGGTGGAGGCCAAGGTGAGAGCTGAAGCCCTTGAGCTTTGCCGCCGGTTTCCGATCTATTGATGGGTAAGAGGGAATAGGGAATAGGGAATAGGGATAGAGTCTGGGGGGCGCAGGTGAATCCCTACTCCCTACTCCCCCAAGTCCCTTCGCGGCGGGGAGAGGGAGGCCCCGAACCAATGCGCTGCCCGTACTGCAACGGCGAGAATACCCAGGTGAAGGACAGCCGGCCGACCGAGGAGAGCGCAGCCATCCGCCGCCGCCGCGCGTGCGAGGACTGCGGCGGCCGTTTCACCACCTTCGAGCGGGTGCAGCTGCGCGAGATCACCGTCGTCAAGCGCTCGGGCCGGCGCGAGGCCTTCGATCGAGCCAAGCTGCTCCACTCCGTCGAGGTCGCCCTGCGCAAGCGCCCTGTGGAAGCCGATGAGATCGAGCGCGTCGTGTCGGGCCTCGTGCGCAGGCTGGAGAGCATGGGCGAGCAGGACGTGCCTTCCAGCGTGATCGGCGAGCTGGCCATGGAGGCCCTCAAGGGGCTTGATCCGGTCGCCTACGTCCGCTTTGCCTCGGTCTACCGCGATTTCCGCGAGGCGGCGGATTTCCACCAGGTGCTGGCCGAGATCGCCGGGAAGGCGGTCGCGGCCCCGCCCGAGGCTGGGGCGCCGCCGGGCGCCACGCTGGCGGCGGGCGGAAAGCTTTAGGTGTCGATGAGCAATACGGTCTCCGCCGGCAGCACGCTTGACGAGCGCATGATGGGCCTCGCGCTGCGCGTGGCCCGCCGCATCCTGGGCCAGACCGCACCCAACCCCGCCGTCGGTGCCGTCATCGCCGACGAGGCCACGGCCGAGGTGGTCGCCCGTGGCTGGACGCAGATCAGTGGCCGGCCGCACGCGGAGGCGCACGCGCTGAGCGTTGCCGGCGACCGCGCCCGCGGCAAGACCATGTACGTCACGCTGGAGCCCTGCTCCTATCACGGTCGCGCCAATCCCGTCGTGCGCAAGGCGATGCCCTGCGCCGAGGCCATCCTTGCCGCCGGCATGCGTCGCGTCGTGGTGGCGACGGAGGACCCGAACCCCGAGATCGCCGGTCAGGGCGTGGCGGTGCTGCGCCAGGCGGGCGTCGCCGTGGACATCGGGGTCTGCGGTGCTGAGGCGCGCTGGGTGACGGCGGGCCACATCCTGCGCATGACCAGGGGGCGCCCGTTCATACAACTCAAGGTCGCCGTATCGGGCGACGGGCTGATCGCGCCGGGCGATGGCGCTCCCGTCTGGGTGACCGGACCCGACGTGCGCGCCTACGCGCACGTGCTGCGGGCGCACGCCGACGCCGTCATGGTGGGCCGCAGGACGGTGGACGACGACGATCCCGAGCTGACCTGCCGGCTGCCGGGCCTCGCCAGCCGCTCGCCGCGCCGGGTGGTGCTCGACCCCGGGTTCCGGGTCTCGCCCAGCCTCAAGATGTTCGCGAGCGCCCGCCGCGTGCCCATCATCGTGTTCGGCGCCGCCGGCAGCGCTCCGCCCGCCTACCCTGCGGGCGTCGAGGCCCGGCAGGTGCCCGCCGCGCCCGATGGCCGGCTCGACCTTGAGGCAGTGCTGCGCTCGCTGGCCCAGGATGGGGTGACGCGCGTGCTGGTCGAGGGCGGCCCCACCATCGCCTCGGCCCTGCTCGCCGCCGATCGGGTGGACGAGGTGGTGATTGCCCGCGGCACCGAGGCCCTCGGCGCCAACGGCCGCCAGCCGTTCGGCGAGCGCGGGCTCGAGGTGCTCGACGACGCCGGCCGCTGGCAGCTGGCCGACAGGCGCATGCTGGGCGCCGATACGCTCACCATCCACCGCCGGGCGGGCCGGCTGTAATCTCGACGAGGCGTGGCATGACCTTGCCGTTTCGCTACTTCCTGCGGGTGCGCTACCAGGACTGCGACGCCCAGCACGTGGTATTCAACTCGCGCTACAGCGAGTACGCGGATCTCGCCTCCTTCGAGTTCATGCGGGCGGCCCTGCCGCGCCCCACTGACGGCTTCGACGGAACCTTCGAGCTGCAGACGGTGCGCCAGGTGATCGAGTGGAAGTCGCCGGCCCGCTTCGACGACGTCCTGGAAATATCGGCGCGGGTGAGCCGCATCGGCACCACCTCGCTCACCCTTTCCACCGAGATGCGCCGCGCCGGCGAGCCCGACGTGCTGGCCACCACCGAGACCGTCTACGTCCACGTCGACCCCGCGACCTTCACCAAGCGCCCCATCGCGCCCGAGATGCGCGCCGCCCTTGAGTCCGGTGCACGCGGCAGGACGACCGACCACGCGGGGTACAAATCCTATCGGGTTACGCCGCTTCGCGGCTAACCCAACCTACTTGATCACATACCTTGCGTTGAACCGGTCGCCGTGGTGGTCCTTGCCCGAGATCACCACGATCGCGCCCTTGTCGAGCGGCGCCGGCAGCTTGGCAACGAGCTTCTTGCCGTCCTGGTCGGAGAAGTCGAGCGTGGTGGTCTTGCCCGACTGCTGGATGACGGCGCGCATGGTTGTGCCCTTGGCATCATGCGGCTTGCCGTCCTCCAGGAGATAGACGGTAAGCTCGCTTTGGCCGACGACCAGCTCAGTCTTGTGGTTGCCGGTGCCTGCAACAAGGCCGCCATTGGGGCCGCTTTGCGCGAGGCCCGGGGCCACCCAGGCGAACATGGCAAGACCTGCGACGAGACCTGCGAGTTTGCGTGTCATATGCTCTCCCTCGGTTACGGGGTCAGACCCCTCGCCTCTACGTTTGAGGCACGAAACGAAACATCTGCGCGAGGGGTCTGACCCCGGCTTGGCCTGACCCCGGGCTTCATCAAAAAACTCCCGCGGCCGCCGGTTCCGTCGCAGCCGGCGCACCCTCCCGCGCGGCCAGGATGCGCGCCAGCGGCCGCGCCCCGAATTTCAGGAACAGCACCGGCGTCAGCAGCATGTCGAGCAGCGTGGAGCTGACGAGGCCGCCGAAGATCGTCACCGCCACCGGGTGCAGGATCTCGCGGCCGGGCTCACCTGCTCCGAAAAGCAGGGGCGTCAACGCGAGGCCGGCGCACAGCGCCGTCATCAGCACCGGAGACAGCCGCTCCAGGCTGCCGCGGACGACGAGCGCCGGCCCGAATCTCTCGCCCTCGAACAGGGCGAGGTTGATGTAGTGGCTGACCTTGAGGATGCCGTTGCGCGCGGCGATGCCGGCCAGCGTGATGAAGCCGATCATCGACGCCACCGACAGCGGCTGCCCCGCCAGGGCCAGCGCGATGACGCTGCCGATCAGCGCGAGCGGGATGCTGGTCAGGATGATCGCCGCCAGCACCGCCGAGTGGTAGCGCTGGTAGAGCACCATGAAGATGAGGGCCAGCGACACCAGCGACAGGAGGCCGATGACCAGCGCCGCCTCCTCCTGCGCCCGGAACGTCCCGTGCAGCTGCACGGTGTAGCCCGACGGCAGCGGCGTCTCGGCGATCGCGCGCCGGATGTCGGCCACGATGGCCGCCATGTCGCGCCGGCCGTCACCGTTGGCCGAGACGACGATGCGGCGCTGGCCGTTCTCACGCAGAATCTGGTTCGGCCCCTCGCCTTCCTCCACCTTGGCCAGCAGCCGCAGCGGCACGAAGCCCTTGGGCGTGGAGACCAGCAGGTCCTGCAACCCCGTCGTGGAGCGCTGCTCGTCGGAGACGCGCATGACCACGTCGAAGCGGCGGTTGCCCTCCACGATCTGCGACACCACGCGTCCGTTGGAGAGCGCCTCCAGTGCCTCCGTGAGGGCGGCGGGCGTGATGCCGTAGAGGGCAGCCCGCTCGTAGTCGGGCGTCACCTTCAGCTGCGGGATCAGCACCTGCTTCTCGACCCGCAGATCGACCAGGCCGGGGATCGGCTCCAGGCGCGCGCGCAGCGCCTCCGCCTGGGAGCGCAGCGTATCGAGGTCCTCGCCGAAGACCTTGGCGACAACCTGCGCCTGCACGCCCGACAGCATGTGCTCCAGGCGGTGTGCAATCGGCTGCCCGATGGAGACCGCGACCGGCAGTACGGCAAGCTTGGCACGGATGTGAGCGTAGACCTCCTCCTTGCTGCGCGCCGAGCGCGCCAGGTCCACATCGATCTCGGAGTTGTGGACGCCCTCCGCGTGCTCGTCGAGCTCGGCACGGCCGGTGCGGCGGCCGACGCTCTTCGCCTCGGGGATCTCCAGGATCAACCGCTCGGCGACGGCCGCGAGCCGGCTTGACTCGGCGAGGGAGATGCCGGGATTGTACTGCAGGGTGACGAGGATCGTGCCTTCGTTGAACGGCGGCAGGAACGCGCGCGGCAGCAGCGTGGCGCCCAGACCGGCCGTCAGCACGCCGGCGGCGACGATCAGGAACAAGGTCTTCTGGTGCGAGAAGGCCCAGCGCAAAAGTCGCGTGTTGCCGGCCTTCAGGTGGCGCACCACGAAGCTGTCCCCTTCCCCCTGTGCATGCGGCCCCGACAGCAGATAGGAGGCGAGCACGGGGGTGAGGGTGATGGAGATGGCGAGCGACGCCAGGATCGAGATGATGAAGGCGATTCCCAGCGGCAGGAACAGACGGCCCTCGATGCCGGAGAGCGCGAACAGCGGGACAAAGACCAGGATGATGATGATGGTCGCGTAGAAAATGCCTGAGCGAACCTCCTGGCTCGCCCGCGTGATGACATCGATGATCGGCAGCGGTGCGGCCCTCTGGCGGTTCTCCTTCAGCCGTCGAAGGATGTTCTCCACGGCCACCACGGCATCGTCGACCAGCGCACCGATGGCAATGGCGAGTCCCCCCAGCGTCATGGTGTTGATCGAGAGGCCGAAGGCGTTGAAGACCAGGGCCGCAACGAGGATCGACGTGGGGATGGCCGTGAGAGAGATCAGGGTTGCGCGCACGTTCATCAGGAACAGCAACAGAACCACGGCGACAACGATCGCGGCCTCGACCAGGACACGCTCGACGTTGCGGATGGATGTCTCGATGAAGGTCGCCTGCCGGAACTGAACCTTGTTGGCGACGACGCCTTTCGGGAGCGTCTTTTGTATGGTCCCAAGCTGGGCCTCGATCGCCCTTGTAAGCGTGATCGTGTCGGCGGCCGGCTGCTTCTGGATGCCGACGATGACTGCAGGACTGCCCATGAAGCCGGCGTCGCCGCGCTTGACGCGCGCCGCGAAATCGACCTGAGCGACCTGCCGCAACAAGACGCTGTGTTCCTGTCGCGTGGCCACCACAAGGTTGCGCAGGTCCTCGAGGCGCGTCGTGAGGCCGATGTTGCGGATCAGATATTCGCGTGCATACTGATCGATAAACCCGCCGCCGGTGTTCGCACCGAAACGGCGGATGGCGGTTTCGATGTCGGCGGCGGAGATGTCGAGCCGGCTCATCATCGCCGGGTCCGGCATGATCCGGTACTGGCGCACGTCGCCGCCGATCGGGATGACCTGGGCCACGCCGGGAATGGTCAGAAGCTGCGGCCGGATCGTGAAATCGGCGACCTCGCGCAGCTCCATGGGCGACACCGTCTCGCTGGTGACCGCGACGAGCATGATCTCGCCCATGATGGAGGAGATCGGCCCCATTTCAGTGTGCACGCCTTGCGGCAAGCGGCTCTGAACCGTCGCCAGTCGCTCCGCGACTTGCTGCCGGGCGCGGTAGATCTCGGTCTCCCATCCGAACTCGATGTACACGATTGACAAGCCCACATCCGAGGCCGAGCGGATGCGCACCACCCCGGGCATGCCGCCCATGACGGTCTCGATGGGGTAGGAGACGAGCTGCTCCACCTCCTGCGGCGCCAGCCCTTCGGCCTCCGTCATCAGCACCACTGTGGGGCGGTTAAGATCGGGAAACACATCGACGGGAAGCCGGGCGAGAACGAAGCTGCCGTAGATGACGACAACAAGGGCAGCGGCCAGAACCAGCAGCCGGCTTCTCAGGCTTGCGGCGACGAGCAGGTTGAACATGGCGCTTCGCCTCACCGCACCTGATTGAGCAGCGGCGCGTTGCGCACCACGATCTTCTCGCCAACCTCGATGCCCGCCGTGACCAGCACGCTTTCGCCGTCGAGGGACTCCATCCGCACCGGCCGCGGCACGAACACCTCGGGCTCCTTGTGGCTGAACACCACGGTCTGGCCGCTGGGCGCCTGGGCCAGGGCCGCGCGCGGCAGCACGATGCCGGTTGCTGGCTCGCCGGCGGTGGCGATGACGGTCACCGGCGCGCCCGCATTCAAATGCGGCTGTGCATCGAGGATCTGGAACTGGAGAAGCGAGTACTGCTGCTGCAGGGTGCGGCTGCGGCCCATGAACTTGAGCTTGATGGCTGCATCGCTTCCCACACTGGCCGTCGCCTCGTGCACGGCGTCGGGGCTGATCTGGTCGAACACCAGCGCCTCTACCATCAGGCTCCCAGGATCGATGACCTGGAACAGCTGGTCGCTTGGGCTCACCACCTGACCGGCGACCACCCGCGTCGCGGCGATCACGCCGGTCACCGGCGCACGCAGGTCCTCGGGACGCAACCGCGCCGCGAGCAGCTCCTGGCGCCGCTTCTCCAGGCCTTCGAGCTGGATGCGCGTATCCTCCACGGCTGCCTTGGCGACGGCGTTGCTGGCGAGCAGCTGCTCCTGGCGCGCCAGCTTGCGCCGGGCGAGCGCAATCTCCTGGTCCAGGCTGCCGAGCGTCTGCATCATGTCGGACGAATCGATGGAGGCGAAGGAGGCGGCGACGCGGCCCATGAGGTCGCCGGCCTTGACCTTGGTGCCGAGCGGCGGCACGCCGCCTTCGGGCGCCTCGTAGCGGCCTTGCAGGGTGCTTTGCACCACACCGCTGCGGTTCGGGTTGGGCACGATGCGGCCGTGGAAGCGCACTGTGCGCGGCCTGCTCTCGATGGTCGCCACCCGCGTGCGGATCTCCAGCAGCCGCTGCGTCGGCTTGGGGACGAACAGGCTGCCGTCGGGCCGGCGGGAGGGCGAGTTGCCGGTGCTGACGGAGAGATCCGGCCCGTGATCGTGCCCCTCGTGGGCCCAGGCCACGGCGGAGGCCAGGAGCAGCCCCAGGATGGCCGCGGGCACGATCAGCAGCTTGCGCCGCCCCGAGAGCAGCGCTCCGCCGGCGGCAGCGGCGAGCAGCACGACGCCGGCAAGCGCGATGCCCTTGCGGCCGCTGCCCAGGCCCTCCATCGCCTCGGCGACGGCCGAGGAGAGGTTTCGGCCCTGCGTGCTGGCCTGAGCGCTGGTGGCAGGTATGGTGAGCGTGCCGACCAGAAGATCCTGCGCGCTGCCTTCCACGAGCGTTACCAGCACCTCGTAGCTGCCGGCGTTGCGCAACAGGGGCGCCGTCACCTCGTAGGTCGCGGATTTCTCCTGCAGCTCCGCCTTGAATGGCTGGCCGTCGAGCGAGACCTCGATCGTGGCGCTTGTCACCGGCGCGTTGTCATCCGCGCGGTCGAGATAGACGACGAGCACCTCGCCCTCGACGATGCCGACCAGCTGGTAGCGCTCCGACGTGGCGACGACGCGCGGCGAGCCCGGCATCGGCGCGGCACGTGGCGCCTCGCCGTGGTCGTGGCCTTCGTGCGCCGTCGTTGGGATGGCCGAGGCGAGCAGGAGAATGGCAGCTGCAATGCAACCAAAGGTGGCTGCACGGGCACCGCGCGCCAGAGGGCGACGAGCATGTCGAGACATTGGAAATAGCCTTCCGTTCCGGCCGGGACAGGGACCGAGGCGGGGCATCCACGTTGCGTTCAGGTGCCCCAGGCGATCAGGCGGTACGGAACGGTTTGGGTGGCCGGTCGAGCCCGCCGGGTCCGGCGCCGTCGACGGCGGACGCCGACTGGATCAGCGGTGTACAGAGCGCCGGATGGGGAACGAGAACGGAGGCGGCGAGGATCGCCTGCCCCCCGTGACAGATGGTGTCGCAACAGTCGAGGGCCGTCTTGCCCGTCCCGTCGCAATCGTGGGTATGACCAACATGCCCCGGCTTGGATATCGCCGGTTTGGACACGAGCCCGTGAGCACACGCTGCGTGGTCTACGGCATGAGCGGCGGCCGCCGCGTGTGCGGCCGAAGGGGAATCATGCCCCGCCGCGTGAGCATAGGCACCAACCACGCAGGCCACGACCAGCGCAAGCGCCATCACGGCTGCAATCAGCCGCGCCGGCCATGCGTTGGTAACGCTGCGCATCCGAGCTCCCAGTCTGCCAAGCCCCATCTTATGGCTGCCTATTTGGCCAACATCAAGACAGAGCCGCTACTGCTGCAGCATGCGGGACTTTCGAAAGCGTTACACTGTTGCGTGGGTCTTACCTTTGCCGCGTGCGTGGGGCGTGTATGATGCAGCATGGAACATCCATGTGTATTGGTTTGAGGTTGATGACAGAGTGTAAGAATACCGGGCACCGCGTTTCGATGCGACGCCGCGCGACCATGATCTGCAACGGCCCGCTGCGCCCGGTGTATCGGCCGCAAGCAGCCCTGAGTGCAGCCCTTCGCGTGATCCTGTGCGCGCTGCCGCTGCTGCTCGGCCTCGCGAGGCCGGCTGTCGCCGAGCCGGTCCGCCTCCGCCTGTCGTTCCAGCTGCCGCTCACGAGCACGCTCGGCGCCAATCTGGTGCGATTGAAAGAGGCTGTGGCGCGCGATACGGACAATGTGGTCGCGATCGAGATCATGCACGGAAAGGAGGCGCTTCCCGACCGCACGGTCGCGAAATCGGTCATGGCCGGCGAGATCGAGATGGCAACCGCCAACGTCGTCACCCTGGCGGACAAAGTGAAGGGCGTCGATGTCCTCTCCCTGCCGTTCCTGTTCAACTCCCACGCCTTCCTCAAGGCGATGCTGGATCCGTCGCGGCGATCGCGCAGACTCCTGGACGATGCCATCCTCAAGACCGGCGTCCGCGTGCTCATGTGGCAGCCCTACGGCACCAATGTCTTCTTCTCCAAGGGCGAGCCGGCGTCGAGGCCCGCCGACATTGTGGGCAAGAGGATTCGCGCCAGCGGCGCCATCGATGTCCAGTTCGGCCGCGCCTGCGGCGCCGCGCCGGAGACGATCGCTGCCGGCGCCCAGCACGAGGCCATGCGCACCCGCCGCATCGACATGGCCATGACCTCCGCCGAGAACGTGTCCGCACGCAAATTCTGGGAGATCTCCGACACCCTCACCCGCACCAATCATTCGCCGGTCATGCTGCTCCTGCTCGTCAACGAGCGGGTCTGGCAGTCGCTGAGCGCAGCGCAGCGCGGCGCCGTCGCCAAGGCCGCCGCGGAGGCCGAGCGCGAGCTGTGGGAAGGCTTCGTCCGCGCCGACGAGGAGGCCGACGCTTTCGCCCGCGCCAAGGGCATGACAGTCGCCGAGCTGTCGTCCTTCGACCTCGCCGAGTGGCGGGCGTGCAGCGCCCCGGTGGTCGATGGCTTCATGGCAGAGGCGGGCCAGCTCGGTCAGGAGCTGATGAAGCAGTACGGGCTGATGCGCGCCGACCCCTGCTGCGACAAGGCCACGCACGGCGTCGGCGGAGGATACAGGCCGTACTGAGCCGGTTGCAGCCGAGCTCAAGCGATCTCCACGGACAGGCCGTCGTAGCCGACCTCCACGTTGGGCGGCACCTGGCGGCGCAGGGTCTCGTAGTCGAGCTCCACCGTCATGTGCGTGAGGATCGCCCGCTTGGCGCCCACGCGCGCGATCCAGTCGAGGGCCTGCTGCACCGAGAAGTGGCTCGGATGCGGTACCGGCCTGAGCGCGTCGATGATCCATAGGTCGAGGCCCTGCAGGAGCGCCACCGAGCTCTCCGGAATGCCCCCGACGTCGGGCGAGTAGGCGACGTTGCCGAAGCGGAAGCCGAGGGCGGCGATATCGCCGTGCTCGAGCGGGATCGGCACCGCCTCGATCGCGCCCCCGCGCCCGTCGATTCGCACCGGCTCCGGCGGAACGATGGTCGAGGCCTCCAGAATGGCGGGGTAGCCCGAGCCGCTCCGCTGCCGAAAGCAGTACGCAAAGCGGGATTCCAGCGTCGCGCGCGTCGCTGCATCGGCCCAGATCGGCACGCGGCGCCTGATGTTGAAGTAGACTGCACGCAGATCGTCGATGCCGTGGGTGTGATCGGCGTGGTCGTGGGTGAACAGCACGCCGTCCAGCGCGCCGACGTTGGCATCGAGCAGTTGCTCGCGCACCTCGGGGGGCGTATCGACCAGCACCGTCGTCTGTGCCTTGCCGACGCCCCGCTGCACGAGCAGCGCGCAGCGCCGGCGGCGGTTCCTGGGGTTGTCGCGGTCGCAATTGCCCCACACCGGCCCGACGCGCGGCACACCCATGGACGAGGCCGTGCCCAGGAGCGTGAAGCGCGTGCTCATGGTGCAACCTGGCGCGCAACCTGGGCCGCCACCGGCCTCGGGGCCTTGCTGTAGAGGCGGAAGAAGTTGTCCGTGGTTGCCCGCGCCAGTTCCTCGGGCGTAACGCCCTTCACCTTGGCCAGGACGGCTGCGGTCTCCACCACGTAGGCCGGCTCGTTGCGCTTGCCCCGGTATTTGCCGGGCGCCAGGTACGGCGCATCCGTCTCCACCAGCAGACGGTCGAGTGGGACCATCTGCGCCACCTCGCGCAGCGCCTTGGACTTCTTGAACGTGACGATGCCGGAGAAGGAGACGTAGAGGCCCAGCTCCAGCGCCGAGCGGGCCAGCCCGGCACCACCCGTGAAACAGTGCAGCACGGCCGGAAACGCACCCTTGGCCATCTCCTCGCTGAGGATCGCCACCGTATCCTCATCTGCGTCGCGCGTATGGATGACGAGCGGCAGCTGCGTTGTGCGTGCCGCAGCGATGTGGTTGCGGAAGCCCTGCGCCTGGGCCTCGCGCGGGCTGTTGTCGTAGAAGTAGTCCAGCCCCGCCTCGCCGATGGCGACCACCTTCGGGTGCTGCGCCCGCTCCACGATCGCCTCGACCGGGATGTCGAGCTCCTCGTGGGCGTAATGCGGGTGCGTGCCCACCGAGCACAGCACGTTGTCGTAAGCCTCGGCGATCCTCAGCAGGGCATCGTGGCGGCGGATGCGGGTGGAGATCGACACCAGCATGCCCACGCCCGCCGCCTTGGCGCGGCCGACGACGCCGTCGAGATCGTCGGCGAAATCGGGGCAATCGAGATGGCAGTGGTGATCGACGAGCATTGCGATTTTTCTGGCGTAGGTTGGGTCAAGTGAAGCGCAGACCCAACACCGCTGGGGTGAAATCGTGAATCGTGAGATCGTGAAGTCGATTTCACGACCTGGCGACTTCACGATTTCACGATGTTAGGTCATCGCTTCGCTCGACCCAACCTACTTTGCCTTCTTCTTGGGCTTCGGCTCCGGCTTCTTCTCCGCCTCGTCCTTCGGTTCGACGTAGCGCGGGAAGACACCCGCCGGTGCCGGCAGCACAGTGCCCGGCCGCAGCCGTCCAGCCTCGCCGAGCGACGCGAATCCGCGCGCATCACCACCTTGCCCGAGCAGATCGAGCAGCTTGCCCGCGCCCACCGGCGTCGCCGGCTGGGCCAGGATGGCCACCTGCCGTACCACCTCCGCCGTCACGTAGAGGATTGTGCCCATGCGTGCCGGATCGGTCTTGCCCTTGGCCCACGGCTCCTCGCTCGCGAAATAGCGGTCGGCGTCGGCCACTACGGCCCACACGGCGTCCAGGTATTGCTTGAGGCCCTGCCGGTCCATGGCTTCGCGCGCCTTGGCGTAGGCCGCGTCGGCGGTGGCGAGCATGGCCTTGTCGGCGTCAGTGAAGGCGCCCGGCTCGGGAACCTTGCCGCCGCAGTTGCGGGCGATCATCGACAGCGAGCGCTGCGCCAGATTGCCGATGCCATTGGCCAGGTCCGCGTTGATGCGGTTGGCGATCGCCTCCGGCGTGTAGTTCCCATCCTGGCCGAACACCACCTCGCGCAGGAAGAAGTAGCGCAGCTGGTCGCAGCCGTAGGCCGCGATCAGGTTGAACGGGTCCTCCACGTTGCCCACCGACTTCGACATCTTCTCGCCGCGGTTCAGCACGAAGCCATGGCTGTAGATGCGCTTGGGCACCTCCAGTCCTGCCGACATCAGGAACGCCGGCCAGTAGACCGCGTGGAAGCGCAGGATGTCCTTGCCGATCACGTGGATGTCGGCGGGCCAGTAGCGCCACAGCGGGCTCGCCTCGTCGGGGAAGCCCACGCCCGTGACGTAGTTGGTGAGCGCGTCCACCCACACGTACATCACGTGCTCCGGCGCGCCCGGCACCGGAATGCCCCAGTCCAGCGTGGTGCGCGAGATGGAGAGGTCCTCCAGTCCGCCCTTGACGAAGCTCACCACCTCGTTCCTGCGCTCGCGCGGCAGGATGAAGTCGGGGTTGGCCTCGTAGTGGGCGAGCAGCTTGTCCTGATAGGCGGAGAGGCGGAAGAAGTAGGTGTCCTCCTCGAACCACTCGACCGGCGTGCCTTGGTGCCCCAGCCGCACGCCGTCAGGGCCGAGGGTGGTCTCCTTCTCGGCGTAGAAGGCCTCGTCGCGCACGGAATACCAGCCGGCGTACATCTTGCGGAAGATGTCGCCGTTGTTGGCGCCGGCCATGCGGCGCCAGATCTCCTCCGACGCGCGGTAATGCCTCGCCTCCGTGGTGCGGATGAAATCGTCGTTGGAGAGGTTGAGCGCCGCCGCCAGCTCGCGGAAGCGCTGCGAGTTGCGGTCGGCCAGCGCGCGCGGAGAGAGGCCCTCCTTCTGCGCCGTCTGCTTCATCTTGAGGCCGTGCTCGTCGGTGCCCGTCAGGAAGTAGACGTCCTTCCCGTCCAGCCGCTCGAACCGTGCGATGGCATCGGTCGCGATCGCCTCGTAGGCGTGACCGAGGTGCGGAGAGCCGTTGGGATAGGAAATGGCCGTCGTGATGTAGAATTTCTGTTGCCCGCTCATGGTGGCAGGTTCCGTTCGTTTGGGCTGATCTATCAGGTGAAAAGGAGTGCCCGGTGGGCGGGATGCGAGATCAGCACATTCGAGCCCGGCGCCGCACAGGGACGCCAGGAGAAGCAGAACGGAAATCGGGTGCGATGCGCGTCATCGTTCTCATGAGTGCTCGAAGCCGCGCCCGTGTATCACGAAAGCTGCGCGCGCGCCACTCCCCGGAAGCCCAACGCCATGATCAACACGTTGCGAGCCTCACATCTTCGGCTTCGGCAGCCGGCATCCCGGTGTCGTCAGATCGAGATCGCGCGCGCTATCCAGGCACGTATAGAACGCATGAACGAAGTGCCCGTAGGGTTGCCCCCTTGTTGCTGCGCTCGTGCCTCCGTCCGGATTGACCTCGCACGGATTATTCAGCGCGCATGCCGCCTTGTCGCCATCGGACGCAGTGCCGGCGACCCCGATCACCTCTTCCGTGTCCTTGCGAATGATCGGGGAACCGGATGCTCCGTGCGGCAGGCCGCAGGTGTCTTCAACGCGCAGGCGAAAGACCGGCCCCCACATCCAGCCATGCTCCTTCAGCCTGTCGATGGTCCGGTCGACATGGCATGCCCGGTCGTTCTGCCAGCGCGACGAGGGCATGCGCACCGGCAAGCCCGGCGCAAAGGCCGACTCCTGCGAGATGACAAACGGCTTGACGCCGGTCCGACGCTCGATCTGGTCGTACGTCTCCGTGAGCCGAAGCAGGAGGATGTCTCCATCCGTCATAGTGGCGTAGACCACCTCATCCGCCTCCAAGCACGTGCGAGGTGCTTCACTGCTGCCGGTATCGAGCGTGAGCGGACGCTGATAGCTTGTGCGATGCAGCACGTCGCCGTCCGCGAGCACCGCAAGCGAGGCGTTGCCCGAGGAGATTTGCACAGTTCCCCGGTTGACGCAGTGGCCCGCCGAAAGGACGAGCGCCCGAGATGAGCTGCTCCGGCCTACAAACGTGGCGAGCACGCCGGAGCACCTACCGATGGCCGCCATCTCGACCGTACCCCGAAGCGAGGCAAGGACCTTGAGCACCCCCGGGCTCTTGTCGCCGGCGAGCTCCGACTCGGTCGAGCACGCTTGTTGACCGTGCGCGGCAGTGACCATTGCCGTGAGTAGAGCGATTGATACCAATGTATTGCGCATAATCTCCTCCCCAACAAAATGCCAGCATGATTGTAAATGGCAGTGTCTCAAAGTGCCATAGTCTCAAAGCGCATCATGGGGTCAGACCCTGCGGGTCAGACCGGTCGGACCCGCAGGGTCTGAACCCCGTCTACCTCGCGGCATTGATATCCTACTTCGCCAGCTCCTTTTCCACCTTGGCGAGCATGTGGGTCCATTTGGCCTGCTGGGTCTCCACCAGCAGCTTGAGATCCCCCTGCAGGCCGGTGAGGACGGTGCAATCGGGCGCAGGCTCCGCCTCCGACCGGCCGCCGCCGCTTGCGATGCGGGTCACCAGCTCCTCCGACTTCTTGTCGAAGCCCGCGATGGTCTCGTCTCGCACCAGGGGCTCGGCCTGCTTCATGAACTCGTCGTTGCTCCAGCTGCGCTTGTCCTTGAGCTCGCGCAGCTTGGCCTGGAACACGGGCGTGTTCTGCTGGGTGAGATCGCGCAACGCAACGCCCGCGGCGTTCACCACCGCCTCGAAGTCCGCCTTGGCGCAGGCCGCCCCCTGCGAGAGGACCGCGTCGCTGGCGCCCGCCAGCGCAAGCAGCAGCACCACCACCGCGCTCAACTGCGCCCGCATCGGCAGCCTCCCTCGCCCCCACATGCATCCCTGGGCCGCACGCCGGCAATCGCGCAAGACGGGCATCGCGGCCCCGGGATCGGAGGGTCAGAAAGAGCGCCCAAACTTGTTCGATTTTGGGAATCCGCGCGGGGCCAGCCGTCCCGCCTGTGCACGCTCGCCGATCCACTCCTGCAACTCGGAGTAGGGCAGGGTGAAGGTGCGCCCCGCCGGGTCGAGCCAGGTGAGGCCCTCGGCCTTCTTGAACACGCGCACGTCCGACAAGGCGCCGTCCTTGTAGCGTTGGAGATACACGCCCTTGCCGCGTGCCATCTCGTTCACCTCGGCGAGCGGGAAGACGATCATCTTGCGGTTCTCGCCGATCACCGCCACGGTGTCGCCATCGGCCGGCACGCATACGCGCGCCTCCTCGGGCTCGCTGAGGTTCATGATCTGCCTGCCCTTGCGCGTCATGGCCACCATCTCGTCCTCCGGTACCACAAAACCGTGGCCGGAGGTGGCAGCGATGATGAGCTTGCGGCCCGGTGTGTGCACCCAGATCTCGTTGAACGCGTGGTTCTCCTCCAGGTCCACCATCAGCCGCACCGGCTCGCCGTGTCCGCGTCCGCCGGGAAGCTGATCGCCGGCGAGAGTGAATACCTTGCCGTTGGTGGCGAGCAGCAGGAGCTTGTCGGTGGTGAAGGCCCTGACCGCACGCAGCAGTTGGTCGCCCTGTTTGAACTCCAGCTTGGACAGATCGTCCTGGTGGCCCTTCATCGCGCGGATCCAGCCCTTCTCGGACAGGATCACCGTGACGGGCTCCTTCTCGATCATGGCCTGGTCGAGATCGACTTCGATCACCGGCGCATCCGCGAAGCTCGAGCGCCGGCGCCCGAGCTCGGTCTTCTTGGAGTAGGCCTCGCGGGTCGCCTTCACCTCGTCGGCGATGCGCTCCCACTGCAGGTCGTCCGACTTGAGCAGCTGCTTGAGCTCCCGCCGCTCCTTGGAGAGCCGGTCGTGCTCGGCCTTGATCTCGATCTCTTCGAGCTTCGAGAGGGCCTTCAAGCGCAGGTTCAGGATCGCCTCGGCCTGCACCTCGGAGAGCTTGAAGCGCTGCATCAGCCTGGCCTTGGGATCCTCCTCGAAGCGGACGATGCGGATCACCTCGTCGATGTTGAGGTAGGCGATCAGGAAGCCGTCCAGCACCTCGAGCCGATGCTCGATCTTCTGCAGCCGGTGCCGGGAGCGGCGCACCAGCACCACCTGGCGATGGTCGAGCCAATGCCTGAGCACGTCACGCAGCGAGAGCACGCGCGGGATCTGGCCGCCCGTCAGCACGTTCATGTTGAGGGAGAAGCGCACCTCCAGCTCGGTGAGCTTGAACAGGCTCTCCATCAGCACCATGGGGTCAACGGTGCGGCTCTTGGGCTCCAGCACGAGCCGGATGGTCTCGGCGGATTCATCGCGGGCGAAGCCCAGGAGCGGGAGCTTCTTCTCCTCGACCAGCTCGGCCAGCCGCTCTACCAGCTTGGCCTTCTGCACCTGGTAGGGGATCTCGGTGACGACGATCTGGTAGGTGCCGCGCCCCGTCTCTTCCCTCTCCCAGCGCGCACGCAGGCGGAACCCGCCGCGCCCTGTCTTGTAGGCCTCCAGGATCTGCTCGCGCGGCTCGACGATGATGCCACCGGTGGGGAAGTCCGGCCCCGGCACGAACTCGACCAGCTTGTCGATGGTGGCGTTGGGGTGCTTGATGAGATGGAGCAGTGCGTTGCAGAGCTCCTCGACGTTGTGCGGCGGGATGCTGGTGGCCATGCCGACCGCGATCCCCGACGTGCCGTTGGCCAGCAGGTTCGGGAAGTTGGCCGGCAGGACGACGGGCTCCTGGTTGGTGCCGTCGTAGGTGGGGCGGAAGTCGACCGTGTCCTCGTCGATGCCGTCGAGCAAGAGGCCCGCCACGGCCGTCATGCGGCTCTCGGTGTAGCGCATGGCGGCGGGGTTATCGCCGTCGACGTTGCCGAAGTTGCCCTGGCCGTCCACCAGCGGGTAGCGCACCGCGAAATCCTGGGCGAGGCGCACCATGGCATCGTAGATCGCCTGGTCGCCGTGCGGGTGATAGTTGCCCATCACGTCGCCAACCACCTTGGCGCACTTCTTGTAGGCGCCCGTGGGGTCGAGCCTGAGCTCCCGCATCGCATAGAGAATGCGCCGGTGCACCGGTTTCAACCCGTCGCGTACATCGGGCAGCGCCCGGTGCATGATGGTGGAGAGCGCGTAGGCGAGATACCGCTCCTCCAGCGCATCCTTGAGGTCGATCGGCTCGATCGGAGGCGGCGGCGGGGCGGGGGGGAGAATCGTGGACTTGCTCATGCGCGCTGGTTAGCCGGGCGGGCGGATGATCTCAAGAGGCGGGACTTGACCTGCCGTGAAGTGCGAAGGGCGCACTTTCTGTTTGACAATTCAGGAGATGCTGCTAGCATGTCTGAGTAAGCTCACAGCCAGCATCCGAAGGCTGCTTGCTTGAACAACCGTAACGGGCAACGCCGTGGCGAGAATAAGCGTCTCTATCCCAGATGATCTCGCGGAAGCCTTCGAGAAGGCTTTCCAGCGCGTGGACAAGGATGCCGTGATCGCCGACCTCATGCGCAAGGCCGTGGAGGAGCGGGTGCGTGGCCCCCGCTCGGGCAATTTCGTGGAGCGCTCGCGGCGCATCCGGGCCAGCGGTCGCGCCGTCTCTGACGAGGAGATCAGGCGCGCGCGCCAGGAGCTTCGCGATTGAGGAACAGCACGAGGCGAAGCTCGCGCCCGCTCGCTGCGAGGGACGGTTGTGAAGCTCGTAGTGGACGCCAGCGTTGCCCTCAAATGGTTTCTCCGAGGCCAACCGACCGAGTTGCACGTTGCGGAGGCGGAAGCAGTCGAGGCCGCGATCGAGCGGGGTGGGACTGAGTTATTTGCTCCCGTCCATTGGACCGCCGAAGTCGTCTCGGTTCTGGCACGCACCAAGCCCAGCTCTGTCGATGACGCGTTGGCCTTCCTTGACGACATGAGACCGGTTGTCATCGCCAGCCTGCCCATTTTGAAGCGTGCCGCCGATCTTGCGATCGCTCTCAATCATCACCTCTTCGACACGCTCTATCACGCTGTCGCTCTGGAGGAGCAGGCCACGCTGGTGACGGCGGACGAGGCATACTTCGCCAAGGCCAGGGACCTTGGCGCCATCCGGCTGCTCCGCGATTTCCCGAGATGATGCAGATCGTGCTGGCTGCGCGTTGCAGTAATATCGGCGGCTAGGCGCAACACGGAGGCAGGGCGAGCCATGGGCATGCTGGACGGCAAGGTGGCCATCATCACGGGAGCCACCAGCGGCATCGGCCGGCGTACGGCCGAGCTGTTCGTAGAGCAGGGCGCCCGCGTTGTCTTCACCGGGCGCCGGCGGGAAGAGGGCGAGGCGCTGGCGAGCAAGCTCGGCGACAACGGCCGGTTCATCGCGGCCGACGCCACGCTGGAGGACGACTGGAAACGGGTGGTCGCAGAGACTGTCGAGACCTACGGCCGCCTCGATGCGCTCTTCAACAACGCCGGCGGGCCTGCACCCACAGGGAGCATTACCTCCATCCCCGTCGAGGGCTTCGATGCCGCGATGGCGCTGCTGGTGCGCTCGGTGATGCTCGGCATGAAGCATGCGGCGCCGGTCATGATGCGGCAGCGCTCCGGCAGCATCATCAACAACGGCTCGGTCGCGGCGCACCGCGCCGGCTATTCCAGCTCGATGGTGTACTCCGCGGCCAAGGCAGCCGTGAACCAGCTCTCGAAATGCGTGGCCATGGAACTGGGCGAGCACGGCGTCCGCGTCAACTCGGTGTCACCGGGCGCCATCGCCACGGGCATCGTGGCCAAGGCGCTGGGCATGGAGGCCGGCAAGGCCGACCAGGCCGCCGACAAGCTCGGCGAGGTCTTCGTCAAGGCGCAGCCGATCCCGCGCGCCGGCCTTCCCGACGACATCGCCCAGTGCGTGGCATGGCTCGCCTCAGACAGCTCCACCTTCGTCAACGGTATCGATATCGTCATCGACGGCGGCATGATCGGCGGGCGCATGTACTCGCCACACCAGGAGGCCCTGAGGCAGATCAAGACGGGGCTCGGGCTGTGAAAGGATCGGGCCCGGATCAAGTCCGGGGCACCTGCTCCGACACCATCCCGCGCGTCACCCGCCACGCCAGCACCGCCCCCGCCGCAAGCATGGCTGCCGCCAGCAGGAATGGGGTGCCGGGGAGGTGCCAGCCCGTGTCGGGGGCGATGGACCACGCGAAGGTCTGCGCGAAGAGCGACGGCCCGATCAGGCCGGCGACCGCGACCAGGCTGGCGCAGGCGCCTTGCAGCTGGCCTTGCTCGGAGCCCGATACCAGCCGGCTCATCAGCGCCATGGCCGCCGCGCTGCCCATGCCCCACAGCGCCAGCACCGGGATGCCGGCCCAGAACATCCAGGCCGCCGAGGCGAAACCGTAGATCGTGAAGCCCGCCACTCCGCACAGGAGCCCCACGATCAGCGTGGCGCGCTCGCCCATGGCCCGGATCGCCGGCTTGATCAGGCCGGCCTGCACGATGCCCGATGCGACGCCCACCGCGGCCAGGGTCAGCCCCATGGTCTTGTTGTCCCAGCCGTACCGGTAGCTGGTGTAGAGCACCGCCACCGCCGGCAGCACCACGTGGGCCAGATGGAACAGGAAGGCGACGCCGGCGAGGCCCAAGAGGCCGCGGTGCTCGGACAGGAGCCGCAGGGAGCCCAGCGGGTTGGCCCGGGCCCAGCTGAAGGGCATGCGCCGCTCGGCCGGCAGGGACTCGGGCAGTACCACCGCGCCGTAGGCGAAGCCGGCCAGCGCCAGCGCCGCCGCGATCCAGAACGGGAGGCGCGGGTCGAGATCGCCGGCGAAGCCGCCCAGCGCCGGGCCGAGCACGAAGCCGATGCCGAACGCGGCCCCCATCAGGCCGAACGCACCGGCGCGCTGCTCGGGCGGGGTCACGTCGGCGATGTAGGCGTTGGCGGTGGAGAAAGTGGCCGCGGTGATGCCCGATATGACGCGACCGACCAGCAGCCAGGCGAGGTCGGGCGCCACCGCCATTAGGATGTAGTCGAGGCCCAGGCCCAGGGTCGAGAGCAGGAGCACCGGGCGCCGGCCGTAGCGGTCGGACAGGGCGCCGAGAACCGGGGAGAACACGAACTGCATGAGCCCCCAGGCCGTGCCGAAGA
>Ga0075421_100002648_pt1 | contig 21367 bp, 36 predicted proteins | sample SoiMetdeltSBSDD5_FD_75292 | JGI IMG/M metagenome (GOLD analysis project Ga0075421, IMG submission 75292) | Bulk soil microbial communities from a Populus tree surrounding site in Tennessee, USA - Soil MetaG P. deltoides SBSDD5 | ecosystem: Environmental > Terrestrial > Soil > Tree plantation...
ACCCGCATGGGCTACACCAGCCTCCCCGTGCGCCGCGACTTCGAGGTCCTCCGCCTGAAGCGCGGGAACGCCCCGACGATGGTCTACTGCCGGCGGCAGCGTGACCCCGAGACGGTCTGGGCGGAGCGCGGGGAGGCGACGAAGCTCGTGGTCTACTGGCTGGCGTACAAACGACAGAAGGGGGCGTCCCAATGAGAATGGCTGTCTCGCATACCCGGCTCGATTCGTTCGAGAACTGTCCGCTCGGCTTCAAGGCGAAGTACATCGACAAGGTGCCCGAACCGAAGCATTACTTAGCTCTGTTGGGCGGGCTATTTGCAGAGTGGTCGAAGTCGTACATCGACCATCTCGTCGAGTCCAGGCAGGCGTCCGACATGGCGAAGGGCGTGTCGCTGCTCGAGGAGCACTGGAAGAACCGCGGCGCCCACAAGGAATTCAAGATGCTCTCCGAGGCCGTCCGGTTCGAGGCCAGAGAACTCGTCGACTCCTTCCTGGGCTCGCACACGTTCGAGCCGGCCCGCGTCCTCGGCACCGAACTCGACGTCGCCCTGCGCGCCGACTGGAGCGTCACGGACTGGTTCAGCAAGGACGCCTTCTTCCGGGCCAAGCTCGACCTCGCCACCCTCCCGGCCAGCGACAACGGCAAGGTCGTCGGCATCACCGACTACAAGACCGGGTTCGCGGCCTGGTCGGAGGAGGAGACGAAGAACTCTCCCCAGCTGCGCCGCTACGCCGTCGCGATGTCGTCCTTCATGCCCGACACCGACCGTTTCGAGGTGACGCTCGACTTCATCCGGTCGGGTGTCGTGCGGGGCCCCTACGACTTCGAGCCGGAGGTCGCGGAGGAGGAGAAGGCGTCGATCGTGTCCATCTCCGACCGCCTCGAGGCTGCGGTCAATTCGGGGAAGTGGGAGCCGACCCCCGGGGCCGGCTGCGCCTACTGCCCCATCTTCAACCAGTGCCCGAAGAAGGACGAGGCGCTGACGTTCCGGGTGCCCCAGGACGAGATCGAGGCGGTCCAGGCGACGCAGCGGCTCATCATGCTAGAGAAGGAGAGCAAGGACATCAAGGAGGGGCTGAAGAAGTACTCGGCCGAGTTCGGGATGGTAATCACGAACGGGATGCAGTTCGGGCCGACAACGGCCGAGCGCGTTGAGTACGACACCGACGAGTTAATCGAGTGGGCGAAGGCCCATGGACTCGATCCATTCCTGATGCTGAAACAGGACAACGCCGCGATCGAGAAGATCCTCAAGCGGCTGGAGGCTGGCGAGAAGGAGAAGGCCAGCGCGGCGCTTGCGGCGCTCGCCGTAGTCAAGCGGCACTCGGAATTCCGGCTCAAGAAGTTCACGGGGGAGGAATAGGTGCCAGCGACCACGACGCCCGTTCGGCCCGCGCCGGAGGTCATCAGGTTCAAGCGCCTCCGCATGGTCTGGTGCGCCATCAGGGGCGGCCACATCCTGAAGATGAAGCGGTATCGCGGGGTGTCTGACGACCTCATGCTCGACTGCACGCGCTGTCCTTGGAGCGCACTGATCGTCCTCAGACCACACGAGCCAAAGGATGTGCGTATTAGACGACTCGTGGGCCGACGATACGAGGGCTTCTACCTCGACGAGATCGAGAAGTGCCCCGATTGCGGCGCATCACCTGATACGCATCTGCTCTACCGTAATGGACAATGCCCAGTCGTGCGGGTGGCGTTGCATGGAGAGCCATTATTCCCGACCGACGACATCCCGAAAGGAGACCAGTGATCATCAAATCGCTGTCCATGACCAACCTTCGCAGCCACCGCCTCACCGAGCTCAACGGGTTCGAGAAGATCAATTTCTTCATCGGCCAGAACTACTCCGGGAAGTCGACCATCCTCGACGCCCTGTGCTACGGCCTCAAGGCAGTCTGTCGTGGCACGGACGAAGGGGGCCGGGGCGCCGACAAGCTGGTGAGCGCCGACGGCAACGGGCGCCCGCTCGCGAAGTCGTTTACGGTCAAGGTCGAGACCGACCTCGGCATCATCGAGCGCACGGGCCCGGGCGACGGGCCGCGGTCGGGGGTGCAGACGGCGGTCGACGGGCTCCTGAACCGGGCGTCGGGCCGGCTCGTGGACCCGCGCCTGCTCGTCCAGTCGACGTGGTTCTTCATGCTGACGGATGGGGCGCAGAAGATGGTCATCCAGCGCCTCACGGCCCCGGTCATCCAGCGCGCGGACATCGTGGCGGCCCTCGGCGACGACTTCAAGCTGATCGAGCACGCCTGGCCGGACCAGGAGTCCCGGACCATCGACGACCTCGACGGAATCGAGAAGTACGTCCGTGACCAGCGTAAGGCCGTGAAGAAGGAGCAGGACTTCCTGCGCCCGGTCGACCTCGGCACCTACCCGGAGGCCATCCGGAAGCTCTCGGGCGACGAGGCCCAGGCCCTCGCCGACAAGATCCAGGCGAAGCTGACGGACCTGAAGGCCCAGCACCGGGCCCAGGCAGGCGGGCCCGAGGCGGAGCGCCGGAAACTCGCCGACCTGACGGCCCAGGTCGAGACTCTCAAGATGCAGGCCGCGGCCGCCCCGGCCGCCACGCTCGAGGAACTCGACCAGGACATCCTGAGCACGAACAAGGAACTCGAGGCCCGACGTCAGGAACTCGGGAAGCTAGCGGTCGGGGGTGTCGACGAGGCCAAGGCCCGGCTCGCGAAGCTCAAGAGCGCCGGCGCGAAGTGTGGAGAGTGCGGCCGGCTGCTCGACGAGAAGCACAAGGCGAAGATCAAGTCCGACCTCGAGAAGCAGATCGCCGCCGGGGAGGCGTCACAGGCCAAAGCGGCCGAACTCGAGCGCACCATCCGGAAGCTGTCGGCCTGGCTCGACGACCGACAGCAGGCCAAGGTCAATCTCGCTGTCGCCATCCGGGCGCACAAGGCGGCCTCAGAATCGCTCGCCGGCGCCGTCGCGGCCCGAGACAAGCAGGCTGGCGTTGTCGAGGCGCTGGTGCCCGCCGAGGACGGCCTGGAGGGCAGAATCAAGACGGGCGAGGACAGGCTCGTCGAGATCCGGACGTACCTCCAGAGCCGCCGGCTGTACGAGAGGCAGCTCGGCCAGGTCGAGACGGTCGGTGCCAAGGTCGCCATGCTCGAGCGGCTGTGCGACGCCCTGGGCCCGAAGGGGAAGGTGCGGACGGAGATCGCGGCGGCGGGCGGGGTGGACTTCGCTGCGGCGGTCAACGAGGTCGCCGTGCCGCTCGGGCTCAACGTCACGATCGAGCCGGAGCCGTTCCGGATCCTCGCGCGCGGCCGGGACGCCTCGCTCCTGTCGACGAGCCAGCAGCTCCGGCTCGGGTTCGCCCTGCAGCTAGCGATCGCTCGCATCACCGGGCTCGGGTTCGTCTGCGTCGACAACCTGGACTGGGTCGACAAGGCCGGGCGAGCGACGATCAGCAAGATCGTGCGGGACATTCCGGAGCAGGTGTTCGTGTGCGCGACGCTGGCGATGCCGGACGCCGAGTACAAGGCGCCGACGCTGCCAGGGTGGGGTTTCTACCTCGTGAGCGGGGACGGGGACACCTCGAGCGTGCGCCGCGTCGGATAGTTCTTGACTTCCATTCAAGAACGCGCGACTATCGGCGCTTGAGAAGCCGACGGGGGAATCAGCATGAGCAAGCCGGTCACACCGTACCAGCGGCTACTCAAGGCCGCAAACGAATACCGGACGAGCGTGCAGTATGCAAGCACGCGGACTATGTGGACGTATCCGGCAGATAAAATCCAGACGGAGAGTTGGGGCATGTTTGGGCTGGCGCAACGGGTGGCCGCCGCAGACTCCCTCGGATGGGATGTGAAGTTGAGACTCAATGCTGACGGCGGACTCGCGGTCATCTATGTGAAGCGCCCAATGATCCCAGAGTTCCCAGAGTGACGCCCCCCTGCCCCTACCGACAAGCGGATAGGAGACTCTGATGCCTACTGGTTACACAGCAGCAATCGCAGACGGAATCACCTTCAAGCAGTTCGTCATGTCCTGTGCGCGGGCCTTCGGGGCGCTTGTCACCATGCGCGACGACCCATGCGATGCGCCAATCCCGGAGGAGTTCAAGCCAAGCGACTGGCACGTCAAGGAACTGGAGAAGGCGCGTAGCCGGATGCGCGAATTGGAAGGATTCAGCATGTCTCAGGCCGCCGCGATGGCCCGCTCCGACTACGAATCCGAGGTGAAACGCCGCGAGGAATCAGACCGCAAGCGGGCCACCCTACGGAGGCAGTACGAGGCAATGCTGACCGAGGTGCGCCGGTGGTCGCCACCGACGCCAGATCATAGGGAACTCCGCGAGTTCATGGAGAAGCAGATCGTCCAGAGCATCGACTTCGATTGTGGCCGCATCTACGACGGGCCGCCACCGTTGTTCACTGGCCCCGAATGGCTGGCCGACCAGCGCAAGAAGGTCGAGTGGAACATCGCCTATCACACGAAGGAACACGCGGCAGAAGTGGCGCGCTGCAAGAGCCGCACGGAATGGCTGCGTGCCCTACGAGAGAGCCTGCAATGACCTGCCCACACCGCACCCCCGACTCCGTGTGCGTCGAGCCCGAGGGGCACCTGGGGGCGCATACGCTGGCGATAAGCGATGAACTGGCGCAGCACCGGGCGTATCCCGATGCGGCGACAAGGTCGGTGGGCGTACCTGCCGACTCCGTTGAATGGTGCCGAAAATCCAGTCAGAGCACCAGCCCTGCGAGGGGTGCGGAAGTGGTCGGTGTGGCCCCGAGCCGCCCAGATTCGGGGCATACGCTGGCGATGGTGGACGACACGCCACTGGAACCCCCGCCCCCGCTGCGCTGGTGCCAGCACTGTGGCGACGACATCGGCGGGCAGGGGCGGAGGATCTGTGCGATGTGTCAGGCGGATATCGCGGAGAGGGAGGAGCACCGTGGCGAGTAGGCGACCGGCGAAGAAGAAGGCGCGACCACCGTGCGTGTGTACCTACGCCGGGAACTGTTGCGGGTGGAACCGCACAAGAGAAACAACCGAACGGTGCTGTGTGTGCCATGCCACCACGCCTGACCGCCCGCGACTCAAGTGCGTCAACTGCGGGCGGAATGGTATACGGAGGGTGCGCCGATGACCCAGCCGACGAAGCCGACGACGAACCATCGTGAGGACTGTACCATCTCCAATCCCTGCCTGGACTGCCGCAAGTTCATGGAGAAGCCGCCGACTCCGACGCTGCGAGAGGCGGACGATGCATTCCGGGACGCCACGTTTAGGATAATCAATGGCTGGGATCGGAAGCATCTGCTGGAACTCGCCAAGCGATGGGTGGCTGCGGCGAGGGCGAGCGCGCTGGAGGAGGCGGCCGCTATTGCAAGACGCCGGGCGGATGCTCGTGGGCTGCACGGACACGCCATGAGGCATCCAGAGGGGGAGGCGGAACGAAAGCAGACGCCTGCCGCACGTCGGCACAAGGCCGTGGAACTGGCGTTGCGTCAGGCCGAGACGGAGATTCGCGCACTCAAGGAGGCTGGCGATGGCGAGTGAGCCGACGATCAGGTTGCCGCTGCACACACACCGAGACTATTGGTGGTTCGAGGACGTGGAGTCGGGCCAAGGCTTCTGTCTCGCGTGCCGTGTCAACTCCCAGGCCGAGCGCATACGGGGGCTGGAGGAGGCGCTACAGAAGATTGCACAGGATACGGTAGGAGAGTGGCGTTCGAGTGCAGACGTGCTGCGTGCTGTGGCCCGCGCCGCGCTCGACAAGGCGGGGAAGGAGGGGGCGTGAGCGTAATCATTCACAATCCAGCGAAGACTATTAACTGTGCAGAGCCAGGGTGGCGGGAATGGATTGCCAGCCCAGACCTGCAACCCAATGAAAGTACCCCAGAATGGGCGTTGGTTCAGCGACGGGGCGAGTTGCGCATCCATGCTGAGATTGCCGACGACGAGGCGAGTTATTCATTCGATGACTTTGCGCTCGTGTCCCTTGATGACAAGTTCTACCTGTTGAATACGACTGGCTGCTCTTGCCCATCGCCATCAGAACAATGGGGCATAGAGATTGGCCCCGCAAGCCTACTAGAGATTCGTGCCTTTATCGAAGGCGGCCATTATAGCGGCTACACCGTACCCAAGAAGCAGCTGACAGAGTTCTTGGAGGCGATTGATTCCGTGAAGGAGCCCGACGATGGACGCTGAGAAGGCGCTGGCCGCGATGGATGGGACGTGCGGCTGTCGTTCGCTTGACGCCGAAGTGCGTCACGCGGCCACGATCTTTTGCCATTTGCCAGAAGTGTGCGCGTGCAGCGATCCCATGCCAAACCGGAAGCGGCCGACTTGTCGCTGGCCCGGCCACGCCGCAGCCCGCACTCTCGCCCGGGCGGCGTTCGAGGCGGGTGAGGAATGGCGCTCGCGGTGGGGACACACCAATCCGCCACATAAGCCGAAGTGGCTCACGGAGACAAGTCGATGAGCAAGATCGTGAGGCGCTATGTCTGCTGCGGCAAGCCCACGACGACAGCCCACCTTCCCGGCTGTGAGAACGCCCCGACGGTGAAGCCCGACCGCTGCCCGACGAGGTGGCGCAAGAAGCCCATCGTGGTTGAGGCCATTCAACTGCTTGAGGGCCATCCGACCCCGGAGGGAGTCAACTTCGGCGTACCGCATCCAGACGGCGAGCCGGGATACTCGCATTATCTGGACGGCAAGCATTGGGTGCAGACCCTAGGGGGGCCGCTGGTCGCACAGTATGGGGACTGGATCATCACCGGCGTCAAGGGCGAACGCTACCCCTGCAAGCCAGACATCTTCGCGGCCACATACACGCCCGACGCCCCGCCTCCCGCTCCGCAGGACGAGGCGGCGGAGAGGTTGCGGAGGGCGGCGCACGTCAAGCCATGCAAGTGCGGGCACTATACGGCCGTCCCCAAAGAACCGCGCCTTGAGTATCACATCGATCGCAACTGCGTTGAGTTGCGTGCCATCCTTGCCGAGGAGAACGCCGCCCTGCTCAAGCGGGCCGAGGAGGCGGAACGGATACCCGATGCCTGTCCCCACTGCGGCGATACGACGTGTGACGCGGTGCCGGGCCGATGAGTGTGCCGCCCTGGAGGCAGGGGAGATGAACGTCCTCGCGATCGACCCGGGCTCGAGCTGCGGCTTCGCGATCGGCCGCCTCGGTGACGCCCCCGTCTCCGGCGTCTGGCAGCTCGCGCCGGCCCGGGGAGAATCACCTGGGATGCGCTACGTCCGCCTCCGAGCTCACCTCAACAAGATCCGCGACGCCTACCCGGACCTGAAGCTCGTAGTTTTTGAGGCAGCTCACCACCGTGGCGGCGCCGCGACCGAGTACGCCATCGGCTGCTCGACCCTGATTCAGACCTGGTGCGCCGACCACGGCATCAACCATTCCACCGTCCACAGCGCGACGATTAAGAAGTGGGCAACGGCTCGGGGTAACGCGAAGAAGGACGAGATGCTCCGCCTCGGCCGCCAGCGGTTCACGCCCACGACCCAGACCGACGACGAGGTTGATGCTTTATGGATCCTCGATTACGCCCTGGCGATGTGGGGTCAAGCGTGACCCGCCGGCGCGGCGACGGCTTCCTGTGCTGGCTCGGCTTCACCGCCGTCGGCGGCGCCCTCTACGCGAGCCTAGCCGGCTTCCCGTCGTCCTTCCGTGACGTCTGGCTCCTGACCGTCGTCCCTGTCGTCTTCGGCCTCGTCATGTCCGTCATTCGCGGGATCGGAGAACGCCTCTAATTAGGTCTTGACATCACGTCAAGAACGCTGTACCTTCCACGCCGCACGCATCACCAGGGCGCCGGAACCTGCGGAGGGATTCGCCGTTGTTCTTTCTTCTGGCTGAGATCGGCTCTCAATCTTGGGGAACGAACCGCGAACGGCGGGCAACCCATCCGGGGGCGGGGCGTCGGCTGCGACTTGCCGGCGCTCCGCTCGCAACATGACCTCCAAGGACATCGAGACCATGTGGGCCGTCTGCTACTCCATCCCCTTCAGGGCCCTGCCCAGGCGCGACCGCTTCGGACGCTACCGCCACGAACAGGCCCAGGCGTGGCTCGCCTCGTTGTCCATCCGACCTCACGTCCGCTTCGCCCGCATGGTCGAACGCGCCGTGCTCGAGGAAGCCACGAAAGGATCTCGATGACCCCCCACTGCCCGGCCTGCGCGCCACGCTGCCACAAGCACGGAGACGGCGAGTGTGATGGCGAGTACTTCACCGACCAACCGTCGCCCGTGCCCGCCTGCGTTGAATGCCCGGGCTACGGTGACGAGCCCGAGCTCCACCAGCTGTGCGCCGTCCACTTCCCGGGAGACTGACCATGGGCACCATCTGGCCCGAGCGCCCGCGCCCTACGCATTACGCCAGCCTGGCCCGCTCCACCGGCGAACGCTTCTGGCGCCCCGCCGAACGAGTCCGCCGGCTGGAGTCCTGGCTCTGGGCCCGCCGCCCCCTCTATGGCCTCTTCGGCTGGGTCTGCGCCTTCTGGTCCGAAGACGATGACGAGCTCGGCGCGATCCTCAAGTTCCTGGCCCTCGTCACGGCGGCAGCTCTCGCCCTCTCCCTCGGCTTCCTGCTGGGTCATGGCCCGACACATTAAGCGGGCCCGCAAGCCCTGGGCCTGCGCCGCCTGCCGAATGCCCATCGAACCCGGCACCCGCCATTTCTGCCTTCTCGGCTCGTCCCTCCCTTACGGTCGGTTCATCACGGCCATGGTCGAGGCCCGCTATCACCTGACGTGCCTCGCCGGTGTTGAGCCCTGCTGCATCGAGGCGCGCACCGAACTTGACGCCATTCTGCACCCGCCCAAATAGTTCTTGACATTCTCTCAAGAACGCCGTACTCTCCTATGCAGCGGTTCACGTTCCAACGTCACAAGGAGAGTCGATCAATGTCCGCTTACCTGGTCAGCCGCGGTCACATCCGCTATCTCGTCGAAGCAGCTCTGCACCTCGATCAAGAGGGCCTCCGTCACTACTGGCACGACGGACGCTCGCACTACGTCAACGAGCTCACCGCCGATGACCTTGGCCTGATGCTCTGGACCGAATGCGCCAAGTCCGTCGGTGCCCGCTACCCCAACGACGGCCCGGACGATCTCCCCGGCCCCATCGGTGACGGCCCGCGATTCGGCTACGTCCACGTCCCGATGTGGCATCACAGCCCGGTCCCCGTCGCCGTCCTCAAGGCGATCCGCTGCTACACCTACCAGAGTTGCGAGCACGCCGAAAGGTGCGCGCATGAGCCCCTGCGAGGTCTGCGGCAAGTCCGGCCCCGCTGCCAACGTCTGCGCCTTCGCCCGCGCCTGCTCTTGCTGGTACGGCCTCCCTTGCGTCAACGGTGAGCCCATCCGCCGCCCTGCCTCCACTCCCTCGCCCTCCCGCTAATCGCCTCTCTCCGACCGCCCTGGACCCATCCCGGGGCGGTCTTTCGCTTACCCACGAACCAACGACGGCAAGCGCCGGTCGGGCAGCGTTCCGAGTCGCCGTCCCCTAGGTGTCCTAGATGAGTAAAAATGTAACAGTCGGTCGCGTGCCGTGCCGTGCCGTGGCCGTTGTCCTCGCGTCCCTCGACCTCCCCCCGCCCCCGCCTCGTTCCGCCCCGCCTGAGCCCGCCTGCCGCGTCCCGCTGCCCTTCCTGACGTCGCCAGCCGACCACGATCGACCAGCCCGAGCCGGTCGACTTCGACACCGGCAACCGACCCCGCCAGCGGCCCGCCGTTCTTGACGCGGCGTCAGGAACAGACGACCCCACAGCAGCAGCTCCACCAGGCCACGACACCCATGGTGTAAGTGGACACGAAATCTGACCAGCTCGACGACCCCAACGGGGGGGATGCGTCGATGGCGGCGGCCTCGCGTGGAGGGAGGGTACCCTCTCCCGGCCGGCACCTTTAGGTTTGCTACCCAACCATCCTATTTTTTGGATTATACTCATAGACGCATCGCTGTATGTCCGTTGATAACACTGAGGGATTTTACTTCATAATTTACGCGAAAGAAAAAGCGTTCCTGGGAATTCTCCTTATGTAACCCTCTTTCACCTTTCGCGTTCCCTATAAGTCTACTAGCTCTTTCTGCAGTATTAATATTGTGATAGACCTATAAGTAGTGTAGAATTACGGACGAAAAGGAGGCGAAACGTCGATGGAAAATCACAGTGGTAAGGAAGGCGAAAGTGGAGTCCTGGACGACGCGACGTCGATGGTATTTTTCAGGCGCGCGCTGGCGCTGACGCAGGTGGAGGCGGCGAGGTTTTTCGGGTGTTCAGGGCCGACGATAGCGCACATCGAACTGGGGAAGATCGAGCTCGGCAGGAGGAGGCTGGAACGGATGCAACAGGGGCGGGCGGCGTTCGCTTCCGGGGGGCTCGAGGCGGTACTGGCGCTGCCGCCGATGCCGCCGAAGCCGGCCGGGGGGTATCGGGCGCCGGTGCCGCCGGAGGACAAGGACAACATGGTCCTGTGGAGGTGCAATCTTCGGCTGACGCAGGAGCAGGCGGCGCGGCAACTCGGGCTGTCGATTCACACGATTCGGGACATAGAACGCGGGAGGCTACGGATTACGGAGCGGGTGGCGGCGTTCATGCTGAAGGACGAGAAGGCGGCGAGGTCGCAGGGCTGAATTTTTATTTTTTCAGCGTACGATCGCGAGGAAGGACGTGAACCGCGGTGAGTCCTGGGACTTGCCATCGAGACAGAACCTGATTCGCTTCCTGAGCCAGCGGAGCTCGACTCTCGGCGCGTGAACGAGGCGGTGGAACCAATCGCTGTCCGTACGGACCGGCAGGAGGAGGACCGAGAGCTGCGCCTTGCGGGCGAGCGCGGCGGTGACGAACGGTTCGATGTTCGAGTAGGGCGGGTTGCAGAACACGGCCTGGTCGGCCCAGTGCAGTCCGATGGTGTGCGAGGCGTCGCTGTAGGAGCGGCAACGGGTGTTCGTCTCGGAGGCGGCGCCGTCGTGGGTGAAGGCGAATTCAGCGTCGAGGGCGTCGAACAGCCATTTCGGGGTTTCGTACTCGTCGAGGCCGGGGCCGGCCGCAATCATCCCGCGGTTCATCCCTGCATGTGGACGACGCGGTCGTCGGATTGTCCGCGTCGCGCAGCGTAGCCGGTCGCGCGGACGTCGCAGACGTGGAGCTGCCAGTCGGTCTTGGTCATGAGGGTGGCGCCGCAGCCGATTCGGTCGCGCGCGCCCTGGCCCGGCAGGCACTTCGCGTAGGCGCCGGCGCGGAACAGGAGGCGGTCTTCGTAGGGGACGAACGGGGGCCCGCCGGTGCGGCGGTTCACGAGCGACACGTTATAGCCTCCGCAAGAGTTCGGAATGCGAGAGCTGCCACTGCCGGAACGACTCCATTTCCACAGGCGCGGAGCCGGTCCATCCGATCGGAAGCCCCATCAGCCACTCGTCGAAGAGCGGGTTCAGGCGCCGGCGCGTCCAGCCCGTCAGCGACGGCGTCGCGTTCGACGGTCTCTGGTGCGGGACTGGCCCCTCGTTCTGGCTCGAGGTGTACTCGTCGGCCGCCGGCGTCGGGTAGCGGTTGTCGGCGTATGCCCCGACGGTCGGACACGGCGGGAGCGAGCTCGGGCCACCGCTCGAGGACTCGGGACCATTGACGTCGGTCTGCTGGACCTGGAGGGAAAGGGCCGGGGAACCGACGCGGTTGGGGATGTCGCCGCGCTTCCAGTCCCTCGAGGTTGGGGTCGCCCAGGCGCGCGTCTGTTTCGTCAGCGTGTTCGTGTTGTACCGTTCCGACCCGGCCGCCTCCGAGTCCTCGGCCATCGGCGTCGCCCACTTCTCCACGACCGCCTGCAGGTCCCCGCCGCCCGATTCCTCGCGGCCGAGTTCCTGCTTCCTCTCGGCCGATTCCGCCCCGCCCGTGATTGTCCTCGGTGTCGGCCAGTTCTCCGCCGCCCCCTCGAGCGTCAGGACCGGCCGGTCCGGATCCCCGTGGTCGCGACAGTAGGGCCCGCGCGCTACCCGGCTGGTAGGCCAGGACGAAGACGCGCTTCCGCCGGTGCGGCGCACCGACGTCGTCCGCTCCGAACACACCCCACTCCGCATCGAACCCGAAGTCGGCCAGGTCTCCGAGAACGTGTCCGAGACCCCCGGCAAGCAGCCCTGGGACGTTTTCCAGGAAAACGAGACTGGGTCGAACGTCGCGAACGATCCGCGCAATCTCCGGCCAGAGCCAGCGGTCGTCGTCGGTGCCGCGGCGCTGGCCGGCGACGGACCAGGGTTGGCACGGGAAGCCCGCCACGATGCAGTCCACTGCTCCAGCCCAGGGGCGGCCATCGAAGCCGTCAAGGCTCGTCCAAATAGGCGCTGCATCCAAAGTACCGTCTTGCATGCGCGCGTCCAGGATCCTGCAGGCCGGCGCCTCGATCTCCACGTAGCCGATTGTTCGAGCAGACGGGAGAGCGAGGCGGAGTCCAAGGTCGAGGCCCCCGACTCCCGAGCAAAGGCTGAGAACAGTGAGGGCGTCAGGAGCCACACGGATCAGAAGTTCTCCAGGTCGTCATCGGGCGTCGGTGGGTTCGTCGGCGTCGGATGGGTGTAATCACCGAGAGCCTTCATTGTCCGCGTCACAGCCGGCACGACGCCGGAGTAGGGATTGTCCGGTTTCCCGTCACCTTCGAGAATCACCTTCTCCTGCGCGGCCCGCTCCTCCTTCATCGTGCGCGCCGCCTCGTCTCGGATCTTCGCCAGCACCGGCTTGATGGACGCCTCGCCGTAGGTGTCGCCCGGCCCGGTCGGCAGTTCCATCTGTGCCGCCTCGACCGTCACGTTCGTCCCGACGAGCGCGTTGAGCTCCGTCGCGCCCACGACCTTGACCGTGATCTCCGGCCCGTGCTTCCCGTCCTTGAGCTGCAGGAGCACGAGGCTGCCGCCGAACGTGCGGCCGGCGCGCCCGGGGGTCGTCAGGACGACCTGCTCGCCGACGAGGGGGATCATCTCGGCCGGGTTGATGCTGACGGCCGTGAGGGTGATGGTCTCGACGACGCCGTCGTCGGTCTCTTTCGCGGATGCCGCGCTGACGTGCAGGACGTGGTTCACCGATCACCTCCGGCCGCCTCGCGGCCATCGAAGAGCCCCTTGTTCTCGAGGAGCCCGATTCCTTCCCACCGTCTCGCCCCGTTGCCGCTCGTGACCTGAGCCCCCGACACCCGGTCACGCACCGTGTTCGAGAACCCGATTGACGAGTACCGCGGGCCGCCGTTCTTCTCCGCCCACACCTGATACGCCTGCATGAGCTCGCTGTGCGGCACCGTGTAGCCGGTGCCCAGGACGCAGCACTCCTCGAGGAACGGCCCGATCGAGTCCATGTCGCTGCGGTACTGCGTGACCGCGATCGTCACGTCCTCCGGGGCGGTCAGGCGGCCCTGCTGCAGCCACTCGGCGCACCCGCGCACGGCCCACGCCAGGATCCCCGGCAACTCCTCGCGGAGCTTGTTCGTGAGGTCCTGGTCCTGCTCGGCGTCCGGGATCGTCACCGTGAAGGGGATCAACCGGACACGGCGCCAGATCGCGTGGTCGGTGCCGCGGATGATCGGCTTGTGGTTCGCCGCGAGCCAGAGCTTGAACGACGGTTTGAACTCGAATGGCTCACTGTACAGGTGCCGCGCCGTGATCATGTCGCCACCGGTCACGGTTTTCAGGATGGTCTCCGAGAAGCGGCGACCCTCCTCGGTCTCGACCGCCGTCACGAGGCGGGAGGCGCGCATCCGGGCAATGTCGTTCCGGATCGTCTCCTGCTCCTTGTGCAGGAAGGTGGAGAAATCGGCGTTCTGGGCGAGCGCGCCGAACAGTGACCGCAGAACCTCGAGGAAGGTCGACTTGCCGTTCGAGCCGGTGCCGTAGAGCATGAAGAACACCTGCTCGCGCGTCGAGCCCGTCAGGGTGTAGCCGATGGCCTGGCGCAGGAAGTCGACGAGCTCGGGGCGCCCGTCCATGATCTGAATCAGGAAGTCGTCCCAGCGCGGGCACGTCGCCGACGGGTCGTAGTCCACGTCGAGGCAGTGCGTCAGGTAGTCGGCCTGCCGATGCTCGCGAATCGAACCGCTGGACAGGTCGATCGTGCCGTTGCGGACATTCAGGAGCCAGCCGTTCGTGTCGAACCCCTTCGACGTCGTCGCGAGGCGCGGGTCCGAGGCGGCTATCTCGAGCACGGCGTTTCGGCGCCGGCTGGCTTCGGTCGACAACGTGTGCCGCAGGAACCGCAGCCGCGCGTCCTCGGTCAACTGGGCCGCTTCCGTCCACATCCCCTCGATGGTGTTCCTCACGAGGCCCTGGATGGCGCCGGTCTCGTCCTGCTGCCAGTGCCTCCCGGACCATAGGAACCACCGCTTCCAGGTGTGGACGAACCGGATCGCGTTGAAATGCTGGTCGGCGAACCGCTGCGCGTTCCCAGTGTCCGACATCCGGTAGAGGATCTTCGACTCCGGGTCGACCGAATCAGCCTCTTCCTCGGCCGGGACGAAGTCCTCGAGGTCATGGCCCGCCTCGATATGGTCGGTCGCGTCCTTGCCCTCCTTGGCCTGGACGATGCGGACGGTCTTGGCGAGGCCACGGAGGGACTCGGCGACCTGCTTCGCGTGTTTCCGGCCCGGGTCGTCCTTGTCCTGGACGACGACGACGCGCGCGCCAGCGAGGTAGTGAGCGAACTTCGGCTCCCACTTCCCGGCGCCGCCGCTGTTGCAGGTCGCGACGAAGCCGCCCTCGCCGTGTCTCCCGAGCTTGTTGAGGTTGTCGGCGTCCTTCTCGCCCTCCGTGACGTAGACGATCAGGCCGCGCTTCACTCCGTCGAGGAGGAGCGGGAGAACGTAGGGGACGCGGTCGATGCCCTTGAGCGACCAGACCCAGCCGCCTTTCGGATCCGGGTGGCGCTGGCGGAATTCCTTGCCCTTGAAGCGGACGACCTGGTAGAGGAGCTTGCCGTCGGCGTCGGTGTAGTCGTAGGTGGCTTCGATGCCGCGGTCGAAGACGTCGGTCGGGCGCTCTTTCCGTTCCGGGACGAACAGGGCGGCTGTGTCGAGGCCGAGCGCGAAGAGGACGGCGTCGTACTTGCACCCGGCCTGACAGTTCCCGGTCAGCAGATTGTCGGCGAGACCGAATGCGTGCCAGCGCGGGACGACGGCACAGTAAACATCCTCTGGCTCGTGTGGACCGCTAACCGATTTCACGACCCAGGAATCCTGCACATGCCCGCATGCGCCGGCTTTCTTCGCTCGCGCTCGGTGATGGGGCAGAATAAAAAACCCAAGCGGCAGGTCATCGCGAACGAACGAGACGTAGCCAATGTAAGACATCCCGCCGAATCCCCGGCGCTCATACCAGCGAGCGGGGTACGTTCTGATGCCCAGCACATCGGCCACGTCTCGCACGACGCGCAGATTGTCGACGTCCACCGAGGCGATAGCCAACGAGCCCTTCTGATCGACGGAGCCGTCCGCAGCAAAGTAACCAGCCAGCCAGCCGAGCAAATACGACGAGTGCTCGCTCAGGGCTGGCGGCTCCTTGAAGGCCCTTGGCAAGTTCGCGATTCTCAGCACGTCACCGTAGGTCCTGACCTTGCAGGCGGCCGGGAAATACGGCAGCAGAGCGTTGTCCTTTGGCGGACAGAACTGCGCCTGCGCGCCGCTTCCGGTGAGGGTCCCGTCCCCAAAGGTAAAGCCGTGAGCGACACCCAATGGCGCGACGGTGAGATTCGAGGGGGCCTTCGCGACGATCGAAGCGAGTCGCATCCCCGGCCTAAGATCGCGCGTTAGCCGCTCGATTTGTCGGCACCTTCGACGGGCCTCTTCAAACCACCTGTGGCCGTCTGTCGCGCGGACAACCTTCTGGCGGCCTGACCGCTCTAGGGTGATGTTGTGTAGGGCTTGGCGACCAAAATACCGGACATAGGTTGGCCGCCAGAGGGCTCCTTGAGCGGTGGGAATCAGCAGGTGTGGAGTTTTGCCAGCAAGCACGCGGATCGGCTTCCTGCCCTCCGCAGTCATTACCTCGGTCTCGCCCCCCAAGCAGTGAATCAGCGCCTTGCCGTCGCCGCCTTGGCCGATCGAGAGGCTGGGCTTGTTGTCTGGGTGGGCCGGGCAGCGTGCGATCCAGCCGTCGCCCTGCCTCTTCGGGGAGCAGTTGTGCGCCTCGAGGGCATCGAGTAGCGTCTGGACGGAGCTGCTCGCTTGAACGATCACGAAGAGTGCTCAGGTCGTCGATATGGCGTCAACGCCCCTCCACGGGCGAAAGAAAATCGGCCCTGCCCCATTGTGGAGAATGGGCGATCGGGGGGCGTCCCGCAGGGCCGTCGCGGACGATAAGACGGTATCGAAAGAATGTCAAGAGCGATTCTTGACAGAACCTCAAAAATGGTCTACCGTGCGCCGCATGTTGAAGCCTCTCGGAACCATCGCGGTGCCTGTCGTCGCCAGAGGATTCCTCTTCACGCGGATGATCGGGACGACGTTCCATCACGTCCTGCAGTGCGACAAATGCCAGCGGGTCGTTGTGTACGAAGAGCCGACCGCGGCCCCCATTCTGATGGACGCCGTAGTGGGCTGTTGCGAGAAGTGCCGGGTCTGCGGAAGCGGTCCGCATATCCCGGGCGGAGCGGCGGTCCCCGTTACGGGGTTCAAGAACTATACGGAGTTCATGCACGTCTTCGCCCTGGAACGCCGCACGGGGAGACGCGACAGCGCCATGCAGGAGGACCGGCGCCGATGACCCGCTGCGCGTGTCCGTGCCGGTGCTCGAACATCGTGAAGACGACACGGCCGATCTGCCGTCTGTGCGAAATCAGCGTATCCTGCCGCGGCAAGCAGGGGACGGTCGCGGCGATGCGCGAAGGGAAGTGGGGACGGAGGCGGAGACGGTGAGCCAGGTCGTCGAGTGCGAGAAGTGCGGCCGCGCCGGAATCGTCATCTGCCCCACCTGCACGAAGCCGGGCGGGACACAGGTCTACACGGCAGATCAAGTCGAGGACGCGATTCTGCGCTGGTGCGGCTTCCCCGAGCGTACAATCGAGAACGTCCGCCACGCCCTCAAGATGGAAGCCTGCGGGGGCGTCGAGGGCGGACCGCTCCCGGAGCCGCCGACATGACCTACGTCATGGCCCCACGCTGGGGACTTCCCGATACGGGCGCTGCATTCCGTTGCTGGTGCCTCTGTGGTTGCACAGCCAGAATTCCGGTCGTGCCAGCGGGTCTCATCCAGACGGACAAACACATGCAACCGCTCTGCGACGCCTGCGTCGTCAGCGCGGGACCGGACTGCACGATGCGCCGCGGCTTCTTCCGTCGCATCCTCGACGGCTTCCGGGCTTGGTGCAGACCATGACCGTCGTTCTCGAGTACATCAACGGCAAGACCGAAATCGTCTCCTTCGACCACGACGGCGGCTACCCGCACACCGTCAAGATCCGCCGCTTCCTCTCCAAGGACGCGCGCGGCAATGTCCAGTACGCGCGCTCGACCTTCCGCCACGTCCGCTCTCTTCCGGGCGGGAAGCCGGTCTACGCCGAGCAGCAGACCGGCCCGGAGGCAGCGTGAAGAAGCCCTACCGCTCCCGGCAGAAGTCGCGCCCCCCCATGAAGCGTCGCTCCGCCCTCGACATCGCGCAACGCTACTTCGCCCAGCGCAGGCGCCTCTCCGGTACCATCCGAGAGGAAATCATCGCGACCCAGATGCCGCCGCCCGTGGCGACGACCGAATCGACGTTCGCGGGCTGGACGAACGACGAGAAGCGCGCCTTCTACGAGAGCGGCACCGTGCCGCAGAGGTTCAGGACGTGAAGACGACGCCGTGTAAGGGCTGCGGGAAACCGATGGTCTGGGTCGAGGTCTACAAGGAGGACGGGAGCAAGGTGAGCGTCCCGCTGGATCCGCGCGCGCCGGTCTATACTGCGACCGGATTCGACGCGGACAACACGCCGCATACAGCCGTGCGCGACCACGGAGCGTTCGTGACGCACTTCTCTACCTGCCCCAAGGCCAGCGACTTCTCATCCAGCAAGAAGAAACCGTGACCGCCGAGAAAACCGAACTTCAGGTCCGCGCCCTCCGCGAAGCCGAAAAGGCCCAGTTCGACGCCGACCCCTGGTTCGCCATCGAACACGGCATGGTCATGACCGAGGACGAGCACGCCGAGGAAGGCGCCTGCAAGCCGTTCCCCGCGAAGGAATACCTCCGGGCCCTCACGCGCCTCTACCAGCAATCGAGCGTCGGCATGGTCATGAAGTCCCGACAGCTCATGATGTCCTGGCTCTTCTGCTGGCTCCTGCTCCACGAGGCCATCACCAAGGACGGCCGCCTCTGCGTCGCGCAGGGGAAGCGCGAGGAAGACGTTCTCGCGAAGGGCACCAAGGCCCTCATGGGCCGGATCCGCTACATGCGCCGGCGCCTCCCGGCCCACCTGCAGCCGGTCGTGCTCGAGGAATCGAAATCGACCGAGGTCTACGAGAACGGCTCGACGATCATCGCCATTCCCCAGGGAGAAGACGTCATCCGCTCCCTGACCGCCTCCGCCGTGTTCATGGACGAACTCGCGCGCCACCCGGAGGGAGAGAAAGCCTGGACCGCCGCGCTCCCCACGATCCGGGGCGGCGGCAAGCTCTGGGGCGTCACGACCCCGAACGGCCGCGAGTTCTGCTACCAGCAGGCCGACGAGCGGCTCCCGTGGGACAAGTGGGAGCAGTGGCCGCAGGTCATGGACGGCCTGTACGGCTACCAGAACCAGAAAGGCATGTTCCTCGTCGCGCTCCACTACACCGCGGACGACGACAAGCGGTCCCCGGCCTACCAGATCGAGGCCCGACGCGGCTACACCAACGTCAACTACTACCGGCAGGAGAACGAGCTCGACTTCTCGCTGCAGCCGGGCGAGGGGGTGTACGCCAAGGAGTTCATGGAAGGGCTGCACATGCTCGACCGGAACTACCGGATCAACCCGTTCATGCCGATCTATCGCGGCTGGGACTTCGGCTACAACGGTCAGGCGGTCTCGTTCGCGCAGCACAACCATCGCGGCCAGCTCGTCTGGTTCGACCAGGTGTTCTTCAAGCGCATGGCCTTGCCACTCGTCTGTCAGGAGGTCATTCGCCGGACCCTCTTTCACCTGAACAAGACGCCAGAGACGAAGGACGCGAAGGAAATGATCACCGTCCCGCTGCGCGATCTCGAGGGGAAGGAGATCGACGGAGCCAGGATCGCGTCGATGATGACGACCGTCGCGCCGATCCAGGCGTTCGACTTCGGCGACCCCTCCGCGGAAGGCCACAACACGAAGGGCGAGACCGATCGGCTGACGCTCATGACGTTCGGCTTTCAACTACGGACAAAGCCGACGACGGGCCGCAAGCGCGATCTCGTCGAGAACATCCGGGCCCTGCTCCTGCCGCGCTCCGACGGGACGCCAGGGCTGCTGATCTCTCCCGGGCCGGCCCAGGAAATGCGCTACGTCAAGGAGGGGTTCCTCGGTGGCTACCACTACCCGGAATCGACGCTCGGGCGCGCCGACAAAATGTTGCCTATGAAAGACAACTTTTATGACCATGTGTTTGACGGATTTCAATACCTATGCGACCACATAGCGGCTATACGAGGCGCCATGGTTGAAGAGGTGGGTCAAGGCGCTGACTGGTGGAGGGACGCTTCCTGGACCGAGAGCCCTTGGGCCGGAACAGGGGAGAACTGACGTGCCGCGAGGAAGAAAGCCGGGGACCATTCTGGTTCCTCTCGAGCAGAGGTTCTGGGCGAAGGTCCGCAAGACCGGGACCTGCTGGATCTGGACGGGCTGCGTGATGAGCAACGGGTACGGCTCGATCACCGACCGGGCCCGCGCCACCCGGTCGCCGTCCGTGCTGGTTCATCGCCTCTCGTGGGAGCTGGCCTACGGGGACGTGCCCCGAGGCCTCTGCGTTCTACACCGATGCGACGTGCGCGTGTGCGTCAGACCGGACCACCTGTTCCTGGGGACGCTGGCCGACAACTGCCGAGACCGCACGGCCAAAGGCAGGACCGCAAAGTCCGAAGACAACAGGCACGCCAAACTGCGTCCCGAGGACGTAATCTCGATCAGGGCAGCGGCGCGAGAGGGATGCAGCGAACGCATCCTAGCGCGACGGTACGGAGTCAACCATTCTACGATTCACAGGATCGCGACAAGGCAGTCGTGGACAGACATAGAGGCCAGAACCAAACCCTGAAAGGAGCCCCGATGCCCGCGAGTTTTTTCGACCTGCACAAGATCCAGAGGCAGATCATCAAGGCGCTGGAGAAGCTGGACGACGCGGAGGACCGCGCGAAGGTGCTCGCGGCCGTCACGGCGCTGTACGGGCAGAAGCAGCCATGAAGGCGCACATCGTCGGAGTGCCCACGGTAGACTTCTACGAGTCGGACTTCGGCACGATCCGAGCGCCCGGGCTTGGGGCCTGTATGGGCAATCACCTGAAGACGAAACGGTGGCGCTACAACCGGCGCGTATTGGTGAACCTCGGGGAGAAGCCGCCCAAGGAATTCATCTGTGCCAGGCACTGCGCTGCCTGCAGGGTCGAGAAGGCTCTCAATGAATTCGCGGAGAAGATCTGGCTGACCGGCGGACTGCTCAAGGCAATCGACATCGACCCGCCAGCTCCGGGAACACTGCCATCGCAGACGGTCGGGCGCATGAAGAATCTGCCTCCGATTCCGGAGCAGTACTGATGCGCGCCTGCATCGTCGTCCCCACGATCCGCGAGCAGTGCGCCAAGGACTTCCTCGCCGCCTGGGAGCCGGAGTTCCGCGACCATCGCGTCATCGTCGTCGAGGACAACCCCGAGAAGTCGTTCGCGCTGCCCGACTGGGTGACGCACGTCTCGTGGAAGGAGATCGATGCCGACCTGAAGGACGACGCCTGGATCATCCCGCGACGGAGCGCGGGGATCCGGAACTACGGGAACCTGGTGGCCTCGCGCATCCCGGGCCTCGACATGATCGTCAACCTCGACGACGACTGCCTGCCGGACGTCCCGGAGTTCCTCGTGAAGCACTATCTGGCGCTCGAAGTAACCGGCGACGTGCTCCCCATGTTCGACACCATGGAGTCGCTCGGCTACCCTGACGTCCTGCCGCGCGGCTACCCGAAGAAGTTCCCGACGGCCCGCACCATGCTCAACCACGGCCTCTGGAACGGCGTCCCGGACATCGACGGCGAGACGCAGCTCCGCACGGGCCTCCGCGACATCCGGTTCGACCCGCAGACCCGCCAGGTGCCGCCTGGGACCCTCTTCCCCATGTCCGCCATGAACATCGCCTTCCGTCCCGAGCTCCTGCCGGCGATGTACAACCTGCCGATGGGACAGGGCCAGCCGTTCCACCGATTCGACGACATCTGGTGCGGC
>Ga0075421_100002649_pt1 | contig 21365 bp, 17 predicted proteins | sample SoiMetdeltSBSDD5_FD_75292 | JGI IMG/M metagenome (GOLD analysis project Ga0075421, IMG submission 75292) | Bulk soil microbial communities from a Populus tree surrounding site in Tennessee, USA - Soil MetaG P. deltoides SBSDD5 | ecosystem: Environmental > Terrestrial > Soil > Tree plantation...
TACAAGGTCGTGCTCCCTACCGGGGTGGCGGACCTGGCGAGGAACATCCCTCCGAAGGACGTCACCTTACTCGCTGTCGAGGCCAGCCTCGTGGTGCGCCAGGGCCTTCACCCCGCGCTGCAGTACCTGCTGCTCGAGGCTGCCTCCGAGATCCATGGCGGCCCGGAGATCTTTCACCAATCCGGACGATTCCCCGCCGCCGAGGCGGTCAACCTGCCTTTGAGTGCGCAGGCACGGGAGTTCTACCAGTCGGGGCTGCCGTTCGGGTACCGGGTCTTACCATTGTGGTTGGCGGGCATAACCCAGCGCCTCCTGATCCTGCTCATTCCGCTGTTCGTGTTGGTGTTTCCCGCAGTCCGCTTCCTGCCGGGCATCTACCAGTACCTGATCGAGCGCCGGATCTACAATCTCTACGGCCAGTTAATGGTCCTGGAGGCGGAGTTGAACCAGGCCAACCCCGCCCGCGCAGACGAAGTGGCGGCGGAGCTGGATGACCTGGCGAAGCGGGCGAGCAATCTATCGGTCCCGCTGCGCTACTCCCAGCGGCTCTTCATCCTGAAGAGCCATATCGCCCTCACCAAGGAACAGGTCGAGAAGCGGCGACGGGCCTTGTCCAGCGCGGCAACGGCATGAGGTATAGGGTGTACCAAGGTCTAGTGCCTTACTGGGTAGGTTGATGCTAGAGTTGCCTCTTACTCCCTGGAGGAATAGCGATGCACCGGATTCTGCCCTGGCTCGTCGTCGTGGGTTTTGTCGTCACTTCAGCGCAGGCCCAGGCACCAGCAAAGCAGGCCTCGACGGACACAGCGGCAGGCCCGTCGGCCGACAGCGTCCTGAAGAATGTGCGGGCGGACATGCAGGGCACGAGAGCGGACATCATGGCCAAGAACCTCACGCTCACGGCCGGGCAGGCGGCAAAGTTCTGGCCGGTCTTCGAGGCCTACCAGAAGGAGCAGAACGTCATCATGGACGCTCAGCTCAAGAGTCTCCAGAAGTACGTCGAGAGCTCTGATACGCTGGACGATAAGGGGGCGCTCGCCTTCATCAACGCCCACCTCGACCGGGATGCCAAGATGACCGCCCTGCGCAAGAAGTGGCTGGCCGAGTTCCAGAAAGTGGTGCCCGCGAAGATCGCCGCGCGAGCGATGCAGATTGACCGGCGACTCTCCAACATAGCCCAGGTGGAAGTCTCCGCGCAGCTTCCGCTGGTGCACTGAAAAAAGGGGCGCAGCAGGACACTCAAGCTGATAGGCGGACCACGATCGCTCCTGCCATTGGTTCAATTCAGACGATCTTCCACCCCTCTGACTTCTCTGAAGGCAGCGAGGTGGCGTTTGCGCACGCCCTCAAGATCGCGCTCGTTGCCGCGGCCGGGCTGGACGTGCTGCATGTGTCAGAGCGGCGGGATCGGAACTGGACCGAGTTCCCGCGGGTCCGCGGGATGCTCGAGCGCTGGCGGGTGCTCCCGCCCAACAGCCCACGCCAGGCCGTAGCCTCGATCGGGATCGATGTGCGGAAGGTCCAGATGAAGGACTCCGATCCGGTCCGGGCGGCGGAGCGGTTCCTGGAGAAAAACCCGACCGACCTCGTGGTGCTTGCCGCGCACGCGCACCAGGGCCACATGCGCTGGACCCGTGCCTCGATCTCGCAGCCTATCTCCCGGGCAGCGGGTGCCGCCACGCTCTTCATCCCCTACGGGTGTCAGGGTTTCATCTCACAGGCGGACGGGAGTGCTTCGCTTCGGAGCGTGCTGCTGCCGATCGACTCGGCGCCGCGGCCGGAGCCGGCCGTGGAAGCCGCCCGGCGGCTGACGTGGGCGCTGCAGTGTCCGGAGGTCACCTTCACCATGCTCCACGTCGGCAGCACTGGCGAAATGCCTTCGGTTCAGACCGAGGAGCAGCCCGGCTGGGCTTGGAAGAAGGTGACGCGCAATGGGGAGGTTGTGGACACCATCATCGCCGTTGCCCGCGAGTGCGCCGCCGACCTCATCGTCATGACCACGGCCGGGCGCAACGGTTTCCTCGACGCCCTACGCGGATCCACCACCGAGCGCGTGTTGCGCAGTGGAGTCGCACCCCTTCTCGCCATACCAGCTGCCGCTCACAGCTGAGGGGCCGAAGCGGCTAGCGGCTGGCGTGCATTTAACTCAGCAGATCTAAGTTGTCCAGGAATGCCGCCACTCCGACGAGCCCCGGGAGGGTGGGATTCGCCCTGAAGCTATAGGCGGCGTCTCGCAGGCCGGGCACCACCGGTCCGCCGGTCTGGCGGCGATAACGTCGGTAAGCGTGGCCCATGTCGCGGAATACCCGCTTGAGCGACTGGGTATCGCGCTGTTCGGCGGTGGATTTCGGATCCTGAAGGGGGAACAGGGAGCGGCGGCTCTTGGGCCGAGATTCGATGGCAAGTCGCGCGTTCATAACGCGCTCTGTCACTCGGTCGGTCAAAGACGGGATAGGGTCGGCATGCTCCGAGTTGATGCTTCGGGGCGAGGTATTGGTCATGGGATCCTACTGGTTGGGGGGCACCTCCAGGCCTGATTGGAAACAGAGGTAACCGAAAGTTAAACCCGGATACCAGGTTTAGCGAATCTGGCGGTGGGGGCCAACCATCACCGGCGGCCAGGCATCGGAGTGGTAGCTTGAAGACATACCCGGCCGCCCCCTCTTCGCGGCTAGCGTCGCAACTCCTTGTGACGCTCTCCCTTATCGCGAGACCCCCATGTTCCTGCTCAGCTTGGCTCTCCTCACCCTCCCGGTCGACAGCGCCATTGTGCGGGACATCGAAGTCGCCGACGGCGAGACCCTCCGCACCACTTCAATCGGAGCCGGTCAGCCAATCGTCCTGATCCCGGGGCTCTTTGGTGGTGCGTTCGGGTATCGGAAGATCACCGGGCCCCTGGTGGCCCAGGGCTACCGTACTATCGTGGTGGAGCCGCTCGGCTATGGCTCCTCCTCTCATCCCAAGAAGGCGGACTACTCGTTCGGAGCGCAGAGTGAGCGCGTAGCCCGCACCCTCGACCAGATGGGCATCAAGCGAGCGCTCATCGTCGCCCAATCCAGCGGCGCCGCCATCGCGTTTCGCCTCGCGGTCAGACGGCCCGACCTGGTACGGGGGCTGCTCTCCATCGCCGGGGGTCCCGCCGAGAGCCCGGCCACGCCGGGAATGAAGAAGGCGTTCAAGTTCGGCGGCGGACTGGTCAAGCTGACGATGGATGAATCCAGGCTGCGACATGAGGTGCGGCGTGAGATCGTCAAGAATTCGGGAGACACCACCTGGGTGACCGACGCAGTGATTCGCAGCTACACGGCCGGGCAAAGGACCGATCTCGACGGATCGATCGACGCGTTTCACCGAATGGCCAAGTCGAAGGAGACCACTTCCCTGGCCCAGCAGCTCCATCAGTGCCTGGCGCCTGTCCTGCTGCTGGTGGGATCAGTGGCCCACCCGTCAGCGGTGCCGCCGGAACAGCGCCAGCTGCTGAAGGCCAAGCTTCGGACCTTCAAGACCGAAATTGTCCGCGGCGCAGGCCAGTTTATCCAGGAAGAGCAGCCCGCCGTCGTGTTGGCGGCACTGACGCAGCTGAATCGGGTCGCACGGTAGGAGACCGAAGAATCCATTGCTCTCCCGAGCAGGTGTAGCTATATTCGTGCAGCGAGGACAGGGGACTGGCTTGGCCGGTCCCCTTTTTTCTTGGCGATTCGTTCCTGGCGCAGTAGCGCCGCGGTCGCCGGCCGGCGTGGCGGCGGAATCCACGCAAAACGTAGTCGGGAGTGCGGCACGTCCGTCTCCGATTACCAGTAACTGGAGTAGGACATGACACGCACCACCGGCACGGTCAAGTGGTTCAATGACGCGAAGGGCTTTGGCTTCATCACGCCCGAGGACGGTCAGAAGGACTGCTTTGTGCACCACTCGGCCATCTCAGGTCAGGGCTTCAAGAGCCTGACTGAGGGCGACCGGGTCGAATTCGATGTCGTGCAGGGCAACAAGGGCCCCGCGGCAGAAAACGTCGTGAAGATCGCGAAGTAAGTTTTCACCGAATTCGGACCGCAGCGGCCGGCTCCTTTGGAGCCGGCCGTTTGCCTACCCGCTTCCTACATGCCGGTGGCTCTCTTACTCCCTTCGTCGGCCGACGCGGTGACCTGAACCCCAATCGAGCCGGCCGTCTGCGTGGCAACAGTTAGACGCTGCTGCAGATCGGGCAGCATCTTCGAGGCGACCTGCTTCAGCAGCTGCACCCGCCCATGCTCGGACTCCCGCTGGAACAGCCGCACTTCCTCACCGTGCTGGGTGACCATCTCGGTCATGTAGGCCTTGTCGAAGGAGGAGCGGCCCATTCGATTGAACCGGTCGAAGATCTGCTGGTGCTGTCTCAGAAGGACCGGCGCCGGAAACGCCGCCTGCTTCGCCGCCGCCGAGAACTCGGCGTTGGCCTTGGAGTAGTCGCTAATCATCCGCTTGCCGAACTCTATTACAGCCGGGCTCGACCCTTTCTTCTCCGCCAGCTTGCCGAGCTTCACTTGCAGGATACCAACACTGCTCGCTGTTTGAATGAAGACGCTGTCCGCAGCGAGCGAGACCGGTTGCTGAGCGAGTGCTGTCGGCGCGCCCGCGGCAGCGGTCAGTAAGAGACCCATCACCGCAGTAGGAACCAGTGTTTTAACCGCCATGACCCTCCATCCTTTCGCCTTATGTCGTTTTCAACCCATCGGGGGCTACTGGAGTTGGACGGCAGATTGCTCCAGATGGTTTCGTCGAAGTGGGGCGCAACCGTAACAGTCCTGCAACTGTCCAACTGTGAACGGGAGATGGCGCGGTGGCGTAGAAACGAAGGGACGCGACCGAGCTTAGCTCGATCGCGTCTTCTGATTGACCCCTTGGGCTAAACCCGGACTCGCTAGGGGGTCGAGGTTACCTGTGGGGTAGCTTGCCCCCGGGTCATCCGTGAATACAGCGAGATCTCGGGGTCGAACAGAAATCTGAAGAGAAGCCGCGTCCACGAGGTGTGGGCGGCTAGATCGACGTAAGCCTCGGGTGCGATGGCGCGGATCCTGGGCAAGCGATGCCACGGCACCGAGGGAAAGTCGTGGTGCTCGTTGTGATATCCCACGTTGAACGTCAGAAGATTGAGCTTGCCGTAGTAGCTGAAGGTCTCCTGCTCCCCAGCCCCCACCAGGTAGTGCCGCTGGATCCAGCGCGCCCCCAAGGGGTGCAGGCCGATTGAAAAGAAGAACGCCAGCACCAGATAGATGAGCGACCTCGGACCCCACGTTAGATACACAGCCAGGTTGATGCCGACCTGGATGATGAGATTGGTCACCGTCCACCGGTCGAGTGGAGGCACTGCCTTAACGCGAAAGGAGCGCACGGCCTGGAACAGCGGATAGAGCATGAGCCAGAGCGCCTTCCGCAGAGGCGAGCGGCCAACGAATCGAGCCTCCCACGTGCTTGGTATGTCGGCATCGAGGTCGTAGACGCCCTGGTAGGCGTGATGCTTAAGGTGGTACTTCTGAAAAGAGAAGGAGCCCGGCACGAAGAGCGGGAGGTTGGCTACGATGCCCGCCAGAATGTTGGGCATTCGTCGCCGGAACACGAGACGGTGGGCGCATTCATGGATCATGACGAACAGCCCATGGCTGGCGAACGCCCCAACCGTGTAGGCCAGTGCCAGCACCAGCCACATTGGCCTGTCGGCTACGAACCACGCGACGCCGAACTGCAGGCTCACGAGCCCGAGGATATACCAGAACGTGGCCGGGCTTGGGCCAATAAGCGACCGGATCTCAGGATGCTGGCGAAGGATCTGTTTGGTCCGGTCGCGGTGAGGCTCGGGGCCGTAGGAGTATGCGAAGGCGGATTGGGGGTCTGGCAACCAGGTCTCGTCTGAAAGGGCGGAGCAGTTGGATAGTGCAGTCAGGACAAGTGCTAAGCCTTCCAATATATCGCTCTGCAGACGTGGATCCTAGCCTTGCCTGCAGCTCCCTCACTCGAACCCGAACACCAAGGGGAAGCCCACGACGACGATAGCAGCCCAGACGGAGTAGACCGGCAGATAGGCCGTCTGCCAGCGCTCCAGGCTGGCAAAGGCACCGCGGCCGCGCAGAAACCGGATGTAAAGCACGGTGGACCATGCCAGGTTCCCCAGCAGGATCACGTTCTCCCCGAGCGCGGCCACCCGGTTGGGGGTGAAGCCGAACTCCGAGATGCGGGCCCCGATCGCCGCCAGGGCGAAGGCATTGGCCAGGAGCGCGCTGACCAGGAGCAAGACCAGCAGGAGGTCGAAGGCACCGGGTGGCGCCTGCGGGTCGCGGGCGGAAATGGAGTAGAGCAGCAGGCCCAGCACCAGCACGAGCACCAAGTCGAAGGCGATGAGCGCGTTGCGCTCGATATCGATGCCCCGGCCGGTCCAGGCCATCGTCCCCAGAAATACTACCAGCGCGAGGGCGAACATCGGGGTAAAGAGCCGGGTCAGGACGGGGGCCATGTTCTCGATCACGCTCTGCTTCGCCTCGACCAGCCAGGAGCCGACGATTACCGCCCCGACGATCCCGCACGGCACCCAATTCTCGACCACTGGCTCGGCATCTATCCCGATAGCCTTGAACATCCCCAGCGTGAACGCGATGAGAACCCCCCCGCCCAGGGCGATCAGCGCGTAGTAGATGAACAGCTCGCCGGAGAACCGGACGAAGTCCATCCGCCCAGCACTTCGTCCCCAGCGGCCTCCCGCATACGCCACCCCCACAGGTAGCCACAGCGCGATCGGCAGGTGCAACGCGGTCAGCACCTCCGTGTCGCTGCCGGTCTCGAATGGATAGACATTGGACAAGACCACCCCAGCCGCGAACGCCAGGGCCAGCCACCTCCAGGTCCGGACGCTCAGCCGCCGCTTCCAGACGAAGTAGCCGGCAAGGAGGGGCAGCACGAACAAGCTGAAGTTTCGGGCGTAGAAGGTCTGGTCCGCCGCGGCCCCCCACTCCCGCCCGAACAGCTCCGGCACCTTCACGGCCAAGGCCGCGACCAGGGCGAGCACGAAAACGACGATCGCCTCGGTCCGGGCTTCGTCCACCGGCTGGGCCGTACCATTGGACGCGATGACCAGCTGCTTCCACAGCCGCTCCGAGTGCTCGCGCGCGAATTCGTGGGAGATCGCGTCCAGCGCACCCATCCGCTTTACCGCCACCAGGAATGCCTCGTTTTCCGACAGACCTGCGTCGCGGAGCGCGGCGACCTCACCGCGCAGGTGATCCTCCAGCTCCTCCACGTCCATCGGCCGGATCGCCGGCCGGCGGCGAAGATAGCTCCGCCACTGCTCGATCTGTCCCTCGAGCGAGTCGCTCGACCCGACTTCCCTGGCGGGCTCAGCCATGGGACCGCAGCGGTGAGAGGGCTAATCGGGTCGGGAGCGAGATCGCGGGCCAGATGTTGCGCAGCGCCGTATTCACCATCTGCCACTGCTGCCGCTGGTCCGCCAGCTGCGCCTGGCCCCGTGCCGTCAGGTGATAGTACTTGCGCTTCCGGCCGGTTTCAGAGGCGCCCCACTTGCCCTTGATGTGCCCCTGCCGCTCCAGGCGGTGGAGCACCGGGTAGAGCATTCCGTCGGTCCATTGCAGCTCCCCGCGGGAAAGCTCACTCACGCGCTTGAGGATGGCGTAGCCGTAGGAGTCGCCCTCGGCCAGAATGGCGAGAACCAACGGGGTGGCGGTGGCCGCGACGAGGTCTTTGTTAATGTCCATGGTCTCTCATGCCCATCCGTGGCGAGTACCTAGTTCCACTATACATTGTGCTTCTATGTATGGCAAGGCAAACGTTGAGCGGGAGCCACATGATCCTCACCGAGTGCTATCAGACTTCTGCCTACCGCCCTTCTGCTGTCTCCCCCACTAGCCGGGCCAGCTCCTCCCGCACTTGTTTGACGACCGGCTGCACCCGAGGCTCCGGCCGATTCACCAGCGCCAGGTAGTGGGTGTATGCCCGCACGGCAGCTTCCCGGTCTCCGGAGAGCGCGGCCAGCCGGCCCTCGGTGCGCAGGCGGACTGCCAGATACGATGCGCCGACCGGGTCGTCATACTCGAAGCGCCTGACCGCCTGGAGCGCCCTCGGCACGTCGCCCTCGACCTCCCAGAGCCGGGTGAGGACCAGGTTCAGCGGTGCCGTGGAAAACCAACCCAAACTGACCAGCGAGTCTGCCCGTGTGATGGCGGACTTCGCGTCCGTTCGCTTCCGACCCACTGCCATCGCCGCCTCGGTCACCGCGGCGCACACCTCGCCGGGGGGCCATGACGGGACGACTTGCTCCGGTACGCCTGGCTCCCGTATCCGCGCCAGCGCCCGCTGTGCGATCTCCCACTCGCTCCGCTGGGCATACCACAGCCCGAGGACACAGAGATCCACATTCAGCTCGGCGCGAGCGATCGAGCTGCGCGCCGGCGGCCCGGTTGTGGCTGGAAGGAGCCGTCGCACCGAGTTCACGGCGCTGATGCTGTCCCCTTCCCCGAGGAGCGCATTCAACACGTGATTCCACAGTATTTCGTGGGCCCTACCGAATTCCCGGATCGCTTCCACGTCCTCCCGCGCCTGGCTTGGACGCCCCTGGTTGAGCGCGACACCGATCAGCGCCCAATGACCGCCTTCGGGATCGGCCGTCCTGAGGGCTGCTCCCCGGCGTAGCGCTGCCGACGCCGGCTCCACGTCCTCCAGGCCGATCCCGCTCAGCTGTGCGAAGTTCACGATGCGGGTGAGGCTCCGGACATTCATCTGATCGAATCCGCGCCGCATCTGCGCCCGCGCAGAGTCGCTGCCCAGCACCGCAGTCATCCGCCACTGCACGAAGTCGGTGAGCTCGGACTCGGGGTATCGAGCGAGGTAGAGCTCTCCCACTCGGCGGACCTCGGCGGTGTCGCCCTTCAGTACGGCGATCTCGACCAGATGGTCGAGCGGGCCGGCAAAAGTGGAGTCGAGCTCGAGGGCTCGGCGAAAGGCGGCTGCTGACCGCTGAAGCGGCCAATCGCCAGTTGAGATCGGCGTTCGATGGAAGAGCATGTCCGCCAGCTGATACCAGGTCTCGGGGGAGTCCCCCAGCACCTCGGTCGCCCGCTCCCAGGCAGCCAGCTGTTCCACAAAGGGATAGGGGTCGGGATAATGCGGACCGGCAAAGGCAGCGAGGAGTACCCGGTCGCGGGGGCTCAGGCGTTCCCGCAATCTGGACGCGATGCGGACGGCACGAGTGAATGTCTCCGGCGCTTCCCACGCTCCAGCGGACACCATCCCGAGCCCCGCCAGCGCAAGACCGGAATCCTGCTCCAGCGCCCGGCTGAACCACTCGACCGCTTCGCCGTAGCGGGCCCGCCGGTATGCCGCCTGCCCTTGCAGGTAGGCTCGAAGCGCCGGAAGCGAGGTGCTCGTTAGCCCGGCCACTCGTTGGGTGGCTTCGCCCGCCTCTCGCACGAGGAGCTCGCTGGCAAGCCGGTCGATCAGGACTCCCAGGCTGTCAGCTCTCCCAGCGACGCTCGCCACAGCGCGGGCGCCTCCGCCCGGCACCTCGAGCAGCGATGCATTGATCACCAGCCGGTCCTGGGTGCCGACGATCCCGCCGAGAAGGAGCCGCCCGGCGCCGAGCTGGCGGGCGAGGAGCATCGCAGAGTCCTGGGGTAAATCACGGTGCTCGTCGCCGACCTGCCGGCGCCAGATGCTCATGACGGAGCGGGGGTCCGCCGCCCGGGGGCCGCCATCGCCGGTGAGCTTGGCGCCCAGCAGATCGAGCATCCCCTCGCGGAGGTAGGCGAGCGAGGGGTCGGCCCCCGCAATCCGGAATGGCACCACCGCGACCAAATTTCGGTCTAACGACCTGGCGCTGGTTCCGCGGGGCCAGAACACCGCCACCAGTCCGGCGAGCAGAAGCGTCCCCAGGCCGATTCCGACCCGCCAGGTCTGGCGACTGACGACTGGCGACCTCTTCCGCAACCCGGTACCGGCGGTTGACACGGACTGGGGCGTCGCGATGGTGCCCAGTTCGGCGAGGAGCGTCGCGGCTGTCTGAGGGCGGTCGGCGGGATTCTTCTCCAGGCAGCGCATCACCAGCGCGGCAAGACGGGGCGGGACTGAGGGTCGCCGCTTCGAGATCGGTTCCGGCGTCTCCGTGGCGTGGGCGGCCAGCAGGGCGTAGTGCGCCCGCCCCGTGAAGGGCGGGTCGCTGGCCAGCATTTCAAACAAGACGCAGCCGAGGGCGTACACATCGGTCCGGGCATCCACCGTGCTTCCGGTGGCTTGTTCCGGACTCATGTATGCGGGCGTACCCACGGCGAGCCCGGTCGCGGTCAGCTCTTCCCCATCGCGCGCCAGTGCCTTGGCCACCCCGAAATCGGCCACCCGCGCGTGCCCCTCACTCAGCAGGATGTTCTCGGGCTTGAGATCTCGGTGGACGACTCCTTCCCGATGGGCGTAGTCGAGCGCCGAAGCAATCTGGCGGGTGATCTCCACTGCCAGCTCCACCGGCAACTGGCTCTCGCGCCGCAATCGGTCGCGTAGGGACTCGCCGCGCACATACGGCATCGCGTACCACAGCTGGCCTGCCGCCCTTCCGGAGTCGAGAACAGGGAGGATGTGCGGGTGATCCAGTCGGGCGGTCAGGCGGATCTCGCGTTGGAACCGCTCGGGGCCGAGCGTCGCCGCAATTTCCGGCTGCAGCACCTTGAGCGCGACGGAGCGGTCGTGCTTGAGGTCACGCGCCAGGTACACGGTCGCCATACCACCATGCCCCAGCTCGCGCTCGATGATGTAGCGATCACTGAGTGCTGTGGCCAGCGCGGGGTTGACTGCGGTCACCAGAGTTTGCCGGGTGGGGAGGGCTTGAATCTCACCCGAGGAGCGGGGGAATGCCAGGCGATAGCGGAGTAGTTCGGCTGGTCAATACTTAAACCAGTCCCACAGCATCTCGGGTTGCAGGGGTGTTTGGCTGAGGTCCACCACATCGCTCCCGTCTGCCGCCATCGTGTACACCCCGAAGCTGCCGTCGCGGGCGCTGGTGAATCCGATGCGCTTGCCGTCGGGCGACCACCGAGGCAGGAAGTCGTAGTGTTCCCCCTGACTGAGGCGCGTGACCTCGGTGCCGTCGGTGTTCATGACGAAGATCGCCTCCAATTGCCCCGGGTCGATGCGGGTGAAGGCGATCTGCTTACCGCTGGGCGAGAAAGCAATGCCCGCCTTGTACAGGGTCGGGGTATTGGTCAGTTGGGTGATGCCACCGCCGGCCAGATCGAGCAGGAAGATGTCCTTGCCGCCCTCCGTCGTCCCAGAGACGTAGGCGAGCCTGTCGCCGTTGGGCGAAGCCCCGAACCCTTCGTCGCGGGGGCCCGCTGTGAGCGGCACAACGCCGGTACCGTCCGCGTTCACCGCGAAAATCCTCCAGGGCCCGTCCGCGAGGTGCCTCGCGAACCCGATTCGCTTGCCCACCGGGGCCGGGACGAAGTCCACCGCGCCGGTGGGCGGCGTGGTGAGTCGGGTGAGGTCGGTGCCGTCGGGGTTCATCGAGTAGATCCCCGGCGCCGCGCCACTGGCGGCGGCGAAGAGGACCCGTCTGCCATCGGGGGCCCAGGTCGGGGAATAGTTGGTTCCGATCCGGGTGAGCTGGACGCGGTTGCTGCCGTCGCCGTTCATGATCCAGATCTGGCCGGCCTGCTCGAACAACATCCTGCTCGTGGGGATGCTCCGACGGATCGCGAGCGCGTCGCGCAGGAGCGGCTCCGCACCGGCGAAGTCGCCCCGCTCCCGAAGTACCTCGGCCAGGTGGTCGAGGCTCTGCGCCGTGGCCTGGCTTTGGGTTCCCTGCAGCTCTCGGCGCTGGCTCACAGCCGCACGAAGCAGCGATTCCGCCTCGGTGAAACGGCCTTGTTTTGCGAGTACCTGACCCAGCGCATCCATCACCTCGGCCACCTCGGGATGTCGCGGTCCATACAGGGCGCGGCGCTCCTCGAGCGCCTGTCTCAGCTGCGCCGCTGCCTTGTCGTAGGACCCCAGGGTGGCATAGACGCGGCCCACCGCGGCTCGCAGGTCCGCGCGCATCTCGGGCTGACCCATGATTGCCGTGTCGACCCGCTCCGTCCCCGAGTCGAGCGACGCCCGCGCGGTGATGTCGCCCCGACTAATACGCGGGGGAGCGAACGGATCGGCCGCCGCGAACACGCCGAGGAGAAACTCCTCCACCGCGCCCGCCTTCCGCGTCTCCGCTTCGGCCAGCGCCCGGAGATGGCGCTCCCGCGCCACGGCGCCGACCAGGGCCAGGGCAGCGAGAATGCCCAGGGCGACCGCCAGCCGGTTCCGACGCGCGAACTTGGCCGCCCTATAGCGCCAGGAATCCGGCCGGGCGCTGACCGGCTGGTGATCTAGGTGCCGCCGAAGATCCTCCGCAAACGCGCCGATGGTAGCGTAGCGCTCCTCCGGCCGCTTCTTCAGCGCCTTGGCGACGATGTTGTCCAAGTCGCCGGCGTAGAGGCGACGAAGCCGGTCGCGCGAGGTGGCTCGGGCCTCCGCCCCCGTGACCACCGCGCTCAGGCGAGGCGGCTCCGTGTCCAGGATTCCCTGGAGATGCTCCGCCGCCGTGCGCCGCCCCTCCCCGGTCGGGTGCCGGCCTGCCAGTAAGACATAGAGCAGCACCCCCAGCGCGTAGACATCAGTCGCCGTGGTCACCGCTCCGCCGGCGACCTGCTCGGGCGCCGCGTACTCCGGGGTAAGGGCTCGACCCCCGACATCGGTGAGGGTCGAGGCTTCGGCTCCCGCGCCTCCCTCCTCCTGCAGCTTGGCGATGCCGAAGTCGAGTAGCTTCACGGTGCCGTCGGGGGCCACCAGAATGTTGGATGGCTTGAGATCGCGGTGGACGATCAGGTTCGCGTGGGCGTGGGCAACCGCGGCCAGCACGTCGAGGAACAATCGGACCCGCGTCTCCGGCGGGAGGCGGTGGGCATCGGCGTAGTGGTCGATCCGCTCGCCCTGCACGTGCTCCAGCACCAGGAACGGCTGGCCGGCAGCGTTCAACCCGGCGTCGAGCAGGCGGGCGATATTGGGATGGCTGAGGCGGGCGAGCACAGTTCCTTCCCGGCGGAAGCGCTCGGCCCCGACCGCGTCGAGCAACGCGAGGTTGAGCAGCTTGACCGCAACCTTGCCCTCGTAGCGGCCATCGCTGCGCCGGGCGAGCCACACCGTGCCCATCCCGCCCTGGCCCAACGGACGCTCGAGCGTGTAGGCGCCTAGCCGCTGCCCGGAAAGCCCGGGCGCCGCGAGCGCGGTGCCGGACAGAAATCCCTTCGCGTCGAGGCCCGCTTCTGCCCCGAGCAGCGCCTCCAGCTCGGCTGCGTGCGCCGGCTGCTCCACTCGCAGCCGCGAGAGCCACGCCTCCCGCTCCAGAGGCGCGAGGTCGAGCGCCTGGTCCAGCAACGCGTGCAGAGTCGCCAGCAATTCGGTGTTGGTGTGCGTCATCCCAGTGCCACGATGGGGAGAGGGCGTCAGGACTCCTGCATGGCGCGATGGAGCAGGAGCCGGGCCTTGCGCCAGTCCCGCTGCACCGTTCGCTCCGACACTCGTCGCAGCTCGGCCACCTCGCCCAACGAAAAGCCGCAGAAGAAGTGCAGGTCCACCAGTTGGGCCAGGCTGGCATCCGCTGCGGCGAGGGTGTCGAGCGCGGTGCCAAGCTGCTCCAGATCGTCGGGGAGAACATCCTCTTTGGCCGCCACGTCCGCCCCCGACGAGGTGATGTAGAACTCGCCGCCCCGCTTCTGAGTTCGGCGGCGACGAGCATAGTCGATCATCAGTCCCCGCATCGCCCGGCCCGCGTAGGCCAGGAACTGCGGCCGGCTGGCGAACTGGATTCCCTCTCGCCCCGCGATGTTGAGGTAGGCTTCGTGCAGGAGGGTAGTCGTGCCGAGGGTGAGCTCGGAGCCACCGCGATGGAGCTCGCGCTCGGCGATCGTGTGCAGCTCGCGATAGAGTGCCGCGAACAGTGCGCTCGCGGCCGCTCCGTCACCTGTTTCGGCGCTGGAGATGAGCTGGCTGATGGGCCTGTCCATGCCCGGTTGCTCCCCGGACCACGACTGTGTTCCGGAGAGAACTTACGGATCGGCGCTGAGAGCGTCAAACGCGCTAGTTCCTGGCGAGGTCCCCCCGGCTGTCGTCTACCGGCAGGCCGCTTGGCACACTCTGGGGAGTGAGCCGACGTAGGTTGCGGGCGGCAGGATCGGTGAGCGCCTTCATAAACTCGGTCACCTCGTCCACAACCTGAGGCGGGAAGACCACTCCAGTCAGCAGTGGATCGCGGGTCGCCAGAATGGCCTCCGCGGTTGGCAGGACGCTGCCCTGCAGCAGGGGCTCGAGCTGGTTGATGGCGAAGCTCCGCAGCTTGACATCGGACTCGCTGTAATGGTCAACGAAGTCCCGCAAACCGATGATGGCGCCGTCGTGACCGTAGGGAGCGGTCAGCTCCACATTTCGGAGGGCTGGCGTGCGAAAGGCGTACTGCTCCGCCGCATTCCCGGTGACCCGCATCCGGCCGAAGTCGTCCCGCCCGCCTCCGTCCCCCTGGCCCGGGCCCAGTTGGGCGACGGCGACGTTGTGGAACAGGTTGTCGGTGAAGGCGGGACCGTTGTGGCAGATCGAGCACCGGGCGCTCATGAAGTTCTTGGCCCCGGCAAGCTGCACGGCCGTCATGGCGCCGTCGTCCCCAGCGAGAAACCGGTCCCAGGGGGAGTTGGTGAACGCCATCTTCTCCACGAAGAACCCCGCGATGGCATTGCTGGCGTGCGCGAAGGTCATCTGCCCGAAGCGCTGACCGGGATATGCCGCCTCGAACATGCGGCGGTACTGAGCGATGCGACCGAGCCGGTCCATCAGCGCTGCCCATATCAGCGGCTCCTGATTATCCGACAGCTCGGCAAGTTCGTTGTCCCGATCCGCCCGCATCTCTGAGCGCGACAGAACCGGGAACAGCGGCAGCGCGGACAGGGTCCCGAACTCGAACACCTGAGTCATGGTCGCTGGCAGCCTGTCTGCCGCCGGTGTGTGGAATACGCCGGCGGCATCCCGCGAGACCCGTCCGTCCCAGAACAGCGGCTGGAGGGCAAACAGGTTGAAGAGGGGCGGCGCATTTCGGGGAATGAACGCGCTCTCCGGATGCACCCGGTCCGTGCCGAGCCCCGCCGCCCCCTGGCCGATCGAAAGACTCCGGCCGTCGCCGGTGGCGAATCGAGGCATGTGGCAGGTCATGCAGGCGATGTCGCGATTGCCGCTCAGGATCTTGTCGAATGCGAGCGCCTGGCCGAGCTGCACCAGCTCCGGCCGCACCTGGGGCGGTCGCCGGAGCGGGGTAATCCCTCGCCCTGCCGTGAGCAGGCGGACCTCGGCGGCCAGCGCGCTGAGATCAGAGGTGGCCAGCGAGGGGCCGGCAGTGGCTTCGGTGGTGGTATCCTGATCGCACGCGGCGAGGAGCGCGAGCGTGGCCGGAACCAAGCGGTGAACGATCCGGGTTAGTGGCCCCATTGGGGGCTCCTGTGGAGGGGTGCCTATTAATGAGATCGAAATTTCCGGGCGGTACCCGACACCATCTCCAATCGGGCTCCCCATCAAAGGCTGGGTCCTGAGTCAGGTTGACCTCGTCTGAGCCTTCCAGCTTTCTTCGAGTACCACTTCCCGTTCCACAAGACGACCGGCGCCCGGGGTTGAGCATGAGTCTCAAAAGGACCCACTGGATGTTGTCAGTTGCGGTCGCGTTCGGGTGCAGTACGGACCGCCCTCCGTCGCCAGTCGGGGCAGCCGAAGCTCGGCCCGAGCAAGCCCAGCCGACTGCTGCCGACGACAGTCTCTCCAATCCAACTCTCACCGAGTTGAGCCGGTTGGTCTCGCAACGCTGGACGTTCGACCTCGACAGTATGGTCCGGAGGCGGGCCATTCGGGTCCTCGTGCCGTCCAGCAGGACGCTGTACTTCGAGGATCGGGGCCGCCTTCGCGGGGCCTCGTATGAAGCGGTCGAGGAGTTCGAGCGGTCCCTCAACCGGAAGCTCAAGACCGGAGCGCTCCCCATAGAATGCATCATGATCCCGGTGCCTCGGGACCAGCTCATATCCCGGCTGGCCGCTGGACGCGGTGACCTGGCAGTCGGCACCATCCAGGTCACCCCGGAGCGGGAACTCCGAGTGGACTTCTCCGAACCGATCTTCCGGGGCGTGCGGGAGATCGTGGTTACCGGGCCCGGGGCGCCCTCGTTGCGAAGGCTCGATGATCTCGCGGGCCGCGAGGTCTACGTCCGCGCCTCCAGCAGCTATGCCGAGAATCTGCGGCGGCTCAACGAGAGATGGCGGACCAGGGGGATCAAGCCGGTGGTGATTCGTCCGGCCGATGAGAACCTGGAAGATGGCGACATCCTGGAGATGGTGCACACCGGTGTGGTGCCGATCACGGTAACAGACAGCGCTACTACGGAGGTCTACCGCTCGCTCCTTCCCAGTCTCCATGTCCGGAACGATCTGGAGCTCGCCTCCGGCGGCACGCTCGCCTGGGCTATGCGCAAGGGAACGCCTCGGCTCCGGGCTGAAGTCAACGAATTCGTGCGGGGCCATCGCGTGGGGACCACGTTCGGCAACATTGTGACTCGCCGTTACTTCCGGGACACCGCCAGGCTCAGGAACCCGACGGGGCCGGAGGACCGGCGTCGCTTCGACCAGGTCGTCGAGGCGTTCCGGAAGTATGGAGCCGAGTTCGATCTCGACCCCCTGCTGCTTCTGGCGCAGGGCTACCAGGAATCAGGTCTGGACCAGAGCCGCCGCAGTCACGCGGGCGCGGTTGGCGTGATGCAGATCAAGCCATCCACTGCCGCCGGTGCTCCCATCGGCATCACCGGCGTGGACCGACTCGAGAACAACGTGCGGGCCGGGGCGAAGTACCTGCGGTTCATCATCGATCACTACTATGAAGACGAACCCATGAGCCCGCTCGATAAGGAGCTCTTCGCCATGGCGTCCTACAATGCGGGCCCGGCCCGGATCGCGAAGCTGCGGCGCCAAACCAAAGATGTTGGCCTGGATCCGAACCGCTGGTTCCAGCATGTGGAAGTGGTGGTGTCCAAGGAGATCGGCCGGGAGACGGTCGACTACGTAGGCAACATCTTCAAGTACTATCTCACTTACAATCTTCTCGACCAGCGGCAACGGGCTCGCGACCAGGCCGAGACCGCCGCGCCAACATCTTATCCTTGACTGGCCATCTTGCGAGATAACCTAGCAGGTCTTCAAGCCGCCCTGGCGGATCGCTATCGGGTCGACCATGTGCTCGGCAAGGGCGGCATGGCGACAGTCTATCTCGCGCGCGATCTCCAGCACGACCGCGCCATCGCACTCAAAGTGCTCCACCCCGAGCTCGGCTTTACGGTGGGCGCCGACCGCTTCAAGCGCGAGATCCGCGTAGCCGCGCGGTTGCAGCATCCCAACATCCTTGGGATCCTCGACTCGGGTGAGACGGCCGGTCCCCCCGAAGCGGGTGGTGGGCAGCTCTGGTTCACCATGCCACTGGTCGAGGGCGAGAACCTGTATGAGCGGCTCCAGCGTGAGCACCAGCTCCCGGCCGACGAGGGACTCCGGATCGGGACCGCGGCGGCCGGCGCGCTCGCCTACGCCCACGAGCAGGGCGTAGTTCACCGCGACATCAAGCCCGACAACATCATGCTCTCAGGCGACCAGGTGCTGGTCGCCGACTTCGGCGTGGCCCGGGCGGTGAGCGAGGTGGCGGAGAAGCTCACCGCCACAGGCATGATCGTCGGAACCCCAACCTATATGAGCCCCGAGCAGGCGAGCGGCGATAAGGAGATCGATGGCCGGAGTGATATCTTCGCGCTCGGTTGCGTGCTTTACGAAATGCTCGCCGGCCAGCCGCCGTTCAAGGGGCCGACCCCCCAAGTCACCCTGATGCTCCGGTTCATGGGCCCGCCCCGCCCACTGCGGCCGTGGGTCCAGATCCCGGAGCATGTGGAGACGGCGATCATCCGTGCCCTGGCTAAGGATCCGGCCGAGCGCTACGCCACCGCCGCCGAGTTCGCTGATGCTTTGGCCGGACGTGAGCCAGCGCCCCCACCGGTCCAGGCGGACACGAGCTCCTCGACACGGAAGGGTTGCGCCGCCATCCTCCTCCTGGCGGCGGGAGTAGCAGCGATGGCCGAGCACCTTCTGTAGCACCGCCAATATCCTACTTGCCCGCGATTCGGATAGGCGGTTCATGGCGGGGTTCGCCTCGGCTTTTCGATTCTCCTTATGGAGCCAGCACGGTTCCTCCTTATCGCACCCTGGCAGGGAGTTGTCCGATGTTAGCCCTCCTTCTCCGGCTCCCCGGCGCCCGCTTCGCGCGGGCCTCCCGGCGGGCTGCTCCGCTCGCCGGCGCCCTGGCCGTCGTCCTGGCCTGCAACGAGGACAAGACGACCACTGGGCCGGACTTCAAAGGCGGCAATGCCGCGCCGCTCACGGCCAGCCCGGCGGAGCTCGAGTTCACCATACCGCCGGCCACGCCGGCCAGCCTCACGGCCAGCGTTCAATACACCACTATCATCACGGCGCACAGCTCGGACGAGGCCTGTGCCACGGTCTCACCCCTGAGCGTTCCGGCAGTGAAGCCGGAGGGGAGTTCCGTATACATAGCCACCTTTACCGTCACGCCAGTTGGCGTGGGATCCTGCACGATCACGCTGACCGATAAGAAGGGAGAGCAGGTACAGGTGCCGGTGGAGGTTACGGCGGCACCGGTGGTCACCCAGCCGGTGACGCTAGGGGTCGGCGCTTTCCACACCTGCGGTCTCACGGTCCAGGGCGGGGTCTATTGCTGGGGCAACAACGTCTTCGGCCAACTAGGTGACGGGACCACCACGGATCATCCGACCCCCACTCCAGTGACCGGTCCGGGCAGTGGCCCGGCACTGAGCTTCGCGAGCCTCGCGGTCGCCTACACGCACACCTGCGCGCTCACCAGCGACGGCACGGCCTACTGTTGGGGACTCAACAGCTCCAGCCAACTCGGCGACGGGGGCACCACAAATCAGGCCGCCCCCATTGCGGTGATCGGTCCGGGCGGTGGCCCGGCACTGGCTTTCGCGAGCCTCACAGGGGGCGGTGACCACACCTGCGGACTCACCAGCGCGGGCTTGGCCTACTGCTGGGGCCAGAACGCCTACGGTCAACTCGGTGACGGGACCACAACGGGCCGCACCGCGCCAACTGCGGTGACCGGCCCGGGCGGTGGTGCGGCACTTACCTTCACGAGGCTCGTAGCCGGCTTGTTCCACACCTGCGGGCTCATCACCGGGGGCACTGCCTATTGCTGGGGCCGGAACGAGTTCGGCTCACTGGGAGACGGGACCACCACCAACCAGACATCACCCGTTGCGGTGACCGGCGGCCTCTCCTTCACGAGCCTTACCGGGGGCGGGAACGAGACGGGCGACCACACCTGCGGTGTCACCACCGCTGGGGCGGCATATTGCTGGGGGTTCAACGACGAGGGCCAGATCGGCGACGGAAGCATCACGAATCAGACCGTGCCCGCTGCGGTCGCTGGGGGGCTCACCTTCGCCAGCCTTGCGGCGGGGAGCCGACAAAGCTGTGGGCGTATGAGCAGCGGCGCTGCCTACTATTGGGGCCTGAACTTTGGCGGCGACGGCACATTTGGTGGGAACAAGCTCTCCCCGGCCGCAGTTGCGCCGCCCACCGGGTCTTCGAGTCCGCTCAGCTTCACCAGTCTCACCACGGGCGGTGGCGGACACACCTGCGGGTTGACCAGCGACGGCGCGGCATATTGCTGGGGCTCTAACGACGTTGGTCAAGTTGGCGACGGGACCACGAGCACCACGAATCAGCTGGTGCCCATTGCGGTGACCGGCGGCCTCACCTTCGCGACTCCCTGAGCCCCGCCGACCCGCAGATAGAGGCGGTCACAAAAGGAAACCGCCCACGGTGGCAACCGTGGGCGGTTCTCTAGTTGGCCGTTAGCTCAATCATCCATTACTGCTGGGCCAGCCGACCGGAGGTCACCTTGAACTCGTCACGCCGGTTGCGAGCCCACGCCGCCTCGGACTCCTCCTGATCGAGGGGCTGCTCTTCGCCGTAGCCTACAGTCTCTACTCGCTCTTCCGAGATGCCGAGACTGACCAGGAACCTCTTGGCGGCTGCTGCGCGCCGGCTGCTGAGCGCCAGATTGTATTCATCAGAGCCCCGCTCGTCCGCGTGCCCCTCGATTCGAACTGAGAGGCTGGGGGCGGCGCGGAGCACTTCCGCCTTCTCTCCTAGCGCCTGGCGCGCGGCGGCACTGAGATCCCACTGGTCGAACCCGAAATAGATCCGTTGCTCGAGGGTCGCGCGCCGAGTGTCGTCGAGCAGCCCGTCAGGAATCTTCTCCACACTGACGGGGGTGTACGGGATGGTTGGCGTGGAGGAGGCGGCTTCGAGCTGGGGTGCCGGCTCTTCAACCTGGTTGCGGCTTCCGCAGCCGACACTCAAAGCCCCCAGGGCAACCAGAAATCCGGTCTGTCTGATGATTCCATGCATGATCGATTCTTCCTTCTGAAGTGTTTGGATAGGGTGCGGTGAGTTACAGGGTGCAGGCCGGTTCGGGTGCTGGACGCTGCAAGCACCTGCAGTGAGAAGTGCCAGAGCGAGCACCAAATCTCTGGCCGAACGCATAGAAAGCCCGTCGAATCAAGACGAATACCGGGTACGTGGCAGATACCGTGCCTGGAGCGCAGTGGGTATCGACCCTCCCCCTGGGCTCGAAGCAGGACTCTCCACTGGAGTCTGCTGGGTTGGATTGCTGGACTTTGCTGTGATTCGCTCGCACAGATGTTGAAGACTGCCGATGCTCCTGATTCCTGCCCGGCGGCCGGGCAAGAGATAAGTACGATCTGGAGCAACGACTCGAGCTGGTCGAGCGCTGCTCGGGTTCGCCCACAACCAGGTATGTGCCCAGTTCTGCCCGGGGAACCAGTTCCGGAAACTGGCCCCTGGGCATCCGGGGCCTTAGCCTTGAGATTCCCCCGTGGGACAAGACTCTTTGACCGAGACCCTGGCTCTGCTAACGGCCGCCCTGGCCGACCGCTACACGCTTGAGAAGGAACTCGGGCGCGGGGGGATGGCCACCGTCTATCTCGCACAGGACATCAAGCACGACCGTCCGGTGGCACTCAAGGTTCTTCACCCCGAGCTCGCGGCCACGCTGGGCCCCGAGCGCTTCCTACGTGAGATCCGGCTCGCTGCTCGCTTGCAGCACCCGCACATCCTCACGGTGCTCGATTCCGGCGAAGCGGCTGGCCAACTCTGGTTTACCATGCCCTATGTGGAGGGCGAGTCGCTCCG
>Ga0075421_100002650_pt1 | contig 21364 bp, 14 predicted proteins | sample SoiMetdeltSBSDD5_FD_75292 | JGI IMG/M metagenome (GOLD analysis project Ga0075421, IMG submission 75292) | Bulk soil microbial communities from a Populus tree surrounding site in Tennessee, USA - Soil MetaG P. deltoides SBSDD5 | ecosystem: Environmental > Terrestrial > Soil > Tree plantation...
TCCTTTTGTTCTTGGATCCTTCCCTTGTTCCTCTATCTCAATATAAAATTCAACATCTGATTCAGGCATCCACTTATAATTCCCTGTTAAAGTTATTGATCGGACATTAACTGTGTGAGGATGATCCAGACTCCACCCCTTGCCTTTACAGAATGCAGTTTTCAGTTTATCATATTCATCTCTAGTGAACGTTATTGAATGATTGGTTGAATGATATGTTACGAATTTAGATTTCTTCCACAGTCTTTCCGATTCTTCCAAATCACACTTTCTAATTTCTCCCGACTTCTTTTCCTCATCTTCTTTCTCTTTTTTAACTTGTTTTTTAACCTCTTCCCATGTCACTGTTCCATCTTGATCCTCTTTTACTATTCGTTCTTTAACTTCCTCCCAGCTCATTTTGTTAGCACCTATATAAAAGTTAAGTAATATTATAAATATTACTACGATTTTTTATAGTGACACTTAACTATTATGATTACGAAACATTCGTGAATTAGAGAGTGCTGTTCCACTAGCAGCTGCCACACATCGAAATTCACGGATCGGTATTTGCTTTGTCCCGATACGGGAAGAGTTCTACTAATAACTAATTATGGTTTATTAAAATATCGTTACTTTATGTAATATCAAAATAATCATGATATAATCAAGTAAAGTTGTCAATGCGTCGGGTTGTGAACCAAATTGGTTTGGCAAGGATGCCGCACAATAAGGGTAGCTATTCTTGTTATTTAAATGTCAAATCCATGACTTGACATTAGCTTACTAGACGTCTGAAACGACAACATCTTTACATAAAGGTCGGTTTAATATCTATTTTAAAAATATGTCAAACGAAGATAATCTGGATAAATCAAATGACATCTCTAGCGCATGGAAAGATATCGTAAAAACTTCAAAAGGTAATATTGCAAGCAGGTGTCAAGCAATAGATCTGCTATTTGAATTTCATAGGAAAGATCCTGAATCTTCATTACATCTACTCAAGAGGCTAGCTTCAAGTGATCAGCCTAAAGAAGTAAGACTTTACTTGGCGAAAAAGATGCAAAATAGTGGGCTACTTACTATTGAATATTATGATTTGCTTAAGACATTATTTGATAATCCTGACAAGGAAGTGGTTGCGTTTATAGTAACGACAAACCAACCCATATTTACGCAAGCAAATTTTCAAAACATTCTCGGAAATACATTCTTCGATTTCTTAAAGTCACAACGATTGGCATTTGATAGCCTAATTAATAGACCGTTTCGCTTTAATGAAAGACCGTTCTTATCTATTACTCAGGATATTACCAAAAATCACAATCTTTTCGTCGACGAAATGTCAAAGATTCACAAAAAACTGTCACAAGATCTTAATAGAGGGATCACCACAGCTGGTAGCAGGTCGTTTGGAGATTTTTTAAAGTCTCAACCTAGCGCATTATCTTTCAAAAATGCCGCTGCGTTTCAATCTATAAATGACACTATGAGTAAATTATTGAAATCTACTGCAGAGAAACAGAACAAATGGCTTAAGGATGTAGGCTCTTTCAATTCAGCAAAACCCTTTGTTTCATTCATCGATGTTAATAATCTTGCTCTTTCACCACTGAAGGCACAAATTAGAAGGACAGCCGGATTTTACTCCCCTCAAGAACTAGAATCAGTGAAGTTACCACCTGCTACTCCTTCCAATAAGAAAGCTCAATCACTAATTTCTAGATTAAAAGAGTGCAAGCCAGGCATACCTGATTGGAATAAATATCAGGACATATGCGAAGAAATCCTAACGTATTGTATGGTCCCTCCGTTACTAGAACCAATTTCGCAGTCTCGAACGAGGGATGGAATGCACATCAGGGACTTGATTTTTCATATTCCACACGGTCTATCTGGTTTTTGGACATATTTAATTTCAAAATACGGGACAGCAATTATCGTTGAGTGTAAAAATTACACTGATACTCTATCAGAGAATGAATTAATTATTTCGTCCAAGTATTATGGTAAGAAAAAGCTAACAAACTTGGGATTAGTTCTTACAAGAAATGGATTAAGTAATAACGGATTGAAAGCTCAAGAGAAATTATGGGACAAGGAGGATAAAATGTTACTAGTCCTTACAGATGAAGATTTGAAGAAGATGCTGGAACTTAAAGATAAGGGTGATAAGCCATGGATGATTGTTGATTTTCATGAACGGGAGTTTCTTTCCTCCTTAACATAATCGCTGTAATTTTTTCACAATTTAACGTATCCTGTAACAAAACACGGATGTTATCTCACCAATGATACCATCTAACTTGGCGTTATATCCAATGTGCATGTTTACGCTCTTTGCGATGGGTTATACTATCTAAAAGGAAGAAATTAGAAAAGCACTCGAACAAAAACCGGACCGTTAAATGACTTTTCAAAACTTATATGAATAATGGGATAATTTATAAATTCATGAGATATACAAGGTCTTCACACTTTAATGTCAATGAACTAAAAAAGTTTGCAAGAGATTTTATACGCAATAGATTAGACTCTTTAAAGAAGGATATAGAACATTGCCTGATGGAACCATTTGCTCCTTTTCCGGCAATTCTCTATTGTTTCAGCACCATCGACTTGTTAGGAGCTTTATATGCTGGTCAAGCAAATCCAAGGCATTCCGTCGGAGGAAAAAAAATTGTCACTAGTGAGAACTCTAAACTATATATGAAAGATTTTATGAACTATACTCAAGAACAGACCGATCTTATAATGAGTATATTTAGGCACAAGATGGTTCACTTAGCACAGCCGAATCCTATCAAGAAACATAATTCAAAAATTACATCTTGGAGATATGAGCATTCAAATTTATCAAAACATCTATCGCTAGACATACTATCACCACCAGTAGAGCTGCGAGTTAAACAAGATTGGAAGATACCAATAGAACAGGTTTTCAATATTAGTATATTTCATTTGATGGAGGATATTAGGGATTCTGTAGAGCGACATGGGGGATACCTGGATAAATTTGAAACGGATCAAAAACTTCAAAATAATTTTAAAAATGCAGTTGAGGAAATTTACAGATTTTAGAATTTTTAAAAATTTTACGACAGAGCATCTTGCTAACAAATTCTTGGTCGTGCACTTCCAAAACAACAATATTTTGCGAGAGTTCAACATCCGTAGTTTTGACAGAAAATATTGTGAATGAAACTAACCTCTGCTGACAAACTCATTCAAGTAATACAATAAGTTTTTCCCTCAACAATATCAACTGCATTTACAAATCTGTTTTTATATATTCGCGATTGCGTCGTGTGAACCGGATACAAGTTAGATGCGTTTATTTCCTCTATAATTTGAAAAAGATCTTTACTCCTTGCGTGTCCGGAACAATGGCACTGGAATTTATGCAGCCCAAAATGATCCATCCATGCATTTATCCTCTCTTGAGAGATCTCTTGTTCCTCATTATACGGCTCACTTGCTGAGTGAATATATATTGCACCGGCCTGCGGCTTCATATCTATCAATATGTTAAAGCTGTAAAATCCCATTGCACATATCACATTACGTTCATTTTTTATTATTTCCTGTGCATTCCAATTGTTGAGCCGATTCAAGAATTCCTTGTCACTTCGCCTATAGTCAGAATCCTGATACAGGCCAGTTCCTTTTTTAGGAAGATAGATTATGATGTCATCGTTATCAAAATTTGGAATATTTAGCTTGGGATCTTTCGACAGATACTTGAGTAAATATACATCATTCAATTTTACAACAAGTTTTCGATTATTTTCCTTTGCTACTTTAAGGAATGTTCGAAGCCTGTCTACATCTTTGAAATTAAAATCTGCTAAAATAAGTCTATTTGTTGCCGACACTACTTTTCCTGAGGCTTGAGAGACCAATTCCTCAGATTCTTCCTTAGGATCGTCAGCGATTCGAGTTCCTTCCATTATAAGTGCCACAGGATGTTCATTTTTTGCTTTTTCGACAAATTCTCTGGTCATTTCTGGAACTGTTCCATGCAACCTGATATCACCTGTGTAGGCAATGGGACCTTCAGAAGTGTATATTATGAACCCATATGCACCTGGAATAGAGTGGTCAACGTGAATTGGTTCTATTTCAAGAGATCCAATATTAAACTTGTCACCAGTTCTAAATGTATTGATTCTTCGTCTAACAGGTTCGTCCTTTCTGTAATATGGTCTTTTTTTAAATGATAGAATCTCTCGTTCAATATGTCTGCTGGATCTATCTTCTAATGCTTGCAGAATGAGGTGACAGGTTGCACCCATATAGATTGGTATCTCCTCATGCAGGAACGAAATATAATCCGCGTGATCAGAATGCGCGTGTGACAGTAAAACAGCGTCTACATTCGGTTCTAAAATTTTACGATCAGCCATTTTCATCAAATCATCACGATAGAGTCCTTCAATGTTTGGTAAGAGTCCCATTGTTAGAAAGTCCTCGATGCCATTGGATGCCCGAGGATTTATATATTCTTCAAAGAATTTGGCTCTGCGACTAAATGCCTTGCCAAAATCTAAAAATATTTTAGTATCCTTGTCTTCTAAAAGGATCTTATTGCCTCCTATTTCATTTACTCCCCCATAGAAGGTTAGCTTAACCATTACAATTCTAAATCATCTCAAAATCAATAAATGTATTGCTTTATTTCATAATGAAATATTCGATTTGAGTCATTTTACTATTCTAAATAGTTTCAGATCCCGAGGACCAATTCTTCAACCCAAATAATGGTTTTAAAATAGATCATCCAATTCCCAAATCGTTCCTCCAATTAACTCAGTGCAATTTATAGACTTAATGCAAGCGAAAACAATCAGATATATCGCTCAGAGAGCTGGTCTACTGGACAACTGTGTTGTCCATGTTTCTAATTAGGGATATTAATTTGCCGAGCCTAATCAGGCATTTTATAAAATTCGGTTTCGAGATTTTAAGCTTGCCCAACATTTCGGAATGTTCGCTCGTGTAAAGCCTCATCGATCTCAACCCGGTTGATTCATCCAGTAAATTCAAAAAGTGTTTGAGGAATTCTTCTCCAAAGATATTTTTGTCGAGTAAATTCCAGGATTTTAATAAACCTATGCAAAGAGGATGCATAAATAAAACGGATTGCGAATCCAGAACCAGCATTGGGAACAACGACCTGAGAGCAATTTCAAAAGAATTCTGGACTTGGTTTGACAAGGTGTAAGGAAGCTTGACCTCATGTTGGGCTTCTATTATTAAATCATATACTTTTTCTTTTAGTTCCATGACTGAAAATAATCTGGCAACTGAAGTATTTCGAAGAAAACTGCTCCATGCAATAATACCAATAAAAGATAGCAGTAGCTCGAAATGTGAATTCCCATAATCTGCTATGACCGTCAGGATGGAAAACTTTCGTCCCCCAGAACTAGAAATGTCAGTAATTATTGCATTAAGGAAACTGAATTCATTTGAACGAGAAGACATTTCTTCAGACAGATCTAGATCCAGCAATCCAGTAACATACTCCCATGAAGGTGATTGGCCATCCATATTCAATATTTTCAGATGGGCTTCCCTACATTCTATCATGTGGCCTTCCAGTGGAACTGTAGACTTTCTTCCAAGTTCTTCCACCACACATATCGTTTTTCTAATATTAATGACCGAGGTTACTTTTTCTCTGGTATGTAGAAAATGGGAACAAGAGTTGAACTTTGATGTATCCCAATTCCAAAATCCATAGGTGAAATACTTGTTCATTATCGCAGATATCTGTGCTTCCGCAGGTCTTGGCACTGACTCATTCTGGATCAAAAAATTCATACTTGAATATTCCAGTGGCTTCGCGCTGATAGGAAACTCCCAGCAATCTATACCTGCATTAGATAACGGCGTGGAATTTGGAGAGAAAAAATTTTCCGTTCTCTCACCGTATAGCTTGAGAATTGAAATTCTATTGAGGCTGGCAAAATAAACTGGGACTAATCCAAGACTAGCAAAATATGAATACTGTCTCACAGGATAGTTGTGGCGAGTTCTGAATCTGCAAATAGGATGAGAAAGAGTAACGTATGTAGGCAGACCGAACTTTAATCTAAAGGCTAAGTTTCCTCCCAAGTCGGAACTCTTGACAATTTCTCCATGTTCCAAGACACTTTCGCCAATGCTCTGTAATACAGATTCGTTAGTGAGAATATAGTCCAAGTATGTATTTCTATCAAAATTCTGAAGTAATTTGCCCAAATGATTTTCATGCAGTCCCACGACCATTTTTTCACTTCACCACTGATTTTTTCTCGACCAATTTTGCACTTGCGTTGACAGAAAGATGATCTATTAATTGAGCAAGTTTCCAAGCCGTATTACCGCTTAGCCGTAGCATTATTTCGTGGTTATTTACTAGGCCCTTCCAGGTTAGATTTGCTGAACCCAATAATGCGATAGAACGATCAATTACGATTAGCTTTGCGTGGAGGTCTTCAGCATGACTCTTAGGTTCGAAGTTTAACAACTTCAAATTCAAATAACTGTCATTTAATGATTTTAGCCGGCTTTTTACAATTGGAGGCTGCGAATCCAGTCTATTAATGACAATCAATAATCGCAGACCTCTTTGCAATACTTTTTCAATTATGTCAAAAATCATGTAGGAGCTTTCACTTACGGAATATGCAGCTATAGATATCTCTTCAGATGCTCTTGCAAAGGATTCCTCCATCATGGTCCAGATTGAAATATCGCCTTTTCCGAGCCATGAGCTTCCGCTCACGGCGATTTCTAAAGAACTATCATCTGGTATCAGAGAGATCCCCTGAGGACATTTCTATCAAGGAACATATTCCTTAATTCACAAGACGTTTCAGATAATAATGTGCAGGCATAGCATGCTGCTCCGTTATTTACCGTTGCTGATGGTTTCTGTTCTGAACAGAGAGGATCATTTGAGCAGTAGTTCAAATTCTTCAATGCGGATTTCATGACTCTTTCGAATATTGATACTAGGGATATTAATCCTCCCAAGCTCCCGTCGCCGCCAGGTTGTGTGGCATACAATAATATTCCACCAGAAAAATTGCCAGTCTTATCATCAATTTCACCATATATCCGCTCTCTGATTGATGCCGAAGAGTATCCCGAATCAACCGACAGCGCATTAATAATTCTATGGGAAAGTGTGTGCCACCAGACAAATTGTGGATGGAAGAAAATAGATGATTCAGAAGCATAAAATTTATTCCATGACCCATCATTGACAGGAATCCCATTTGGAATATCTATAAAAATTCCTTCACCAAACTGTTCCATTCCAGCATACCACCTATCGTTACCATCATAATAATAAGTTTCAACTAATTTATTTTTTAGCGGGTCAGTCCCCAACCTTCTATAGCCTTTCTGAACGATCATTATCCGTAAATTCTCAATTGGCGCAATGCGTAATTCGAATGGACCAAATTTTACTCCACTTCTAACTTTATGTTTGTTAATCTGAAATGAGGGGTTTGAGTCACACGGGTCCGATGGATAGCCAAACTGAGATGCAGTCTCCAGTTCGTGAAACTCTTCGAGTTTTACTTGATCTAGTGTTAGATCGTTTTCTATCATCCTTCGTTCCAAATCATGAATAGCTTTTGTTATCTGGCCTTCTTCCGAATTTCTCACGATTTCTACATCTTCAGGAGATATGACTTTGGTTTTTTCGCGCATATATGTCATCTTCATTAGTAACTTATCCTTTGTCCAATCCCCCTCACCCATGATTACTCCTTTTATCAACGTTTTTGATAGTAGATTATCCAGAGGACTATTCCTAGTTGGTATTGCCACGGTAGTTATAATCTCGGGGATTCGCAGGCTTGAGGAACCTCTCAAGACAACTTGGGCTTTTTTGCTGCAGGCAGCAATTTTTGAATGGGCGCTTTCAGGGATTTTTCCGCTGCATTTTATTGTTTTTGCATAAATATCTGTTAATCTGATACTCTGACCACATTCCAGACAACGTATTGTTACATTTCTCAGCGAGCTGCCTGTTCTTGATTCCCATTCAAAAATTATTGAGCTACAGGGGTTATTATTTTCATGCAATATCCCCTGCCAATCGACATCGTCTAGGTGCCCGTCAGAACAAGCACGGACAAAACGGATCGATTGTTTTCGGGCAGAATTTACGTTACCATCATCAATGCACTGTTGGCACTGTGTTCTATCATTTGAACCTATAACGAATAACTTATTGTGCTGTTCGCACAAAGCCCACTGGGGAAACGGTATTGTTTTGAATATAGGTATGGAATCTGGGATATCGAGATCCAAGTTGGTTGGCAATCTGAATATTCTTCCACCATTCAACAACTGTGAAGTCACAATATCATGGATCTCAAAATATTCTACTGATGGCTTTCTACCCGATATGAAAACCCTCCCCCAGTTTTGAAAATCAGAAATAATTCTAGGTCCTCCCGAAGCTTCAATTATGCTACCTACGCCGTAGGATAGGGTGAATTGTGATGGCCGGATAGCAAGACCTTTCATTCTAACCAAACCTCGCCGTAGGTTCTATGTCACGCAACGATGTGGGCACCTTTTCAAATACCTGCCTTAACCCGTATTTCTTATGAGCAGCATCTCCTAGAACTACTGAATGCTCTGGTCTATAATTAATTGAGGCTTCGTAGTAGAAAAGAGGGACGTCACCCGTCAACGCGATGTGACGCCATAGGTCTAATCCTGAAGACAACAGTGTTCTGACCCATAATTTCTCGCGCCTGCGACCTGGCGGTTGATTCTGCCCTCTCTCCTCCAAGAAAGTAACAATTTGTTCTATCTCAGATGCGGTTCTACAAGTCGACATTTTTCTGGATCCGCTCGCATCAGGGGAACTTCTTTTGAAATTGTCCGGACTCCAGTAAGGAGGAATAGAGACATTGTTGATGGATCTTCCGTTTCGTAATATGGAAACAAATACTGGCCCGAGCGCTCTCTGACACGCTCGAGGAGAAAATGGTGCAACGGTGACGGGTTCAACTTGACGGTGTATTGTTCTATGATATCCTGTGAAGAATTCATAGTGTGCCAGATCCCTCGGCCTGGTTGATCTTAAAAAGGTAACAACCAGTGCACCCATCTGTCTCCCTACCCTACCAGTGGCTTGAATATAGCTGGAGGTGGTTTTAGGCTGGCCATGAACAACCATCACAGAAAGCCGGTCGATATCCACCCCTGTTCCGAACATTGAGGTCGCCATCACTGCATCAATATCTCTGCTTGGGTTACTAAGTTGATTTAGAATCAGGGGCAACCTCAAAGAATTAATATTGCTTGAAAGTTCCAAATAAGAAGTAATTGAAATGTCTCTCTTTCGGAACGGATCAGTAAGGTTTTTGATCCTTTCAGGAATGTCTTGTCTGTAGAGACTCACGGCTTGTGCAAGTTCCTTTATTGCATTGAAGTAACCCACTATTGTCCAGTAATAGTCAAGTTCTTCAGCTAATGATCTATTAGATCTCTCTATTACGTTTTGGCATTCTTGAAGCAGTCTCGCCCAGATTCTAACTGTAGGAGTTTGAGGGCCCTTTCCAGGTGCACAGACCCCTACATACAGTCTTCCCGGCCCATCATCATCCAGACTTCCCTCGGAGATTTGAGTGAAGAAGTTATCACCGATAGAAAGGCCGAGTGGCGGAAACTGTTTTACGTCACGATTATAGAGAGATCTAGTTTGCGAGTTCGCCTCGTGAATAGTTGCTGTAGAGGCAATATACTTTGCTTTAATATTTTGATTCCCCGCTTTTCTAGATGTGAGAACATCAATTATACATTCATAAAGTCCCACTAGGCTTCCAAGAGGCCCGTCGATCAGATGCAGCTCGTCTTGAAGAATCAAGTCCGGAGGATACAAGGATTTCACCTCAATACCCTTTGCAAGTTTTGCAGAACCTGTATCCGGTGGATTTTCCATTCTATAGTAGCCCCAGTGAGTATCGAAAACATTAACGTTACCAAAAATAGAGGATGCTTTTGGTTCGAAGGCAAGTCTCGCAAATTTGTCGACAGTTGCGATAATTATAGAAGGGCACCAAGCATAAATCTGTGCATCTACTGTGAAAGCAGGTATTGGAACGCCCCGTGATTTGCTGGGGTTTGAAGGTAATTGAAATGGCTCTATTATTGGTAAACTAGATACATTTGCTCCGTCACCGGGTATCGACTCTTCAGATGTCACTGCATTAAGTTCGCAATTGGGATTCGGACATCTTATTTCAAAATCATAGGGACTCCGGTTTACATCGTTAAGTTTTTTTATAAAGTAACCTGGCCTGGAAGCTTGAGCGCAGACAAGACTAGTGGTTTTTATCTTTAGGACTGAGGCAAAGATCTTTCTCCACCAGTTATTAATTTTAATATCAGTTATATCTCCTGTCAGAGAGCTGAATTCAACTTCAGCAACAAAATATTTTCGCATTGGCAAATTATGAATTCTTATTTTATGAATAAACACTTCTGAATAGCCAGGATCCTTAAGGATGTCGGATGGCTTGTCATCCGCAGTGAATGTAAGGAAAACTACCTGGTTTTGCGCAGGGACCCCTTCCGAAGCTATGGCGAGCACAGCAGAACAACATGGACATGAAGAGACCTGTGCAGGTTCTCCCTGAAATTCTATTTTCTCGCCAGGATTGTAATCCTTATGCTTGTATGTCAAAATACCAACTGCCCCTACATTTCTTGTTCTTATTTTGGTAGTCTTATCGAACCCCATATGATCAACTAAATTGTTGGGTGTAACTTCTCCACCTACCCAAAGACCGATGGAAAATCTGCTATCTCCCCATAAACCTTGGCTATCATTTTTAAGATATTGTGGTAGCCAATTTTTAACCCTCAAATACTCACAGGCAGTAATGGCATTTAATGTTCTCCTAAATTGTTGAATCGTAAGAAGTCTTAGAGTATATCTGGAAATTGCCGATGTTCCGAAGGAGTGTTTAATTCCTGATTTTAGTAACTTCCTTCTTCTATAAAGTATAGTAAAAATCAAAAGACCAAGATAAGCCTCCGTTTTTCCCCCTCCGGTAGGAAACCACAACAGGTCGCAAATCTGTCTGTCGGAATGGCTCTCGTCAATGATGCCCCTGATGCATTGAAGTATGAATGCAATTTGAAAAGGGCGCCAAGTCAAATGTTTCTTTCTTCCCCAAACTGATTGCATATCCATAGCTTTATTCATAAAACAAAATGCAAGTCTTGCATCATCATTTCCCAGAAGTAGCTCTACACCATCGTTCATGCGTCTAAGACACAATTTACTTTCGTCGATTATTTCGTGGGCAGCAGATCTATATTCCCCAGAGATACTGTCCGCAATTTTTTCTTGTCCATCAATCCACTTGCTGTAAGCAGCACAGATTTTACGCAGTGGAAAAGCAAATTTTTCCTCACTCCGTGTTTCTGAGATTTGATCGGCTCGTGTATCTCCTTCTTCCATACCCATCTCCCCCAATGAAGGCGATGACTGTCGAGAAATGTAGGTCGGCAAATAATCTGTTCTCAAGTCTGGGAAAAGGAATAGATTTCTTTCCTCTTCAGTTAATAAAATGATATCGGTGGAATATTGATGTTGATTATTTGCATGCTCTTTCAATAGTAGAAAATCTATATCCTTCCAACAGGCGCCGCAAAGATGTCCTCTAGCTAGAGTAGGGAAATCGCGGTAGGATAGCATAGTCTTTTTATAATCTGGCTCGTAACTCCCGACTTCGTCCAAGGATTCCAATATTACATTTGGAGATAGTTTTATCCTAATTTGTGGTTGAAAAATTAAATCCTCAGTGGCTGTTCTGCCATTAGATTGAACATTATTTACCAAAAACAGAGATACATGGTATCTGTCATCTTTCAGTTTAACTGTCCTCATGACTATTCTTGCTTCTTTCTCTTTCGGGTTCCAAGATCTATCTGTGGAAACGTCTTGATGCATAACAGTAAATTTGTGCGGATTTCTTTTCCACGGAATCCCCTTCCCTTTACTCGAGTAGCGACCCCAAGTTATACAGAAACTAAGTTTAGGAAAATCATCAGGACTTTTTACTATGAAAGAAATTCCCATGCTTTTGGGAAAGGACCGGGGACCTAAAACTGTAGAACGCATATCGAAATCATCTGAAATATCAGAAGCATCTTCCTCAGATTCTTCATCAGAAATGTTGGCGGTAATATCCGACTTTGAAATGTCATTGACAGGACTGGAAATCAGATCCTGAGGTTCAAGGATGCCTGTGATATATTCATCCCTTGGATCAATGTCGTGAGGGAAAGTTTCCTCCGCCCCGTTGCGAGGACCAAGAAGCTCAGCTATCAGTGAATGATAAAGATTGGATCTCATTGACATAGCAGGCAAGCTAAGTCCGATCAGGTTTATAAAGTTGCAAGGCGGAACGTAATTTCTAGTGTTATTAGCAGATGGGAGAAGTCATTCCGCTGAACTTGCCCCTAGACTTTGCCATGACTCGACCTTGTATGATATAAATGCTGTCCGCAAAGTTACACGAAAAAAAAAGTATTTTGCCCAGAAATTATTGGAATGGAGTAAAACCACAGGTGTTTCATATCCTTGGAGGCAAACTGACAATCCATACGATGTTCTTGTATCCGAGTTTTTACTTCGAAAGACGAGAGCTGACAAAGCATCCGAAGTATACACCAAATTACTGAATAAGTATCCCTCTCTAGGAGACTTGAACAAAGCTGACACTGACGAGATTCGATCTGTAGTAAATTCACTGGGTTTGGGAAAAACTAGAAGCATCTGGATGAAAAATTGCTTGAAAAAAATATGTGAAAGGTTTGGAAACCGTATTTCATCAGAGGATCGTATATATCAAGCGCTTGATAAAAATCAAAAATACCTGCGAAGTGCCCTCCAATGCTTTGCCTACGATGAAAATTGTGCTATTTTGGACGTTAATGTCAGCAGAGTTATTGAAAGAATGTTTTCTATAGATCTGGGAAAAGAACCACATAAGAGAACCTTTGCTTGGGTTTTAGCTTCTATACTGGTTCCGGAAAAATTCTACAAAGAATACAACTGGGCGCTTCTAGATCTGGGCAGATTGATATGCAAGGCAAGAAAACCGGCGTGCGATATCTGCCCACTGCGAAAGTCCTGTGAATATGCGCGTGGTCATCGCAAGCAACCAGCAGATTGAATGGAGCGCTTTATCTTTTTTGCTATGAAATGTGCGAACAGGGGAGGAACAGCGTTGCCTATTTGTCTAAATTGATGCGTCTGATATCCTTCAAATACAAAACTATCATCAAAAGACTGTAATCTAGCAGCCTCACGGGGGGTCAGTGTTCTGCTCTGAGTCCTGTCGGGATGGATATACATTAGGCCATCTTTTGATAGATGTGCCATTATAGTGGTTGATGGACTATCCCATTTCTGTTTCTTGTATTTATCGGTAAAAATATCATTTCGGTAGGGAATAATTCCAGTTGGCAAATCTTTTGAAGTCTGTCCAGGTTTTAACATGTTAAAAATTTTAATATCTCTTGAGTTATGGTCCCGTGATATGTGATTGAAGATGCCGGGTGACTTTGCGCGCCGTTTCTTTGCATATCCAGAGATCTCATGATTTTTAGTATACTTCATGAATGGCATCCCTCCTCCTACTCTTATACTTGGCAGATCTGAAATAGCGTCTTTGAGACTAATATGCCGTTTCCTGTCAGCCGGTGATTCCCCATGAGTAGGATCGAGTTCAGGGTTTCTAATACCCAATTTATTTCCTATAATAATGGCACGCTTCCTGTGCTGTGGAACGCCAAAATCAGCTGCATCTTTTCTGTAGAAGTTAACACAATAAGTTTCATTCAACTCAGATTCTATCGCCTTTTTAACGGTCCCTTCAGATATTGAAAGCATTCTCTCAACATTTTCAATAAGAAAGAATGAAGGTTTAATTTCCTTAACGAGCCTGAGAAATTCTCGATACAGGTTATTTAACGGATGATCCAGCGTTCCAGGTCTGCCTAACGATCTCCATTTCGCTATACCTACGCTGCTGAATGCCTGACATGGTGGTCCTCCAATCAATATATCAATTTTTTCTTGTCCCGTTTGTGAGTAAATGAATTTAGCATCGACATCGGTTATATCTTTCATAACTCCTCGATTTTTATGATGTCTGTTATAGGTTTCAATGGCCCATGGATCACAATCTACACCTAACAGGACATCAAATCCTGCTTTAGTGAATCCCTGTGATAATCCACCACAACCACAGAAAATATCAACAGCGGTTACTTTTGATTTCAGTTTTTTCTCCTCTGAATGGTCAATCACAGTGGAATCAATATATAAATAATTCTGATCTTTTCTTGTCCACCGATTACTAAGATACGATTGCAAAGCTCTGAACAAATTAAGACTTAACTCAGAAATATCATCATATAGTGAAATTAATTTATTGATGTGCCAAATAACCTATACTAGTAACGTCTATTATGCTTTATCCATATTCATTAATTTTAATAATTTCATAATCTCACATACTTTGTATGTTAGCAAAATTAACATCATATCAGCTCAAGTGATGTTATTTGAGTGAAATATTGAATCCAAACTCTATGGTGACAGATTCCTATTACATTTATGCAAATAAATAATTGTATAAAACTCTATAGCTACTAAATGGCAAGAAGATACAGTGGAAGAATTCAATTTTCGAAGGTTGACGTCCAAAACTATTTGAAAAAAAATGGCCTTTCATTAACTTACTTGATCTTGAATCAATCTTGGATCACATTAATCGGTAGGCAAATGCTTTTCGCTGAGAAAGCACAGCACTATAGAAATTATGTTTCTAACTACGATTTTGCGGAAGAAAACATCAGTTATGACATCGTAAAGATGCAGTTAATGTTGTTAGATTTATTAAGTAGTATCTTCATGTCTCTTGAGGATTATCTGGGACACAGCCACCATTTAAGACTTTCATTGGGAGATTTTTCGAAACAAATTGCATCGAAGAATTGGAAAGTTACTGAGAATGAGATCGATTATTTGAAATCGTTAACAAAAAAAGACATTTCAAAGTATCTTCTATTGCCGGATGTCTCTAAATTAAATGTAGATTATAACGATATTAAAATAGTTAAAAAAAATTTTAGGAATATTACACAAATTGTTTATAAAAAAATGAGACAGTTATTAAAATTTTATAAACGGTATTATAGAGTATACACAAAATATAAACATATTCTTCCTGCAGTATTGGGTCTATATGCTAGAAATTACAACTTAGAAAACATACAAGACAAAGACATTGTTACTAGCAACATATACATTCGAGATCGAGTTTATGTCAAAAATAAAAAAAATCGGAAATATAAATATAATACTTATGTCATCCTTTCATCTGGATTACAATCCCTCACATATTATGAGCAAATCATGGAAGATATAAAAAGTATATTCAACCTTCTTGCATTATCATACATTAATTCTATGTCCAATTTAGGAAAGCCGTTTATAATTCCTGCAAATGACTATATTAAGGAAGAAGAATGGTTTCAGTGGGAAAAAATCTTAAAAAAGGTCAATACCACATCAGTAATCTCTCCAAATTTAGAAGTAAGTCTCAATTTTGTCGAACCGCTTAGAGGAAAACTTGGAACGTATCTACCTAAGAATACTATATATAAATTAGAAAGGGATTTGCTATCGGGAAGTAAATGATGTGTGTTTTTATTTGCAGGAACACATCTAAGTTACCTAAAATAAGATTGTAATAATCCGCTTTCAATCCTTAAAATTGGACTTTTCATCCATTTTTAAAACAAATGATATATCAGACCGTTTACAAATGGAATGTATGAGACGAGAAAGGAACAATCGGATACTGGTTTTAGAACAACTCATCATGGACTCCACCAGATTTGGCTTCAATGAGCAAGAGTCTTTGAGTTACATTGAGAGTAGAACAGGAGGAAAAGGAATTGCGAGAAGCAGATATTATGCAATTAAGAAAAAACTTTCCGAGAACCAGTCAAGTATATACAAGGACAGAATGGCTTATCAGACTAAACTTGGAATAATTATAAATCATTTCAAAAGAATAGAGGAGATTGAATATATTCAAACGACTTTGTTAAGGACTTTACACTTTGAAACATCGAAGCCAAAAGAAGAACAAAGTCTTTTTGCGATATCCAAAATTGCGTCAAACTTGGTTACAAACACGCGACTGCTAGTTGAAATGAATGTAAGCTCCCCCATCGTCGATCAAATAAGGCGGGAGATAGATAAGGCACTAAACATTAACGTTGAAGATCGAGGGATGAGGACCGAGTATGGTCACGTTCCTCCAAGTGCTTTGACAATGCCAAAGGGGTTTATCGAGCCCAGCCTCTACTGCCAAGACGAAAACAGTGAGGCCCCCACAAGAAAAGGTAAAAGACCAACAGATGCAGTATTTTAGATCTGATACTGGATAAGAGACTTTAAACGCGATTATGAGAATTGGTCGGACGAATTTATCGACTATCAAAATGCAATTGACTATAGAGATGTTTCGTCGAATCAGAAAGACTTATTATTTTACTGGAGTGACTTTCAGCTCCAAGAACTTATAGACATAAGGCTCAAAAAAGGATCTGTATATATTAGATCCTCCACGGAACCTTTTGACTATGATACTAGACTTGAGCAAGAAAAGGTCAAAAAGATGGTTACTACATTTTGGTTTAATTAACAGACTGGAACCACATACGTAACTCCGGCCATGGTTCTGACGACCAAATTAGAACGATAATTGAGGGCAGTGAATCTAAGTGCTAATACCGGTGCACACGGAACATGAAGAATTTCATAAGCAATGGCATCCACATGTTAAGCAAGTTCATCTAAATGACTCAGTTTATATGTAATATTTTAACAAACCAAACCAAACTAGTAGGAAATATCCCATACCGGATTCATACGACATATTTTATAATAAAAACTCTATTTTCCACCCAGGATACGGAGTTGCGCTACTCTAATTTCTCTTGAATCGCTTCAAAGAGCGATTTGCGAGGATATTCCTGTCTTTCAAGTCTTATCCGAGTCTTGCCGCCTATCTCTTTGGAATATGCTCGTATGATGACGCGTTCAGCAGCTTTCCACGTCATGCAAAATGTCTGTCCTGTGTATTCAGTTAAAGCGTCTGCTCCGAAATGCCACATCGTGACAATCCATCCCGTGTGCAGCGGAACCAAAACTAACGAATTTGAAGGCCCTTTAGCGCTTCCACATAATTCGAGAATATGCATTTGTATTCTTTCCTCAGCACGGGTTAAACAGTTGGATAATCGAAGCACCCCATCATAATCTAGAAGAATCGGTGTCGACGAGCATGCCACAATAACCGTAACCGTGTCGGTTCTATGGACTCTCACTTTGACGACAGCGCCATCCAACTCCCATGTTGGTAGCGCAATGTCTTTGCTGAAGGAATTAATTGAATTCGAATGTCTGGACAATACCCCCCAAACATTAGGGATCTTAAACTGCAACCGTATATCGTGAATAGCTCTCCTTTCCAACGGGAGATCAACAATGTGGTCATACAGTGAGTGATGCGAGACCCTCATGGGGTTGCGGATTGGTCTCCGACCAAAGGCTACTCCCTTGAGGCTATAAAACGCAATACCAGAGTTATAGCATATTTCAATCAAATCCTCATTTCTCATCTTGGACAATTTGTTACGGATCGTCCCATGTTTCATACGATACTCTTTTCCATTGCTCCGAAAGCATAACAAGTCTTGATATGAAAAGGGCCTATGTTCCGAAAGAACAATTTTTTTTATACATGCTAACATAGCATTATCAAGCTCGCTCATTTTTAATCACGACAACGTAACCGCTCAATGTCACCGTAATTGAAGGTGTCATCAATTGCATTTATCCACAAATTTCCGTTTAGAACTGACTGATCAGTTATTGCCAATTTGATATTGATGTCTTTCCTAAATCGCTATCTAGCACTAAGTGAATTATTCTTGACGACGTCGTGGCATGAGCATTCGCACTTGAACAACATGTGGAGTGTCATATTCATAAATAATCTTGGACAGTTCTTACCATGATTAGTATCGCAAGCTCCGGCAGGACAATGCTTTATTGCAACAATATTCCAATTTGAGAATCGCTCTGAGAGATTCAAATCCCGAGACATGCCTCCAGTAAGTTAGAAACGAATCTGGAGCGAGGAATGTCTCCTCTCTTCTCATCAATTTTCGTTCTGAGTTGCTTTTCTATGCTTAAAGTAATTGTTTCTTTCAACGAATATTATTAATAAGAATATTTATATTAACAATATTGTTATTATCAAGGCTGAGGAATAACAAAAAATGTTACGAAATTCCATACGTAAGAAATTAAAAGAACATAATTTGTTAAAAATGCTAGAAAAAGAAAGTAACCCCGCGCAGACTAGGAATAGATTAAGGACACAATCAAATAGAGCAATTAGGGATCTTATCTTATTATCGGACAAAACTGCTGGCGGAGAAATTGAAGAATTTATACCACCTTATTCAGTTGTTCGCCTGGTCGAATCAATGCTCGGCTCATCTTTGGAATCTGGTGGCAAAAAAGGTGAAGATGTGTTGGACAGTCGAATTCTGGCATTTGCTTCAAAGCTCGTCGAAATAGCATTAAACGTTTTTATCAAGCAACATATTTTTTTATTCAAAGATACAGAGTCATTAGGAGAACCTGTTCTTTCCCACCTGAACAAAGTAAATTCAATTTGTAGAGACCTAGCATATAGCGTGGAACTAATTGAACAAGACAAAATTATGTTCGATCGCAATTTGCAATATTTATTCAAATGGGATAATCTGACTACAAAAGGCATAATCAGAGTAACTAATTATATTAAGGAAGAAATGAGAATACCTATAGATGATATTGCTGTTGAGGTTGTAAATAAGAAACTTATTAAATTGATTGTCTTTACGTCCGAAGATACGTTCCCACCAGACCTCGGAGGCATTAGGATTCGGGATAAAGAAACAGCAGAGTTAACACTTGAAATAGGGCACTCGAAGCATAGTGCGATTCTCGATATTAGAGAACACAACGGTAACAGATATGTTTTTGGAAGAAAAATAAAAAGAATTAGAAATTGAAAAATGTGACATGTTAGTATGTTACAATTTGGGTATTTCTATTAGGCAGAATAAAACATTCCATCTTTAGTGATTCGATAAACTTTTGAGCATTAGATTTATAAAAATGAAATCACTAAATTGTTGCTAAACACTCTGAGATGTTACCAATACCCGATTTTGTATCAATTTTTCAGCAAGCTCTTGCTTGTTGGATTGATTTAACAAGTTGAAAGTTGAGATCAAATTGTGTAGTTGTGTTTGCATTGTCTCAACCCTGGAAGATAAGGCACTTATTTGTTCATCTTTTTCTCGGAGTTTGCCTTTAATGATGTATTCATCATCCTTACTTTTTTTAGATAATTCCTTTACCTCCTTCTCAAGTTTCAATTCAGTATTGTTTATAGTAAGTAGGTCTACCGCTTTGCAATAATCTTGAAGGACTTCATGTTCGGTGGGTCTATAATATGAGCCCGATACGCCAATGTTGTGACCCATTGTGATCTCTACATTTATGGGTTTCATCGCCTGTTCAGCTCGTGTCTTGTAGAATTTCCGAAATCCGTGTGCAGCCTTCCATTCGTGTCTTTTCTGACCAACATCCAGCGGTCTTCTCAATCCTTGATCCCACAATGCCCTTTCGATTATGCGTTTTATTCCACTACCCTTGAGCTTCTTTGGATATGCTCCTAAGCCGTTTCTATGTTTAGAATCTGTATTAGTTGTCTGCCACAAGTCACGCATGAGCCAAGACTCCCTTGTTATATTTTCACCATATGAAGCTCTGAAATCCATCCAATCCTTCAACGACCAGTATGCCTCCGGAGTTATGAACGAATAGTATTCTTCATTATCACCAGCGTAGACTATAATTTTAGAAGCAAGGATTTTTCCGTCTTTGTTATACATGGGTATAATATGTTTCCACTTTAGGTAATCAAAAGCACCTACCCTAATTCCAGATGATGTCATTGTATAAACAATAGCTTTAATTCTCCTATCTGGATAGTCAATCAATTTTTTAACTTCCGCAAGCGAAGGCGCCCTATCAGTAGCCACTTCTCGACCCCTTGGTAGGCCCTTGGTAATTTTCTTCCAATTTAATACTATATCATTCATTTCGCAAAATAATTTGGCGGCCTTGTAATAGTTTCTAATTGTTGATTCCATTATATCTCCTCGAGTAACCCTTTCTTTTTGGAACTCCACAAATTTAATTAACATATTTTGAATCCAAGCAGTGCTGCCTCTGGCTCGAATAGACAATTCCTTTGCTTGATTATCTAACGAACCGTTTAGACTGCAGAAATCCATGAATACCTTCAATCGCCTAGGATACTGTCGTCTCGATTCTTTAGCCCTCAGCCCATACATGAACATGCGTAAGGGATCCTCTTCAATTTCTTCAGACTCTCTCTTGTTAGTTGTCGACATTGAGACCTAGTTAATAGTCAAAGCGGGCCTAAATAAAGGGACAAGAGTAGCACGGGCCCGTCGGGATTCGAACCCGAGACAGCCGGATTTCTTCCGAAATGTTAAAAGTCCGGTACTCTACCTGGCTGAGCTACGGGCCCATATTTCTGAATAGCGTGTACCGTAGTATATTTAATGTTTAGCCATATTTTGATACGACGCCGACGCCAGCTGATCACCAGTTATATCGAGAAGACATTAAGAAAACATATTAATTGTAGAGTAGGAAATTTTTCAATGCGCCCGGGTAGTATAGAGTTTCAATGGAATTATAAAACTATTGAAGCATAAAGTCCGGTCTAGTATGGGGGACTGTCACTCCTTCGACCCGGGTTCGAATCCCGGCCCGGGCGCCTCTTTTTTATTTATTTATTTAAATTGAAAGTCTTGTGTGAACAGATTGAAGATCTTGATGTCGGAGACAGCAATAAACGAAAATCTATTGCCAAATGATAATTCAGAGTCAAATGCATTGCCGGCTTTATCTAGGACAAGTCCGCCGGACTCTTTGACTATGAGAAAAGCGGCGGCCATGTCAGTAGGTCTAATCTTATCTCTTAGGTCCATGAACATGTCGAGATATCCTCTAGCAAGAAAACATAGTTCTAGTGCATTTGCCCCAAAAACTCTGATGTGATTTAGTTTTGAAATAATTGGACCTATTGAATGCAATAACTCTTGTGAAATTCCAGAGATATTGACACCTGCAATGATTTCATCTTCTTTTATACTGTCCGTTTTTCTG
>Ga0075421_100002655_pt1 | contig 21343 bp, 15 predicted proteins | sample SoiMetdeltSBSDD5_FD_75292 | JGI IMG/M metagenome (GOLD analysis project Ga0075421, IMG submission 75292) | Bulk soil microbial communities from a Populus tree surrounding site in Tennessee, USA - Soil MetaG P. deltoides SBSDD5 | ecosystem: Environmental > Terrestrial > Soil > Tree plantation...
CTGAATCGCTTTGAAACCGGTTCCAGCGCCGGCCAGTTCACCTTCAACGGCGGGACGACCGCGCTCCGAAACGGCCCGGCTGCGAGCCTGTACAATGCGTTTGCCTCATTTCTAATCGGGGCGCCCAACCAGACGCAAAAGAGCCTCATTCCATTCGAGGATAACCGCAATACCACTCGATCGTGGCAATACAGTTTCTTCGTCAAGGACCAATGGCAGATGTCGCGGAAGCTGACTCTTTCTTACGGTGTGCGCTGGGATTACTTCCCCATGGGTACCCGCGCAACCCGAGGTCTTGAGCGATATAACTTCGACACCAACGAGATGCTGATTTGCGGCGTCGCCAACGTGCCCGAGGACTGCGGCTACACCATTCCCTGGAAGAATTTTTCTCCGCGCGTGGGTCTCGCCTTTCGTCCTACCGAGGGTCTCGTGATCCGGGCGGGTTACGGCATCAACTACGATCCTCAGCCCTTGGCCTTCGTTCGCGATCTGATCGGGAACTATCCTTCGACACTCAATCTTTCCATTACCGGCAACAGTACTTTCGAAGTCTCACGACCACTTAAGGACGGCATTCCCGCGCTCGTGATACCCGATATCAGCAAGGGCGTGATTCCCGTTCCTGGCGCCTACTCCGCCCGGGCGCTCACTCAGGAGCTGCAACGCGGGTATATTCAGTCGTTCAACTTTACCGTGCAGAAGCAGTTGCCCGTGGGATTCGCGCTGCAGGCCGGTTATGTCGCCACTCGCCAGATTCACATCAGCCAGATCCTCAATCTCAATGCAGGACAAGTTCTGGGGCAGGGGGCGGCGGGTCAGCCGTTCAACCGGAAATTCGGCAGAACCGCTAATACGGAACTGCTTGGACCGGTCGGTACCAACAAGTACGATTCTTTGCAGACTACGCTGAAGCGGCGCTTCGCGAATGGTTTTCAAATGGATGTGTCCTACACCTGGTCCAAAGTTATCGGCATTTGCTGCGATGAGCTTAGTGATGGCGCTCCCCGCGTGCAAGCGCTGGACTTTTTCTACTTGAACCGCGCCCTGATGCCCTTCGACCGAACTCACAATTTCACCACTTCGTTTGTCGCCGAGCTGCCGTTTGGCCGTGGGAAAAAGCTGATGAATGGCGGCGGAGTCGCTTCAGCCATCGCCGGTGGATGGCAGGTGAACGGGCTCCTTGTTATGTACTCCGGTTCGCCATTCAACATAACGTCAGCCGACACACTGCAATTGCCGGGGAGCAATCAGCGCGCCGACCAGGTCAAGGGCGAAGTCCAGATTCTCGGCGATCCTTCGTCCTGGTTCGATCCGCTGGCGTACAGGGCGGTCACTGGCGCCCGGTTCGGTACCGCGGGTTATAATTCCCTACGGGGCCCGGGTACCAAGAACTTGGATTTCAGCATCTATCGGACGTTCAAATTCAACGAACGGCTAAGCCTGCAGTTCCGCGCCGAGGCGTTCAATTTGACGAATACGCCGCATTTCAGTAACCCCGGAGCCAATGTTTCGAACCTGCAGTTGAATACGGACGGCACTGTCAGGGCCCTGGGCGGTTTTTCGACGGTTACAACCACTAGCGGCATTGGCCGTGATGGCATTGACGAACGCATCTATCGCTTTGGCCTACGCTTCGCGTTTTAGCTGTTTCGCGGCGCTGCTCGCGGTCACACTGTCCGCGCAGACCGTCCAGCTACGGATCGAAAACGTCACTGCCGACCGTTCTCAACCGCCGCGAGAAGTTCTCTCTCCGGCGGTTGTGCGCAATGCGTTTGCCTCCTTTCATGTGGTCGTGACAGCGCCGGAGAACGAGTCCTATTTCCTGGCTGTGCAAGCGAATCCGACGGACGTTCTGCAATGGACTCTGTACGAAGAAAAGACCCCCGACGCGCTGGAAGAGGCGCGCCCTCCTTACTTTGGGGTGATACCCGCTGGTCAGACCACGCGATCCTATCTGCTTGATGTCTGGGTTCCGCGCGACGCTCCAGTCGGCAAAGTTCGACTGGAAGTACTGGTGAAAGTCGGCTATTGGAGAATCGCGCCGATGGAGGTTCGGGTCCAACCTACTGTCCTACCTGATCTTCCGCCCACTCCCGCGGTCAGTGTCCAGTCCGTGCTAAGGCGTAACGCGGCTCAGAAAGAAGCTCTTAAGTGAATGAGTTTTAACGCTCGTAACCCTAGCGGGGCGCACCGGAACATTGTAAACTAGGAACTTATGAGCAGATCAAAGCTAATTGTTATCGCAGTTGGAGTTGTTATTTCGTGCTCGCTCGCCCTGGGCCAAGGCAACAAGAAGAAGGCTGCTCCCAAGGGTGGAGATGTCGTCAAGGGGCAGGAGGTTTTCCAGCAGTGCGGAGTCTGCCACAACGCCGATAGCAACGAGAAGAAGATGGGACCGGGACTCAAAGGCTTGTTCCAGATGGAGAAGATGACCAATGGAAAGAAGCCGACGGAAGCCAACGTCCTTGCCAAGATCGACGAAGGCGGCAACGGCATGCCGGCCTACAAGGACATGCTGTCCGAAGCAGAAAAGACCGATCTGATAGCTTACCTGAAAACTCTATAGCAGGCGGCTGACAGGCAGGCCGGGAGGCCTGTCCTACTGGTCCTTGACGATGGTTAGAATGCGCCTCAGGTAGTCCTTGGGATCTCTCTTCGGCGCGTTGTCGTTATCAGGAGCAACCGGGTTCCCGTCATCGTCAAGCTCCAGTTGATTCTCCGGCTCCGGAAGGGACGTCGGCGGAATCACCCCGCCCGCTATATCCTGAATGGCCTTCCCGCTAGGCGAGTAATATTTTGCGATCGACAGAATAATCGCGCCGCCATCGTCCATGGTCACCGCCTTGCGAACGGAGGCTGCGCCATAGGTGCGCTCGCCGACCAATTGTGCACGCTTGCTGTCGAGCAGGGCGCCGGCGGCTACTTCGGCCGGACCTGCCGTTCCTCGATTAATAACAACAATGAGCGGCAGTTTCGTGATTGCCTTCGAGCTGTCGGCCTGGAATTCCTGTCGCGGCGTCTTTTGGCCCTGCAGGTAGGTCAGAAGACCCCTGTCGACAAACAGATTCGCTAAGTCGACGCCATCTTTAGGATCACCCACGGCGCAGTTCCTCAAATCAAGGAGTAGACGCTTCGCGCCCTGCTTGTGCAGGGTGTTCACGGCATTCGCGACTTCCCTCACTTTTCCTGCCGCGAGCGACTCGGGACGGATATAACCGACCTGGTCCGGCATCATTTCCGAACTGACCGCCGGATAAGCAAGCACCGCCCGCGTCAGAGTCACTTTCTGCGGCTCCGGTTTGCGGCTTTTAAGGAGGGACATGTCGATCGTGCTACCCGGCGCTCCGCGCAGCAACTGTTCGGCATAGGCGAGCGGCATATCTCGCGTGGCGACGCCTTTGACGGTTTCGATGAAGTCGCCCGCGGCTATTCCCGCCTGAGCTGCCGGCGATCCGGGCAGGGCGCTGACCACGCCGATGTAGCCGGCGCGCTTTGAAAGCACCAAGCCGACGTCCCCTTTGTGGGCATCCTTATTCTTTAAATATTCCTTGTACTGATCGGCGTTGAGATAGCTGGCGAAAGGGTCGATGGACTCGAGCAAGCCGTTGAGGGCGCCCAGTGTCACGCTCTTCATGTCGGGCTCTTCCACATACTCGCTCTTGATGCGCGAGAGCACCTCGGTGTAAACGGCGAGGTGATGGTAGGGGCCATCGGGAGAAGCGCTCTTACCGATTACCGCGCCGACCAGGAGCATGGCGGCCAGCGAGGTGGAAGCAAACACGACGTAAAATTTCGCACGGCTATTCATATAGAAGTCGCTATATCCAGTATAACTGCAAAAGAGCTAAGGCGTTTTCCCAAGTTCGCCTTGGCGGGCGGCGCCGTACTCTGGGATTTGGCTACCATCGTCATCGCGTTGTTTTTGGCGGCTGCCGCGCAGACCGTCAAAGTGGACCAGTTTCCATTGCGATCTGGATGCTCGGAGAGCGCGCCCATTGTTGCCCGGCTGCGGGCGGGGGATCCTGTCGAGGTCAAGTTTTCACTCGCCGGCGGAGCGCGGGCGTGTTACGTTGTATCGGCGGTGGTCGACGGGAAGCCTGTTCAGGGCAATCTTCCGGCCGATGCGCTTACCGGTCTCGACGATCTCGATCGCGCCCGGCGGGAAGCGGCTCCGGTGGCAGCGCCGGTGATGACGAGCGCGCCGAAGTCGGCGCCTGTTCCCATTCCGTCCAAAGGGTCGAACAGCCCTGAAATGGATCGGGCGATTCAACTACTCAATCGGAATCAGCCGGATCAGGCGCTGGAGATTCTGCAGAAGTTCGTTCCGCTGTTCCCGAACAATGCGGATTTACTGGCGTTGGCTGGTACCGCTGCCTACAAAAGCGACAACATCAGGCTGGCGATCGAGTATTGGAAACAGTCGCTGGATATTAAAGCCGACCCGGGAGTGGAGGCTGCCTACCGAGCCGCGCTGCGTGAAAAGCAAAACGATAAAAGTGGCGAGAAAAAATTCGGGACACGCTTCCTGCTGCGGTACGACGGCGCGGTCGCGGATTCTGACACGGCTGGAGCAATGATGTCGATGCTCGAGGAGGAGTTTGCGAGAATTTCGATGCAACTCGGGTGCCGCGCCGAGGAGCGGATCGTCACGATTGTCCAGAGCAGGGAAGCGTACCTGCAAACTACTGGCGCGCCCGAATGGAGCGGCGGCCGCTACGACGGCAAAATCCACATCCCGATTCTCGATCGGAAACAGGCGGTTGGCGGCTCACGGCAGGTGTTCGCGCACGAAATCGTGCACGCTTGCCTGGCGAATATCGGATCGTGGCCATCCTGGCTCCATGAAGGGCTGGCGCAGCGATTGTCCGGCGGAAGTCTTCAGCCGGGAACGGCTGAGGCGGTGCGGATACTGGCAAAGCAAGGGCAGCTTCCAAAGCTGAGCGCGCTCGGTCAAGGGTGGGGGCGCAAGAGCGCCGCGGAGGCGCGGTTGGCGTACGGGATGTCGTTAATGGCGGTGGATCTGTTTTTTCAATACCATTCGGCGATGGGGATTCGGAACCTGCTTAATAATCCGGAGGCGCTACCGAGGGTCACTGAGGATCTGGACCGGCGGCTGCGGGAGTAAACTCATTCCCCGTTATGGCCGGGCTTGGCCGAACGCCTCCCGACGCGGGGTTGCCACGGTCCATTTCCCAAAAACGCGATGAACCAGGTATCGCGTCGGATCCCACCTCCACGGATCAAAGCTACGGTCCGTGATCACGTAATCAGGCCACTGGCCGCTCTGGGCATTGTGACGCACATCCGAGGATCTACCTCCGCCGATTGGCGCGGCATGCGCCAGGACCCGCCGGCCTAGGTACTCGTGTAAATGGATAAGCGGGACATCACGGCCGGCAGCGACAGATGCGCTCACCCCGCCGGTTTCGTTGATCCAGGACGCAGCTTGCCGTAATGCAGCGAGGCTCTGCGTAGATTTCGTCTCCTCGTCAAGGAGAGTCTTATAAGACAGCCACACATTGCCCGGTATGTTCACAACCAGAAGTGACAAAAAAGCAGCCTTAGCAGCTTTCGAATTAATACCTCTCGATAGCCAGTTTATAAGGAAAGGAAGGACAACGATTCCGCCACGCGCTCCGAGGTAAAAGGGCCAGACGAGAAGCTGAATAGCGACTGCTCCGAGTATGAAGAGGGTTATCTGCTCACGCGGGTGCTTCGCGCCTTTGCGAATCCCCAAAAAAATGGGTACCGCAAATACGAATCCCAGAAGGAACGCCAGCGCCTCTGCGGCAAATGAGATTCGAAGAAATGGACGAGCGCCGCTCAGCCGGTCCGGAATGTTGAGCATCGCCTCCACCAGCCAGCGGCCAGAGTAATATAGACCCGCTTGCTTGAGAGCTCTGAGAGGGTACTCAGTCCAACTTTTCATTGCAGAAAGGCGCGCGGTGAACTGGGTTCCATATGTCGGGACGTCCCTGGTGAACAAAAACCACAGCACGATCACCGAAAATGTGGGCAGCGCAAAGTAGACGAAACGAGAAAATCTCCGCAGATCTCCCTTGAGAAGTCCAAAGGCGCCTAACCCAATAATGTATGCGATCGCTGCGATCTTAATCAGATATAGCGCTCCCGTTAACAGGCCCGCCGCAATCCACCAGGCGGAGACTTTCCCTTGTGGATTGTAAGCGGCCACGAGCAGCGCCAAAACGCAGCTCCCAGCCATAAAAAGCACATCGGCCATGAGCCATGCGGTCAACTGGGTAAAGATGACAGACGTCCCAAACAGCGCCAGGAAGGCCGCGGACACCCAGAGCGGCAATTCGCTGACCAAAAGGCAGGCGGCGAGCGCAAAGAGCGCGCAACCGGCAGCTATCCAATTCGCCACCACCAGGCGATAGGAATTCACTGCGAAAGGCTGGCCTTCCTTCCAAAACATAGCTAGCCAGATCGAAAATCCGGGTGGATAAATTCCGATCCGCGGAAGGCCGATGTACTGCTCGAGGCGGTAGCCGTGTCCGGCCCTCAACGCGGCCGCGCCGCCCAAATACGAGTTCTGATCGTTATTAAATGGAAGTTCCGCTGGGAGAACAAGCCCCAGAAGTATCCACAACGCAAGGGCGGTCACGCCGAGGATGGCGATACGCCGCATGCGTGAGGACTTCTCGAGCAGCACGATGGCGCCGGCGGCTGATTCCATAAACGCAAAGTTACCCGTCTGGACGATCGCCAAAGACGACAGTCAGATGGGGTAACTAAATCAAAATTGGTATTCAGCAACAGTAGCACGACGCAGCTCCATCAGAAAGGCTCGCTGGCCCTGGTGAAGTTGCTGAAGGCGCGAAGAGCGCTGCGGAGCTAAGCCTCCCCGTAGGTCGGCTTCTGGGGCCAACCGGGGGGCGAGTCTTCAAAATCCTCCTGCCGGCCGTAGGGTGTCGTGTCGAGGAGGGTGTAGGCATTGGTCAGTGACTCGGTGCCGCGGGCATAGGTCGAGTAGGTGTGGAAAACGTCGTTGTCGATGCGGAAGAAGACGCTGAGTCCGTGCTGCTCGCCCTTCATGAAGTAAGGCTCGTCCGTTCTGCGCTCAAGCTCCGCTTTGCCTAGATAGTTATGTTCCACCGGAGCGACCTTCTCGTCCAGGGTTACGTGAAAATCGTAATTGAAATCGCTGCCAAACGAGGAGAACCATGGGATGTCCCATCCCTTTTGCGCTTTATACGCTTCCAGCTTGGAAAGCGGAGCGCGAGAAATTACGGCGAAAGTCGTGTGGCGGTCGTTCAGCATCGACAGGTCGCCGAGGGCGTGCACATAGCTTGTGCAGCCGGGACAGCCCTTGTCCCATGTCGGATCGAACATGAAGTGATAGACGATGAGCTGGCGGCGGCCGTCGAAGAGGGCTTTGAGATTCTGTTTACCACTGGGGCCGTCGAAGACATAGTCCTTGTCGAGTTTCACCATGGGGAGGCGGCGCCGCTCCGCATTTACGCGGTCGAGCTGTTTGGTGAGCTCCTTTTCATGGGCTAGAAGTTTCATCCGTTCTGCGAGCCACTTCTCTCGCGTAGCGATTGGAGGATGTGGGATTGGACTGGGGGCCATCTGTCGTCTCTCCTTCAACTCAATTATAAAATGCGGGTGGAAGGGCAGGCTGAATGCCTGCCCCGCAGGTTACTACGCAGTGCGCATGGCTTCGGACTTGTCGCCCGAGATTGCTGCTTGAGCTGCGGCCAGCCTGGCGATCGGCACGCGGTAGGGAGAGCAGGAGACGTAGTTCATTCCGGTCCGATAGCAGAACATGACTGAGCTTGGCTCGCCGCCGTGCTCGCCACAGATGCCTACTTCGAGGTCCGGACGGGCGCCGCGACCGAGCTTTACGGCGTGCTCGATCAGCTTGCCGACGCCTTCCTGGTCGAGAACGGCGAAGGGATCGTGGTCGAAGATTTTCGCCTTCTCGTAATCCTTCTGGAACTTGGTGTAGTCGTCGCGGGAGAGACCCATGGTGGTCTGGGTCAGATCGTTGGTTCCGAAACTGAAGAATTCGGCTTCGGTGGCCACTGAGTCGGCTGTCAAGGCGGCGCGGGGGATTTCGATCATCGTACCGACGTAATACCTCAGGTCCTTCACGCCGGCTTTGGCGAGCACCTCTTCGGCGACTCGCACGACGATGGCTTTCTGGTTGGCCAATTCCTTGACGCCGCCGATCAGCGGAATCATCACTTCAGGGATGACCTTAATGCCTTTCTTGGCGACCTGCACGGCCGCCTCGAAAATTGCGCGGGCCTGCATCTCGGTGATCTCCGGGTAAGTCACGCCCAAGCGGCAGCCGCGATGACCGAGCATCGGGTTGAACTCGTGCAGCTCTTCGACGCGCCGCAGCAGCTCAGGTAGCTTCTTCTTCAGCTCGCCGACGGAAATTCCGTAGCGCTTGGACATCTCCTTTTTGGTCTGCGAATCGGCGTGCGGGAGCTTGGCCTGATCGACTAGAAGCTCTTCGCGCTTGGGAAGGAACTCGTGCAGCGGCGGATCGAGCGTGCGGATGACGACCGGGAATCCGTCCATGGCTTTGAACAGTCCGGCGAAATCGGAGCGCTGCATGGGAAGGAGCTTCTGCAGGGCCTGCCGGCGCGTCTTCTCGTCGCGCGCCAGAATCATGGCCTGCATGAAGGGAATTCTGTCGGCGGCGAAGAACATGTGTTCGGTACGGCAGAGGCCGATACCTTCGGCGCCGAATCGGCGGGCGGCCTGCGCGTCGCGTGGAATATCGGCGTTGGCGCGCACTCCGAACGAGCCACGGAACTCGTCGGCCCAGCTCATGAAGGAGGCGAAGACGCCGGAGCTTGGGTCGGCGTCGATGGTCTTGGCCTGGCCGCGGAATACTTCGCCGGTCGAGCCGTCGAGCGAAAGCCAGTCACCTTCCTTGAGGACGACTTTTTTGCCCTTGACGTCGACGGTTACTTCCTGGCGATGCTCGTTGACTTCGATCGCGCCGGCGCCGGCGACGCAGGGGATACCCATGCCGCGTGCGACTACCGCCGCATGGCTGGTCATGCCGCCGCGCGACGTGAGGATGCCTTTGGAGATTTCCATGCCGTGAATATCGTCCGGCTGCGTTTCGGCTCGGACTAGAATCACTGGAGCTGTTTTGGCTTTTGCGACAGCTTTGTCGGCCGTGAAGGCGATCACACCGACAGCGGCGCCGGGGGAGGCGGGCAGTCCTGTGGCGATCATCTCCAGGGTCTTGCGTGTGCCTGGGTCGAGCACGGGATGGAGCAACTGATCGAGCTGCTGCGGATCGACGCGCTGGATGGCTTCGCTCTTGGTGATGAGTCCTTCACCAACCATCTCGACGGCGATACGAACGGCGGCGGGCCCGGTGCGCTTACCGTTGCGAGTCTGCAGCATGTACAGCTTGTGATCTTCGACGGTGAACTCGAAATCTTGAATGTCGCGATAGTGGCGCTCGAGGTTGCCGGTGATCGTGCGGAGCTGGTCGTAGACAGCCGGCATAATGGTCTGAAGCTTGTCGATCGGCTCGGGAGTGCGGATACCGGCGACGACGTCTTCGCCCTGCGCGTTGATGAGGAACTCACCGTAAAACTTGTTCTCGCCGGTGGAGGGGTTGCGCGTGAATCCGACTCCGGTGGCCGAGGTTTCGCCCAGGTTTCCGAAGACCATTGCCTGTACGTTGACAGCGGTGCCGAGCGAATCGGGAATGCCGTTCATCTTGCGATAGTAGATGGCCCGGGCGTTGTGCCAGGAGCGAAACACGGCGTCCCTCGCCATTTTGAGCTGCTCGCGGGCTTCCTGCGGAAAGGGCTTGCCGGACTTTTTCTGGACCAGCTTCTTGTAATCGACGATGACGGCTTTGAGGTCGTCGGCGGTGAGGTCGGTGTCGAATTTGGCTTTGGCTTTTTTCTTGCGGCCTTCGAAGATGGCGTCGAAATCGTGCTTCTCGATGTCGAGCACCACGTTGCCGAACATCTGGATAAAGCGGCGGTAGCAATCCTGGGCGAATCGCGGATTGGAGCTCTTCTTTTCCAATGCGACGACGGTCTGGTCGTTCAAGCCCAGATTGAGAATGGTGTCCATCATGCCGGGCATGGAGAACTTAGCGCCGGAGCGAACGCTGACGAGCAGAGGATCGCTCATATCGCCGAGCTTTCGGCCGATCTCTCCTTCGAGGCGGGAGAGCGCGTCGGCCATCTGGGCCTCCACGTCCTCCGGCGTGCGATTGCCGTTCTGAAAATAGCTATTGCAGACTTCCGTCGAAATGGTGAAGCCGGGGGGCACAGGCAGCCCGGCCCGGCACATCTCGGCGAGGCCTGCGCCTTTTCCGCCGAGGATGTCTTTCATCTTCCCGTCGCCATCGGTCGAGGCGCCGAACGAGTAAACGTACTTCTTCATGCCGTTTCTATCTCCCTATGAATTGGTTACAATTTCTGAAAAATCCGCGATGGTCGAGGATTCGGTCCGGATCGCATGCAGCAGCGCCAGACGATTCTGGCGCACGGTCGGATCCGGCGCATTCACCAGGACCTTGTCAAAAAACAAATCTACTTTGGGGCGCAGCGAGGCTATCGTTTCAAGCGCGCGCTGATAGTCGAGATTCGAAGCTTCGCAGCGCACGCGTTCAAAATCGGAGTAGAGGTCCGCTTCAGGGCCGGGCTCTAGCAAGCCGCTGAGGATGCCTTGACCTTCGCCGGTAAACTGCGCCTGGCGCAAAATATTCTGGATGCGTTTGAAGCTGGCGGCCAGTGGCTCGAAGTTTTCCGTGGGTCGCACGGCCTGGACGGCGGTGAGGCGTTTCTCGACGTCGACCAGGTTGTCCCAACCGGACGCGAGAACAGCATTCACTTCGTCGTACTTGTATCCGCGAACATCCTTGAAATAGTAGCGAACGCGATCGAGGACGAACTCTTGAAGCTGCCGATCGTTGTTCAATAATTCTGATAGCGAGAGCGGGAGCTTACCCTCAACCAGAATCTTGACGACGCCTTGGGTGGCGCGACGCAGCGCGAACGGATCGCGGGAGCCGGTGGGAACCATGCCGATGGCGAAGCAGCCGCGAAGTGTGTCGAGCTTATCAGCCAGCGAGACCAGTTGGCCGGCCCGAGTCGTGGGGATGGAATCCTCCATGCTGGCGGGCTTGTAGTGATCGTAGATGGCCTGGGCAACCTCTTCGGGTTCGCCCTGGGCGCGTGCGTACAGTCCACCGATGACGCCTTGCAGCTCGGTGAACTCTTTGACCAGCTCCGTCGTCAGATCGCACTTGGAGAGCTGCGCGGCGCGGATGGCGAAGTCGTCACCACCGAGCTGACGGACCAGGTCGATCATGCGGTCCGTCTTGGCGAGATAGCTGCCGAGCTTGGCCTGGAAGGTGACGTTGGCCAGATCCGGCAGGCGGTCGGCGAGTTTCTTGCGCTGGTCGGCGTCCCAGAAGAAGCGGGCATCGTTGAAGCGGGCGCGGAGGACACGCTCGTTGCCGCGGCGGACCAAGCCTTCCGGATCGTCAGCAATATTCATCACGGCGATGAAATGCGGTGCGAGGTCGCCTTTGCCGTCTTCGACGGAAAAGTTCTTCTGGTGATGTTTCATCACGGTGATCAGCACTTCTTTTGGTAGTTCCAGAAATTGCGGATCGAAATTGCCGAGGATGGCGGTGGGGAATTCAGTCAGGTAGACGAGCGTATCTTCGAGCGTGCTATCCGGTTTGGGGTGAGTATAAAGCGCGGCGATTTCTTTGCGAATCTTCTCACGCCGGGTCGCAGCCGACAACAGCACGAAGTTGTCGCGCAAAACAGTTTCGTAGGTTTCGTGCGTGACAGGGATCGACGGTTGCCCGAGGATGCGGTGACCGCGGGAAGTGTTTCCTGATGGCACACCGGCGATCTCGAAGGGAACGACTTCACCACCGAGCAGAGCTACAATCCAGCGGATCGGGCGGATAAAGCGTGGACCCGTCTTGCCTGTCCAATACATCGTCTTTGGGAAATAGATCTTGAGGATGAGATCGGGCAGGGCGCCGGCGAGAATGCGACTTACCGGCTGGCCGGCGACCTTTTTTGTGTAGCAGTAGTAGTCGCCCTTCGGGGTCGACTGCACGGCCAATGACTCCACCGCGATACCTTGTTTCTTGGCGAAACCTGCGACGGCGGCGGGAGGCGCCGACTTAGCCGGTCCGCTCACCAACTCTTCCGCATCGGACTGCCGCTCGGGGAGTCCCTCTGCGCGAAGGACTAGCCGCCGTGGCGTCCCCTCAACGGTGACCGATGGCGTCGTGAGTCCCGCTTTAGTCAACATTTCCTCAAAGAGGGAGCGCAGATTCTCGAGAGCGCCGGGAATCATCCAGTCGGGGATTTCTTCGGAGCCGATTTCGAGGAGAAAGGGAAGACTCACGCTGCCGTCGCCTCCTGCTGCTGATCGACCCACGCCTGCGCTACGCCCACAGCCAATTTTCTCACGCGGGCGATGACGCCGACGCGCTCGGTCACACTGATGGCTCCGCGCGAGTCGAGCGTGTTGAACAAGTGCGAGCACTTCAACACGTGATCGTAAGCAGGGAGCAGCGGAAAGCGGCGCTTCTCCGTCGACTTGGGATAGAGAGTCAACAGGCGCTGGGCCTCCTGCTCGTGCAGGTCGAAGAGCTTCCAGAGAGTCTCGACATCGGCCATCTCGAAGTTGTACACCGAGTACTGCAGCTCATCAGCGAAACGCACGTTCGCGTAGCTGGTTTTGGGCGCCCACTCGATGTCGTAGACGCTGTCGGTTACCTGCAGGAAGGCGGTCAGGCGCTCCAGGCCATAGGTCAGCTCTGCTGGAACCAGATCGAGGTCCACGCCCCCGCATTGCTGGAAGTAGGTGAACTGCGTGATCTCGAGGCCGTCGAGCATCACCTGCCAGCCGACACCCCAAGCCCCGAGAGTCGGCGATTCCCAGTTGTCCTCTTCGAACTTGATGTCATGCTTGGACAGATCGATGCCGATGGCTTCGAGGCTCTTTAGGTAGAGATCGATCACGTTGTCCGGCGAGGGTTTCAGAATGACCTGCAATTGTTGGTGCTTATAAAGGCGGTTGGGGTTTTCGCCATAACGTCCATCAGCGGGACGGCGGCTGGGCTGGACGTAAGCAACGCGATAAGGGTCGGGGCCCAGGACGCGGAGAAATGTTTCGGGCGCCATAGTGCCGGCGCCGACTTCGCCATCGTAAGGCTCTTGGATGACGCAGCCCTGGTCGGCCCAATATTTCTTCAGCTTGAAGACGATCTGTTGGAAATTATCCATCGGGGTTACAAAGCTTCGAGTACTGGCGCGGTAATCAGCCGGCGTTCGATCGCATCCTCCATCCGCTGGATGAGGAAGCGGCGGAGATCGGCGGCCGTGTCCTTCGACCATCCACCTCCCGACACTTGCGCGACCGGTTTTTTCAACATTTCGGCGGCCATCGCCCTCGATTCTATGCTCATCTCCCAACTATCGCGCAAACGACAGGCGCTGCAGTACAACCCTTCGGCGGCGCGGCTGAAAAATGCCCGCTGCGGCTGCTCGGGATCATCGAGCCAGGCGCCGCAGGCGATGCAGACATCCAGCGCGGGGAGAAATCCCGCCAGCCGCACCACCCACAGGCTGAAATACATCACCGTCCGCCACACATTCAACGTGCTCTCCCGCAGATGCTCAAGTACGGTGAGCAAGAGCCGGAAAAAGCGCTCATTCACTTCCGCGGCCGGCAGGAAGTGCTCGGAAACTTCGGCGATGAAGTCGAGCGCCACGCTGACCGCGAAGTCCCCGTGCAGGCCGAAATGGGAGTGCATCAGCTCGCATGTGTCGAGATTCACCAGCTCCCGCGTCTCCCGCTGGAAATAGAACATTTTCCCATGCGAGAGTCTTTCCAAGGCCGCCCCGAAACCGCTTTTCGGACGCCGGGCGCGCCTCGCGACCCCGCGTAGTTTGCCCTGATCCCTGGTAAGGAAACTGACCACCAAATCCGCCTCTTTGAGGGGATAGGTTCGCAAGACAATGGCTTCGCTCACGCGAGCCGGCATATCAGCATCACGGGGAAGTTTCAGATTATCACAATGGGTCAGGTGACGGCATCATTTGCGCGGAGTATGATTTCGGTTATGAGCGGACGCGCCAAGCGAGCGCTTGGACAGATGCTTGTGATGCTTGCCATGATTGCCGTCATGTGGACCGATCGAACGCGTCCCATCCTGCAAAATTACGGCGAATCAGGGTCTCTTCAACAGGCCGATTCACGGGCATGAGAATTGCGGCCAGAGGAACAGCATTGCGCACGAACCCTTTCGCTCTATTCGACAATGACGCTTCTTCCACGTAACGCAGAATTAGCAAACTCAGACCAGCAGTACCGCGGCGTGGGCGTGTCCGGCGCGCCAGAGATCCTGACGCAAGGGATTCGCGGAGTAAGTTGGATCGGGAGACCCGGCAGATGAAGTAAGCTTGCGCCACCGAACATGACTGTCGGCAATACGACCAACAATATTCCTGCCATTCACCGAGATTCCGGGCTCATCGCATCGCGCGGGGAAGGTGTAGAATGCGAAGTACTATGGCCGTTCATGCGCCCCAGTTGAAGCGCACAGTACTGAAGGACCGGGTTGCGGAACTAATTCGCGACGCCATCCTTTCGGGCAAGCTGGATCCGGGGGACCGGATTGTGGAAATGAAGCTCGCGGCCGATTTGGGGGTCGGCACCACGGCGGTGCGGGAGGCTCTTTTTGAGCTGGTTTCGCAGGGCTTTGTTAGCCGGATCACCAATAAGGGTACTTTCGTCACGCAGCTAACGGCGGAGGATGTGGAGCAGATCCAGCGTGTGCGCAGATCGCTCGAGGGGCTGGCCGCGGACCTGGCGCAGAGGCGGTCGGTCGAGGCGGATTTCGAGTCGCTCGATAAGGTCCTTGCGGAAATGCGGCAGGCCGCTAAGGCTGGCGATGTTTTTGGCTTCTACCGCGCTGATCTCGAGTTCCATCGGTCAATCTGGCGGATTTCGGGGAATAAATTCTTAGCGAAATCTCTGGATATTCTTGTTCCGCCCTTGTTCGCTTTCTTTATTATGCGGACCCAGGCGGGCCCAGAAGACGGACTGCTTCTCAGCGTCGACCATCACAGCGATATCACTAAGGCGTTGCGATCCGGGAAAAATGCCCGGAGCTGCTTGGAGGCATCGCTTCAGTTTCACTTGCCAACAAGGTCTCCTTAGCTAAACCGGGTTCGATTGCCGCTCAAACAGCAGCCGTTTTTCCTGCTGAGCGAAGAACTCAAGAGCGTCTTCCATCTGTTTCCGGGCATCCGTGCCATCCCGCAGCGCGCTAACGATTGCGGCGTGCTGATCGACGCTGGCGACCAGCTCGGCAACCGAGTCGCGCGGATTCTTCATGATGAAAAAAGCAAATAGCGGGACGACCGTGTTGTCCAGGGATTTCGCCACGTATCGATTTCCGGAAAGAGACCAGATGGCCCGGTGAAACTCCAGGTCATTTTTGTAGAAGCTCGGAAAATTTCCGTCGAGGGCAGCGGCTCGCATGCCTTTCAGGGATTTTTCCAGAGTCGCCAGGTCGGCTTCGGTGGCGCGCTGCTGGAGAAGCTCCACGGCGAGTCCTTCGAGCTCGCGGCGGAGGTGGTGAATCTGCTCGACATCCTCGGCCGTCAGCTCGGTGACGAAAGTGCCTTTGTTGGTGATGCGGGTGACGAAACCTTGCGATTCCAGCTCGAATAGAGCTTCACGCACGGCCGTGGTGCCGACTCCCAAGTCGCTTGCCACCTTCATCTCGACGATTCGGTCACCGGGTTCTAGTTTTCCGGTTAGAATCGCATCCTTGACGAGTTCGGCGACACGGTCCTTAAGAACAATTCTCTGTAGTGGAGCCCCGTTAATCCGCTTCACAGTTAATTTGATGTCAATTATAGCTTAACGGCGCTGTGCAGAGCGTCAAGCCTTTCCCGTAGCCGCTCCACCCCCGCCGTAATGTTCCGGCAATCTTCTTTAGGAAGATGCCTCGAATGTTTTGGGTCCCGAAGGAAGTGCTGCAAGGTCGCATAGCCGCGTTCGGCCCTGTTGAGGGCGGATTGGGCAGAGTCGGGGTGGCCGATTTTGGAGTTTGTTTCAGCCACGTCGGCGAATGTGAAGCAGAGAGCCAACTCAACATTCATGAAGTCAGCGTGTGCGGTCTTCGAGCGAGCGCCCATCTCTAACGCCTCAGCTACTACTAAGATACATGTTGCTAGAATGCCATTGGGAGCCAATCTTGCCCGGTGGTGGGCTAGGTCTTCAAAACCTGTGAACGGTCCTTGGATCGTTGGTCGGTTCGACTCCGACTGGTTCCCGCCAAATTATGCCGACCTGGCTCCAGACCCTGCAGCGCGGTGTGAAATACCGCGTGACTCGCGGTGGATTTCTATTCGTGCTGGCCGTCGTCCTGATACTGGCCGCGGCAATCGCTTCCGGCAACAATCTGCTTTTTCTGGTTGTTGCGACCATGCTCTCGGTCCTGCTGGTTTCCGGACTGGTGAGCCGGTTGGGATTGGCTGGCTTGGAGCTCGATTTCGTCTTGCCCGAGCACGTTTCGGTCGGCCGCGCGGTGGCGGCAACGCTGGCGGTCCGCAATCTGAAGTTTTGGATGCCTTCGTTTTCCGTGCACGTGGCGGGTGTTGTAGAAGACGCTTCTCCTGAATCTCCGCCAATTCTCACTTCGGCTATCTATTTCCCTATCATTCCAGGCCGGGCAACACTTCAAGAAACACTGGACGTGCAATTTTCCCGGCGCGGCGCGCATCGGCAGAACAGCTTCTCGTTTTCGACACGATTTCCGTTCGGGTTCCTGGAAAAAACGGCGGCGGTAACGCTGCGGCGGGATGTTGTCGTCTACCCTTCGATCGAACCAAAGGCTGGATTTGAAGAGCTGTTGGGCGAGATCAGCGGCGATCTGGAAGCGTATTACCGCGGACGAGGGCACGAGTTCTACCGGATTCGTCCTTACGAGCCGTTCGAGAGCGCCCGGTATGTGGACTGGAAAGCCACGGCGCATACCGGCGATTTGCAGGTGCGGGAGTTTGCCCGCGAGCAGGAGAGAGCCGTTGAGATCTATCTCGACCGTGACGTCGGACCGGATGGCGAGGCCTGGTTTGAAGAGGCGGTGGATTGTTGCGCGTTCCTGGCTTGGCGGCTGTTTCAAATGGGCGCGGCGATCCGGTTTCAGGCGCAGGATTTCCGGGTCCGGGTACCGGAAGAGGGAGACGTCTATACTATTCTTAAGTATCTCGCGCTGGTTTACCCGTCACATGGAAACGCGCCGGAACCGCCTATCGATGAGCAAAGCTTTCAGATTATTTTCAGCGCCGACTCGAGGGCTCTTGAGGCTGCGGGTTGGACGCCAGTTCGGATGCTGCGTCCGGGCGATGCCGTCCTGGCTGGGGGGAAAACTGGAAACAGTTGAACTGGCTCTTGGTGACCTCATTAGTCTTGGTCGCCGCACCAACGGAGCCGCGACCGTCAGGGAGCGGAGGCCCGACACAAGAGCCGTGGGTGTCATGAACGTGAGTCTTGCGCCGGGCCTCCGCTCCCTGACGAGTCTGTGTGAAAAAAGCGGAGAGATCGCCGACGAACAAGCTAGAGCTTGTTCCACAAGTGTCAAATCAGGGAGTCTGCATCACTGTGGAACAAGCTTTAGCTTGTTCGTTGAGTATTTCACGCAGACTCTGACGGTCGGGGCTCTAAATGGCTTCTGTGTCGGGCGTATTAGTATTGTTCTCGTTTTGTTGCTCGCGATCGTACTCGCTCCGACGCGTGGGTGGGCGCAGGTGTCAGCCGTGATTTCCGGACGAGTCGAGGATGGGTCGGGGGCGCCGGTCGGCGGGGCCAAAGTTACTGTGAAGAGCCTCGAGACCGGGGCCATGCGAGTAGTCACGGCTAACGACTCTGGCGCATTCCGGGCGCTGTCGCTTCCCGTCGGTCCACAAGAAGTGAGAGCCGAAAAAGCGGGATTCAAGGCGGCAGTACGGCTCGGAATCAACCTGACGCTGGGGCAGGAGGCGGTGGTCAATCTGCGCCTGGAAGTGGGCGAGTTTGCGCAACAGGTGACGGTGCTCGCAGAGGCTCCGGTGGTGAATGCGACGACGGCCGCTGTTTCGGGGCTGGTCGGGGAGCGGCAGATTAAAGATCTGCCATTGAACGGGCGCAGTTTCGACAACCTGCTGACGCTCAATCCGGGCGCGATCAACTATACCCTGAAGAGCCCGCAAACCAGTACCAGCAACGGAAACACTTTCTCGGTCGCTGGACGGCGTCCGATGGATAACATCGTATTGCTGAACGGCATCGAATATACGGGATCGAGCCAGCTCGCGGTGACGCCTGGGGGCGTTAGCGGCAGCCTGCTCGGCATCGACGCGGTCCGCGAATTCAACGTGCTGACCGACACCTACGGGGCCGAGTATGGGAAGCGTTCCGGCGGGCAAGTCACTGTCGTGACGCAGTCGGGGACGAATGCGCTGCATGGGACACTGTTCGAATTTCTGCGCAATAGCGCGCTCGATGCGCGGAATTTCTTCGATCCGGGTCCACCGCCTCCGTTCCGCAGGAATCAATTCGGCGGCGCGTTGGGGGGACCAATCAAGAAGGAGCGGCTATTTCTGTTTGGAAATTACGAAGGGTTCCGGCAGCGGCTGGCTGTGAGCAACGTGAGCGTTGTGCCCGACGCACAGGCGCGGCAGGGGCTGCTACCGAATGCCTCCGGCGTTTATACGCCGGTTGCGAACCTCAATCGGGCGATGTTGCCATACATGGTTATGTGGCCTGAGCCGAATGGTCCGCAACTGCTGGCCAACGGGCTGCCCAGCGGGACAGCGCTCTCGTATAACAATCCGAGGCAGAAGATTCGCGAAGACTTCGGGACGGTGCGTGGAGACTATGTGATTGGCGATCGAGACACGCTTTCAGCGTCGTACACGATCGACGACGGCGATAGCGTAATACCGCTGGCGGATCCGCTATTCGGGTCGGCCGTAAGACTGCGCGCCCAAGTTGCGAGTCTGCAGGAGACTCATGTTTTTTCGCCGAACGTCCTCAACACGTTCCGGGCCGGATTCTCCCGTGCGGCGTTTAATTATGATTCGTTCCCACTGACGTCCTTTCCAGCCAGTCTTTCCTTCGTGACCGGCGGCGATCCGGGGGGAATCGTCATTGGCGGTGGCACGACCACTACCGGGGTCGCGGCTTTAACGGCGGCGGGTCCTAACAATGCCGCCAACGTCTGGAATCGGCGGAATTTATTCACCTACACCGACGACCTGCAGATCACCAAAGGAAATCATCACATCAAGGCTGGGGTGTGGTTTCAGCGGATGCAGGACAACGAGAACACAGCCTCGCGCCGCCTGGGACAAGCGAGCTTCGCCAGTCTGACGACGTTCTTGCAGGGCACTGTCACGAATTTTCAGATCGTGCCTAATCCGACCGAACTTGGCTTTAGAAGCCTGTTCGGGGCTTGGTACCTCGAAGACGTGATCAAATTGCGCCCCAATCTGACAGTGCAGTTGGGCCTCCGGCACGAATTTACCACTGGCTATAACGAGGTGGCGGGACGAGCCGCCAACTACATCACCGATGCGCGCGGCGTCCTGTTGACCGATACCCGCGTCGGAACGTCGGTCTTCACGGAAAACAATGCGAAGCGGCTGTTCGGACCCAGAATCGGGCTGGCCTGGGATCCGTTCAACAATGGAAAGACAGCGATTCGAGCCGGATTTGGAACCTACTACACCCTGATCGACGCGCTCAGCTTTCTGCTGAACTCGCTTCCCCCCTTTAACGGCGCCGTCACGTTCGCCAACGTCTCTCTCCCGTCCGTTCTGCCGATTACGCCCGGTGTTCAGCCGCCGCCGAATTCGATCTACGCGCCTCAGGGCGTTCAAGCCGACGCCAAGACGCCAACGGTGCAGTCGTGGAACTTCACTGTCGAGCAGCAGATCGATTCGAACACGGCGCTTCGTCTGGCCTATGTCGGGTCGTTTGGATACCACGGTCTGCTCAGCCTCGATCCGAATACGATTCCGGCGCAGATCTGCGCAAGCGCTGCAGGATGCGTCGCCGGCGGGACGCCTGGCACTGTGAGAAGCACGGTTCCACAAGGAGCGCAGTATATTCCGATCGGGACCCGGCCGAATCCTAACCTGTCGGCGGGATTCTTCTGGTATACCCAGGGCAACAGCAGCTACAACGCGCTGCAGATCGATCTGACCCGCCGTGTGAGCAATGGTTTGCAGTTTCGCGCCAACTACACATGGGCGAAGAATCTGGATCACAATTCCGGATTGACGGGCGCGCAGGCGAACAATCAGGCGCAGATGATCATGGATCGAAATGATCTACGCCGGGATTGGGGGCCGTCAGCGCTAGGGGTCACCCACCAGTCGAGCATCTCAGCTAGGTACGAATTTCCCTTCGGGCGGGGCAAACGCTGGATGGGCAGCGCGAGCGGTCTGGGAAATAATCTGGTCGGTGGGTGGCAGTTGAACGGAATCGCAACGTTTTTGAGCGGCTTCCCTTTCACGCCGCAGGTGGGTTCGAACCGATCTGGCGACGGGGACACGAGAAATCCGGATCGACCTTCGCTGAATCCTTCATTTACCGGTTCTATTTTGAAGCAGAAGCAGACGCAATGGTACGATCCGAACGCTTTTCTTCTTCCGGCGGCGGGGACCTGGGGTAATTTGGGTCGAGGAACATTCCGCGGGCCAGGGCTCCAAGAGATCGATCTTTCTCTTTTTAAGACCTTCCGGGTATCGGAACGGATCGGATTACAATTCAGGGCGGAGTGCTTCAATCTGTTGAATCATTCGAACCTAGGATCGCCAAATCCAATCGTATTCACCGGCGGAGCTGTTAGCTCATCGGCGGGATTGATTACGACCACAACCACCACATCGCGACAGATTCAGTTCGGGTTGAAGCTGATCTTCTAAAAATTCAGGGAGGTGTATTCCATGAAGAGCACGACGACTTTGTTGGCTGTGCTGATGGCGATGCTTGCCGGATGCGCTCGAGAGACTACAACCACTGAGCAGCCTGCTTCCGGGGAGCCGGCGGCTAAGGATGCGAAGGCGAAAGTTCCGCGTCCAGCCCCTGTGCGGCGCGAAACAGTCATCGCCGCGGGAACCAGCCTGACGGTGCGCACGACCAACGCGCTTTCGTCGGCCAAGTCGAGTGCTGGGGATGTATTTGCCGCGAGCCTCGAAGAGCCGTTGCGGGATGGAGAACGGGTGCTCGTGCCGAAGGGCGCGGAGGTAGAGGGTCGCGTGGTTGACGCCGACAAGGGCGGCCGGGTGAAAGG
>Ga0075421_100002656_pt1 | contig 21333 bp, 16 predicted proteins | sample SoiMetdeltSBSDD5_FD_75292 | JGI IMG/M metagenome (GOLD analysis project Ga0075421, IMG submission 75292) | Bulk soil microbial communities from a Populus tree surrounding site in Tennessee, USA - Soil MetaG P. deltoides SBSDD5 | ecosystem: Environmental > Terrestrial > Soil > Tree plantation...
CCGGTGCATGTCCTTGACGTGCCACATCATGTAGCGGCCGGGCGCCCGCCTGAACCACTCGTTGGCGGTGAGCTTGGATCCGTGCGCAATCCAATAGAGATCCATCTGCAGTTTGACCAGCGCCGGATCGGTTTCCTTGAGGATGATGTCGTAGCCGATCTGCCCGTTCTGTTCGACGAACTCGAAGTCGTGGTTGTGATAGGCGAGCTGCAGCCCGGCCTTCTTGACCTGTGCTCCAGTCGTGTTCAGCCGCTCGGCGACGACCTTGAACTTCTCGATCGTCCTGAAGCCTTCATCGATCAAGGGCCAGGTGATGTAGGTGTGCCCGACCGCGTGCGCACCTTCGATGCAGCGGTCGACGTAGCGCTTCAAGTCGTCCGGGCTGGCCACGAACCGGTTCAGGTCGTAATGGCCGCTGGGCGTGGTGAGGTCGTTGTCGCGCAGGCGCTGGGCGAATGCCTTGGCATCGAGGCCGTAATAACGCAGCGCCTCAGGGTCGAAGCCGTAGGTTTCGACCTCTTCGTACCCCAGGCTGGCGACGCGCTTGAGCGTGCCGTCGACGTCCGCTCGCATCGGCGCGCGCACGGTATAGAGCTGCAGCCCCATCTTGTAGCGGCTTTGCGGCTGCGGCGCGGGGAAGACGACCGCGGCCGACGCGAACGCGCCAGCCTGCTGGATGAAGGTTCTGCGGTTGATCATGGTGGCGGCAAGTCTACAACAGTGCCTCCCGCGGGTTGACCACGAGAACCTGCCGAACCTCCTCCTTGGTCAGGCCGGCGTCCATCAGCGCGGGAATGAATCTGGTGAACAAGGTTTCGAAAGAGCGGAACCGGCCGCCGTCCGGTTCGCCGACGCGGTACCAGCCGGCGTCGTGCGATACCAGCACGCGCCCGAGCAGCCCCGCGATCTTCATGTCGCGCACCAGCTCGACGTGACGGCCGACGCTGGCGTCGGAGAGCCCGTCGAACTCCACCCAGGCCCCGGCCTTCGCCGCGCGGACGTGAAACGCCGCATCCCGCTCGTTGTGTGCGTGTACCCAGATGAACGCGGCGGCCGGCACATTGGCCTGGTCGAGCAGTTCGAGCTCCGCCATCGCCGCGGCTCCAGTCGACGTGTGCGAGGCGATCGGCAGACCCGTCGTTCGTGACGTCAGGGCCGCCGCCTTGACGAGCTTGGCGTCCACCTCCGACAGCGGCGCTTCATCCACGCCGATCTTCATGAAGGCAGGTCTGACAGACGTCCCGTCGATGCCGCGCTCGAACTCACGTGTCCACCGCGCCGCGAGCTGGTTGGCGCTCTCGGTGAATGCGTGTCGCGGCAGATGCTTGTCCCTGGCCGCGCCGTAGTAGCCGGTGTTGGTGAGGATGTTCACGCCCGATGCTTCCGACAGGCGCTTCAGCAGCAGCACGTCCCGGCCGAGATACGCGGGGGTGCACTCGACGAGTGTCTCGCAGCCGAGGCCCTTCGCCTTCGTCAGGTGGGGCAGGATGACCTTGAACGCCTGATCCGCGTCGTAGCGGCTCGGGCTGACCTGGTCCGCGCCGATGAAATCCACGAGCACATGCTCGTGCATCAGGGTGAGGCCGAGCCGGTCCGGAGCGATCGGGCCCGTCACGCTCTGCACCGCGCGCGGCTTCGCCGCCTGACCTCGCACGCGCGCCTCCGCGCCGGTCGTCGCCAACCCAACCAGTCCGGCGATCAGCTCGCGTCTCGTCATGACGGCACCAAGCCCGTAGCGATCAGGTCGGTTGGAGAAACGCGTCAAGGTCCGTGGCGACCCGCTCGGGACGTTCCCAGTTCGGGCAGTGTCCGGTCTCCGCGTAGACGTTCAGTTTCGCGCCGGCGATCGCACCCACCAGACGATCCTGATCCTCTCTCGAGAACAACGCGTCGTGCTCCCCATAGATGAGAAGCGTTGGAACGGCGATCCGCGTCAGGCGGCTGGCGTCATCGTAGGCGATCAAGGCGTCCAGAATTTCACGCCAGAGCCGCGCGGGGAGCTTCAGGCTCTCGGCAACGATCCGTTCGAAGAACGGCGCCGGCAGCGGCGCGTACGCGGTGCCCGACTGAAACTCACGGGCGAACTCCACCGGCACAGGATCGTGGAGATCTCGCATCATCCCCTGAACGTCCACAACGACTGGGGCCGCGGCCGACACGGCGGTGCCAATCAACGCCATGCGGCTGACCCGTTCCGGCCGGCTGAGCGCGACGCACCGGGTAACGAAGCTGCCGAACGAGTGGCCGACGATGGCGGCTCGCTCGATGGACAAGGCGTCGAGAAAGGCGACGGTGTCCGCGGCGAACTGGTCGATCCCGTACCCGCTGGCGGGCCGCTCCGAATCGCCAAACCCTCGTTGATCGAGGACGAAGACGTGAAGGCGGCGCGGCAACAGCGGCAGCACCCGGCTGAACGAGAACCAGGAATCCGGCCAACCGTGCAGAAGAACGATCGGCTCGCCATCCGCGTCCCCCTGTTCCGCGTAGTGAAGCTGCGGGCCGGTCGAGAGTCGAATGGTTCCAAACCGCATGGCTGAGGCTATCGCTTCTTCCTCGCGGCCGAGACGGCGCGGCGTTTTGCGCGCGGGCTGGATTTGCGTTTTGCCTTCGGCTTCACTCGCGGTGCGGCAGGGGACTGGCGCAGCTCCGAGAACTGGTAGGCTTCCTGCAGCCAATCGGTGATCGGCGGCTCCACTTCGTCGCGGTGCTTGATGTGGATGAAGTGCACGAGCTTGGATTTCGACGCCCGGTCGACGCGCCGGACTTGAGGCGCCTTCAGCGGGCGGCCGAGGAACACGCAGAGCTCGAGGAAGTTCTTCTTCGGGCGGACGAAGAAGTAGCAGGACTTGCGCGCGAACATGATCGACTTGTGCGACGCGTAGATCCGCTGCTCGCCGAGCGCGACGGCCGCCTCGCGCAGCCGCTCCCACGCCTCCTGGAGATCCTCAGGAAGCTCTCGCGTGAGCGCTCCTTCCGTGGTCGTCCAGCAGTCGTGCGGCTCCCCTTCGGCAATCCACTGCTTGCAGTGGTAGCACTCGCGACCGGCGGCCATCGCCCCATTGTATTGGCGGACCGCTTTCGCCAAAAGAGTGTCAAAGCTGTAGGAGGAACGCCGATGGCCCTCAAGGCGATCTTCGTGGTCGTCACCGTGGTCGTTGTATTCGTCGCCGTGCCGCGCGCCCACCCGCAGTCATCCGACGCACCCCACACCGTCTCGGCTCTTCTGGCCGAGGTCCGCGCCCTGCGCCACACGATCGAGACCGTCGTCGCGGCCGGGGCCCACGGGCAACTGGCCCTGGGCCGGCTTCAACTGCAGGAGCGCCGGTTGACCGGCACGATGGACAAGCTGGAGTCGATCCGGGAGCGTTTTTGATCGTCAGCCAACATCAAGCGGCGGAACAGAAAGAACGCTGTGCCACGATCGACGCGTCGCTCGAGGATTGGGTCTCGACGCCGCGCCAGCCGTACGAACCCGAGCGCGGCCAGATCGAGGAGCTGCAGAAGCAGTGCCGGCGCGAGCTGGCGGTGTATTCTGCCGAAATCCAGCGATACACCGCGGAGGAGGCCGCGCTGGCAAGCGAGGTCACGATGGATCAGTCCAGGTGGCTCGATCTGAATCGGCGCCTGGAGGAAATCGAGCTGATGCTGACCCGAAGGCCGTGAACCGTACTCCGATCGCGGTCACGCACCTGATATTGTCAGGTCTGAAAATGGCTGCGACCGCCAATCAGTTCGACACGGACGACCCGAGCCTGTTCGACATCGCCACCAGGGTGCCGGGACCGGCCGGCTCCTTGCCGCTGACCGAAGCGATGCTGCGCGAGCGCCCGTCCGGCGATCTCTTTGGCTGGACGCAGAATGCCGGGATGGGGTGGGAGCCGTCCGCGCTCGGCGGGCGCGAGTTCCTGATCCTGTCGACCCACGGCGGGATTCGCGCGCCCGATGGCACGCCGGTGGCGCTCGGGTATCACACCGGGCACTGGGAAGTCGGCCTGCTGATGGAAGCAGCCGCCCGCGAGTTCAAGTCCGCGCAGGCCGTTCCCTTTGCCGCCTCGTGCACCGACCCCTGCGACGGCCGTTCGCAGGGCACGCCGGCGATGTTCGACAGCCTCGCCTATCGCAACGACGCCTCGATTGTCTTCCGGCGGCTGATCCGCTCGCTGCCGACGCGGCGAGGCGTGCTCGGCGTCGCCACGTGCGACAAGGGCCTGCCGGCGATGATGATGGCGCTCGCGGCGACGCACGATCTGCCCTGCGTGCTCGTCCCCGGCGGTGTCACCTTGCTGCCGGAGCAGGGTGAAGACGCCGCGCGCATCCAGAGCATCGGCGTGCGCTTCACGCACGGCGAGCTGACGCTGGAAGAGGCGTCCGATCTCGGATGCCGCGCGTGCGCCTCGCCTGGCGGCGGCTGCCAGTTCCTCGGCACCGCCGCGACGTCGCAGGTCGTCGCCGAGGCGCTCGGCATGGCGCTCGGCCACTCGGCGCTCGCGCCGTCGGGACATCCCATCTGGCTCGACATGGCGCGCCGATCCGCGCGCGCGTTGATGTCACTCGAGCAGAGGGGCCTCCGGATGCGCGACATCCTGACGGAGGCGGCGGTCCGCAACGCGATGGTCACGCACGCGGCCTTCGGCGGATCGACGAATCTGATTCTTCATCTGCCAGCCGTGGCTCACGCCGCAGGATTGCCCCGGCCGGCGGTGCGCGACTGGATCGACGTCAGCCGTCGCGTGCCTCGCCTGGTGGACGCGCTGCCGAACGGTCCCCGCCATCATCCGACCGTCCAGGTGTTTCAGGCCGGGGGCGTGCCGGAGGTGATGCTGCACCTGCTTCGCGCCGGACTGCTCGAGCCCCGCGCCCTCACCGTGAGCGGCAGAACGCTGGGTGAGCAGCTGGACGAATGGGAATCGTCCGCCCGCCGTGCGCAGTTGCGCAAACAGCTGCTGCACCGCGACGGCGTGGATCCCGGCGACGTCATCATGCCGCCAGACGAGGCGGCCCGCAGAGGGCTGACCGCGACGTTCTGCGCGCCGGTCGGCAACCTCGCGCCGGACGGCTCCGTCATCAAGGCCACCGCGATCGACCCGGGCGTCGTCGGCGCGGACGGCGTGTACCGGTTCAGAGGTCCCGCACGCGTGTTCCTGACCGAACCGTCGGCGATCGCGGCGATCAAACGGGGAGATATCCGCTCCGGCGATGCGCTGGTCCTGATCTGCCGGGGACCCATGGGCTCGGGGATGGAAGAGACGTATCAACTGACCTCGGCGCTCAAGTACCTCGAGTTCGGCAAGCACGTGGCGCTGCTCACCGACGCGCGGTTCAGCGGCGTCTCGACCGGCGCCTGCATCGGCCACGTGTCTCCCGAGGCGTTGGCCGGCGGTCCGATCGGGAAGCTCCGGGACGGCGATCTGATCGAGATCGTCGTCGACCGCGTGAATCTGCACGGTTCGGTGGATTTCGTTGGCGAAAACGGTGTCGTGGTCGGCGCCGAAGAAGGATCGCGGATCCTCGACCGCCGGCCGTCGCGCCCGGATCTCGCCGCGGATCCGATGCTGCCCGACGACACCCGTTTGTGGGCCGCGTTGCAGGGCGTCAGCGGAGGCCCGTGGGGCGGGAGCGTGTTCGACGTCGACGCCATCCTGAAGGTGATCGCCGCCGGCAGAAAAGCGCTCGATTCCTGACGCGCCCGGTTCCCAGCCTTACGGTACGTTCAGCTCGCGGATCGGCCGCACCTCGATGCTGCCTTCCCGTGCCGGTGGGATCTTCGCCGCCACCTGAATGGCGTCGTTCAGGTCCCGTGCTTCGATCAGGTAGAAACCGGCCAACTGCTCCTTCGTCTCCGCGAAGGGGCCGTCGGTGATCGCCATCCTGCCGTTTCGGACCCGCACCGTCGTCGCCGTCGCGACCGGCTGCAGCGCTTCCGCGGCGACCAGGAGGCCGCTGTTCCTCAGCCCCGCCCCGCACGCGGCGCACTCCGTGTCGGGCACGGCGTGCAGTTTCTGCTCCTCCAGGTAAACCAGGCACAGATACTTCATAGGTCTCCAGAAGTGGGTGACAGAGGATCTCCCTGCGAACTAGTCGTTCGGGCGAGCGGGCAATCGACACCCTTTCAGCCGCCGAGCTCGGCGATCCGGCGTTCCAGGAACCGCCGCTCCGGCTCCAGTTTCGTAAGAGCCAGTGCCCTGACGTAGGAGGCGCGTGCATCAGCGGTTCTCCCCAGCCGGCGGCAGAAGTCGGCGCGGGTGGCGTGCGCCAGGCGATATTCCTGCAAATCGCCGCGGTCGAGGATCGCGTCGACGAGGGTGAGTCCGGCTGAAGGACCGTCCCGCATGGCGACCGCGACCGCGCGATTGAGCTCGACGACCGGCGACGCGTCCGCCCTCAACAACAGATCGTAGAGTCCGACGATTTCTGACCAGTCCGTCGCCGCGGGATGGGGGGCGCCGGCGTGGACGGCGGCAATGGCTGCCTGGATCGCGTACGGTCCAACCCGTCGCGATGCCAGGGCACGCTCGACGAGCTGCGTGCCCTCGGCGATCAGCGGCCGGTCCCAGAGCGAGCGATCCTGATCGTCGAGCAGGATCAGCTCACCCGACGGCGACGAGCGCGCCGTGCGCCGCGACTCGTGCAGCAGCATCAGCGCGAGCAGTCCAATCGCTTCCGGTTCCGGCAGCAGATCGACGAGCAACCGCCCGAGACGGATCGCCTCCGCTGAAAGGTCGTGCCGGGTCAACGATGCGCCGGCCGTCGCTGCGTATCCTTCGTTGAACACCAGGTAGATGACTCGCAGCACGGCGTCGAGCCGTTCGGGCAGCTCGGCCGGTGACGGTACCTGGTACGGGATCTTCGCATCCCGAATCTTGGCTTTGGCGCGGACGATGCGCTGTGCGAGGGTAGGAGCGGGCGTGAGGAAGGCCTGTGCGATCTCTTCGGTCTTCAGGCCGCACACCTCGCGCAGCGTGAGGGCCACCTGCGCATCCGGGGCGAGCGCCGGATGGCAGCAGGTGAAGATCAGGCGCAGCTGATCGTCTTCGACGCTCTCGGGGTCAACCGCGGCGACCGGGTCGACGATTCCGAGGTCGGCTTCCGCGCGGGTTTCGTCCAGCGGGTCGAATCTCGCCCGGCGGCGCATCGCGTCGATCGCCTTGAACCGTCCCGCCGAGACCAGCCACGCGCGCGGGTTCGTGGGGACGCCATCGCGCGGCCACTGTTCCAGCGCGGCGCGGAAGGCATCGTGCAGCGCCTCTTCGGCGGCGTCGAAGTCTCCCAGCAGGCGAATCAGCGTCGCCAGCACCCGCCGCGAATCGGACAAGTAGACGGCGTTTACCGTCTCGTGTACGGGGTCGATCGATTGCACGTCAGCGAGACGCCTTCCGTCGTCGGCATGCCCTGGAGGATGGCGCGAGCCCCGGCCTCGCTCGCGGCGACGATCGCGCCGCTGGCGCGCTGCAGCGCCGCGATTCCGCCGGCGTGATCGAAATGCGCATGCGAGTTGACGATCATCTCCTTGCAGTATAGGCGCAGCACCGGCGCCGGGCTTCAGTGCGGGCCGAAGATCGATCGCGTCCAGGCAAAGAGCTGGTGCGTCGCTTCCGGAAACTGGGCGCTGAGGACGCCGAGCAGCGGGAGAAGTACGTAGACGAGTATCCGCGACACGAAATCGCGGCTCCAGGAGACTTGACCCGGAACCGTTTCCGAGAGCGCGCTGAGGATGGTTTCGCGCTCCATCTGGACGAAGACGACGAGCGTCGTGCCAACCGCGATGACGATGATCGTGGTCGTGAACATCAGCAGCAGCTGGCGCGGCTGAAACGGGTAGGTGGTCACGGCGAGCAGCAGCAGGATGAGGCCGCTCGTCACGCACACGACCAGATTCTGAAGCTGCGGGACGATGTGGCTGAGGAACGCGGCCACCCGGCTGGTCAGGAAATCTTCGGCCAGCTCGAACCATGCGACCTCGTCCGGCTTTTCGGAGCCGGCCCTCACCCAGTAGTCCGCGGGCAGCCGCCAGCCGGGCAGCACCAGCGCGGTCACCGTGGTCGCGAGGCAGGAGAGGTGCTGCTCCGCAACCGTCCGCGCCTTGATCTTCTGCCGCCAGTCGCCGGCTGCCGCGGCGTCGAAGGCGCAGTGCAGCGCTTCCTGGGCCAGCCGGACGTTCTCTTCGAGGACCGGCAGCTGCTTGCGAATGTCGCTGGTGAATTGGGGGGATGCCGCCGGCGGCGGCGACAGCAGCCGCGTCAGCTGGGCGAGCGGCGACGGCGTGGCCGCTTTCTGTTCGGTGAGCTCTCTCGCTCTGGCGACCATCTCGCCCGCCCGATCGACGGAGAACTCGAGCGCCGTGAAGATCTGCGATTGCGCGGTCAAATTGATCTTTGGCTTGCCCGGGATCTTCGTGGCGAGCCGATCGTAGGCCTTGATCGTCGGATGCCAGGCGAGCCGGCGCAACAGGTGCAGCAGGCTGCGCCAGACGATGAGAAAGCGCACGAACGACAGCGCAATCGCGATCGTGATCACCATGAAGCCGATGGCGAACAGCGTGTCGAACGTGCTGCCCTCGGCGCTCGGCACCCCACGGCGTTCGAACAGGCCGGCGCCGGCCAGCGCCGTGGCGCCGACGATGCCCCAGAACACCGCCTTGGGCAGCTCGGTCGATCGCCGGCCGACGGCTCGCCGCACCCGTTCCTCGAGCGCGACGATGCCTTCGAACGAACGTCCCTCGAAGCCAAGGAATGACGCCGGCGCGCAAGTGGACGTCCCGCGCGCGGGATACTGATTGGGACCCTCGAGCCGTCGCAGCCGCCGCAGCGAACAGACGCTCCAGATGATCCCCGCCGCGCAGAGCAGCAGAATCGGTACGAGCGGCGACACGCCGCTGTCCAGCTCGGTGCTGCGAAGATACAAGAGAACGGCAGCGGCGCCGGTGTTTTCTCCGCTCCACAACCAGACCGCGGTCAACCCTGCCGCCAGCAGCACCGGCGCCAGCGGTGCGGCGCGAAGGATCGGGGCGCGCGCGGCATTGCGGTCGATCAGGACGCGCCAGGTGAGCATCACGAGCACACCGAGCATCAACACCATGCCCGCGAGCAGCGCCAGCTCGAGGACGCGGTAGCCCTCGGCACGCGTCCACTCGATCGACGGATCGGTGATCGCCACCGCCCATGGCAGCAGCAGAATCCCCGCGACGACGACGTAGGCGGTGGTGAGGCCGGTCCAGCAATGGAACAGGTGCAGCCGCCGGGTGCGGTGCTGCACCTCGAAGACCTCGTCGCTGAACAGCTCCGCGAGCGTGCCGGTTCGGCACTTGCGCAGCCTGCCGTTTGCGCCGTTGCGCAGGTTGGCGATGACGAACAGCGCCGGAACGCCGCCCAACGCCAGCGCCATGACCGCCAGCCACGGGTGGTTCGGCGTCGACACGCGGAAACGCGGCTGCATGGTCTCGGCACGTACGAACAGATCGCCGTCGCGCGGCCGGTCGTACAAGCGCACGGGCCAGATGTTGTCCGCTCCCACCACCGACTGCCACAGCGGCAGCGTCTTCCCCGCCCGCAGCGGATATCCGTACTCCTGCATGGCGTCCGGCAAGCCGAGCAACACGAGCGCCGCATTGTAGACGCCTTGCGCCGTGTGGCTGGGGAACAGGAGGCGCGCGGCGTCCTGACGCCGCGTCCACTCCTGGTTTCGCGGGAACAGCGGATAGGGGCTGATGATCTGCGCACCGCGGAGATCCAGGTTGACGTCGGGATGCAGGAACAGCAGGTCGCCGGTGAACAGGAACAGCTGGCTGTTCGGCAGGTGATGCTTGATCTGCTGGCTCAGGAAGATCAGATCCTGGACGTCGGTGGCGACGACGCCGACGTACCGCAGGTCTTCCTCGTCCAGCGTTTCGAGCAGCGTCGCCAGCACGGTCTCGAGCGACGAGGTTTCGACGTGCGACGTCAGCGGGATCACCGTTCTGGCGTTCGCCTTCTGGCGCAGATCCAGCTTCGTCAGGCCGTGCCGGCGCAGCGACAGATCGAACGCGCCGAGATCCGCCGGTTCCCTGCCCTGCGCGGATTCACGCAGCCGCGAGATGTGCAGCGGGAAAGGGAGGCGAACCACCGTGACGCCGGGGTGGACGGCGCGCCCGGTGACGTTGCCGAAAGAGGTGTTCCCCTCGACGAGCAGCGCCACTCTCGTGTCGGTGCTGGCAGTCCCTCGAAACAGCCGGGTTGCCAGCGAACGCAGGAACTTGAGCGGCCGGCGCCGCTCATTTGCGTCGACGATGCCGCGGAACAGTTCCTGCGCCCCGTCATCTCGGGCGATCGTCGTCTGAAATGTGGACCCGGTGCCGACGGTCAGCGCTTCACTGTTCACCGCGGTCGCGCTGCCCGCGACGATGCGGAATGTCCGTCCGCCGTGCGCCTGCAGAATCGTCCTAAGGGACGATTGCGATCCCGAAAAGGATGGGCCGAGAACCGGGATCGGCGCGGTGGCTCCGTCGGCACAATTCGCCGTGAGCTCGCTCACCGCCAGCGCGAACGCCGGCTTGTGGATGCCGCCGGTCGGCGTCTCACCGATGATCCATACCAGCGCGGTCGGCGGCACCGGCCGCCCGGTCGAGATGCCGCCGCGAAACAGCAGCCGCCCCGGCTCGACGCGGAAGCGCATCTTTTCGTCGCTGTCGAGCCACGGCATGTCGAACCGATCGAGCACGAAGCCGGCCGCTTCCATCGCGCGCTGGATGGCGTCGAGATAGCGGTCGAACATGTAGTTCAGGTTGGCCGCATCGCGCGGATCCGGGAGCGTGGCAATGATGCAGGGAGTCGACGGCAGAGGCCCTTCCTGCGCGGGGTTTGCCGGCGGGGGCGCAGTTTGCGGCTGGACGGACCAGTAGTCGCGGCGCAGATCGGCGGCCGTTCGGGGCCGGGATACCCCTTCCGCGGGTTCGGCTGAAGGCGGCTCAGTGCCGGCGGCGCTCGCTGCCTGCCGTTCGGCCGGCCGCCCGCCGGTCAGTCCGGGCATGGCCAGCGCAATCAGCGCCACCACGGGCACGAGCAGCAGCCCCGCCGATCGGTCTGCCATGGAGTCTCCACATGGATCTTCGGGCTCTGACCTCTTTCAACGCTCCACGCGGGCGAACCGTACAAACTGCCCTGCGGCCGATGGACGCGGGGTCGGATGTATCCTTATAGGCTTGAGCTTTCGGGTTCCCCCACCGGCCGCCACCGTGCTGATGGCCATGGCCGCGATCACCGGCATTTCGTGCCGCACCGCCGGCGTCGCGGAGGCGCCGCCCCTCGTGCAGCCCGGGGCGCCCGGCGAGTCGAGCCGGGTCATCTCGGCCGAGAAAGCGGTCGACCTCTCACGCGTGCAGCACACCCCCGAGGACGTGCGGTTCATGCAGGGGATGATCGGCCACCACGCACAGGCGCTGGAGATGACCGAACTGCTCAAGACGAGGACCAGCAACGACGGGATGCGCAAGCTCGCTCTTCGCATCGAGGTCTCGCAGGCCGACGAGATCAAGATGATGCAGGACTGGCTGAAGCGCCGCGGCGAGCCAGCGCCGGATGAGCACGCGCATCACGCGCACGGCGCCACGTTGATGCCCGGCATGTTGACGCCGGACGAGATGGCGCGCCTCGCGAGCCTGAAAGGCCCGGAGTTCGACCGCGCTTTCCTCGAGTTCATGATCAAGCATCACGATGGCGCGCTCGTCATGGTGAAGGAGCTTTTCTCAAAACCGGGCGCCGGCCAGGAAGCCGACATCTTCGCGTTCGCGTCTGACGTGGACGCCGACCAGCGCATGGAAATCGATCGAATGGGCGCCATGCTCAAGGAGCTTCAGAAATGAGATCCGCAGCCAGGGTTCCGTGTGTCGCCGCCGCGTTGCTCGCCGCGTCTGTCCTGGGAGGCGCGCAGGAACGCCCCGCGCCGCCGGCATCATCCGATCCGAGAGTCGGATTGAAGCCCGGGCTGCGCGATGCCGGCGTGGCAGCCAGGAACCTGGAGCTGGTCGCGACGATGCCGAAGCCCGAGGGATTCTTCGATCCGAAGGCGCCGGCGGGAGAGCCGACGCCGCCGGAACGGCAGCGCGATACCAGCCGGCCCGAGCCGGACCCTGACGCTCCCGAAACGCCGCCGCCGGGGACGCCGCGGCCGCAGCGGAGCAGCCTGAACTTCGCCAACTCCGACCTGGCGTTCAAGGGAGTGCATCTCTTCACCGGCAACTTCCACGGGTTCAACACCTACGACGTCGAGGACGGGCGTAAGCCGCGGCTGGTGGCGTCGGTCGTGTGCCCGGGCGGGCAGGGCGACGTGTCGGTCCACGGCAATCTGCTCATCATGTCGGTCGAGCAGACGCGCGGCCGCATCGACTGCGGCGTGCAGGGGGTTCAGGAGCCGGTGAGCGGCGAGCGGTTCCGCGGCGTCCGCATCTTCGACATCAGCGACGTGCGCAAGCCGAAGCAGATCGCCGCCGTTCAGACCTGCCGCGGATCGCATACGCACACGCTCCTCGTCGACCCCGACGACAAGGCCAACCTGTACGTCTATGGCTCCGGCACCGGCGCCGTTCGATCGGCCGAGGAGCTGGCGGGCTGCTCCGGCAAGGATCCGAAAGAAGATCCGAACACGGCGCTCTTCAGCATCGACGTCATTCAGATTCCAATCGCCGCGCCCGAGAAGGCGCGCATCGTCAATCGGCCGCGCATCTTCGCGGATCCGTCGACCGGTGCGATCTCAGGCCTCTGGCAAGGGGGCAGCCACGGACCCGGCTCGCAGACGTCGCGCGTGACGAACCAGTGCCACGACATCACGGTGTTCCCCGAGGTCGGCCTGGCGGCCGGAGCGTGTTCCGGCAACGGCATCCTGCTCGACATCTCGGATCCGGTGAACCCGGTCAGGCTGGATCACGTGGTCGACAAGAACTTTGCCTACTGGCATTCGGCGACGTTCAATAACGACGGGACGAAAGTCATCTACACCGACGAATGGGGCGGCGGGACGCGCCCGCGCTGCCGTTCGACCGACCAGCTCACCTGGGGCGCCGACGCGATCTTCGACATCGTCGATCGCAAGCTCCGCTTCGGGGGGTACTACAAGATGCCGGCGCCGCAGACGGATCAGGAGAACTGCGTCGCGCACAACGGCTCGATCATTCCGGTTCCCGGGCGCGACATCATGGCCCAGGCGTGGTACCAGGGGGGCGTGTCCGTGTTCGATTTCACGGACTCGACCAAGCCGGTTGAGATCGCGTTCTTCGATCGCGGCCCGATCGATGCCAAGCAGCTCGTCACCGGCGGCTACTGGTCGACGTATTGGTACAACGGCTACATCTACGGGACGGAAATCGCGCGCGGCGTCGACATCTTCAAGCTGACGCCGAGCGAGCACCTGTCGCAGAACGAGATCGATGCTGCAACTCAGGTGCGCATGAGCGAGTTCAACGCGCAGCAGCAGCCGCGCGTCACCTGGCCGGCAACGCCGGTGGTTGCCCGCGCGTACCTCGATCAGCTCACGCGCTCCCAGGCGATTCAGCCGGAGCGCGCCGCAGCGGTGAAGGCGGCGCTCGATCGCGCGGACAAGCGGTCCGGCCGCGACAAGCAGGCAACCGCCCAGCTCGAGGCGCTGGTCGCCGAGCTCGAACGCGATGCCGGAGCCGCCACCGGTCGCGACGCGGTGCGGCTCCGCGCGCTCGTCACGACGCTCAAAGGGCGCAGCGGGCTGTAGTGGCCACGCCGCGCGTCGCCGCGCTGGCGTGCGTCGCTGCCGCCGGGCTTGCTGCTCAATCGCGCCCGCAGCCTGACTTCGAGGCGCTGCCGTTTTCGCCGCGGCAGTACGTCTGCTACCGCACGCCGTCGCCGCTGACCGTCGACGGCAAGCTGGACGAGCCGGCGTGGCGCGCCGCGCCCTGGTCCGATCTCTTCATCGACATCGACGGCACGCGTCAGCTGCCCCTGGCGACGCGCGCGAAGATGCTCTGGGACGACGACTTCTTCTACGTCGCCGCGGATCTGGAAGAGCCGGACGTCTGGGGCACGTTGACCGAGCGGGACTCCGTCATCTTTCAGGACAACGACTTCGAGGTGTTCATCGATCCGGACGGTGACACCCACAACTACTTCGAGCTCGAGGTGAACGCGCTGGGGACCGTGTGGGACCTCATGCTGGTCCAGCCGTACAGGGACGGCGGTCCCGCGATTCACGGGTGGGACATCGCCGGCCTGCGTTCCGCCGTGAACGTGCGCGGCACGGTCAACCGTCCTGGCGATCGCGACGAGGGGTGGTCGGTCGAGATGGCGATGCCCTGGAAAATCCTGCGTGAAGCCGCCCCCAATCGAGCGCTGCCGCGCCCTGGCGATCAGTGGCGGGTCAATTTCTCGCGCGTGCAGTGGCAGACGGATGCCGCGAAGGGGGCCTACTCGAAACGGGTCGATCCAAAGACCGCGAAGCCGTTCCCCGAGGACAACTGGGTGTGGAGCCCGCAGGGGGCAATCAACATGCACATGCCCGAGCGCTGGGGGTTCGTGCAGTTTTCGGAGGCGCCCGCCGGAGCGCGCGCCACCGCGTTCGTGGAGAACAAGAACGAGCGCGTGAAGTGGGCGCTGCGCCGCTTGTACTACCGGCAGCGCCGTTTCCGCGCCGCTCAGGGAAAGTACGCGCCGGATCTCGCGTCGCTCGCCGTGGCGAACGTGCGCGTGGACGGCCTGGACTTCCGCCCTTCGATGGAGGTGGCGGGTTCCCTCTACGAGATCAGCGCCACGGGCTTCGACGGCGCCATCGTCCGGATCCGTCAGGACGGGAAGGTGTGGGTAACGTCGAGCGCACCCGTCTTTTGAAGATCTTCGAGCGCTGACAGGACGTCGCCCGCCGTCTGAAAGCGTTCCCGGGGGTTCTGTGCGAGCGCGCGCGCGAAGAACGGCCGGAGTGCGATTGGACAGCGATCGCGCGCTCTCCCGCAAGTGGTCTCCAAGAGGACGACGGCCAGCGCCCACAGATCGAAGGCGGGGGAGGGAAGCGCACCCTCAAAGGCTTCTGGCGGCATGTAGGCGGGTGTGCCGCCGTGCGCCGGCCCCGCGAGGCCGCCAAGGCCGAAGTCGAGCAACTTGGGCAGGCCCGCAGCGGAGAACCCGATGTTGCTGGGCTTCAAATCGCGGTGCAGCACCCCCTTGGCGTGCATGTACGCCAGCGCGCGGGCGAGGCTGATGCCAAGCGCGAGCGTGTCCGCGATCGCCCAGGTGGCCGCCGCCAACTTCAGCTCGAGGGTCCCTCCGGGAAGGTACTCGACGACGAGCACGGGCGTCCGGCGCCACAGTTCCAGGCCGAACAGCGTGGCCAGCGATTCATGGTTCAACCCTGCCATCAGCCGCGCCTCGTCGCGCAGGCGCGCCACCGAGCGCTCGCGCAGGCTCGGCAATGTCTTCAGAGCGACCTCCCGATCGAGCGCCGTATCCCGGGCGAGGTAGACCACCCCCATGCCTCCCGCACCGATCCGGCGCTCGACAATGAACTTGCCGCCAAGGTGCCGGGGAAGCGCCGCGAGGACCGGTTCGTCGGTGCAACCGCACGGCACCGGCCTCGACGCCGCCACCCGGCCGCATCGCGGGCACTCGAAGCCGGCCTCGCTTTCGCGCGTCCCACGTACGTCTTCGACGTCCCAGGCCGCCGCCGCCCCGGTCGTCAACGACGTCACCAGCCAGCGATCCCGGCGAGTGAAACGTGCCTGTCCTGCCTTGGCGCCCAGGACGACGATCGCGGCGATCGTCCCGTCCGCGTGTTTGAGCGCAGCGGCCAGCTCGACGTCATTCGCGGCCAGCCATTCGCGGTCAAGGCGCGGAAGGAGCGTTCGCAACCGGCGATCGCCTGACACGTCGAGGAGTTGAGTCGCGTCGCGGAGCAGCGCGACGATCAGCGTGGCGGCTCCCAGTGGCGAGATCTCCATCGCCGGATCGACGAAGCCGCCGCCCGCGGCGGGAACGAGGACGCGGACCGTCGCCGCGCCCACGCCACGCCGCAGTTCCCGTGCGAGCACGACGCCGATTTCGCGTGGTCCCCGCGCGGTGCGCAGGCGCTCGAGTGCGCCGGCGAGCCGCTGCTGGTGATCGGGACTGCGGAAACCGCGCCGGTCCAGCGCGCCGAACAACCGCGCGCGGATCAGGAGCAGCACGCCGCCGGTCGCGGCGCAGCCCAACAGCACCCATCCACGAGGTCCGGCGAAGACCTCCGCAATCGTCAGGTGGCGAAGCCCATAGATCGTCGCGAATATGCCGGCGAAAGGGGCCGCCATCGCCGCAATCAAAGCGCCGCGGACGAAGTTGGCGGGCGAGATCGCGCGGAGCTCGAACGGGCGATCGACGATGAGCGCCGCCGTTCCCAGGACCGGCGTTGCCACGAGCGACGCGATGATGAGGCGATCCAGCCAACCGCGCTCGTCTGGTCCGGCGGTGCTCAACCATCGATCGAAGCCGGGGAGCGTCAGCCGCATCAGGGCGGACACGAGGAACGGCGCCGTGCCCGCCGCGAACGCCACGGCGAACCGCCTCACCTTCTGCCGCTCCTCGGGTCCGGCACGGCGTGCGCGGAGCGCGATCGCGGCGACCGCCGGCCCCGCTATCAGGCAGAACAGATACCAGAAGCCGTTGCTTGAATCGTTGCGCACCAGATAGGCAATGACCGCGGGGTCGACGATGCGGTAGGCAGCCGCCAGGTTGAGTGCGAAAACAATCGCCCCGGCCGTCCACGTGACGCGCGCGATTCGTCTGGCGAGGACGTCGAATGCGGTGAAGCGCCTCACGCGGGGGAAGTCCCGCGCCAGTTGCCACAGGCAGGCCGGCATCAGCGCCTCGGGATACAGCCCGCGCAGGGCGTAGGCCAGCACGGTCGGGTAGGTCTCCGGCAGCGGCGTGGATGCTGCCCGGGCGAACGCGCCCGCGGCGGTTGCCATGACAGCGGCGAGCAGTACTCCACGCGGATCGCGGGATGCGGCGCGGAGCATCGCCGTGGCGGCGGCGAACGCAGCCGCGAGCACAACCTGCGGTGCCCGCAGCACGCCATCTTCATTCACGAACGCGACGCCGGCGATCCCGAGGGCGAGGCCGGTTTGGACGAAGGCCAGGACAATCAGCAGCCGAACGGCGAGCGGCGGGGGCGGATCGGCGTCGGCGCCCGGCGACCGGGCGGCGCGGCGGAGGCGATCGAGCAGACAGAGGTTCTCGAACAGTGCGCGGTCGCGCGAAGCATGAACGCGCGCGAGCAATGCGCCCCAGTCGATCGGCCGGCGGTCGACGAAGGCGTCGGTGACGTCGCCGAGCAGACGCGGGGCGTCAGCCTTCGCGCATCCGGTCCGCGAGTCGTCCGACCGCGCGCTGAAGGGCCACTCTGGCGGCATTGCGTGATCGACCGGTCATGCACGCGAGCTGCTCGTGCGTGTAGTCGAGCTCGACGTGCGCGACGATGAGCTCGCGATCCGAGGGGCTGAGATCGTCGAGCGCGGCGCGGTAGCGTGCCTCGAGCTGCGCGTAAACCGCTCGCTCGTGCGGCGACGGCGCGGCGTCGGCGAGCGTTTCGGGAAGCATCTGGGCCGTCCCTCGTCTGGCAATGCGGCGGTGCTCGTCGCGGATGCGGTTGCGAACCGCCTCACGCAGGTACGCCGCCAGCGCATGCTGTCCGCGCGGTTCGAGCGCATCGATGCGACCGATCGTCCGCAGCCAGGCGTCGTGCACCAAATCGGTGGTATCGGCGATCGACCGTGCCCACCGGGGCAGGCGGCCATGCGCCCATCGCCGCAGGCCCGGAAGATGACGGCGCACGAGCTCGCTCAACGCATTCGAGTCGCCATGGCGCGCGCGTGCGAGCAGGCTGCGGGAGGTCGAGTCGAGGCGATCGAGCGCGGGCGACGGTGTGGGCGGCCGCATGGGAGACCCCAGCGCCCGATGGTACGCCGCGCGTCCAGGGCATATAGGCCCTGATAACGACACTAACCCTTGTTATAGAGAGTGGTCAGCGCGGCGGGCGTGCCCAATAGTTCGGACGCCATGCCAGAGAATCTGCGGGCCGTCCAGCTGCGCGTCGGCAGGAACATCGTCGACCTGCGGCGCAGTCGCGGCTGGACCCAGGAGCAGCTCGCCGAGAAGACCGGGAAGGATCTCAAGCATCTGGGGCAGGTCGAGCGCGGCAAGGTCAACGTCACGCTCGACATCCTCACCGCCATCGCCGTCGCACTCGAGGTGAACGTCGCCAACCTGTTCGCCTCCCGCCCGGGCGAGGCGGCAGCGTCGCGCGTGTACGTGATCCCGCAGCGGCTGCTCGATGAGGCCGAGCGCGCATGGCAGGCGCTCACTCGCGTGAAGCGCCGGCAGCGCCGCCACCGCACGAGACGGTGACGGCCCGGCTTCAGTAGAGCGCGACCCGCTCGCCAACCCGCCGCGCCGACGCTCATCGCGGTTACCATCGATAGTTCCTAATAGCTCTTGACAACACCATCTACAAATGGCATCGTCCGCATAGCAAAAAGAGATGGACGGACCGGCGGCGTTCAGCGGCGGGGGCGGCGGGGAGCGCGAGCGGGAACGGCGCGCGGCTGGCGCGCGACGACGCGGTCGACGACCGAGGTGAGGGTGCCGAGCGCGGTGGTAACGCCGTCGATATCGGCGGGCGAGAGACGGTACGGGACGGCGTCCCGGGGAGTAATCGTCTCGAACAGTTCGCCGACCGGTACGGACAGGGCGCGGGCGAGGCGAACGAGCACGTCTGCACCCGGGTCGGCCTTGGCGAGCTCGATGCGGCCGATGTATTTGTAGCTCAGACTCGCCAGTTCCGCCAGGCGTTCCTGGCTCATTTGCCGCTCGACCCGGAGACGGCGGAGCTGCGCCCCGAGCAGCCGCAGCACCGCCGATCGCGGTTGCGTCTTCGAAGCGGCGGTTTTCCTGCGCACACGCCGTTGTTTATCCCACGGCCGCGGGTTGGAGAACCACCTATCATAGGTATCTCTCTATCATAACAACCTCGATCGATGTTACCCTTCAGAGAGCGCCGTCGCCGGTCCGAACGCGGCGGCGATGGCGAACCCAGCGTCGAGTCGGACGCCGATCTCGTCGTGGCGATGCGGGCGACCAACGACGATGCGGTCGAGACGCTGTTCCATCGATACGGCCGCCTCGTCTATCGCGTCGCCTTGCACATCCTCCGCGACGCCGGCGAGGCGGAGGACGTCACACAGGAAATCTTCCTCGAGATCTACCGCAACGCGCACCTGTACGATCCGTCGCGCGGATCCGTCCGGGTGTGGTTCCTGCAGTACGCCTACCACCGCAGCCTGCGCCGCAGACTCACGCTGCTGCGCCGCGCCGGCTACCTCGCCGAGCCGCTGGACGACGATACGTGCGCGGCTGAGGGCTACCGGCCGCAACTGACGCCGGAAGAGCGGCGATGGGTGCTGCGCGCCGGCCTGGCCCAGCTGCCGGCCCGGCAGCGCGCGACCCTCGAGCTGACATGCTTCGAGGATCTCACCCTCCGCGACGTCGCGGCGCGGCTTCGCGTCTCGCTCGGCTGCGCGCGTCACTACTACTACCGCGGCCTCGCGCGTCTTCAGGCCTGGGCGCGTGCCGCTACCCTCCGCGATCCTGCATCATGCACTGCGGGGCACCCGGATCGCGTATCGCTTGACGAGCCGGTACAGCTGATGCCGGGAGAGGCCGAGGTCGCGGGCGGCGCGTCCGTGACGGAAGGCGTGCCGTTCCAGGGCCGCGGCCACCCGTGCGGCCGGCGGGAGCGGCTCGAACCGCGGCCGCGTCCCGGCCGGGGCGCCGGGGGACGGCGCCTGGGACGCGACCGCCTCGCGCCTGGCGAAATCCTCCGGGAGGTGCTCGGGCCGCAGCAATAGATCGCCATCGGCGGCGACAACCATGTACTCCAACGTGTTCTCCAGCTCGCGCACGTTCCCCGGCCACCGGTAGCTCACGAGACGCTCGAGCGCATCCGCGCCGAGCATCTTCGCGGCGCGCCGCCGGCGCCCCGCAAAGCTGCCGAGCAGCGCGGTGGCCAGCGCCCCGACATCGTCCGCGCCGCGCCGGCGCAGCGGCGGCACATTCACCTCGTACACCTTCAGCCGATAGTACAGATCGTCGCGGAAGCGCCCCTGCGATCGCGCCGCTGCCAGATCGACGTTGGTCGCGGCGATCACGCGCACGTCGAACGCGGTCTCCTGCCGTCCGCCCAGCCGCTGCACCGTTCGCTGCTGAAGCGCGCGAAGCAGCTTCTTCTGGACCTCCAGCGACAGGTCGCCGACTTCGTCGAGGAACAGGGTGCCCCCGTTTGCGCGCTCGAACGGCCCCGGCCGATCGTCGACGGCGCCCGTGAACGCCCCTTTCACATGGCCGAACAGCTCATCCTCGACCAGGCCTGGCGACAGCGCCGCGCAATTGACGACGATGAAGGGGGCACGCTGGCGCGGCGAGGCGCGGTGAATGGCGCGCGCGACGCGCTCCTTGCCGGTGCCCGACTCGCCCAGGATCAGCACCGTCACGTGCGCGTCGCGGGCGACGCGCCGCATGTGGTGCTTGAGGCGCCGCACCGCCGGCGAGCGTCCGTCGATCTCCGGGAAGAGCTCCGCCTGATCCGGTTCGATCCCCATGCCCCCGCTCGAGCTGCGCGCGAGACGCGCCACCCGAGTACGAGTGGAAACGCCGGAAGCGGGCAAAGAGCACAGGGTGTTCGTTCAGGCCCGCCAGGCCGGCTGGAACAGGCAGACGGCCACCAGGCCGAACGCCAGGCCGGCGTAGAAATACGCGGTATCCGACGCGGTCTGTACCTGCAGCGCGGCTTGCTCGATGTTGTCGCGCGGGTCGAGGTCGAGGCGAGCGGCATCGAGCGCGGCGCGCCACGCCGCGCGGGCCTCGGCCAACTCGAGATGAGCCCGGGCGACCGCTTCGATTGCAGCGAAGACGTCGGGCTCGCTGCGCGCGCCAGGCTCGAAAATCCCCCGCGCCGGAACCTTGCGGAACGCGAGCCTGGTCAGTTCGAGCAGGGCGTCGGCGTGGCCGCGCGGGCACTCGAGCTCCGCGGCGCGAATGATGTGCCGGATTGCCGGGGGCCACTCCGCCATCGTCTCAGAACGCGATCGGCGATGACGCATGACACCCTCCTTCGGCGGTCAGCACACGCCAGCGCGACGCGCGTGCCGCAGCGTTGCTCTTGTGGACGAACGCTCGCGATTGTGCCAGTGGACCGCTGCGCCGGAGGTTGGATGTGACGCGCGCGCGGCGAACAGAAGAAGCAAGCGAACGCGCCCAGCCTAACGTCATCTCACAGCGAAGACAAGCGCGAAGGTCATGCCAATTCTCACCACGCCGGCGC
>Ga0075421_100002658_pt1 | contig 21329 bp, 10 predicted proteins | sample SoiMetdeltSBSDD5_FD_75292 | JGI IMG/M metagenome (GOLD analysis project Ga0075421, IMG submission 75292) | Bulk soil microbial communities from a Populus tree surrounding site in Tennessee, USA - Soil MetaG P. deltoides SBSDD5 | ecosystem: Environmental > Terrestrial > Soil > Tree plantation...
TCGTAGGGCAGGTGTGCCTCGATGTAATTGATGAACAGGAAGAAGGGCTGCTCCCGCGCGGCGGCGGTGCTCCTGCGCCATTCGAGCCAGCGCGCCACGCGGGCGTTCACCCGCGAAGCGCCGGCGTCCTGCTCCCCCGCCGGGGTCCCCTTCCAAAGCTCCTCGTAGCCGTCGAACCCCCGGTCGAGGCCGTACTGACGGCCGACCCAGGGGTTGGCGGCATAGGCCTGGGTCCTGTAGCCGGCGGCCCGGAACGCTTCGGCCAGCGTGCGGTGCCGGTCATCGAGCTTCAGGTGGCCTGAATCGGCCCCGTGCGCCGAGGGGTGGAGGCCGGTGAACAGGCTGGCATGGGCAGGAAGGGTCCAGGGGGCCGGACTGCGGGCCTGTTCATAGACAGTCCCTTCCGAGGCGAGGATCGCGATTTCAGGGGTGGTCTGGCGCGTGTAGCCGTTGAAGCTGAAGCGGTCGGCGCGTCCGGTGTCGATGACCACCAGGAGGACGTTCGGCCGGGCCCCCCCGCCGCATCCTGCAAGGGACAAAGTCGCCAGGCAGGACAGCAGAAGAGGGAACCAGGGGGCCCGCCCCGCCCTTTCCGACCGGGCCGTCGTGTCCCGGCTCATCGAGCCGGCGATTGCCCCCCCCTGGCCCGAAGGGGCCGGCCGTTCCACGCGAACTCGCCGGGAAGCCTGGTGGGGACCTCGGTCGACTGCCCCGGTCCAAACAGGGTGGCGCTGTCCGACCCGCCCTGGTCCCCCGGCCCGCTCTCCGGCGGGAACGACAGCTTCCTCTGGAAGTCCCTGCCGGGCATCGTCATGTTGCGGGCCTCGAGGAGCGTCCCCTGGACGCGCTGCAGCTCCGCCTGGGACTTGTTGTAGTCGACGATCGCCAGGTTCTCCCGGGCCTCGGCGGTGGTAAGGTCGGTCTGGAACTGCAGCACCTGGAACGAGGTGCTCATGCCGTTCTCGAACTTCTTCTGCTCCGCGGAGAGCTTCTCGCGCTGCAGGCGCACGTTGACCTGGGCCGACTTGACCCGCTTCAGGTTCGTCTCGAGGGTGCGCACCGCGTTCCGCACCTCGATGCGCGCGAACTGCTCGAGGCTGTCGAGGGTATAGCGGGCCTGCGTCAGGGCGTAGTCGGCGTCGGTGTAGTTGGCGCCCGCCAGTCGGTTGCGCAGCGGGATCAGGAGATTGAGCTGCACGGTCCAGTCGGTCTGGTTCCGGTCCCTCAGGTCGTCGATGGAGTCGCCGTAGTTCGCGTCGTTGAACCCCGAGTTGCCGTACGTCCCCTGGAAATCGAGGCCCCAGCGCTTCTGGTTCCTGCGGAAGGCCAGGTCGGTCTCGCGGCTCTTGAGATCGAGACGGGCCGCCTCCAGGTCGGGACGGTGGCTCATCCCCGAGGCCACGGCGGCGTCCATGTCGGGCGTCATCTCGACCACGGCGGGCATGTCGCTCGGCTGGATCGGCCGCGCCCAGTCGGGGGAGGTCTTCGGCACGTTCATGATGAGGCGCATGGCGTCCTCGGCGGTCCGCACCGCGGCCTGGGCGATGATCACCGCCTCCTCGCGATCGGCGACTTCCGCCTCGGCCTGGGTGATCTCGATCGGCGCCAGCGTGCCGACACGCACCTTGATCCGGTTCTGGTCCAGGAAGTCCTTGGCGAGCTGCAGCGCCGCCAGGCGGGTCTTGAGATTGAGATGGGCGAAGTCCAGGTCCCAGTACGCCTTCTCAGCCGTCGCCAGGGTGTCGATGACCGTCTGCCGGAAGCGCGCCTCGGTCGCCCCCAGGCTATTGCGCGCCACGATGATGAGAGAGCGGTTGGCGCTCGCCCCGAGGTTGCGCAGCAGGGGCTGGGTGAAGGTCAGGAGGTACGAGGTGTTGAACTCCTGGGAGGCGCTGGCCGGGCCCGCGCCCAGTTGGAAGGAGGAGTCGCTGTCGTCGCCGTTCAGGTCGACCGAGTAGCGCCCGCCGGTGATCATCGGATCCTCGAAATGGACGTTGTACAGATGGGACTTGGCCGTCGAGGTGAAATCCGTGAAGATGCCGGTGAACGACGTGACGCCGCGCTGGTCCCTCTCGGCGTTCCTGGCCAGGGCGGTGAGAAACGGGTCGAATCCCGACTCGCTGGCGATCACCCGGGTCTCGCTGCGCAGCGGATCGTAGGAGCGCACCACGATGTCCAGGTTGTTCTCGAGCGCCGTCCGCAGCGCGTCCTGGAGCGACAGGACCACCGGCGCCTCGGGCGTTCCCTGCTGCGCCTCCGGGGCGACCGGGGGAGCGGGGATCGCAGCCTCCTGGGCCATCGCCCCGGGCGCCGCCAGGGAAGGCAGGAGGGTTGCCAGCATCACCAGGGCCAAGGTCGGGGGCGCCACACGTCGTCTCATCCGATCACCTCGATTTGCCGTCACATGTCGTACATGGGAGAAGGCACGGTCCTCCCCCCGCCTGATGGACGTCTATACGCACCCAGGGGCGGACAAGTTCCCCCGGGTTCCGCCTTCGCCGGGATACAGGTGGCAGGCCACCCAGTGCCCCGGCGCCACCTCCAGCAGCGGCGGCTCGATCCGGTCGCAGGTCTCGATCGCGCTCGGGCAGCGCGGATGAAACCGGCAGCCGGGCGGGGGCTGGGCGGGAGACGGCGGGTCCCCGCGCAGCACCTGCCGCTCCCTCGCCCTGGCCGGGTCGGGGATCGGAATCGCCTGCAGGAGGGCCCTAGTATACGGATGTAGGGGGTTCTTGAATATCTCTTCCCTCGATGCGGACTCGACGATCCGGCCCAGGTACATGACCGCAACACGGTCGGCGATGCGCTCCACCACCGCCAGGTCGTGCGCGATGAACAGGTAGGCGATGCCGAACTCCTCCTGCAGGTCCATGAGGAGGTTGATCACCTGGGCCTGCACCGAGACGTCGAGCGCCGACACCGGCTCGTCCGCCACGATGAGCCGCGGCTGCAGGGCCAGGGCCCTCGCCACGCCGATTCTCTGCCTCTGCCCGCCCGAGAACTCGTGCGGGTACCGGTCGCGCATTGCGGGATCGAGCCCGACCTTGCGCAGGAGGGCCGCCACCCGATCGTCGCGCTCGGCGCGCCCCGCCCCGATGCGGTGGATGTCGAGCGGCTCGCGCACGATCTCCCCCGCCCGCATGCGCGGGTTGAGCGATCCGTAGGGGTCCTGGAAGATGACCTGGATCTGCCGCCGCATCCGGCGCATGTCGCGCGGCGGAAGGGCGAGGAGATCGGCGCCGTCGAAACGGACCGACCCTCGGGTCGGCTCGATCAGCCTCAGGATGCAGCGCCCGGTGGTCGTCTTGCCGCTCCCCGACTCCCCCACCAGGGCCAGGGTCTCGCCGGGGGCGATCGAGAGGGACACGCCGTCCACGGCCCGCACCCAGCCGGACACCCCCGCGAACAGCCCGAGCCGGATCGGGAAATGCTTCACCAGGTCCCGCACCTCGAGGAGCGGGCCGCCGACGAACCGGCGGGCCTCGGCGCCTCCGGCCGGGGCGCCGGAGGGCGCGGCGCCAGGGCCGCCCGCGGGCCTCATCGCGGCCGTCCTTCCCCGTCGTGGTGCTTGAAGCAGGCGACGGCCCCCGCGGCCCCCGGGGAGGCGGCCGATGAGGCCGCCGCGCCCACGGGGAGGATCCGCGGGGACCGCTCGCGGCACTCCGGCATCACGTCGGGGCAGCGCGGATGGAAGGCGCACCCGGACGGGAGGTGGAGCATGTCGGGCACACTCCCCTCGATCGACGGCAGGCGCTGTTTGCGCCCGCCCGGGGTCGACGGGCCGGCCTCGCCCAGCCTCGGGACCGATCGCAGGAGCCCCGCGGTGTACGGGTGCCGCGGCGAGGCGAACAGGTCCGCCACCCGCGCCTCCTCGACGATGCGGCCGGCATACATGACCGCGACCCGGTCGGCGGTCTCGGCGATGATGCCGAGGTTGTGCGTGATCAGGATCAGCGAGAGGCGGAGCTCCCGCTTCAGGGTGCGCAGCAGGTCGAGGATCTCCGCCTGGATGGTGACGTCGATCGCCGTGGTCGGCTCGTCGGCGACCAGGAGGGACGGCCGGCACGCCAGCGCCATGGCGATCAGGACGCGCTGGCGCGTCCCTCCCGACATCTGGTGCGGGTACTCGCGGGCGCGGCGCTCCGCGTCCGGGATGCGCACCAGCTGCATCAGCCGCACCGCCTCGCGCAGCGCCTCCTTCTTCTTCATCATGCCGTGGACGATGAGCCCTTCGGCGATCTGGTAGCCGACGGTGAACACCGGATTGAGGGCGGTGGACGGCTCCTGGAAGATGAGGGCGATCTCGCGGCCGCGGAAAGCCCGCATCTTCTTCTCGGGGAGGGCCGTCAGGTCGGTCCCCTTATAGATGATGCGGCCGGCGACGATCCGCCCGGGAGGCGGGACGAGGCGCAGGAGCGACAGCGCCGTGACGCTCTTGCCGCAGCCCGATTCCCCGACCAGGCCGAGCGTCTCCCCCTCCTCGACGCGGAAGGAGATGCGATCGACGGCGCGCACCTCTCCTGCCGCGGTTCCGAAATGCGTCGACAGATCGGAGACTTCGAGGATGCTCACGAGGGCCTCCCCGCGCGCCCCAGTGCGCCCTCCATCAGACGACGGCCGGCCGGTAGGTGCCGAAGACGGCGCGCAGCCGGTCGGCGATCTCACCCAGCGTGGCCCGGGCCTCGACCGCGGCCAGGATGTGCGGCAGGAGGTTGTCTCCGCCTGTCGCCGCGCGCTCGACCGCCTGGAGGGCCTTCTGCGCGGCCGGGCCGTCGCGGCCCTCCTTGAACGCCTTGAGGCGGGCCCGCTGCTCCTCTTCGAGGCGCGGGTCGATCTTCTGCAGCGGGATGGGGGCGGCCCCCGGGGTCGCCTCGTCCTTGAACCGGTTGACCCCCACGATGACGCGGCGGCCGTCATCCACCTCTTTCTGATGGCGGAAGGCGGCCTCCTGGATCTCCTTCTGCTGGTAGCCGGCCTCGATCGCCTTCACGGTCCCCCCCTGGGCGTCGATCGCCTCGAGGTAGGCGCGCACGCGCGTCTCGATCTCCGTGGTCAGCGCCTCCAGGGCGTACGCACCGCCGAACGGGTCGGCGGTGTCGGCCACGCCGCTCTCGGAGGCGAGGATCTGCTGGGTGCGCAGCGCCACGGTCGCCGACTGCTCGGTCGGGAGGCCGAGGGCCTCGTCCAGGGCGTTCGTGTGCAGGCTCTGCGCCCCGCCCAGGACGGCTGCCAGCGCCTGCAGCGCGACGCGCGCCACGTTGTTGAGGGGCTCCTGCGCCGTGAGCGTCGAGCCGCCGGTCTGGGCGTGGAAGCGCATCTGCATCGCCCGCTCCCCCCTGGCCTTGAACCGCTCCTTCATGATCCGGGCCCAGACGCGGCGCGCCGCGCGGAACTTGGCGATCTCCTCCAGGAAGTGATTGTGCGCGTTGAAGAAGAACGACATCTGCCCCGCGATCTCCTCGACCGGAAGCGAGGCGGCGCGCGCCGCCTCGAGGTACGCGATGCCGTTCGCGAAGGTGAAGGCCACCTCCTGCACCGCCGTCGACCCCGCCTCGCGGATGTGGTAGCCGCTGACGCTGATGGCGTTCCAGCGCGGCAGGGTCTCGCGGCACCAGGCGAACAGGTCGGTGGCGATGCGCAGCGAGGCCGACGGCGGGTAGATGTAGGTGCCGCGCGCAATGTACTCCTTCAGGACGTCGTTCTGGACGGTGCCGGACAGGCTCGTCCCGGGGATGCCGCGCGAGCGGGCCACGGCCACGTAGAGGGCGAGCAGGATGGCCGCCGTGGCGTTGATCGTCATCGAGGTTGAGACCCGGTCGAGCGGGAGGTCGTGCAGCAGGGCCTGCATGTCGTCGATCGAGTCGATCGCCACGCCGACACGGCCGACCTCCCCCTGCGCCAGCGCGTGATCGCTGTCGTATCCCATCTGGGTCGGGAGGTCGAAGGCCACCGACAGCCCGGTCTGGCCGAGCCCCAGGAGGTAGCGCAACCGGCGGTTGGTCTCGCGCGCGTCGCCGAAGCCGGCGTACTGGCGCATGGTCCATGGGCGGCTTCGGTACATCGTCGGCTGCACGCCGCGGGTGAACGGGAAGGACCCGGGGAAGCCCACGTCCTCGGCGTACGGAATGCCCTGGACGTCGAGCGGCGTGTACAGCCTCTCCACGGGGATTCCGCTCGAGGTCTCGAACCGCGGGGAGCGCTCGGGAAGGCGCGCCAGGGACTCGCGCAGGGGGCCCTCGGCCCACTCTTCCAGGAGTTTCACGAGGGTGCGGTCCTTCCGGTGGCTCACGGAAAGAACGTATCACACAAAAGGCGGGACCCGGGCGGGTCCCGCCTTCGTCCCTCCACCCCGCGCGCGGCGCCCCCCCAATGACGCCGCTGCCGCCGGGCAGTCGGAAACTCAACTCGGTAGAGAACGCGGCGCCCGAGCGCCTGCCTCTACGGACAGGCCGCCGGCGCGACGATGATCGTGCCGGTGCTCTTCTTCCCCAGCGCGTCCAGCCCGCCGGCCGCCACGGCGCTGTGGCCGACGAGGTAGTAGAAGCTCTGTCCCGTGGCCGGAATGCCGCCGTCCAGGACCGAGACGGTCGTTCCGATCGCCTGCTGCGGAACGTCCGGCCGCAGGCAGGAGAGCGTGGCGTAGCTGGGGTCACCCGCCGGCAACGAGGTCGTGCCGCGGAACACGTCGTACCCGTTCACCGACGTCGGCTGCGGGCGGGCCGGCCAGGCCATCGAGGACGACCCCGCGCTCCCGTGCGTCAGGAGGATGAAGATGTCCTCCCCGTCCCCCGTGTAGACGCGCGCCATGGCGGTGGCCCCGGTCGTGCCGGTGCAGGTGAAGCTCGCGCTGCAGCGCACCAGGAGCTGGTAGCTGGCGTCCACCAGCGGGGCGTCGATGAAGGAGTTGTTGGTCGTCCAGTCCTGCACCACCTGGCCGTCCCTGAGGAAGCGGTACTGCGCCACGCCGCCGCTGCAGCCGCCCGGCAGGGAGGAGGCGGACGCATCCAGGGTCAGCCGCTCGCCCCGCTCGAAGACGGTGTCGGCGTTGGAGTCCCGGATGACGAGGGCCGCGGTCGTCCCATGGTCGCCCACGGCGGGGTTGCAGATCGCCGGGCACGCGCCGGACTGCGGCGGCCGCACGTCCGGCGTCGCCGTCAGCTGGGTCTGCAGGGCGCCGGTCAGGCGGATGTCGTCCACCCACCAGCCGTCGTCGTCCAGCTGGTTGTCCCACGAGCCGGCCTCCTGCTCGTACGACTGGGCGGTGGCGCTGAACTCCCACGATGTGGCGATCCAGCGGATCTTCACACGCTGGCCCAGGTAGGGGGTCAGGTCGAACTTGGTCTGGACCCAGTTGCCGGTCCCCTGGCTGCCGGCCTGCCCGGGACCGGGGCACTCCTTGGTCGTCGTCTGGTCCCACTGCCAGCCGCAGTTCGACCAGATCCCCAAGGGCCAGCACAGGGTCTCGTGCACCCCGCGCGGGGCGGGCGGCGCCGTGCCGGTGTCGGTCGGCGTGAGCTGGCAATAGGTCAGGGCCGTCCCGAAGTCGCTCCAGACCTGGGGGATGTGGTCGTAGACGTTCTCGAACGGCACCAGCTTGTCCCAGAACCCGAAGTTGTCGACGCTCGGATTGGCATCCTGGTCGACCACGATCTGCACGTCGCCGTAGTCGAACGCGTTGAACGGCTTCGTGTTGACCCCATTGTCGTTGCTGATCATGCTGGCGATGTGGAAGAACGACAGGACCAGGTCGCCGGGATCGGGGAAGATGGCCAGGTTGATCGGGTTGGTCGTGAAGGCCGCGATCTGCCGGAACTTCGTGGTGTCGCCGTTGGCCCGGCTGGTGGTGTCGAAGTGGTATCCCCAGTGGAGCGAGTTCTGCCCGCTGAAGGCCAACCTGCCGTCGGTCGGCGTCTGGTGGCCGGTGCCGTTGGGGCAGGTGCCGGCCGGGCAGTGGATGTGCCAGTCCATCTCGTTGTCCGGATCGACGATGCAGCCGGGATCGGCCGGCGGGACATTGAAGCCGCCGCAGCCGATGCCGGCCAGGCCGCCGATCCCTCCCGGAGTGGTGCGCACGGTCACGCCGATCGTGTCGTTGTGGATGTTGGGGGTGCCGTTCGGCAGGTCGTTGATCGACACGAGGCCGTCGCCGTCCCTGTCCGTGTCGAAGGTCTCGACGATCACGCCGTCGTCCGAGGTGCCGGGGAGCCCGTCGGGACCCAGGGTCTTGACCTGCACCGATCCGGGCGGGATGTCGAGGTCGGCCAGGACACGGACCGGCACCTGGGTGGCGGTCCCCAGCGACTCGGCCGAGGTCAGGGTCAGCTGCAGGTCGAGGAAGGCCGGGTTCGCGCCGGAGGTGGTCTGCAGGGTCGTCTTGGTGACCAGCTCGAAGTAGTCTCCCGTGTCGTCGCCGTCCCCTGCGATCTTGTTCGGGCCCGGAGTCCCGAGGACCAGGGTTTCTCCGGCGCGGAACAGCGCCCGGAAGACGCTCGGCCGGGTGATGCAGGCGATGTCCGCGTCGCTGCTGTTCACGTTCAGGTTGACGTTGGTCAGGTCGAACGTCGAGGCGTTCTGCACGGTCAGGTAGATGCGCGCCTTCTCGCCGCTGTCCGGGAAGATGTCGCGATCGCCGTCGACGTCGCCGGCGACCACGCTCTTGATGATCAGTTTGGCCAGCGGCAGGGCGCGGCAGGCGACCTCCAGGTTGTAGCTCACGATATCGTCCGGCGTGCCGGAGTTGTCGTCGTCCCACGATCCGACCGGGTCGCAGGCGTCCCCCAGTCCGTCCGAGTCCGAATCCATCTGGCGGTTGGTGTTCAGGATGACCGCGGCGTTGTAGACCGTCGGGCAGTCGTCGATCGAGTCTCGGACCTTGTCCACGTCCGTGTCGTCGTTGGTCGTGGAGCAGCCGCCGGTGTTGGTGATGCCGGACCGGACGCAGACCTCCGGGCTGATCTCGACGCAGACGTTTCCGCCTCCGTGGCAGTCGTTGGTGGCGGTACAGATGGTCGCAGGGGTCAGGCTGCAGTGGCCGGTCGTCGGGCAGCCGGCATTCGTGGTGCAGACGACGGCGTTCGATCGATTGCACGAGCCGGTCGGCAGCTGGGCCTGGACGGCCCCCTGGCAGTCGCCGTCGCAGGGGTCCCCGAGCCCGTCGGCGCCGTCACTGCTGACCTGCGTCGCATTGGGGGTGCGGACGCAGTTGTCGTTCTTGTCCTGGATGCCGTCGAGGTCCCGGTCCGCCGTCCCGCCGCAGGCCTCGCCCTGCGGGTTCTGCGCGCTGACCGGCACCTGGAGCGGATTGTAGACGTCGGGACAGTTGTCGAGCTGGTTCGCGACCCCGTCGAAGTCGACGTCGTCCAGGTCGCAGACGTCCCCGACGCCGTCGGCGTCGCTGTCGATCTGGTTCGCGTTGGCGATTCCCGGGCAGTTGTCGCAGAAGTTGCCCAGGCCGTCGCTGTCGCTGTCGGCGTTCGTCGGATCGTAGATCTGGGGGCACTTGTCGGGCCCGAGCGGCGGCGCCATGAGGTTGTCGCCGTCCAGGTTGTCGAAGGTACGCTCCCCGACCTGGCCGTCCGCGTCCCCGTCGCACTGCGAATCAATGTAATAGACCTTGAGCGTCTGGTCCACGGCCGGGGTGACGTACAGGTTGCCGGGATTGTTGAACTGCCCCGACACCGTGATCGTGCCGCGGAAGATCCCGGGGGACACCTCGGGCAGCGGGAAGGTCTTGATCGGCATGTTGACCAGGTTCACGCCGGTGGTGATCGGCTTCGAGTCGCTCTCGGTCGCCGCCAGCACGGTGACCGAGCCGGAGCCCGCCACCTTGGGATCGTTGACCGTCACCTCGATCGCCTCGTCGCACTGGTACAGCGACGTGCGGTCCACGACCAGCGTGGCGCATTGCTGTCCCGCCGCCTGCCCGGCCTGTCCGAAACGCTGGCAGGCGGGGGTGTGGGCCGGGACGAACTGGCTCTCGTCCACCGGGTGGACCTCGTCCCACTCCAGGACCGGGTCGTCGATCGCCAGGCCGTAGTCGGCCACGCCGGCCGAGCTCTCGATCACGAAGAACCCGACTTCGAACTGCCAGCGCGTGCCGGTCGCCCCCGAGCTGAAGAAGCCGCCCGGCTCGAAGGTGCCCGGCCCGGTCTCCGCGAAGACCTGCCCTTCCAGGTAATTGATCAGCGAGAAGTCGTAGTTGCGCGTCGGGCCGGCCGGGCGCCGGTCGACCGGGTGGCCGTCCGCGGCGAGCGGCAGCGGATCGATGGGGCGCGGGTACGGCATGAAGTCGGGGGCCGCCGCCGGGATCGGGCTGGAGCTGTTCGGGTTGGTGTTGGCGGTGAATCCCGAGAACCCCTTCTCGTCCCCCGTGACCGTGCGGGTCGCGAGGATCGAGCCGTTGGGGTCGACCAGCGAGCCGAAGGTCCGCTGCGTGACGATGTCCGTGTTCGCCGGGTCGATCCCGTAGTTGTAGGTGTCGAAATGCCAGGTGTTGTAGTAGACCCCGCCGAAGCGCGGGTAGAACACGGTCTGGCAGAGCAGGCAGTTGCGGTCGTCGCTCTCGATGTTGGTGTCGAGGTTGACGAAGCCGCCGGCGAACTCGTCGAAGGTCTGGAGGTTGACGTTCACCGCCAGGCGCTGGAACTCGACGGTGTACGGGAAGCCGCGCGCGTCCGGCAGCTGGCGCACCTGGGCGATGATCGGCGAGATCAGGACGTCCATGATCCGCTCCGCCTGGGGCGGCGTGCCGGGCTCCTGCGGCATCTTGTAGTTGTCGCAGCCCAGGGCGAGGTCGTCGGGCGTCGAGGTGTCCCCGTCCCCGGTGTGCCAGATCCCGGCGCCGAGGTTCTGGAACAGCGGAGCCGCATTGTTGTCGTCGTTCGCCGACTGGAAGCCGCAGATCCCCGAGCGCTGGTGCTCCCAGATGACGCCGGCGGCGTTCCCCTCGATGCTGACCGGGTGGCGCGTCGGGAAGAAGCCGCCGTCATTGCGGTCGAAGGCGAACGGGATCTTGTCGCGCGAGTCGGGCCCGCCCGGACCGAACAGGATGCCGGAGTCCAGGAGGCCGTTCGGGATGACGTCGAACTCGCCGGGGTCCTGCAGGCCGTTGCCGTTCAGGTCCTCGCCGAGGACGTTGCGCACCAGCCCCCCGTCCGAGAGGAACAGCGACGAGAAGGTGATGTCCTCGTCCGGGATCTGGATGGTCGTGAACGGGTCGATGACGTCGGCCTTGTCGACCTGGAGATTGCGGTTCAGGTCGCGCACCTCGCGGCCGCCGGTCGGAAAGTCCGTCGAGTAGTGGAACGCCTCGCGGTCGGAGTTCAGCGCGTGGGTGAAGGCGAAGGTCTGCCGCCCGATCACCTTCGAGCGGTTGCTCGAGTCGAGGCCGAGGGTGAGCGTGACCTTGCGGCTGGCGACCGGCAGGGCGTTCAGGATCGCGCCGTCGATCTTCAGCGAGAAGCCGATCCCGGTGCTCTGTCCGCCCGGCAGCCGGCCGATCCCCTTGGGCGAATCGAGGACCTTCACCGCCGCGGCCCCCGTCCCCGACGGCGTCAGGGTGGCGACCACCCCCGTGTAGTCGTCCCCCCGGTTGGTGTTCACGATCGCCACGGTGTAGGACACGATCTCGTCCGCGTCGGGGAACTGGTCGCGATCGCACCCCCCGGCGACCAGCACGGGGCCGTCCGCCTGGTTCGTGACCTTCAGGACGCCGGCGAACAGCTCCGGATCGCAGCGCACGGTCCCGCGCGCCTGGCCGTTCACCGGGGCGTCGACGTAGTCGGCCACGATGAAGCGCCCGCTGTCGGCCTCCAGAAGGCCGTTGTTCGAGACCGCGTTCGGCGACGCCTGGCGCACCGGCACCTTCACCGAGCGGAAGCCCTTGCTTCCCGCCGGGGTCTCGTTGAACGCGAAGCCGCGCTCGGTGTCCAGAACGGCGCCCGCGGCGTCCTGCACGGTCAGGGTGATGGCGGAGCCCACGCTGGCCGTCGTGGCGTCCCCGTCGAACACCTGGACCTCGACGTCGTCGGCGCAGCCGTAGGTGGCCTTGTCCAGGTCGACCGCGCTGGCCGGGAAGCTGTGGCTCGTCCCGCCCCAGGTCTGCGATCCCGTGCCGAAGACCGGGCCGGCGATCAGGAGCGCGTACGGCTGGCCGGCGGCGTCCAGCAGGCCGTCGCCGTCCGTGTCTTCCGTGCCGTCCAGGCGGAAGTTGCCGTTCGCGTCCTCGTTCGCACCGTTGATGGCGCTGATCTGCCCCGGCACCGCGCCGCCGGTGCCGCGCTTCACCCGGACGCGCCACGTGCCGACGTTGACCTGCGAGTCGGCCGGCTGACCCAGGTTGTCGACGCGGACGGCGGACAGGTGGATCGCCTCGACCGGGTTGCGCGTGTCGTTGAGATCCGGTCCGACGGCGCCCCGCCCCTGCGACCACTGGCCGACGCGCGGTCCTCCCCCGGTCTGGTAGACGTTGCCGTCATAGATGATGTTGTCGTTGGCGCTGGTCGCCCCGCAGGGGGCGCCGCCCGGGGCGATGTCCCCCTGGAACAGGCAGTTGTCCCGGCCCGGAGACTCGAGCTCGAGATCGAGGTCGTTCACCAGGGTGCCGTTCCCCTCCGCCACGTCGGGAGGATCGGTCCAGGCCAGGGCCACGCGCAGGGAGCCGACCGTCACGACGCGTCCGCCGCCGGTCAGGGTCGCCGTGTTGGGGGAGTTGACCACGAAGGTGCGGGCCACGTTGGTGTTCGTCGTGTTGTTGATCGGCAGCTCGCCGGTCCCCATGTCGTCGTAGATCAAGAGGCCCGCCGCCGGATACTCGGGCGTGTTCGGGAGCCCGATCGGCCGGGACGGGGGCCAGTTCGGGATCGGCAGGACGGAGGAGAGCTGGATCCGGCCGTACCCCTGCTCGTTGTTCCCGAGGACGCCGACCTGGGTCCCCGACACGGCCCCCATGTTGAGGGCCCTCGACTGGCCGATCAGCCGATCGGCGGTCGTCGGGAAGTCGCTGACACCGACGTTCTCCATGAAATTGGCGCTCGCCACCATGGCCGCCTTGACCAGCGCCCCCGAGAGGCCCGGCATCCGGTTGCCGGTCGTGCGGCTGCTGGTGGGATAGAAGCCCTGGGAGAAGTAGTCGCGCACCAGGGCCCCCGCGCCGGTGGCGTAGGCCGAGGCGTAGGAGGTCCCGAGGTTCCCCTCGTCGAGCTGGGACTCGACGGGGGCGGCGTTGTCGTTGTCGCGGCTGCGCAGGACCGCGACACCCATGGTGCCCGGGGCCGCGAACAGGCCGCTGAAGTCGTCCCCCGCCGACATGACGATCGGGGCGGTGCGCAGGGAGACCGCCGTGGCCGGCCCGCGCGACGACCAGGGGGAGGAATTCTCCTCCTCGTTCAGCGCCCCCGCGAAGGTCTGCATGTCGTAACGGTGGCTGCCGACCGAGACGATGTTCTTGGCGGTGGCGGGGGGCGGGATCTCCATGCCGGCCGGCATGTTGGGATCGTTGTCCCCGGCGGTCCCGTCGAACAGGTCGGGATAGAGCCGCTTGGACACCTGCGACGGGGCCGATCCCTGGTTGCCGACCGGGACGAAGACCATGTAGTCGCGGTTGTTGACCAGGAACGTGTCGATCTGGTGGGAATCGATCGTGTAGGTGCCGTTCTGCGGATTGACGACGATGTTGTCGAAATTCGGCACGCCGAACGGCAGCACCTGCAGGTGGACGTTGTTGCCGCCGTTGCGCGCGTTCATCAGCACGGTGGTGTCCATGTTGCCGGGGATGACGTTGCCGCCCAGCTCGATCAGCTCGTTGATCAGGCAGCGGTCCGGGCCGGCGGCGTCCTGCATGAGGATGCGCGCCCCGCGCGCGATGCCGTCCAGGTTGATGCCGGTGATGGTCGGCTGGCCGATGCCGATCGACTTGCTGATGAACACCCCGACCTGCGAGGGATTCCCGGCGATGGCGCCCGCCACCACGTTTCCGTGCGTGCCGCTGCCGAAGAGGGGGCCGTCGCAGGTGTCGCCGTTGCCGAGAATCGTCTGGATCGCCTGCACCTTGCGGTGGCTCGGGGAGGGGAAGGCGTGCGTCAGATCGAACACCTGCGTCGCGGACTGCGAGAACTGCGCCGAGTCGCCGGAGAGGCCGTTGTCGGTCACCGCGACGATCTGCGGCGGCACCGTGTCGGTGCCGTTGTTGATCCGCTGCCCGTCGCCGTTGGTGTCGATGCCGCCGCCGTCGACGCCGGCGTCGTGGTACGGCCGGGCGCCGAGGGTGTCCTCGACGCTTCCGGTCATCACGAGGCTCGCCCCCTCCGCGTTCGACAGCACGTACTCGGGGACCTCCTGCACCGCGCCGGCCTCGTCGATCGCGGCGATCGCCGCGACCTGCGCCGACTCCGCCTCGACGCGCAGCACCCTGCCGTCTCCGGAATAATCGGTCACGGCGCGGGAGCCCGCGATCGCCTCGAGGGCGCGGCGCAGGCTGGAAATTTCCTCCGGCGTGGAGCCCGGCCACGCGGCCACCATCATCTCGAGCCGCGCGCTCCTCCCCCGGCTCCTCTGGATCATCGGCGTGCGGCCGAGCGCGCGATCGATCTTGAGCCCGGGGTGGTACGGCATCATCGCCTCGACGAACGGCAGGCCGGCCAGCCGCTCGAGCGCGGCCGCGCCGCGTCCGCGGACCAGGAAGGCGCGATCGGGAAAGGCGCCGACGATCCGGGCCGACGCGCCGAGCTGGCGCTCGATCTCGTCGAGGCCCAGGTCGCGCAGCGCCTCGGCCTTCACCTGGATCAGGTTGGCGCCCGGAGCGATCCCGCCCCGATCGGGGCGCGTGTGCGTGGCCTTGCGCTTCAGCCCGGCTGGCAGGAGATCGAGCCCGTGCGGATGCTTCAGATCGATGAAACCGAGGGAGGTCAGGACCAGGCCGCGGCGATCGCGCGGCTCCTGGATCGATTGGAAGCCCTCGCCGAAGGGGGACAGCCCGGGGGCGCGCTCGGTGGCCGGCGGCAGGTGCGTCTGCTGCCAGAAATCATACGAGCTGTCGGGACCGAACCGCTCCTCGAAGGAGAGCCCCTTCTGCTTCCGCCCCGACGCGTCGGCGCCGGCCCCGGCGTCCCGACCGGCGAGGCTCGCGCCAAGCCCGAACATGAAAACGGCCGCCAGGACCACGGCGGCGGACGCTACGACCGGCAGGGCTCCGGAAATCCCCGGCTTGCGCATCAATCCCTCCAGAAAACACGTCCCCTCGCGTCCCGACCGGGCGCCAAGGGACTCAGCTCGGGCCTTACAGATCTGTCACCCGGCACTGCACCTGTTTGAGTTCCAGATACGGCCAACCCTCAGTCTTGTCAACGGCTTTCTGGGCATTCGCCCGGCGCGGGACGGACGTCCGGCGAGAGGCGCATGCGCCGACCCGCTTGTTGCGCCCCGCAGTCCATGGTCCGCCCCGAATAATGGGCCCGACCCGAAGACGGACCCCCTTCAATTGCGCCACCGGTGCCGTTTCCAGTAACATGGCGCCATCATGTTCAAGACGATCGAATGGACGGACGAGGGCGTGGTGATGCTCGATCAGCGTCGCCTCCCGGAGCGGGAATCGTATCTCACGCTGCGCTCTCCCCAGGAGGTGGCGGACGCGATCCGCGACATGGCGATCCGCGGCGCGCCGGCCATCGGTGTCGCCGCGGCGATGGGGATCGCGCTCGGGTTCCGCGGCGAGGGGGGCGGCCCGGGGGACGAGCGGCGCGGGCGCTTCGAGACGCTGGCCCGCCTCATGGCGGCGACGCGGCCGACGGCGGTGAACCTGGCGTGGGCGATCGAGCGGATGCGGGTCTGCTTCGAGGCGCACCGCAACGATCCGTACCCCCGCCTGCAGGCCGCCCTCCAGGACGAGGCGGCGGCGATCCTGACCCAGGACATCGAGGCCAACCGGGCGATGGGCCGGCACGGCGCGGCCCTCGTGCCGAAGGACGGCCGGGTCCTGACGCACTGCAACGCCGGGGCGCTGGCCACGGCGGGATACGGCACGGCGCTCGGCGTGGTGCGGGCCGCCTTCCAGGACGGCAAGCGCGTGGCGGTCTATGCCTGCGAGACACGCCCCTTCCTGCAGGGGGCCCGCCTGACCGCCTGGGAGCTGCATCGCGACGGCATTCCGGTCACCGTCCTGACCGACGGCATGGCCGGGCACCTGTTCCAGAAGCGCGCCATCGATCTCTGCCTGGTCGGCGCCGATCGGATCGCCAGGAACGGCGACACGGCGAACAAGATCGGAACGTACCAGATCGCGGTCCTCGCCCAGGCCCACGGCGTGCCGCTCTATGTCGCCGCGCCGATCTCGACGCTCGACCCGTCCGCCTCCACAGGGGCCGACATCCCGATCGAGGAGCGCAGCCAGGTCGAGGTCACGCACCTCGGCGGGCGGAGCATCGTGCCTGAGGGGGTGCCGGTCATCCATCCGGCCTTCGACGTCACGCCGCACCGCCTGATCGCCGCGATCATCACCGAACGCGGCGTGGCGCGGCCGCCGTACACCAGGAGCCTCGCCGCCCTGCGCGGCGGCCCTTCCACGTCCCGCCGGCCCGCGAAGCCGGCGCGTGGTGCCCGCCCGGCGCGCGGCGCACGCCCGGCGCGATGACGATCCCCGACCATCCGGTCCTCCTGGGCATCGAGACCTCCTGCGACGAGACGGCGGCGGCCGTCCTGCGGGGCCGGACCATCCTGTCCAACGTGATCGCCTCGCAGACCGACATCCACAGCGAGTACGGTGGCGTCGTCCCCGAGCTGGCGTCGCGCCATCACCTCGAGCGCATCGACGCCGTCGTCGACCTGGCCCTCAAGCGGGCGGAAACCCGGCTCGCCGATCTCGACGCCGTGGCCGTGACGGTCGGACCCGGGCTGGTCGGATCCCTGCTGGTCGGGCTGCAGGCGGCCAAGGCGATCGCCTATGTCCGCGGGATCCCGCTCCTGGCGGTCAACCACCTCGAGGGGCACCTGCGGTCGGTTTTTCTCGAGCACCAGGACCTCCCCTTCCCCGCGGTCAGCCTGATCGCGTCCGGGGGGCACACCTCGGTGTACCTGTCGCGCGACGAGGACAGCGCCGTGCGCCTGGCGCGGACCCGCGACGACGCCTCGGGGGAGGCCTTCGACAAGGTGGCCCGGCTCGTCGGCCTGGGCTATCCGGGCGGCCCGGTGGTCGATCGCCTGGCGAAGACCGGCGATCGCGCGGCCGTGCCGTTCTCGCCGCCCAGGATGTCGGACGGGAGCCTCGATTTCTCGTTCAGCGGCTTCAAGACGGCCGTGATGCGCCACGCGAAGGCCAGAGGGCTCGACCGCCCCTTCACCACGGTCGAGCCGGACCAGGAGACCCGGGATCTCCTGGCGTCGTTCCAGTCGGCCGTGGTCGAGTTCATGGTGAAGCGCGTCCTGACCGTGGCCCGGCGCGAGGCGGCCCGCTCGATCTGTCTGTCGGGGGGCGTGGCCTGCAACTCGCTGCTCCGGGCGCGGCTCGCCGAGGAGGCGGGCAGGGCCGGCCTGCAGTCGTTCGCCGTCAGCCCGGCGCTGGCGGGCGACAACGCCGCGATGATCGCCGAGGTCGGCCGCCGCCGGCTCCTCCGGGGCCAGCTGGCCGGCCTGTCCCAGAACGCCGATCCCGGCCTCGACTACTGACGGCGATCATGGACCCCCGGCTGATCCGCAACTTCTGCATCATCGCCCACATCGATCACGGCAAGACCACCCTGTCCGATCGCATCCTCGAGCTGACCGGCGCCCTGACGAAGCGCGAGATGACGGACCAGATCCTCGACGGCATGGACCTCGAGCGCGAGCGCGGCATCACCATCAAGGCGCACGCCGTGGCGCTCGACTACAAATCCGTGGATGGCCCGACCTACCGCCTGAACCTGATCGACACCCCCGGGCACGTCGACTTCGCCTACGAGGTGTCGCGATCGCTCTCGGCCTGCGAGGGGGCGGTCCTGGTCGTGGACGCCTCGCAGGGGGTCGAGGCGCAGACGCTGGCCAACTCGTACATGGCGGTGGACCACCACCTGACGGTGCTGCCGGTCATCAACAAGATCGACCTGCCGTCGGCGGAGCCGGAGCGAGTCGTCGACCAGATCGAGGGGATCATCGGCATCTCGGCGCACAACGCCATCCTGTGCTCGGCCAAGGAGGGGACCGGGGTGCGCGACATCCTCGAGGCGGTGGTGCACGACGTCCCGCACCCCAGGGGAGATCCCCAGGCGCCTCCGAAGGCGCTGATCTTCGACTCGTGGTTCGACGTCTACCGCGGCGTGGTCATCCTGGCGCGCGTCATCGACGGCACGCTCAGCCGCAAGATGCGCATGCGGCTGATGGCCACCGGCCGCGAGTACGACCTCGAGGAGCTCGGGCTCCTGACGCCGAAGCTGGTGCCGGTCGATTCCCTGTCGGTCGGCGAGGTCGGGTTCCTGATCGCCAACATCCGGGACTCCACCGAGGTCAAGATCGGGGACACCGTCACCGATGCCCGCCGTCCCGCGGCGATCGCGTTCCCGGGCTTCCAGGAGATGCGCCCGATGGTGTTCGCCGGCCTGTTCCCGATCGGCGAGTCGTCCTACGACAACCTGCGCGACGCGCTCGACAAGCTGCGCCTCAACGACTCGTCCTTCACGGTCGAGCCCGAGACCAGCGAGGCCCTCGGGTTCGGGTTCCGCTGCGGCTTCCTGGGGCTCCTGCACATGGAGATCGTGCAGCAGCGCCTGGAGCGGCACTTCGAGATGGAGCTGATCACCACCGCGCCGTCGGTGCGCTACCGCATCACCACCACCGACGGCGAGACCCTCGAGATCAGCAACCCCGCCAAGCTCCCCCCTCCGCAGAAGATCGATCGGTGGGAGGAGCCGGTGATCACGGCGCTCATCCTCACGCCGCCCGATCACGTCGGCGGGATCCTGGCCCTCTGCCAGGACAAGCGGGGGATCCAGAAGGAGATCAAGTACCTCACGACCACCCGCGTCCTGATCACCTACGAGCTGCCGTTCAACGAGGTGGTCCTCGACTTCTACGATCGCCTCAAGACCCTGTCGCGCGGCTACGCCTCGCTCGATTACCACCACACAGGCTGGTGGGAGTCGGACCTGGTGAAGCTCGATATCCTGGTGAACGGCGACCCGGTGGACGCCCTGTCCCTGATCGTGCATCGGGAGCGGGCGGCCCCCAAGGGGCGCGCCCTGGCGCAGAGGCTGCGCGAGGTCATCCCCCGGCAGCTTTTCGAGGTGGCGATCCAGGCCGCCATCGGCAGCAAGATCGTCGCCCGGGAGAACGTCGCGGCCATGCGGAAGGACGTCCTGGCCAAGTGCTACGGCGGCGACATCACGCGCAAGCGCAAGCTCCTGGAGAAGCAGAAGGAGGGGAAGAAGCGGATGAAGAAGGTCGGGCGGGTGGACCTGCCCCAGGAGGCGTTCCTGGCGCTTCTCAAGGTGCAATGAGGCTGGAAACCGGCGCGCGTTGGTCCCATAATCTGGGCGCACCGGGGGGTGCATGACGATCTCGCTGAAACCGCGACGGTTCCTGTTCGAGTACACGCAGGCGGGGCTGGTGGCCATCATCTTCGCCCTGTTCGTGCGCACCTTCCTGTTCCAGCCGTTCACCATTCCCAGCCCGTCCATGGAGGACACCCTCCTGGTCGGGGACTACATCCTGGTGAACAAGTTCGCCCTGACCCCCCTGGCCTCCCCCCTCGAGCGGGCCTTCCTGCCGATCGCCCCGGTCCGGCGCGGCGACGTGATCGTCTTCCGCTACCCCCACGACGAGCGCCAGGACTACGTCAAGCGCGCCATCGGCCTGCCCGGGGAGACCCTGAAGATCGTCGACCGCGTGGTCTACATCCAGAAGCCCGGGCAGGAGGGGTACGTGCCGCTGATCGAGCCCATGGCCCTCCACAAGGATCCCGGCTCGGTCCCTCCCGAGCTGGACAACTTCGGCCCGCTCACCATCCCGGACGGACAGTACTTCGTCATGGGGGACAACCGCGACAACAGCCTCGACAGCCGCGAGTGGGGCCTCGTGCCGCGCGACCACATCATCGGGCGCGGCTTCCTGGTCTACTGGTCCTTCGAGGGTGGCCTGCGCGACGGCGCGCAGGCCGCCGGCCGGCGGACCGACTCCGGGATGCACCGCCTGATCACGAGCGCCGGGGCCTTTTTCACCGAAACCCGCTGGGAACGCACCTTCCGCTTCATCCGCTGAGTCGCCGGATCACGATCTTGTAACTAGCCCGCTTGACGCGTCGCCGGGCGGTTCCTATATTCGCGACAGCCGCGATCCGCGGCCTTAGAGGGGGGCCTGCACCGTGTTCCTGCAAGACGAAAAAGGCGAGGGTCGCCTCGGGACCCTGTTCGGCATCCTGGTGCTGGCGACGTTCGTCTACCTGGGCGTGAAGATCGTCCCGATCATGATCAACGTCTACGAATTCCGCGACTCGATCGACGAACAGGCGCGCTTCGCTGCCCTGCCGCGCCATGACGACGACCTGATCAAGCGCAACATCCTCCAGAAGGCCAAGGAGCTCTCCCTGCCGGTCGGCAGCAAGGACGTCCAGGTCAGCCGTAGCACTTCGCGCATCGACATCATCGTCAAGTACACGGTGCCGATCGAGACGCCGGTGTACACGTACCGGTGGGCGCTGGACGAGTCGCTGAGCGCGCCGCTGTTCTAGAGAAAATGCCCGACGACCGTGGAGGCGCCCGATCGCGGGTGAGGCGCTGACACTGGCATGCGTCCGTCCGCAGACAGGTCGAGGGCCTCGATTCGGCAGATCCATCGGCCGGGTCGGTCCTTTGCGGGCAAATGGACTCGCCAGTCAGGGCGAATCGACCGTGGCATGATCCTTTCTATAGGAGCCTCCGTCCGCGTCGACGGAGGCTTCCATGTTCGTGCCACCACGCTGCCCGTATCCCGCCTGTTCCACTTCGCTCGACCCGGCCGCGCCGTTCTTCCATCGTGACGGCCTGTACTACCCGCGCTGCCGGGCGCACCCGGTGCAGCGCTTCCGCTGCCGGATCTGCCGGCGCCGCTTCTCCCGCCAGTCGTTCCGGGCCGACCGCAACCAGAAGAAGCCGCACCTCAACGCGGCGTTCCTCCGCCTGATGCTCGCCTGCGTGGCCCTGCGACAGGCGGCCCGCGTCCTGGGTGTCGCCCGTCGCACCGTCGAGCGCCGTTTCCTCTGGCTCGCACGCCATGCGGCGGAGTTCCACGGCAACCGGCTCGCGGCCCTGGAGGGCCCATTCATGCTCGACGAGCTCGAGACCTTCGAGGGGAACCGCTACCAGCCCGTGACCGTGCCGGTGCTCATCGAG
>Ga0075421_100002659_pt1 | contig 21326 bp, 19 predicted proteins | sample SoiMetdeltSBSDD5_FD_75292 | JGI IMG/M metagenome (GOLD analysis project Ga0075421, IMG submission 75292) | Bulk soil microbial communities from a Populus tree surrounding site in Tennessee, USA - Soil MetaG P. deltoides SBSDD5 | ecosystem: Environmental > Terrestrial > Soil > Tree plantation...
AGCACTGACCGACAAAAAAGTGGTGTTGCTGGAGGTTGACCTCCGCAAGCCGAAGCTGAGCGAGATATTTGGTATGAGCTCAAACGCGAATGGTATCAGCAACTACCTGATAGGCGAAAAAGAGGCCGACGAGATCATCAAACGCACCGAGGCAAACCCGAATCTGTTCATTATATCAGCAGGTCCGATTCCGCCTAACCCGTCGGAGCTTATTCTGAATGGCAGGATACAGGAATTGCTGGTTTATCTTGAAAACGCATTCGATTTTATTGTTATAGATACAGCGCCGGTGAGCCCGGTAACGGATGCTTACCTGCTTTCACAGTTCTGTGATTCAACACTGTATGTAGTGCGCCACGCATATACGCCGCGCATTTACCTGCAACTGCTGGATGAAAATAACCGTGTAAGGGGTCTAAAAAACCTGGCACTTATTTTCAATGGAGTTAAATCGAGAGGAATTGGTAAAGGTGGTTATGGAAATGGGTATGGTTATGGATATGGTATGGGATATGAAGATTACGTGGAGTCGGGTTCTAAAAAGAGCAAATTGTTCGGAAAGGTATACAGATAAATGAGCGCGAGCTCTGGTTCGTAAAAAGTACGTTCAAAAGAATCGGCCCATACACTGCTTTTGTGAGTGAGGGGGCGTAGCCTTTTGAAAAAAGAGAGTCTGAATAATTGAAAGCTAATCATTAATCGCTATGAACATTGAGAAAGCAACATGGTATGCATTGTACACGAAGCCGCGATGGGAGAAGAAAGTCGCTGATCTTCTTACAAAAAAGAAGATAGTCAACTACTGCCCGTTGAACAGGGTTCAGAAACAATGGAGCGACCGGAAAAAGATCGTGCTTGAACCATTGTTCAAATCTTACGTGTTCGTATATATCCCTGAAAGCAAACAACTCGATATAAGGCAAACAGACGGTGTAATAAATTTTGTTTACTGGCTCGGAAAACCAGCAGTGATCCGCGATAACGAAATAGACGTTATCAAGAGATTTCTTCACGACTACGAAAACGTGCAGCTCGAAAAGGCCGAGGTTAACCTGAACGATACCGTTAGAGTTACTCATGGCCCTCTTTTGTTCATGGAAGGAAACGTAGTTGAGGTGAAACATAAGACCGTAAAAGTTCTTTTACCTTCACTCGGTTTCACACTTGTTGCCGAAGTGGACAAAACACATATAGAAAAAGTGAAATTGGTAAGGCAATTCGACCTGTCGCACAATGACAACATAAAACTTTCGAATTAGCTTTTTTCAATACTGCAAGATTGAATCCTTTTAAAATATTTACTGTTGGCTGTTGAGGCGGGCGTTCATCACGGTGGCAAGAAAGGATTGGTGAAGAACGTATTCTCGCTGGGTCTTGTTCAGATTGCCAATTACGTATTCCCATTTATTACTGTTCCAATAGTTTCGCGGATAATAGGTCCCGACAAATTTGGCGTGCTTAGTTTCGCCAGCTCGTTTGTTACCTATTTTACCATCCTCATAAATTTTGGCTTCGATCTTTCCGCAACAAGAGCGATTGCCGCCAACAGGAACAACGTCGAAGAACGTAACAAGATATTCAATCAGGTAGTTCTTGCAAAAGTGCTGCTTTTTATAGTTTCAATCGTTCTTTTCAGTATCGCACTGTTCACGGTGCCGCAGTTAAAGGATGAAAAAGAAGTGGCCGTTTTCAGCTTCCTCCTTTGCCTTTCGTGGGTAATAACCCCCAACTGGCTTTACCAGGGCATGCAGGAACTTTCCCGCGTGGCGATGTTTAACCTTGTAACAAAGGTGATCTTCACGGTAATCATCCTCCTGGTTGTTAAAGAAAAGAGCGATTACATCTGGCAACCCCTTGCTATCAGTATCGCACAGATAATTGTTGGCATTTATTCATTCACCTATGCGATCAGGCGGTACAATATCACCCTCAGAAAAACACAACTGCTACCTGTGCTGCAACTCCTGTGGAAAGAAAAGGTGATATTTTTTTCGATGGTGGTTATTAATCTGTACACAACCACTAACGTTGTGCTGCTTGGCTTCCTTCAGTCGGAAGAGCAGGTAGGTTTCTATTCAGCAGGTTACAGGTTGATCGTCATTATTCAATCGCTGATCTCAATACCGTTGTCACAGGCGATGTTTCCATTCATAGGTTCAGCGTTCGCCCAAAGTAGGGACAGGGGCCTGGATGTCGTCCGCCAAATGCTGCCGGTAGTTACTGTCCTTACATTCGGTGCAGCATTTATCCTGTGGTTGTTTGGTCCCCTCGTTATTATGGTGCTTTATGGGCACAAATTCGAGCCGTCTATCATGGTATTCAGGATTCTGGCCTTTGTGCCTGTTGTGATCAGCTGGAGCAACATCTTCGGAATTCAAACGATGATCAATCTTAAAATGGACAAGGTGTTTTTCAGGATCACCGCCATCGGCGCATTATCGAGCATAGTACTGAATTTTTTATTTGTAACACGCTTCGGATTCGTGGGCACCGCAATGTCATGGGTGCTCACTGAAATATTGATTGTATTGTGCATGTACTTTGTATTGGCAAAACATGGCATTAACATCGTGGAGAAGAAATACTTTTCTCCCGCACACTTTAAAAGATTCCTCAAACCGATACTCCTTACCGTAAAGCAAAAGATCAACAGACAAATCCAATGAATAAGTACCTGATCGTTGGTGCCGGTTTCTCCGGTGCCGTTATTGCCGAAAGACTTGTAAATGAGCTAAACTGTAAAGTGCTGGTAATTGATGAAAGAGATCACATAGGAGGCAACTGTCACACCAGGCGCGATCAGGAAACCGGGGTAATGGTGCATACTTACGGTCCGCACATCTTCAACACCGATAACCTGGAAGTGTGGGAATACATTCAGAAGTTCGGCAAATTCGAAGCTTTTGTTAACCGCGTAAAGATCATTTACAAAGGTCAGGTTTATTCTATGCCCATCAACCTGCACACGATAAACCAGTTTTATGGTAAAACCCTTAACCCCAAAGAGGCAAAAGAATTTGTAGAAGGTCTGAGCGATAAATCGATCGGTGAGCCCAAAAATTTTGAGGAGCAGGCGATGAAATTCATCGGGAAAGATCTGTATAAAGCTTTTTTCTACGGGTACACTAAAAAGCAATGGGGTTGCGAACCATCTGAACTACCTGCATCAATACTTAAAAGACTTCCTGTAAGGTTCAACTATAACGACAACTATTATAACAACCCGATACAGGGTATTCCTGTTGACGGTTACACAAGCATATTCGAAAAGCTGCTCGACCATAAGAATATCGAAGTACAGCTCAGCACTAAATTCGATGCTACGTTTGACGTTTCAGGCTTCGATCATGTTTTTTATACCGGTCCTATAGATGCTTTTTTCCAGTATAAACATGGGCGCCTTTCTTACCGCACTGTTTACTTTGAAAGACACGTAACAGATGGCGACTACCAGGGTAATCCCGTGATCAATTACTCGGAAGAATCGGTACCCTACACACGCGTACACGAACACAAGCACTTTACTCCGTGGGAAACACACGAGAAAACAGTTTACTTCAGGGAGTATAGTAAAGAAACGACGGCGGACGACATTCCATATTATCCAAAAAGACTGTCGGCCGATATGAAGATCCTGGAGATGTATCAGATGGAAGTATCAAAACTGGATGGCTACACTTTCCTGGGCCGTCTTGCGACCTACAGATATATGGATATGCACCATGTGATTGCCGAAGCCCTTACCGCCAGCAAAAAATTCATTGAATCGGCCAGATGAAGTATCAGAAGATTTTTTTAAGCACGGAGATCCCAAACGATAAAACTGCCAAGACAAAGGCCAAGGTCGATGTAATGGAGATCCTCGAAAGAGAGGGATACCATTCCGTTTATTTTCCAAAGGTCAATTCGTTTTTGCAGATTGTCCGTTTTTGGAGGGCCCTGTCGAAACTGGTAGACGGGAACAGCCATCTTGTGCTGGAATATCCCTGCATGCCAAGGCGAAGGATATGGGTGATCTCTACTTTCAAATTCGTAAAAGGAATTAAGCTGTATGGAGTGATACATGACATTGGCGACCTCCGTTTTCCCGACCAAAGACAGATGTCGGACATGTTCTTTCTCAACAGGTTTGATGGCCTTATCTCACATAATGCTTCAATGACCGTATGGCTACGCGAAAGGGGATACAGCAAGCCGATAGTTAATCTCAATGTATTTGATTACTGTCTTAAGGACGAAAGAAATTTCCATGAAACCGGTGTGTCAGGAATGCTCAAAGTATTATATGCCGGAAATCTTTCTTTCGCCAAGGCAACTTACATCTATGATAAAAAACTGGAAAAGCTTCACAGCTTTCAGCTTTGCGTGTATGGGCAGCATTTTGAAAAAGAAAGGATAAACGGGTCCAGGGTAAGCTATAAAGGCGTTTTCAATCCTGATGATCCCGATCTTCCGGAGAACTATCATTTTGGACTAATCTGGGAAGGGGAGAGTATTGAAACATGTACGGGTCAGTATGGCCAGTACATACGTTTCAACAATCCGCATAAATTTTCGCTTTACCTGTCACTGGGTCTGCCCGTTATAGTGTGGAAAGAAGCAGCCATTGCAAAATTTGTGACCGACAACAATATAGGCTTTACTATAAGCTCATTTGATGAACTTGAAAAAATAGGCGAAACCGTTACGGAACGCCAATACAGCGAATACCTCTCAAATATTCACCAGCTTTCACATAAAGTGAGAAAGGGATTTTTCCTCGGCACTGCTATCAACCAGCTGATAAAATAATTACATGCGCAACGCCGTAAACAACTTTCAGAAATCATTGTTCATCCTGCTGCTTTATGCATCCACATTCGGGGGTTTCCTGGCAGATATTGCGGAGACAAGCGGAAGAACAATGCTGTACGTTGCTTTCGACGGGCTCATCCTCTTTCTGGCTATCATGAGTCTGGCTTATCTCAGAGGAAAGATGACGTGGGTTGTGCTGTTCATCATCGCATGTATCGGGGTAAATCTGTCGTATAGCAGCTCCAACCTTATGGCTTCGCTGAACGGAGTACGTGAGATAATAATGGTAGTGTCGATGGCGATATTCTACAATAAGGTGTTCGCAGAAGAAAATGAAGATCTGGCTGAGGAATATGTTGAGATCATGAAGAAGTTTGCCGTGATATTTCTCATTGCACAGTTGCCTATTGCGGGCTGGCAGTTTCATCAATATGGCGCTTCAGATTATGTGGGGGGAACGTTCGGTAACAAGGGAAGTGGGATACTCACATTGTCGCTAGTTTGTTCTGTATTCTTTTTGGCGCATTTTGTGCGCAGCAACACACAAAGGGTATTACTCTATTTTTGCCTGGTGCCGTTGCTGCTTAACGAAACAAAAATTTCTTTCATACTCATACCTACGTTAATACTGTTCATTCACTTCCGGCCAAGGCTCAAAAACATTATAGGCGCAGTTATAGCTGCCGCTTTCTTTCTCTTTGTATTCAACATGTATTACACAAATCAGGGGCTTGATTTTGATAATAACATGGCCGGAATATTCAGTAAAGACTTTTTGGATGCCTATCTGTTTGGTGATATTTATTCTTCTGACGATATACCCCGCTTCACCAAAATAGTGGTGGGATGGCACATGGCGGCAGAAGAAACCAGAACATTGCTCTTCGGCATTGAATATGGAATCTTTAAGGGAGGAAATGTTGTGGAGACATCGCAGTTCGGTCAGGAGGTTCAATGGCTGCTCAGCGGAACGCGCCCGTACTTATTCTTTCTTATCCTTCAGGGAGGAGTACTGCTAATTGCTGGATTTTTCTGGTTAATGTTCCATATCAACAAGTATTTCGTACAGAATAACAATAAATTCAAAACGTTCTTATTCCTGGTTTTCATCATGATATTGTTCTATAATGATGCATTGAGGAACCAGGGCTTTGTGGCTATTTACCTTTTCAGCGTTTTTTACGCTAATTCGAACCTATATAACAGAAACTTAGTAGAATGAAGATCCTTTTGGTGACCACCAACCAGTTCGGGTATCTGGTAGACTATCACCGGTATTACACTTATCTGAAGAAAAAGGGCCATGATGTGAAATTCGTGTGCTCGGATTACAGGAAGGAAAGAATTGAAGGCAACAACCCCGACATTTACTACGTGCCGAGAGTAAAAAACAAGCTGAAAAAGCATTTCCGTTTCATGAAAGCAATTGTAGATGCGGAACGGGAACACAATTTCGACCGGATAATGATTCATGTTTTTCCACTTGTATCATTGCTGTCGTTATTCATTAAGAAAGAAAAGATCTATCTCGACATCAGAACCGTTTCGATACACCGTAGACAATACAAAAGAAGCTTTTTCGACTTCCTTATTAAAATAGCTTCCCGCGTTTACAGGAACACATCTTCAATAACAGATGTTGCTGCAAAGCAGATTGGCATCCGTCGCTATAAGCTGTTGCCGCTGGGCGGCGCTTACTTCGGGAACCAGCAGAATGGCACGCCGGAGAACGACAAATACAAACATATTTTCGATAGTGGCGATTTTATTATCATTTATGTTGGTACGCTGCATAAGCGCAGGATCATAGAATGCGTGCAGGGTTTTCATGCCTACATGCAAAAACACCCGGGAACTAAGGCGCGGTTTGTGATCATCGGCACCTCATTCGAGAATGAGCTTAATGAGATCAACGCTTATATCGAAAAGCACAATCTTCAGAACATGGTTCATACGCTTGGCTATATCCCACAAACAAGGCTTTCTTATTTTTTCAACCATTCGCACTGCGGAATTTCATTCATGCCACTCACTATGCCTTTCCCGCTGCAGCCTAACACAAAAACTTATGAGTACCTGGTAAATGGCATTCCGGTTATTGCAACAGCAACACTCGATAATATACAGATGGTAGAAACATCGAAAGTTCCATGTGGAGTGATCATCCAGGATAATCCCGCGGGCATCGAATGGGCGGTGGGACAGATACTTGAGAACAGGCATCTTTATAAAAAAGAAGACATAGCCAAAGAATTCAACAGATTTGAATGGGATAATTTATTCGACATGTATCTCGGCGATGCCCTGATGTTGCCGAAAACCCGCGAAATCGCATGAACAACGTGCTATACATAGGGCCCGATCACAGAAACCACCGTGGAGGAATAGGGGCGGTACTTGATGTGTATTCAAAGCACATCACGCCTTTTAAATTTATTCCCACCTATGTTACAGAATCTTTTTTTAAACAGCTCGTTACTTATATCGCTGCTGTTTTTAAGCTGATCTGGGTTTGCATTACCGACAGGCAGATAAAGATCCTGCATATTCACCACGCTTCACGGGGAAGCTTTTTGCGTAAATCACTGCTTGTATTAATTGGCAAAATTTTCGGTAAAAAAGTCATTCTCCATATTCATGGAGGCGGATTTCATAATTTCTATAACAGGGCGAAGCTGATGAAACCAGTCATCCGGTGGACCCTCGAAAATTCGGATGCTGTTATATGTCTTAGTGAAATGTGGAAGAAATATTACTCATCCACTTTCAAGCTGAAGCGCCTCGTGATCATTAATAACGTTGTTGAATCACCGCTCACTTCTCACGTATCACCTCTGACTCATGAAACCATCGGATCGCTTAAACTGCTTTTCCTCGGTCATGTTACAGAAAAGAAGGGTGTGTTCGATCTGCTGAAAGTGCTCGCAGAAGGCAGGGATCAATTCAAACATAAAGTAAAGGTTACCATTGGCGGTATTGGCGAGGTGGAACGTCTGGAAAAAATAATAAGCGATAATCAGTTCAATGGCGACGTAAGCTTTGCAGGATGGGTGAACGGAAACAGGAAAGCCGAGTTATTGAACAATTGCGATGTGTATGTGCTTCCTTCTTACTTTGAAGCGCTGCCAATATCAATACTTGAGGCGATGTCGTATGGTAAGCCCGTTATATCCACAAATGTTGGTGGTGTTCCAGAGATCGTAAAACCAGGTTTCAATGGCTGGCTGTTTCAGCCCGGCGATCACGAGGCGCTGAACAAGATCCTCAGGGAAGCAATGGAAAATAAGGCACTTTTAAAACAATATGGAAACAATTCTCTGAGCATATCAAAGAATTATACACCCGAATCCGTCTTTCAATCGTTGAACAATTTGTATAAAGAGATACTTAATCAATAATTGAATGGTAAATCATCTTAAAGACAGCATCGCCTATTTCACCAGGCACAATTTCCTGTTGAACAGGCAGATGTCCCGGATTACCGACCTTGAGAACATGGACCCCTCCGAACTCAGGAAACTGGAAGAGAAAGAAGCTATGAAAATGATCCGCTTTGCTGCGGAAAATTCTGTGTACTATCAAAAGCTGTACGCGAAGATTAATTTGAAAGGCTCTTTCGCCGACGTATATCCGAATCTGCCGGTAATAACAAAATCCCACATAAGGACGAACGAAAATATAATTGTTACCGATCCTGTTCACCTGCTTAAAAAGGCACAAACCAGCGGTACGTCGGGTTCGCCTCTGAATATATATCGTTCTGCAGGCGCAATCCTTAAAGAAAACGCATATGTATGGCAGTATAGGCTCAGCAAAGGGTTAAGTCTTGGCGACCCCTTTGTATCGATGCGCGGCGTTCTGGACAACAAAACGATGCACTACTTCAACAAAGCAGAGAACACATTGTATCTGTCGAGCTACCTGCTTAATAAAACGAATATTAAGAAGTATGCTAAACTGCTGACCGACTTCAAGGCAAAAGCAATATTTGCTTTTCCCAGCTCTCTGTTTACGCTTTCAAATCTGTTGGAAGAAGCTGGACTACATGTGGAAGTACCGCTGCTGTTTACGTCGTCGGAAACATTATATCCGTTTCAGAGAGAGAAAATAGAAAAAACGTTAAAAGCCAGGATATACGACCGGTATAGTACCGCGGAACGTACCATTCTTTTACATGAATGTGAACATGGTAATTACCATGCAGCACCAAAATACGGCATTTCAGAATATCCTGAACGGGGCGTGATCACGACCGGATTTATTAATAAGGCATTTCCATTGATCAGGTACAAGATCGACGACTCATTCCGGTTCATGGACAAACCCTGCGATTGTGGTAAAGGTGTGGGAATCGCTTCAATAGAAGGCAGGGTAGATGATGTTGTTATGCTCGAAGATGGTACCCGGATCGGCAGGCTGGGCGTGGCTTTTCAGGGCATACCTCATTTACGGTATGCACAGATCATCCAGGATAACGCCAGTGGAATACATGTAAATGTTGTAACAGCTCCCGAATTCAAAAAAACAGACCAGGATCTACTCGAAAAGAAATTAAGGCAACGACTTAACGAATCACTGAACATCAAATTCAATAAAGTTGATGAACAGGATATTATCAAAACACATTCAGGCAAATTCAAACTTGTAGTTTCAAAAATCGCCTGAAAATTCATTCATAAATGGTTTCCGCAAGAGAGAGTTTAGATAAACTGATCAGGTATTGTGAGAAAGAACAATACAAAGGTTACGATCCTTACGATGGTTTGAACAGTAAATTATTTCAGAGCCTGCCCATACTGCCGAAGAGAAGATTTCCGAGACTTGCATGGATACAATTGTTCAAAAAACTTCCTGTTAATCTTCGGCCCCTGGCAGGTGTCAAAAAAGATTACAATGCAAAAGGGCTGGGTCTTTTTCTTACTGGTTATGTTAACCTGGCCAGGATCGAAGGCCTCACGAAATATCAGGGTCATATCGACTTTTTTGCAGACAAGCTGATAGAACTTAAGTCTCCCGGTTACTCAGGTAATTGCTGGGGATATAATTTTCCGTGGGAAGCAAAAGCATTTTATCAACCAAGGTTTACACCTACCGTTGTTGCATCCACCTTTGTGGCCAATGCGCTAATAGATGCTTACGAACTCACCGGCAACGAAAGATATCTCGCGGAGGGTCTGTCAACCAAAGATTTTATCCTGAAAGATCTCAACAGAACGACAAAGGAAAATGGTAACCTGGTGTTCTCATATTCGCCGATTGACAAAACGTCGGTGTTCAACGCATCATTACTTGGTGCAAGGTTACTGAGCAGAGCATATTATTACCTGAAAGACGAGTATCTGCTTGATACAGCAAGAAAAGCTGTGGCCTATTGTTGCGAATACCAGAACGAAGACGGATCGTGGTATTACAGCACACTTCCATTCCATCAGTGGATAGATAATTTTCATACCGGATTCAACCTGGAATGTATGATCGATTACCGTAAATACACCGGCGATCATTCGTTCGACAATTATATCAGCAAAGGAATGAAATATTACCTCGAAACATTTTTTGATGAGGAAGGCAGATCAGCTTATTACAGTAATTCGCTTTACCCAATAGACATTCACGCACCATCACAGCTTTTTGTTACGCTTCACAAAGCTGGAATATTCCACCAGCACAGGGAACTCGCGGAACGCGTACTGAACTGGACAGTGAAGAACATGCAATCAAAACGTGGATATTTTTATTACCAGAAGAGAAAATACATCACAAACAAAATTCCATATATGCGCTGGTCGCAGGCCTGGATATTTTATGGATTGACTTATTATTTATTGAATACAGAGGCGCCTCACGCTTCACGCTTCACGTCTCACGATAAAAAAACACTTACAACTTAAACCATACCCTCTATGACCGTTGCAATAATCGCCGGTGCCCGCCCTAATTTCATGAAGATAGCACCCATCATCAAAGCCATCCAGGAAGCACGCGCTAACGACCAGGATATCGACTACCGTCTTATCCATACGGGTCAGCATTACGACAAAAAAATGAGCGGCGACTTCTTCGAGCAGCTTGGTATACCTGAACCGCATGTTAACCTTGAAGCAGGTGGTGGTTCCCAGGCGGAACAGACCGCTGCAATTATGACAAGATTTGAAAAAGCGATGGAAGCGAACCGCCCCGATGTTGTGCTTGTTGTGGGCGATGTAACCTCTACAATGGCATGCACGATCGTAGCAAAAAAGTTGTGCATCCCATGTGTGCATGTGGAAGCAGGCATTCGCTCAGGCGATATGACGATGCCGGAAGAGATCAACAGGATTGTTACGGATTCAATATGTGACCACTTCTTTACTACAAGTGAAGTGGCAAACAAACATCTTCGTCATTCAGGCGTAGATGAAAGCCGCATTCATTTTGTAGGAAATACAATGATCGATACACTTTATCATAACATGAACCGGCTGCAGCAACCCGAAATGTGGAAGCAATTCGGTTTACGTAAGGCCGACTATTTTCTCGTTACGCTCCATCGCCCTGCGAACGTTGATGAGCCATACAAGCTGAAAGCCATGCTGGATGCGATTCTTGAGGGAACGGGCGATTCTCCGGTTGTCTTCCCGGTTCATCCTCGCACCAGGCAGAAGCTCGAAGTGATCAAATATCAGAATCCGCGACTGTTGCAGGTTGAGCCGATGGGCTACCTTGAATTCATCTATATGGTAAAAAATGCGAAGGCAGTGATTACTGATTCAGGAGGAATTACAGAAGAAACTACTGTGCTGAAAGTGCCTTGTATGACCCTGAGAGATTCAACAGAGCGTCCTGAAACGGTAACAACGGGGTCGAATGAGCTCGTTGGCACCGACCCTTCGCAGTTAGCTCCATACCTTGAGCGCCTTCAGAACGGGCAATGGAAAAAAGGAAGCGTACCTCCTTTATGGGATGGAAAAACCGCCCCGCGCATCGTGGAAAGGTTGATAAAACTTTATTCGAAGAAACGGGTAACTGTATAGGCAAAACGCAGAAGGCAGAAGGCAATTTTGTCTGCCCGCTGCCCTCTGCCTTTTGCCTTTTATAACATCTTCAAGCCACTCACATGAACTATCGATTTATCAGGTTCCTGCAGCTCGTGCTGGCAGGACTTGACCTCATTACGCTTAACCTCATCGTGCTCGTCACACAGCTTTGGCTGAGTGATTCTATCCCGGTAGAAAATTTCATCGTCTACGCCCGGTTCTGGCTTTTCCTGAACCTCGCATGGATGCTGGTATGCTGGGTGGGCAATATTTACAATGAGAAATACATTAACAGCTTCGAAATGTTCGCGCGTCGCACAACGCGCATTTATTTCGGATGGCTGGGTATCGTTATGCTATACCTGTATTTCTTCCAGCAGTTCCGCCTGTCGCGCATATTCATATCCGTTGCATTATCGAGCATGGGTATTATGCTGATGATAAATAGGTTTATTTACCTGATGATTCGTCACTATTTCAGGCACCAGGAATATCTTGTCCGCAAAGTAGTGATCATCGGATATAATGATGTGGCAAAAAAACTCGTGAACTACCTGGAGGAAGAAGGCATGAACACCGAGATCGTTGGCTTCTGTGAAGAACCAAAAAATGTTCATGAGCTTTCGAACTACCCGATAGTGAGTGGTATAAGCGGCGCTATGGATATTTCAAAACAGTACCAGGTAAATGAGATTTATTCAACGATTGGTCCCGAGCAGGATCAGGAAATATATGAGCTGATGATGCAGGCCGATCAGGAATGTATCCGCTTCAGGATCATTCCCGACCTGTCTTTTTTCATCAAGCGGCCGGTATACATCGATTATTTGAAAGATATGCCGGTTCTGTCAATGAGAACAGAACCTTTGAATGATGTAAGTAACAGGATCAAAAAAAGATTATTCGACGTTGGGGTGAGTTTACTGGTGATCGTTTTTATTCTTTCATGGCTCATACCTATTATGGCTATCTTGATCCTTTTGGAATCGAGGGGACCGGTATTTTTTGTACAGGAGAGGAGCGGTCGCGACAATCAGCCGTTCCGTTGTTACAAGTTCAGGAGTATGAAGGTGAACAAAGATGCCAACAGCAAACAGGCTACCAGGAACGATTCGCGACTGACCAGGATCGGCAGGCTGATGAGGCGAACCAACATTGATGAGTTCCCACAGTTCATCAACGTATTGAAAGGTGAGATGAGCATTGTGGGACCACGACCGCACATGCTTAAGCACACAGAAGATTACTCAAAGGTGATTGGACAATATATGATAAGGCAATTTCTTACCCCTGGCATTACAGGATGGGCTCAGGTAAATGGATTCAGAGGTGAAACGAAAACGATCATGCAGATGCAGCAAAGGGTTGAGCATGATATTTGGTACATGGAAAACTGGAGCATATGGCTCGACGTGAGGATCATGTTCCTGACGGTGTACAATACGTTTAAGGGTAATAAGAACGCTTTCTAGGGCAAAGGGCAGAGGGCAGAAATATTTTTTAGTAATGCAGGACCACCATCCTGCATTTTTTATTTTATCTGCCTTCTGCGTTCTGCCTTCTGCGTAACTTACATCACATGGTTCAGCGTTTCAGGAAATTTTTTGCAAGCATTGCACTCTTATCCATTGAACTGGTAATCGTTCTTCTCCTATTTGTTTTTTCGCTTATAGCCCTTGCATTTATTATCAACAGTATTTTCGGCGTTGAGAACACCGATTTCGATATGGGTGTGTTTGATCGCATACGACCCTTTGTTAACGACAGCAATACCCGCGTCATGCAATTCATCACGTTCTTTGCGACGGGTGAGTTCCTTGTACCTGCAAACATCGCCCTTGCTTTATTTTTTCTTCTGAAAAAGCATCGGTGGTATTCTTTAAAAATACCGGTGGTGTCGTTGGGCAGCTTTATTGTAATGTGGTCGGCCAAGCAATTGTTTAGCCGGGCGCGGCCCGATGACCCTGTATTCAGAACGGCTATGGGTTTCAGCTTTCCCAGCGGCCATGCAATGTCGGCAATGACATTTTACGGACTTCTCATTTACCTGGTGTGGAAAAATGTTGACAGCGTAATTCTTAAGTGGATCTTAACGTTCTTACTTATTATATTTATTCACCTTATCGGTTTTAGCCGTATATATTTGAGGGTGCACTATGCCAGTGATGTAATGGCTGGATTTTCGCTCGGATTGATATGGCTGGTACTTTCGTTGTTGACGATGCACCGTATAGAAAAATACACAAAGAAAGAAATTGCGCCGGAGGTAGAGGCCCCGGAGTAAGTAAGACAAATAATATGAAACGACTTCTTCCAGTACTTCTGATTTTTTTTGGCTGCAGTAAATCGAACCCACAGCCTAATCCTGCGCCACCTTCAGGCGACCCTTTCTCAGGTGAACCACTTACCTATGTTTTAACAAGGCCGATTCCTGAGGCGTCTGGTATTGCTGATAGCAAAACAATTGCAGATCATCTGTGGGTAATTGAAGACAGCGGCAACCCAGCAAAGATGTTTCTCCTTAAGCATGAAGGCTTCGTTACCGATTCATTCACCCTGGATGGCGCCACGAACCGCGACTGGGAAGATGTTGCTGTGGGAAAGGGTCCGGATGATGCACTCTCTTATTTATACATCGGCGACATTGGCGACAACAACTTATCGTATCAGTCATATACTGTTTACAGGACGCCGGAGCCGACCGCATTTACAGATGTGATCACAGAATATGACAGTATAAAATTCACTTACCCCGACGGATCGCACGATGCGGAAGCACTTATGGTTGATGATAACACCAAAGACATCTTTGTTATCACAAAAAGAGATGCAGTTTCGAAGATTTATAAAATACCTTACCCGCAGGATACTCAGAATATGAACCAGGCTGAATTTGTTGCAGATCTTGGTTACCCGGGAGTGGTAAGTGCCACACTTTCATTTGCAGGCACAGAGATAATCACGAAAACTTATACTCAATTATTTTATTATAAAAGAACGGCGAAGGAAGGACTGGACGTTACACTCGCGAAAGCGCCGTCTGATACCCTCTCATACCAGTTGGAGGCACAAGGCGAAGCCGTGGCGATTGCCAATGATAATTCCGGGTTCTTTACATTAAGTGAGAAAGGGATGGGTCAAGGATTTCCGAATCTGGTGTTTTATAGAAGGAATAGGTGAGGGGGTCGGGAATCTAGAATCGGGAATCGAGAATCGACAATCGAGAATCGACAATCGAGAATCGACAAATTTTACTCTCGACTCTCGCCTCTCGACTCTCGATTCACGCCTCACGCCTCACGACTCTCGACTCTCGACTCTCGACTCTCGACTCTCGCTTCACGATCTCCTCAATATCCACCATATTTATCCCCATATGGCTTTCATCGTAAACGCATGTACCATTTTTGATAACAAGCACCTGCGGCGACTCGTGATGAATATCAAATACCTGGGCAACCTTGTTTGAAGTATTTCTGTAGTTAATCAGGTCGAGATAATGAAAATCGGCACCTGGCGGCACCTTCGACCGTTCTAGTCTTCCCTTGGCGACAGAACTGATTGAACAGCGGGTACTGTGTTTAAATATGACCTGCGGCCTGATTTCAGATCTTCTTATTAACTCTTCCAGTTCATTCTCGTCCCGTAACACATTCCAATCCATAGTGCCGCAAAACTAATGCATAAGGGGCATTAAATTACCTGCTTCCGTATCCAACATATCCCTGTGTTCCTCTACAACCGCCTTGAGCTGTACATGAACTGATTCCGATGGCAGCGATGCAGATAAGTGCCAAAACAATAAATGTTCTTTTCATTAAGTGAGATTTAATATTAATGTTTGCCAACTGACTAATCAGTAGTTCAAAGGAGAGCGGATTGTGTGTAAAAGGGAATTTTCAGGTTTGGATCAGAAGCAGAAGTCAAAGTAAGCAATAATTTGCTGTAAATGCAAGCGGCACAGCACCTTTAAGAAAGATTTCTATAATATATTGTGCTTTAAAACATTGGAGCGGATATGCTTACATTTGCGAAACAAGTGACAGGATCTAATATTTAACTCGTGTGATGTTACAATTAATCAAGCCCCTGGCAGTAATCGATCTTGAGTGTACCGGAATGAACCTGAGTACTGACCGGATTGTAGAAATTGCGATAGTGAAGATACTGCCGGACGGCCGTAAGATGGTGAAACGCAAGCTTATTAATCCGGAGATTCCAATTCCTGCTTCCATCTCAGAAATACACGGAATTACGGACGAAATGGTAAAAGACGCCCCTACATTCCGGCAGGTGGCAAACGAAATCAGGCAGTTCATCGACAATGCCGACCTGGCAGGGTATAATTCCAACCGCTTCGATATTCCCATGCTGGTGGAAGAGTTCCTGCGGGTTTCGCTCGACTTCGACTTCCGTAACCGGAAGCTGATCGATGTGCAGAAGATCTTTCACATGATGGAACAGCGTACCCTGACAGCCGCTTATAAGTTCTATTGCAACGGTAATCTTGATAACGCCCATAGCGCTGAGGCGGATGCGAACGCGACCTGGGAAGTGCTGCAGTCGCAGATTGAACGATATCCGCAGCTTGGGTTGACCATCGAAAGCATTCTGAAATGTATTGGCGAAGAGAATACCGTTGATTTCGCGAGAAGAATGATAATGGAGAACGGAAGGGAGATATTCAACTTCGGTAAACATAAAGGCAGAGCAGTAACAGATGTGCTGAAAGCAGAGCCGCAGTATTACGATTGGATGATGAAGGGAGATTTTCCCCTTCATACAAAACAGAAGCTTACCGAAGTATTCAACAGGATGATGCTAAAGAAAGGATAATTGGAAAAGCTTGTTATCATACCGACTTATAATGAGAAGGAAAATATTTCCGCCGTCGTAAGCGCGATACTTGCATTGAAAAAAAACTACCACGTGCTGGTGATAGACGATGGCTCACCTGATGGCACTGCCGAAATTGTGAGGCAGATGCAGTCGATGCACCCCCTCGAGCTGATGCTTGAAGAAAGAAAAGGGAAATCCGGTCTTGGCACTGCATACATTCATGGTTTCAAATGGGCGCTCGCAAGAAACTACAAGTACATATTCGAGATGGATGCCGATTTTTCACATAACCCTGAAGATCTCGAACGGTTATATGATGCCTGCAGTTCGGGAGTGGCCGATGTTGCGATAGGATCAAGATATGTGAAGGGTGGCGGAACAGTGAACTGGCCGCGGAACAGAATATGGCTGTCCAAAGGAGGATCACTTTATACCAGGCTTATCACATTAATACCGGTGAAAGATACAACGGCAGGCTTCATGTGTTATAAGGCAGAAGTACTTGAGGCGATGAACCTCGATGAGCTTCACTTTCTCGGTTATGCGTTCCAGATAGAAATGAAGTACGCGGCATGGAAGCTTGGTTTCAGGATCATTGAAGTGCCGATTATTTTTGAAGACCGTAAGTATGGCACATCGAAAATGCATAAGGGTATCGTGAAGGAAGGAATACTCGGTGTGTTGAAGCTCAGGTTTTACAGCATGTTCAAAGATTACAGCAATCAGATGCGAGGGTCTGAAAAGATTAAATCATTAGGCGGCTGATAAATATCTGACCAGTGATCTTTTTGCAACAGGAAGTAGTGTTTCATCAACAGGGAATGTAAGTCCCGTTTCAATGCAGTATACCGCGGGGTTCGGCAAATCTTTTTTTCTCCTGATCAGTTCTCCTTTAATGTTCTCGTAGGTGTTTACTATGTTTCGATCCCAGTGATCAATGTATTCTGTTTTAATTGAACGGTATTTTTCATCCTGCTTCTGGAAGATACTCATGCTGTACTGGTATACCCTTGTTTTACGGTAAGTGCCTTCTGCCAGGAAAAAGTATCCTTCATTATTTTCGATCGGCACTATTCCAACAGGAAAAATATTCAACTGCGTTTCTACAAATTCATATATCTCCGTGCCATTGGTTATCGTGCTTTTTATTTTGCCTGCAGAAAAATTTATTATCTCTTCCAGTTCCTGCATCAGGCCGTCATCTTCTATCATCTGTTCATACAGCATCTGAAGCTTCTCCATCTGTATCATGGTTAGCTTCTTGGGAAACTGCTCCTGCAGGTATTTTTTATTTTCCCTGAATGCTACAAGATTGTTGTAGTGAAAGATCACATCACCAAGCTGGGGATACAGCTTGTTTTCACCGAAATATTTGTTTACTTCCTGCAAGTAGGCAAGAAGAGTGTACTTTTTTAACTCGAAATCTATGTACCCGTCGGCGAACCAGGTTTCGGAGAGTGTTTTCATAAAGTTTACTGTTACAGTAATTTACGAAAATTTTTGGTAAGAGGCAAATCGGGAGTCGGGAATCGAGAATCGGGAGTCGAGAATCTAAAGTTTTACTCTCGACTGTCGACTGTCGATTCTCGATTTCTCAAATCTCCCTTCCCGCATCAAAATTCTCCAGTTCTCTCGCAACTGCATTGAGGAAAGTGGAACCAAGAGCACCATCTATAACTCTGTGATCATACGACATCGAAAGAAACATCATATGCCTTATAGCAATTGAATCGCCCTGGGCCGTTTCAATTACAACAGGTTTTTTCTTGATGGCACCAACTGCGAGTATGGCTACCTGTGGCTGGTTTATTATTGGAGTACCCATGATGCTGCCAAATGAACCAACATTAGTGAGAGTGAAGGTTCCATCAGTAGTGTCGTCGGGTCGCAATTTATTTGCCCGGGCATCGTTTGCGAGCCTGTTTACCTGTTTAGTAAGACCGACAAGATTCAGCTGGTCGGCATTCTTAATAACAGGCACAATAAGATTACCTGTAGGCAACGCTGTTGCCATGCCTATATTAATATCTTTTTTAACGATCAGCCTGTCGCCGTCGACACTGCTGTTGAGCCACGGATATTTCTTGATACACTTTGTAATTGCCTCAATAAACAGTGGAGTGAATGTTATTTTTTCGTTCTCTCTTTTTTCGAACTCCTTCTTTACTTTGTCTCGCCACATGACCATGTTTGTTACATCGGCTTCGGCGAAACTTGTAACATGGGCACTGGTGTGAACGCTTTCCACCATGTGCTTCATGATCATCTTGCGCATACGGTCGAGCTCTATGACCTCAACATTTCCGGTACTGAATACCGGTGCGGAATATTGCTGATGTGCCGGAGTCTCATAAGACTGCGCGCGTTCATATGACTGGGGCCTGGTAACTACTTCTGCTTTCGCAAAACCATTTCCCGATTTCCTGTCGCTCACGTATTGGAGTATATCTCTTTTTGTAACCCGGCCTTCATTGCCGGTGCCAGGGATGGTCTCAAGCTCACTCATGCTCACGCCTTCACTTGCAGCTATATTCAAAACCAAAGGAGAATAAAACCTGTTTGCATTGCCTGTGGGTTTAGACTGAGGCGCAGAGTACGAAGAAAGCGGCCGGGGTTCACTTACAGCTGCTTGCTGAGTCGTTTGGCGCGGCATTTCCGGAGTCGGAGGGGCTGGGGCCTGTTGTTCCTCGGTTGAAGTCTTGATCCTTGCTATTACGGCACCAACCGGCACCACATCATTAACGTTATATAATACCTCTTCGAGGGTTCCCTCAGCACTCGACGGCACCTCACTGTCCACCTTATCGGTAGCTATGTCAAGAACTGTTTCATCCATCCTGACATAGTCGCCGGCATGCTTGTGCCACTTAAGAATTGTGGCCTCCATGATGCTTTCACCCAATTTCGGCATTACCAGGTCAACTACCGCCATAAATAATTGATTAGTTTACAATTCCGGACAAAAGTAAGGAATTGATTTTTTTGCAGCCAAATAAAACTAACGGATGTTAGCGGGGCGACTCTCGACTCTCGATTCTCGCCTCACGCTTCACGCCTCACGCTTCACGCTTCCCGCCTCACGCCTCACGCTTCACGCCTCCCGCCTCACACCTCCCCCAACAGAAACCTCCTGAACAAATTCAACGCCTGGACTGCAGCCATTTCGATGTTCCTGGCCCTGTCGAACCGGAAATTGAATAATTGTGTTACCACCCTTTCACTATTTCCAACTCCCACCCAAACAGTACCAACGGGTTTCTCTGGTGTGCCACCGTCAGGTCCCATTATTCCCGATGTTGCGATACAGTAGTCGGCCTTCAATTCCTTCACCGCGCCTTTCACCATCTTAATTACTGTTTCTTCACTAACGGCACCATGCTGTTTCAGCGTTTGTTCATCTACGTGCAGTATGTCCGTTTTTACACTATTCGCATAGCTTACCACCGACCCGTTAAATATCTGTGACGACCCCGGTTCACCAGTAATCAAATGCGCGATGTAACCCCCGGTACAGCTTTCTGCCGTAACCAATTTCTTATTCCGTTCCTTCAGCAATGCGCTTACCACCTGTACCATGGTCTTATCTTCTGATGCCACCAACCATTTGTTCACGCGCTCCACGAGCCTTTCAAAATAATCTTGCATCTCCTGATTAAGCGCACCGGCGTTACTACCGGTACCGGTTATGCGCAGCCGGACCATTCCATAACCGGGCAGGTAAGCGAGTTTGATATGAGCAGGAAGCGATCCTTCCCATTCCTTTATGTGTTCAGCCAGCGCCGATTCACCGATTCCAGCGGTAAGCAATGTTTTATGGAGTATTGTGCCACTCGTGATCTTTTTGCGAAGCATAGGCAAAACACTGTCTGTCATCATTCCTTTCATCTCATGCGGCACACCCGGCATCGACACATATATAACATTATTCTTTTCAAACCACATTCCTGGCGCCGTACCTCTTGAGTTGTGTATAACAGTGCACCCATCGGGAACTTCGGCCTGTTTTCGGTTAATTTCAGTGAAGGGTCGCTTGAAAATGTTTTCAAAAAGATGCTGAACATGTTTTAATACGTCCGCATTGGTAACCAGCTTCATCCCGAAATATTCGCATAGCAGCGGTTTGGTGATGTCGTCTGCGGTTGGTCCCAATCCACCTGTTATCAGAATAATCTTTGAAGCGATGGATTCTTCATCAAGAGCTTTAAGAATTTCAACGCGATCATCGCCAATAGCAACACGTTTTCTGATCCATATCCCCTCGGTGTTCAGCTGCTGCGCAATCCATGCGCTGTTGGTATCTGTTACCTGTCCGATCATCAGTTCATCTCCGATCGTAATGATCGACGACTTCACCATTTCATTCTCCATAATTTCTTATTAAGGGGCAGGAAACTTTACATCAGGATGGCTGCCTGTTTTTGCAATACTTGCAGGATTGCCTATAACGGTGGAGTAGGGTGGAACGCTTTCAGTGACAAATGCACCTCCGGCGATCCGTGATCCTCTGCCAATAGTAACACCACCGGCTATCACCGCATGAGGACCCACCCACACTTCATCCTCTATTACAGGATACTCAGTTGTTCGCGTTCCATCTTTGGCGATCCTGTCGCGCTGACCCAATGTTACTCCATTGAAGAAAGTAACGTTCTTTCCGATTTTGGCATTTGGATTAAC
>Ga0075421_100002661_pt1 | contig 21317 bp, 17 predicted proteins | sample SoiMetdeltSBSDD5_FD_75292 | JGI IMG/M metagenome (GOLD analysis project Ga0075421, IMG submission 75292) | Bulk soil microbial communities from a Populus tree surrounding site in Tennessee, USA - Soil MetaG P. deltoides SBSDD5 | ecosystem: Environmental > Terrestrial > Soil > Tree plantation...
TGGCACGAACTGCAGCGCCTTCAGCTCCTTGCCGCTGATGAACTTCTTGTCCGTGTAGACGTTATTGAGCTTCGCTTCGATGAAGGCGGACGCACCAAGCAGCCTCAGAGACAACCCCGCGCCGCCGTTCACGGCGAACTTCGTCTCGCTGTCATCATCGACACCGGCGGCGCCCCCCAGTGCGGTCTTGACGTTGAAGCCGGCGAGTCCGGCCGTCACATACGGCGTGACACGCCCCATCGGGAAGGGAATCGTGATGTTCGCGAGGCCGCCGAGGATCTCCTGCGTGATATCGTCCGTGGCCGCGAACATTCCCCCGGTGCCGTCTTGAGAGAAATTGAGGTCTTCTTTGAACGTGAACCGGTTGTAGTTGAGATCCGCCCGGAACGCGAGCGGTAGACCGGCGATATTGAAGATCAGCGACCCCTGGCCGTTCCAGCCGGCCTTGAGCGCGTCCTTGTAAGACCCGATGGGTACGCTCGCACCGCCGCCGAAGGCGATCGAGACCGGGCGCGTCGAGCCGCCCTGTGAATTCATGCGAACCTGAGCGGTCGCGCTCGTTCCGCTGGCGAGCACGAGTAATATCGCTGCAGCCACGTCTCCACGTCGCATTGGCGTCCTTCCTCCGGTGGGGAACATCTGGCCGACCTCCGAGGCCTGGGACCGCGGAGTCATGATCATGGGTAAATCTGGTAGGAAAACGCTGCAATGCGCGGCCGCCTCTCACGCGCGCGATGTGTGGGGAATCTCACACCCACGCATCGGCACGCTGTGGCGTCAGCGCATCCGTGACGGCGTGCGTTCGACCACAGTAGATTCTCGCGCCAACTCTTCCGGGACAGAATGCGTCGCTCTCTTCTCGTCGCTCTCATCGGTACGCTGCCCACCGCGGCTTGTGCTCAAGCTGTACAGCCATCGGCCACGTCGACCCCGACGCTCCTGGTCTTCATCACCGTCGACCAACTGCGACCGGACTACCTGACCCGGTTCGGGTCCCAGCTCTCCGGGGGGCTTGCTCGGCTTAGCCAGGGTGGCGCGTTCTACACCAACGCGTTTCAGGACCACGCGATTACCGAGACCGCCCCGGGGCACGCATCCACGATGTCTGGCCGCTTCCCGCGAAGCACCGGGATTGTGCAGAACACCGAGGGCGTGGACGATGAGAAGGCTCCGCTCATTGGCGGAGGGGGGCTGGGCGCGTCGCCGCACCGCTTTCGCGGGACGGTCCTGTTCGACTGGGTGCACGCCAAGGACCCGCGGGCTCGCGCACTCTCGGTGTCGCGAAAGGATCGCGGCGCGATCCTCCCGCTTGGCCGCGCCAAACAATCCGTGTTCTGGTACGCCAGCACTGGCAACTTCACCACGAGCAGCTACTACGCGGATACGGTCCCGACGTGGGTGCAGCAGTTCAACGCGCGTCGCATTCCCGCGCAATCCGCGGGGCAGGAATGGACGCTGCTGCTCGACGCGTCGCAGTATCCGGAGCCCGACAGCATCCCACAGGAGAATGGCGGTCGTGGTGGGGTCACGTTCCCGCACATCTCTCCGTCCGATTCGGCTCGTGCCGCCGCCGTGTTCCCGGCGTTCCCGTGGATGGATGACCTAACGCTGCAATTCGCGCTCGAGGGGTTGCGCGCGATGCGTCTGGGGACGGGACCGCAGACGGACGTTCTTGCCATCTCTCTTTCGACCACCGACGCCGTCGGGCACGCGTACGGTCCCGATTCGCGGGAACTGCACGATCAGGTCCTCCGCCTCGATCGATACCTCGGCGCGTTCTTCGATTCGTTGTACAAGATGCGCGATTCCTCACGGATCATCGTCGCACTGACGGCCGACCACGGCGTGGCACCGTATCCGGGGGTCAAGTCGCACGACCCGAACCAGGGCGCGACGTATGTTCGTGCCGCGCTCGATACTGCGTGGGCGGTTGAAGCGCGCGTGGCGGCCGCATTGCGCGACAGTACCCGCTTCATCTGGGATACTCCGTATCTCGTCGTGAATCGGAACGCGCTGTCGGCGGGGCGGCTCAAGCCGGATTCCGTCATCAATGCCTTCGTGGCGGCCGAACGAAAAATCCCCGGGGTCGAACGCGTCGATCTCGTTCGTGATCTCGCACGCGCCGACACGACTCGCGATTACATTGCGCGGCGATGGCTTCACATGTTGCCAGCAGGTTCGCCGGTGGAAGTGGTGGTGACGCTCAAGCCGTACAACTACTGGGGTCCCGGGAGTGCGACGCACGGGACACCGCACGACTATGACGCGCACGTCCCGGTGATCTTCTACGGCCCGCCATTCAAGGCCGGGAAATATGGCGAGTTCGCGCGCGTCGTCGATATGGCGCCGACGCTCGCGCAGGTGCTGGGTGTATCTCCCAGCGAGCCACTGGACGGTCACGTGCTCCGCTCGTCCTTGCGCTGACGCGCGTGGTTCGACGGCCGCTCCAGCACGCCCTCGACGAGATTCGTTTCGGGCCGACGCGAACGCTCAACCTTCGCGCGTCGCTCCCGTCGGCCGCGGACGCGGTCAAGCGAACCGAGAGCTGGCTGCGAACAAAGCAAGTCGAAGGGGCGCGCGAAGTGCTCGTGATCACGGGGCGTGGCAACCAAAGCCATGCGGGAGTTCCGGTGGTGCGAGAGGCGGTGCGACGCCTCTTGCACCTGTTGTCTACACGCGGCGTCGTTCTCGACCACGGCGAACATTCTCCTGGCTCGTTCGCTGTGCGCCTGGCGCCGGTCACGGGGGCCCGAACCTCGCGCACCCCAGGTGGCGACCGCTCGGAGCCGCTTCCTCCCATCGGCCCGCCAACACTCGACGGTCTGTCCGAGACGACGCGCCAGCAGCTGCGCAAGCTCGCCGCCACCGCGCTGGACGCGCTTGGCGTCCGTGACCCATCGCCGAGTTTCGTACACGACGAAATGGTGCGGCAGTGTGCCGAACTCGCCTCGGCGATTCCACCAGGGACCTCGGCGGCCGAGCGGGAGGAGCGTCTTGCCGACGCGATCAGACGCGCGCTTCGGTTTTTTCAGGACGACATCCGCTGACCAGCACGCCCGCCGCAATCCCTCGGTTCTCACCTAACGCTTACGGTCTCGACCGACACATGCCAGACCAGTCCCCTCCCCGACGTCGCATCGCCGTCGGTCGCCTGCGCCTTCGAGCACGGGTCGTGTGTGCTCTCCTTCTCGGACCGATGCTCGGCATGGGAACCGCGGGCGACACGGCTGCCCAGGGATCGCTCCCCGGCTACAGCACCGCCAGCGCAGCAGCGCAACGCCGTCTCGAGCTCGACGCCGCCGCACTGCCAACGCCTGCCAGCGCTGCGGAACATGCGCGTGCTCTGTCGCGGGAGCCGCACGTCGCGGGCACCCCCGCTCAAGCACGGACGCGTGACTACGTGATCGAGCGCATGCGCGCCTGGGGGCTCGATACCGAAGTCCGCGCCTACGATGTCTGGATGCCTCATCCCACGAGCGTGCGTGTGTGGCGCGTCAGTCCCGATGCGCGGGAGCTTTCGCTCGCAGAGGGGCCGGTCCATGAGGACTCGAGCTCGCGACTGACCGAAGTCCTGCCAGTCGCCGGGTATGGTGGGACCGGGGACGTGACCGCCGAAGTCGTCTACGTCAACTACGGTCTGATCGAGGACTACACGACGCTCGACTCGTTAGGTGTGTCAGTCCGTGGAAAAATCGCGATCGCACGGTACGGACGCTCGTTCCGCGGCATCAAGGCTCGCGAGGCGGAACGGCGCGGAGCGATCGCGCTGTTGGTCTACAGTGACCCGCAGGACGACGGGTACGTGCGTGGTGACGTGTACCCGGCGGGACCGATGCGCCCATCGCACGGCGTGCAGCGTGGAAGCTTTTTCAACGGGCTCGGCGACCCGACCACGCCGGGCGTACCGAGCGTGCGCGGGGTCCAGCGAATCGATCCATCAGCCGCCGGGGTCGCGCGTATTCCGATCGTGCCCATCTCGCACGGCAATGCCACCGAACTGCTGCGCGACGTGCGGGGGAAGGCGATTCCACAATCCTGGCAAGGCGGGCTGCCGTTTCGGTATCACGTGGGTCCGGGTCCCGTGACCGCCAGGGTCGCCGTTGCGACCGACAGCCCGACCGCCCCGTACAAGACCATCTGGAACACGTTCGGCATCATTCGAGGGAGTGAACTGCCTGACGAGATGGTGATCATCGGCGCGCATCGCGACGCGTGGGGGCCGGGCGCCGGTGACAACGTCAGTGGCACAACGAGCGTGCTCGAAGCCGCCCGTGCCCTCGGGGCGTTGGCCAAGCGCGGCATGCGCCCGAAGCGTACCGTCGTGTTCGCAACTTGGGACGCCGAGGAATGGGGGCTCGTGGGATCGACGGAATACGTCGAGGACGATTCGCTCCGACTGATGCGCGGAGCCGTCGCCTACCTCAACCAGGATGTAGCGGCTAGCGGACCAAACTTCGGTGGCGGCGGATCGCCCTCGTTGCGCGCCACGCTTCGCTCCGTGGCGGGCTCCGTCGATGACCCGAGCGGGAAGGGAAGCGTGTACGACGTGTGGCGTCACGCCGCGAGCATCCCCGACTCGGCCGAGCCGTCAATGGGAGACCCCGGCGGCGGCTCCGACTTCGCCGGCTTCTATAACCACCTGGGAATCCCCCACGCAGACTGGGGGTTCGGAGGTCCGGGCGGTGTTTATCATTCCGCGTACGATAGCCGGTACTGGATGGAGACCTTCGGCGATCCGGGGTACCGCTACCACGCCGCCGCGGCGCGACTGGGCATAGCGATGATGCTGCGTCTCGCGAACGCGGATATTCTCCCGTACGACTATCTCGAGTTCGCGCGGACGATGCGACGGTACCTCCCGCCGATCGAGAAGACGTTACGCGACCGGAAGTGGGGTACGTCGACCGCCGTCCTCGGCACGGCGATCGATCGCATGGAGCGCAGTGCAGCCGCATTCGCCGCTACCCGCGACTCAGCGCTCGGCAGGACGCTTCCCGCCGCGCCGCGCCGCGCCGCCAACGCAGCGCTCATGCGCGTGGAGCGCTCGCTGACGAGGCCGGAGGGGCTTCGCACGCGGCCCTGGGTTCGCGGTCTGGTATACGCGGCTGATGAGGACAACGGCTACGCTACCATCGCGCTGCCATCGGTCAGCGAAGCCATTCGCAGCGGGGATGCGTCGCTGGCCCAACGCGAGGTGGATGATCTCGCCCGGCGCTTCGACGCCGCCAGTGCGGCGCTGGAGGACGCCAGACGTGCGCTCGCTCGTTAGGGTGGCCGTCGGCTCGCAGGAGAATCGTCTATCGCTGTAGCGTGACCAGCACGAACGCCGCGAGGGCGATCAACGCCGCCACCAGCATGAAACCCAATACACCGGGCCCTCGCCTTACCGTTGCCGCTGTAGCGGCGTTCGACTTACGAGCCTCCCCAGCCGGCGAATCCTCACGTGACGCGCGCGGCGCAGCCGATGACGTCGGCGCGGGCCTCGCACGAGAAGCCGCTGCCGGTGGTGTGGTCGTGACTGCGACCGGAGGCAACGCGGGTAGTTGGTCTCCCGGGGTCGCGGCGATAGGCACGGTGTGATGCGTCGGCGATGACGCATCGCTCGGTCGATCGGCCAGGTCGGACGAGGGCATTACAACCGCCGGTGCGCCGGGCGATTCGGGCTCTGGATGTGGTTGTCGTGGCGGCTTGCTGGCGAGGGCGGTCATCCCCGCGGGGGGCGTACGCCGCTTCGCGACGTACGCCCGCGGTAGCAAACGACCGTCGGAGGCGGCCGTTCGAGGGATGGCCGCTGACGGATGCCGCACGGGAGATGCGGCCGGGGTGCGTCGTCGCGGGCTCTGCGCCTCCTCTCGAGCCACATCCGCTGCCTGTTCCTCTCGATCGAACGTCGAATGCGCCTTCTTGTCAATCCGGTCGATTGGCGTTTCCACGAGTGTTTCGACGGCGGACTCACCATGACTCGTCGCCGAGCTTGCCGACGCACCGACGGCGAGATCCGCGCGCATGACGTCGCCCGCCGTACCGACGGGAGGCGTTGCAGCGGAGACGTCGAGCTGCCGCGTGGAGCTGCCGACAACAGCGCCGTTCGTTCTTTGTACCGGCGCGATGTCGAACGCCGGCCCGAGCTCGTCCGGGTCGCTGGCGACCGATGTCCCGATCACCATGTCGAGGATTTCCGGGCCTAGCCCCCGGTGCGGAGGCGTGGACGCGAACTCAACGTTAGGTAGGACGTCCGGGACGCCTGCCCGCGAGGAAACCGGGGGCGCACCGACCGGCGCATCCAGCACGACGACCGTCTGCGGGTCGATGACCGGCCCGAACGCTCGCGGTGGTTCGAGCGCGGTGACAGCGACGCGTGCGCTTCGTGGCTTCAGGGAAGCGATCGCACCACTGCACACGCAGCCCAGGCTTGGCGCGACGTCGAGCAGAACGTGCTCTCGAGTGATGATGTGCTGCGCCAGATCAGTGGACACATCGTCCGGGTCGATCTCAACGAGCGTGCGTCCGTCTGCCTCGTTCCAGAGCACGTCGGGACTGGGGACACCGCCCGGCAGCGAGGACCAACGGCGGCGGTCCGGCGGCACGATCGAGTCGAACACGAGCGGTTGTTCGGAGAGCGCGATCCCCCGCTCCGCGATGTCGGCGAAAAAGTCGGCGGGCGTTAGGCTGACATCGATCGCGGCATCATCGGCGCTGGGACAGCTGCCGATGTAGGTAATGTGAACGCCGAGGTCGCCATACACCGCGCGCAGGTAGCGCGCGACCGCGACGGGCGGCGCGACGAGCGACACGAGGAACGGTGCGAGGTCGGGGCCAGGAGCGAGCAACCGCGAACGAACGAAGGGACAGACACACATCACGGACGGCCCCTGCGCGCGTCCCGCGAGCCGACGTACGGTTTCCACGGCGACCAGCTCGTCCCCCCAACTCGCCGGCACGGCCACGGCAAATCCACGCCGCAGACACGCATGTGCGAGCTGCACCGGTGTGGCCGGTGCGGCTTGCAGCACGGCGTCGTTGCCGACGATAGCTACCGTCGGCACCGGCCGATGCTCCGGAGCTGGAGGGGAAGCGGTCATGTCGAAGCGGTTGCTGTTCAAAGCAAGCGCCGAACACAGGGCCTGTCCAGACGGAACGCACTTTGCAGACGTGAATCCGTCGTCAGCAGCGTGAGCATCGAGTTGTTGGTCGTGGAACCCAACCATCGAGATAGGCGACTACCCGCCGACGTAACGGACGCTGTGGCGTCGTACGCAGCGAAGGCCACGTGGCCGGCTGGATTTGTAGTGTATCAGCGCGGCGCACTCGCTGACGGTCTCTTCGTCGTCGTACGCGGCCGGATCGTTCTGCGGAGTCGAGTCAAAGCCGGTCGGGCATTTGTCCCCGCGCTCGCGCGCGAGGGCGAGACGTTCGGGTGGGAAGGCCTTGGCGCCAACGCCCGCTACGCCACCGACGCGCGGGCCGACGAGGAGTCCGCGACGCTCCATCTGAGCACCGCGCGATTCCGCGAACTGCTTCGTGAGCAGCCCCAGCATGCTCTCGCTCTGATCGGTCAGATGGTCAGCGAGCGCACGGCCCTCCTCGAAAAGCTTCGTGAGCTCGCGACGCTCAGCGTGGAGCAGCGACTCATCTCGTCACTCGTGAAGCTCGCGCAGGCGCGGCTGTTCATGACGGAAGACGGCCGGATCGCGCTCGGCCCGGCCCAGTACCGCCTACTGTGCGAGCTCGTTGGCGCGACACGCGAGTCAGTGTCGCTCGTTCTGACGCGACTCGTCGCCGAGGGCCTCGCGGAGCGGAACGGGACGACGGTGTACGTGGCCCAGGTCAGCGCCCTCGCCGAGCGGTTGGATAGCCACCGGCTGGATGGAGAAATGCCGCTGGTCGTCACCAGCGAAATGGCGCTCGACGCACGGGACTGACCGGGGCCCACCGAATTCCCGGCCTGGTTCGATCGCATAGCGACCGGTCGCACAGCCGAGGTCGAGTCCCAAGGAGTATATTGGGCTCCGGTCACTTAGTGGCCTCCTGAGAGGTACACCCGGAGTCCCATGCGTCCATCCGTTGATTCGTCGAGCGAGGCGAGCTTGGACGAGCTCGGTCCCGACGAACTTGCCCGCTACAGTCGACATCTCGGCCTCGCCGAGGTCGGCGCGGTCGGGCAAACCAGACTGAAACGCGCCAGCGTCCTGATCGTGGGCGCTGGGGGGCTCGGGTCACCAGCCGCGCTCTATCTCGCCGCGGCGGGCGTTGGAAGGTTGGGCATTGTGGATTTTGACACCGTCGACGTCACCAACCTCCAGCGGCAACTCCTGCACGACACCGCGAGTGTTGGGCACCGCAAGACGACGTCCGCACGACAGCGTCTCGAATCGATCAACCCGCTGGTCCGCGTCGAGACCATCGACGAGGAGCTGACGTCGACCAATGCGCTCGAGATCATCCGCGAGTACGACGTGGTGATCGACGGGACCGACAACTTCCGCACGCGCTATCTGACCAACGACGCGTGCGTAATCCTTGGTCGCCCAAACGTCTACGGGAGCGTCCTGCGCTTCGAGGGGCAAGCCTCGGTGTTCGCGGCGGCCGACGGCCCGTGCTACCGGTGCCTCTTTCCGGAACCTCCGCCCCCAGGCCTCGTGCCAAGTTGCGCCGACGCCGGTGTGTTGGGCGTCCTGCCCGGGCTCGTGGGAACCATCCAGGCCACGGAGGCCGTCAAGCTCATTCTCGGGATCGGCGACACGCTCGTCGGTCGGCTGCTCCTCGTCGACGCGTTGCAGATGCGCTTCCGAACGATTCAGTTACGGCGCGATCCCGCGTGTCCCGCGTGCGGGACTCGGGAACTGCGCGCCCTCATTGACTATGACGAGTTCTGCGGGACGAGGACACCGGCACGAAATGCGGTCGGACAGCCATCCGGAGGGCCGCGCGCCGGAACGCAGGCAGTGAATCCGCCTCGTGCGCGCGCCGTGCACGACATCACCCCCCGCGAGTTGGCCGAGCGACTGCAGCGCGGCGACGCCCTCGAGGTCATTGACGTTCGCGAACCGTACGAATGGAGGATCGCGCGCATCGAAGGCGCGCGCCTCATCCCGCTGGCCCGCGTTGCGGGCGCTTCGACGGAGCTCGCGCGCGACCGGGATATCGTCCTCTACTGCCATCATGGACAGCGGAGTCGGACCGCCGGTCATATCCTCATCGCCCAGGGGTTCGAACGCGTGTGGAACCTCGCGGGCGGCATTGCGCGATGGAGCGCGGAGGTCGACTCCTCCGTGCCGATGTACTGAGTCGCGTGGGTCTCGAGCAGGGCAGTCGCGCGTGGGGTTGATCGTCGCCATCGGCCTGATCGCAACGATCGTGGCGCTGGCCCGGATCCGGGCGCGCCATCGCGCCGTCCGCGCCGTCGCGACGCGACTCTCGTTAGGTCCCGACGGCGTCGTGGTGGGCGCCGCGCCGATCGACCTTCACGCCGAGACGGGGCGCGCCGTGCTACTGCTGCACGGCTTCGGGGACACGCCGCAGACGCTTGCGTATCTCGCGTCGTACCTGAATACACACGGATGGGCCGTCCGCGCGCCGTTATTGCCGGGGCACGGTCGCTCGCTCGAAGCGTTCGCGGCAAGCCGCGCCGATGACTGGATCGACTGCGCTCGCCAGGAGCTGGCTACACTCCGCGCCAGGTATCCGAACGTGTCGATCGTAGGGCAGTCGATGGGTGGGTCGCTGGCGACGATCCTCGCGGCGGAGACACGAGATCTGAGCGCGCTCGTCATGCTGGCGCCGTACATCAGCATGCCCACGCGGCTTCGACGCGCCGCGGCAGCACACCCGATCATCGGCGTGCTGACGCCGTACCTGCATGGCGGCGGTGAACGGTCGATCCGTGACCCCGAAGAAGCGGCTCGCAACCTCGCGTACGGGTTCACCACGCCGCGCCTCATCTACGAGCTCTCCAGGGTCGTGGCGCTTGCGCGCCACGCTGCGGCCGCCGTTGCGACGCCGACGTTGGTGATCCAGTCGCGGCAGGACCACCGCATACCGGCGGAGGCGGCGGAGCGTGCATTCGCGTTGTTCACCGCCCCTGAGCGGCGTCTGATCTGGACCGAGGGCAACGGGCACATCATCTCGGTCGACTATGGACGCGACGCCGTGTTCTCGTCGGTCGTCGAGTGGCTCGCAGCTCATGCCATCGCTGGCACGCAGCCGCTCCCCAGACCGGCTCCCCACCCCACGCCGACACGCTTGTTGTCCTGACGAACGCGACGGAGCGGAGGCGGCTCCGCCCCGTCGCAAGTGGGCGTTCTCGGAGAACGCTTCGGATGCAGCCGGGCTTTCAGGTGGTGACGCGGTCCTTGACCTCCTCCACCAGCCGCTCGACCGCCTGGACACCCTGCTTGGCAGCGCTCGCACCCTGCTGCAGCACCGTCGATGCGACGCGCTTGATACGCGTGACCGGTGATTGCTTCCGGGCTGACCGAGTGCTCTTTCGTTTCGTTGCGGCCGGTCGGCTCGACTTCTTGGCCGCCGATTTCGAGCCCGCGCCCCGCCGAGCGCTCGTCTTGGCGGTGGTCTTACCACGCGAGCTGGCTCGCTTCGTCACGCTCGTGGTTTTCCGTCGCGACTTCGCACGTGACGACTTCGATCGTGTCGCCATGTCAGTTCCTCGTAGGGAAGGTACGACTCGACCATTCGCAAGATTCGCGCACGCCGTCGTGCGTGCCATTTTCGACGGCTTATCGCACGCGCGATCACGCAATCGCAGAATCACGTGGTCATTGCGGTTTGCAAGCGGACGCCGGTGCCTTCGGCGTCGACGGGTTCATTTCACGTCCGGCGCGAAGCGTCACATCCATCACCCACGTCGAACGCAGAACCACTCCATTGTCGGCGCCGACGCCATCGACTGTACGCCCTCTCCGGCGCGACGCCTCGTCGTCGGCCAGCCGCTCCAGGCTCGGGACTCAAACACATGGCGCAATTCGACTTTCGGGGCGGCGGGAACAGGCGCCTCAACCAGGCATTTCTTTGGTCGCCACCCCGTTTTCCTGACCGCCATCCAGAGGAAGGATCGGACCGACCGCACTCGTGTCGAGTTTGCCGACAGTGTCGCGCCGGGTGACGGCGGCACGGATCGTTCGTCAACCGCGCGGGTGGAACATATGGACCAGTTCGGTTGGTGAGCCTCAGCACAATCCGTCGACGCATTGGAACGCGGCGTCTCCCCACCCTCTCCCCAGGTAGCGGCAGAATGATTCGATTTCGCACCCTCTCCGCCTCCGCAGCGGCGCTGACGATTCTTGCCGGGACCGCCTCGGCCCAGGCCGGTCTCATGTCGAACACCGAGAACGTTGCGTTGACCGCTGTGAAGGCCACGTCGTTGACGGTTACCGTGAACTCTGGTGCCAGCCAGAACATCGCGAGCATTACCGACAATGCTGTGAACAGCTTCTCGTCCGCAGTCAACATCACGACGGCGTGGGACATCAACCCGACGGCCGCGTCGGTCACGTTGGTCGGCTACTTCGCGAGTGCGGCGTCGGCGTTGAGCAACGGGAGCTTCAGCATCCCCACGAGCCAAGTCAAAGGGCGTGTTGCGACGGCCGGAGCGCCTAACGCGCCGACGTCATTCACGGCGTTCACGCAGAACGCGGTCGCCACCGTCGGTACGGCGAGCGGGAGTCTGACGCTGTTCAGCGAGACCATCACCGGTGCGAACAAGAAATCCAGCCGCACCATCGATCTCGAGTTGCAGCTCGACCTCACCGGCCAGACGACGACGCCAGGTACGTACACCGGAACGCTCCACCTGCGCGCTGTCACGCAATAGCATGAGACGTCCCGACCGGTTGCGCATCGTCACGCTGCTGCTGGTCGGAGGACTGATGCGACCGCTGGGTGCACAAACTGTGCGCCCGGCGGTCGTCGAGTTTCAGGGCGAGGCGCGCGGCAAGTTCGAGCTGGTCAACGAAACACTGTTTCCGCTGACCGTCGTGCTCGAACCGCGTGGCTTTCACGTCGAGACCAGCGGTGAGCTCATCGAGGAACCGCTCGACACCGCGCGTATGCGTGTGAAGCTCTCGGCGATGAGCTTCCGGATTCCGCCGCGTGAGGCGTATACCGTCTTCTACGAAGCGACCGCCAAGGCGTTCCCTGCCTGGTTTCTCATCAGCAGCACCCTAACGGGTGCGCGTACGCAAGCCGGCTTGAACGTTCGCATCGAGTTGCCACACGTCGTCTACATGCTGCAATCGCAGGCGCTCCGGAGGAGCGAGGTCGCGGTGCGGTCGTGGGCGTTTGACTCCACGACACAACGGGTGCGTGTGGAGCTCGAGAATACCAGTGCTGCGCTCGGACGCGTATTGAGCAGCGAGATCAGTACCGGCAGCAGGAAGCCGGTTCCCGGAGGCGCCTTCCCCCTTTTCCCGCACAGCCGCCGCGCGCTCGAGATCCCCTGGACCGCCGAGGGTGCTCCCGAGAAGCTGGTCCTGCGGTTCGCGAACTTCACTCTCGAAGAACAACGGCAGCGCGCCGAATCGGCCCCTTGATTCGGCGCGCTCCGAGCCCGTGGCCATTGCCATCGCTTCTCCCTCCTCATTTGCATGTCGTGTTTGCGGTCGTGCTTGCCTGCTCTGGCCGGTTCGCTGCTCCTCGCGGGAGCATCGTCCGGGCAGACGGCCGTGCGATCGACCGTAAGCACGCCGGCGATGGCTGCCGAGATGGCGAACTTCATTTCCCTCGCCGTGAACGCCGGCGCGGTGCAAACCATCGCAAGCGTCACTGACAACGTCGTGAACAGCTTTCCCACGCCAGTCACCATCACATTGTCGTGGGATCTGCATCCGTCGACAGCCAACGTTCAGGTGATCGGGTATTTCGCGAACCCAGCGATGGCCATGTCGAGTGGCTCCCTCGGCATCCCATCGGGCTGGATCAAGGGCCGGGTGCTCACGGCGGAGGTCGTGGGCGCACCGACGTCATTCACTCCGTTCACGCAGAATGCGGTCGGTGGTATCGGGACGACGGGCGGCAGCCTCGCGTTGATGACACAGCCCGTTCTCGGATACAGCAAGTCTGGGTCGAAGACCATCGACCTCGAGCTTCAACTCGATTTGGTGGGTCGCGTTTTGGCGGCGGGAACGTACACCGGTACGCTCAACATCCGCGCGGTCACGCAGTGAGATGAACAGCGGGAGTTGGCGCACCGTCCTTCCGCGATCGCGGGGGCTGGCACTGGCCGCGGTCGTGATCCTCGTAGCGCGAGCACAGCCTGGGCGTGCACAAGTCTTCGAGGTGCAGGGTGGGGGCTCATCACTCCACCACGGCTACGGGGGGGCGCTGAACATCTGGGGCGACGGCTTCGAGGGCAACGTCGGCGTCGGCTATCTGGATGGGCTCCGATTCAGCCTCTTCTTCAAGCAGCTACTCGGCAGAGACACGCTGCGCCTCGGCAACGATGCGATTCCCGTCCGGTTCACAACGGACGTATTTGGCGGGTCGCACGCCATCCTCGCTCAAGGCGCGGGCTTCCGGCGCGCGACAAAACGCTCGCAGCTCTATGCGTTTGTCGGTGCCAGCGCGAACGCGACGCCTGCGCCGTTCGTCAACGCGTTACGCCATGACCGCATCATTGGCGTCGTCCAGGGCGAACGTGCGCTGACTCGAACGCTGCGCACGTCGACGCACGCGCTCATCTCGACGCGGCAGACCATTCTGCAAGGCATCGAGTGGGAGCCGAGACCGGGCGTCGAGGTCGGGACGACCGCAGGCATCGGCGGGAATCAACCGTACGGCGCGGCCAGTGTCGCCGTGAAACGCGAGGTGATCGACGTGCGGGCGGCGTATGTCGCCCAAGGCGATCGGTTCCGGCGCACTGGTGTTCCGTCCGCGATTCAGAGCGAGGCCGATCGCGAGAACATCCTCGTCACGCTCCGACCGACTGACCGCTTCACCCTCGGTGTCGGTCGCCAGCATTTCCGTCAGGACTCGACGCTTCCTGGTGCGCCCGACCGCGCGACACTGAATCAGGTCTTTGGCACCGCACGACTCGCTGGGGCGAGCATAGCAGCCGGCGTCTTCGACTCGCGGACTCCGGGCACGAGAAACCTCAGCTCCTACCTCAGCGGCTCACGCGATCTGACGCGGTGGCTGCAAACCGAGCTCTACGTGCTACGGCTCTGGTCGCCCGCGCCGATGCGTTCGACGACTCCGGTCCTCCGGCTGCGTGAGTTTCTCTCGCCGCAGCTCTCGCTCCTGCAAGTGTTCACGCGCGCCAATGGTCGGACGTCGGTCGCTTTCGGTGGCGCGTTTGCGTCGGGTCTCACGACGCTGGGGCTCGACTACCAGATCGTGCACACGCCGTATCGACCAACCCAGCCCTTCGTTCAGACGATGGCCATCACGGTTCGTCTCCCCGTCGGCAACTACCGGGTCAACGCGTCGAGCTTCGTGGCAGCGGACGGCCGCGTCCACTACACTGGCTCGGCGAGCACGTTCTTTTATGCGGGCGACGTTCTCTCGGGCCCCACGAAACCCGTGGAGATCAGGTTCGAACGGTTCATCGTCGAAGGAACGGTCGTGGATGACTCGGGCGCTCCGGTCGATGGTGCGGCGATCGACGTCGGAGGGAAGACCGTGTTCAGCGACTCACGCGGCCGGTTCTTCGTGCGTCTCGCGAGCAAACGCGCCGTCGGGATCCGCGTTGCGCTCGATGCGTTCATCGCCGACGGCCTGTATGAGCTGGTGAGCGCGCCGGCAACGGCCACACCAACGGTCGAGCAAGAAAGCATCCCCGTACGCGTGGTCGTGCGCCGAGTGCCGCTCGAGCGAGTCAGCCAGCTGTCGGCGCAGTCGCCCGCAGACGACTGGTGGCAGCAACCTAACGAGTAGTCCAGCGGGCGATCGACGCCCGACCTCGCGGCATGATTACGTCGCGACGCCGGACCGTTCACCGTGCCAGGGCGACACGGCGCGTCTCGCCATGGCGCAACAGCCATAGATCGTTCAACGGAAGTCCCGCGGCGCTCCAGGCCGCGCGAGCTCTGGCTGGGGGCTCCTCGAGCGGTTCGTCGGTGAGCCTGAAGGTCCCCCAATGAATGGGAAGCAACGGTGCGCGCGGTGTGCCTGGCCAGGCACTGGTCAGGTCCAGATGCGCGCGCACCGCCTCGTCTGCGCTCATGTGCACGCTGCGCATGAACCACCGCGGCTCGTACGCACCGATCGGCAGCAGCGTCAGATCGAATGGGCCGCAGCGCTCGCCGATCTGCGCAAAGTCGGTGTGATATGCGGTGTCGCCCCCAAAGTAGACGGCGCGGCCGGAGGTCGCGACGCTCCACGAACACCAGAGGGTCCGATTGCGATCCCCGAGCCCGCGCGCGCTGAAATGCTGTGCCGGTGCGCAGGTGAGGGTCAACGTTCCAACCGCCGTCGTCTGCCACCAATCGAGCTCGGCGACGTGCTGCACACCGCGCGCCCTAACGAATTGCGCCAGTCCCAGCGGCACTGCCCACACGGCATCCGGATCGCGCTCGGCGAGGGCACGGACCGTACGATCATCGAGATGATCGTAGTGATTGTGGGAGAGAAGAACCACGTCCAGCGGAGGAAGCGCCCCGAGGGACACTGCCGGCCCGACGATGCGTCGCGGGCCAGCGAATGCAACGGGAGAGGCTCGTGCGGACCAGATCGGGTCGGTGAGAATGTTCGTTCCGCCAAATTGAAGCAGAACGGTCGAGTGTCCTACCCACGTTGCGGACAACAGATCGCGGTCCTCGCGCGGCACCGTGAACGAAGACGTGGCGACGGGAAATGCAGACGCTGGTGGATCGGCGGCGCGCGGATGGACGACGCGGTCGTACAACATCCATCGAAGAATCCCGCCGAGCCCCTGCGGCGCACTCGATGGCCACGGGTTCTGAAATCGTCCATCGCTGCGATGATGTGACGGGTGCGCCTCGGTCACGACCGCGTTCGACTCGATACCTGCATCGATGCGGTACCCCGACGGCTGCCACCGACACGCACGATCGCGCGATGATCTCGCGATCGCGTATTGCGTGATTCGCGACAATCGCCAACTTTCCTGTTGTGTCGTTCCTGTGCGCGAGCGCAGCACTTCAGGCGAGTGGAGAATGGCCTTCTCACCGCGAACGCCATCCGGGGACGTCCGGTGAAAGGCCTCTCCCTCGCCGAACCCGCTCGATGTGATGCCGAACGACACGCACGTCGCTCGCGACCTCGCACTCCTCGCGTTCGCGCGAGAAGGCGGCGGATCGGTACTCGTCGTCGGTGGGACTGATTCATCGCGCGGCGGCTGCCGCGTTCTCGGTCACATGACTGACGTCGCGCATCCCTACGAGCGCGGTGCGGATCGCTGGTAGTGATCGCACGAACGCGATGGCGCGTTGCGCGTCGGTCGCGAGTGACGGAAACGCGTCACGCAGCTCGCTCGGCAACCCTTGTGTGAGACGCGATTGCATGAGGGTAGCACTCGCGACCACTGCAACGCCCAGTTCCTCGGCCGCCTGAAGCAGCGGTACGACGCGACGACCACCGAGTCGCTGCGTTGGTGCTCGCACAGCTTCGGACATGGCAAGGTTCACCGGGACCTGCACGAGTCGGAAATGATGGTCGTCGCCTCCGACGTCGCGCGCGATGCCAACGAGCTCGCTGAGGTCGAGGTGGCCTCGCGTGTCCGGTGGTGTCCGCAAGCCGTTCCATGTGGCGCATCCGTAGCATCCAATGTCCCCGGAAGCCACGCGCTCTTCGAGTAGCGCGAACGCGTGACGAAGGATCGTGCGAAGCCGCGCGGGTTGGACCGAGTCCAACTGTTGCTCCGGGTTATGTAGGTAGTACACGTCCAACGTGCGGACACCAAGGTTCTCCTGACTCCGTTCGATCTGATGCGCGAGGAACGACGGCGCGAGCGAGTGGCCACCGCCGACGACCTCGTCGGCCGCGACGATCCCGGGGTCGAGATACGTCTCCTGAAGGTACGCCAGATAGGCATCGCGGCTCGGTGGCGCTGACCCATTCAGCGGGATGTATCCGCCCTTGGTGCAGATGATGACCTCATCGCGCGCGACGACGGACGTGGCGATCGCTTCGCGCAGAGCAGCACCGACTGCGCGCTCGGATCGCTGGCAGCGGTAGTTGATCGCCGAGTCGATGAGGTTGATACCCTGACCAAGCGCGGAACGAATGGCGGCGACGTACCGAGCGTCGTCCGACTCGTCACATTCGCCGAGGTAGGTGCCGATCCCCAATGAGGAGGCTGTAAGGTCGCTCGTGAACGGTCGGTAGAAATCGTCGACGAACCGTGTGGCGAACCGCTCGCGGTAGCGCTTCGTACCGGCAGCGGTCGCCCGTTGTGCTCCCAAGGCTGTGCCCGTCTTCGTCATGGGCGCTGACGCTATGCCGGTCCGTGGTCTCGAGCAAGGCCGCCCCGCACGCGAGCGTATGGCTCGTATCGGTTGGCAACGGTGGAATGCTCTGTGTACATTGTGAGTTCTATGCCCGGCGCCGTTGCCCGCGCCGGGCCGCTTCGTCGGTGGTTAGGGGTGACGGAGCTCGAAACCAGGAAGGAGAAACGATGCCAGACTTTGGGAGTTGGGGAACGGCGTGGTGGAAGCCGCTCTTGTTCATCATTGTGGCCGGCCACATCACCAACGTCTGCGTGACGCTTTTTCTCCACCGGTCTCAGACCCATCGCAGTGTCAAGCTTCATTACCTCGCGGCCCTGCCGATGCGCATATGGCTCTGGCTATCCACCGCGATCGTGACGAAAGAATGGGTTGCCTGCCATCGAAAGCACCATGCCTTTGCGGACCGCGAGGGCGATCCGCACAGCCCGCTACTCGAAGGGCTTCGTAACATCGTCCTCAAGGGCGCGTTCTACTACCGCAAGGCTGTCCGGCAGCCCGGTGTGCTCGAGAAGTACGGTAAGGGGACCCCGAACGATTGGATCGAGCGCGCGTTGCTGACACCGCTGAACTGGTTGGGCATTGTCGTTATGCTTGCGGCGGACCTATACCTGTTCGGCCTCTTAGTGGGGCCAATCGTCTGGGGTGTGCAGATGATCTGGATCCCGTTCTGGGCCGCAGGAATCATCAACGGTGTCGGTCACGCGCTCGGCTACCGCAACTTCGAGGTCAAGGACGAGAGTCGGAACATCTCACCGATCGCCATCTGGCTTGGCGGTGAGGAACTGCATAACAACCACCACGCCGATCCTCACTCCGCGAAGTTCAAGGCGAAATGGTATGAGTTTGACGTCGGCTGGTTCTACATTCGTCTCCTGTCGCTGTTCGGGCTGGCGACAGTGCAGTATGCGCGGGGGATGACGCGGGACTAGGGGTCCGTCGCCACACCAGCTTCGCGAGTGTGCCGGGCGCTCGACACCACTGGGTGTGAGTCGCCCGGCACTGTACGTTTCGACACCAAGGATCACGACCCCGAGGCCGCGCCAGCCAAGCCTGAGCCCGGGTCCACACTCCCGTAGAGTATGCCTGACGTGACGTGCTCGCGCTGCGGTCAGACGCGCGCCGGCTTCGAGCGACCACCATTTCCCGGGAAGATCGGTGCGCGCGTCGTCCAGGAGATCTGTCAGCAGTGCTGGAGCGACTGGCTGAAGCAGCAGACGATGCTCATCAACCATTATGGGCTGAACGTCATGGACCCACAGGCGCGCGCGTTTCTCACGAACAACATGACCGCGTTCCTGTTCAAGAGCGGTGTGGGCGAAGACGTCGACACGACGAAGAAGGGAACGATACAGTGGTGAGCGGACGCCGCGTGGTCCTGGTTCGCGCGTTTGGCGCCGTCGCCGTCGCGGTCTGGGCGAGTGCGTGCGCATCTCCGAGCGGGCGGGCAGCGTCGAACGCGCCGGGGCCACGCACGGCCAGTGCGTGGACGGACTCCATGCTTGCGAGCATGACGTTGCGGCAGAAGGTCGCGCAGATGGTGTGGCCTTTCATGCTCGGCGATTACACCCCAACGACGACCCCGGCGTGGCGGCAGCTGGAGCGCTTGGTCACGGAGGAACGGGTTGGCGGGTTCATCGTCTCGGTCGGCTCGCCGCTCGATATCGCGACGAAGACGAACACACTGCAGCGGCTGTCCCACGTCCCGTTGCTGTTCAGCGCTGACTTCGAGACGGGCGCGGGGTTTCGCGTTCGCGGCGGCTACTTCGTGCCGAATGCCATCGATCTCGGTGGTGCAACGGTGTTCCCGCTGCAGATGGCGCTTGGCGCGGCACGCGACTCCTCGCTCGCGTACGACGTCGGACGCGTCACGGCGCGAGAGGGCCGCGCCCTCGGCGTTCACGTGAGTTTCGGGCCGGTGCTCGACGTGAACAACAACCCCGCGAACCCGGTCATCGGCGCTCGTTCCTTTAGCGAGGACCCGCGGCTCGCGGCGCGACTCGGCGCTGCGCTCGTGCGTGGTGTGCAGGACCACGGGATGATGGCGACGGCGAAGCACTTCCCGGGTCACGGCGATACGGAGACGAACTCGCACCTCACGTTGTCGACCGTGACCGCGAGCCGCGCGCGCCTGGATTCAGTCGAGCTCGTGCCGTTTCGCGCCGCGATCGAGGCCGGCGTCGGAGCGATCATGACGTACCACGGCATTCTGCCGGCGCTCGACAGCAGCGGCGTCCCGGCGACGTTGTCGACGCGTGTGCTCACGGGCCTGCTTCGCGATTCGCTGTCGTACAGTGGTGTGGTGATCACCGACGCGATGGATATGGTGGGCGTCCTGCGACAGTTTGGTGCGGCCGAAGCCGCACGGCGCGCCGTCGCCGCGGGCGCTGACGTGCTGCTCATGCCAGCGGATGTCCCGGGAGCGATCGACGCCGTGGTCGCTGGAGTGAGTGAAGGGCGCTATACGGAGTCGCGCATCGATGCTTCGGTTCGCCGCTTGCTCGAGCTCAAGCGGCGATTCGGACTCGACCGCTCGCGCTTCGTGAATCTCGATTCGGTTCGCGCGATCGTCGGCGACACGGCGCATGTTGCGGTCGCGGCGCGCGTCGCGGAGCGCGGCCTCGTGCTGGTGAAGGACTCGCTGCGATCGGTGCCGTTGGCGAACAATCGTGCTGCTCGGGTGGTGTCGATCACGTTTGCGCGGCGCACCGATCTTGGCGCTGGCGTCGGTTTCAACGGCGAGATGCGACGCGCATTTGACTCGCTGCGTGCGGAGTTCATGAGCTCCGACGACGTGGCGCCAAACTTCGAGCGATTGCTGCGGCTGACCGACTCGTCCGATGTCGTTGTAGTTGGCTCGTACGTGAACATCAGTTCGACGACGGCTACCGCCGGCGCCCCACGTGCGTTTCTCGACTTCATCGCGCAGCTGCACGCGCGCAAGGCGCGAGTCGTACTCGTGTCGTTCGGCACGCCGTACTTACTGCAGCAGGCCCCGTCGGTCGCAGCGTACATGATCGCATGGGGACCGAGTCAGATGTCACAACAGGCAGCGGCGCGCGCTTTGCTGGGATCGGCCGCGATTACCGGAACGCTTCCGATCTCTCTCCCGCCGTTCGCATCATTTGGCGGTGGCGAGCAACGCGCTGCAACGGTGCGGGTCGCGCGATGAGGTGTGACGCGGCGGTGAGGACGCGAGCGAGTTGGCTCTGCGGTGTGCACGTGATGCGAGGCGCGCAACTCGATGAATCGACGTTGACGGTGTCTCGTTATGAGCCTACAATAGGCGCGCGCGGAAACGTGCGGCGATGTTGGTGTCGACTCGTGACAAAATTCGCGAGGCCTTGACATTAGTATCCTTTCGTGACTAATTCGCGCGTGATGCGCGAACGCCCTCAGGCTCCCGCCGCGCGACCGGTGACGCGGCGTGCGACATTCTCCGTCGATGTTGTCCTCCTCACGCCGCGGGGCAAGCAACTCGCGGTGCTGCTGATGCGTGCGGATGACGTGCGCGCGCGCGAGCGATGGCTGGTCCCGAACGACGAGCCACGCGATGACGAATCGATGGCGGACGCGGCCCGACGGATCGCGACTGAGGCCGCGGAAACCGAGCCCGCGTGGTTGGAGCAAGTCGGTGCATTCGGCGACGGGCGCCGGCATCCGGCTGAGACCGAGCTGTCGGTGGGTTACGTCGGTGTCGTGCCGCAGGGGACACCGGTTCCTGGAGGAGACACCGCCGGATGGTTTGGGCTCGCCGATGTTCCCGCGCTGTCGCCACGGCAGCGAGCGCTGTTGGACGCAGCACTTGAGACGGTGCGACTGAGACTCGATCAAGCGCCGATAGCCTTTCGGCTGCTTCCGCCGACGTTCACGCTCAGCGAGCTGCAACAGACCTACGAG